>Ga0335074_10015239_pt1 | contig 10793 bp, 9 predicted proteins | sample Lox_Sample_23_FD_206715 | JGI IMG/M metagenome (GOLD analysis project Ga0335074, IMG submission 206715) | Soil microbial communities from Loxahatchee National Wildlife Refuge, Florida, United States - Lox_Sample_2.3 | ecosystem: Environmental > Terrestrial > Soil > Wetlands | place: USA: Florida... | reverse complement strand
AACTCGGCGAACTCTGCGCCGGCGAACCGCTTGGCGACGCCGGACGCCTCATCACCGGCGCGAACTCACTCGAAAGCGCGCAGCCAACCGACCTATCCTTCGTTGGAAATCAAAAATCCGCCGCCCTTGCGCCGTCTTCCCGTGCCGGTTGCCTGCTGGTGCCGATATCGTTTGAACAGCAAGGCCCCTGGTCCCTCATTCGCGTCGTCGATCCGCGCGCTTCGTTCGCCCGCGCCCTGGCGGCCCTGTATCCCAAGAATCGCCCGGCTCCGGCAATTCACCCGACCGCCATCATTTCCCCTTCCGCAACTGTTGGACCCGGCTGTTTCATCGGCGCTTACGCCGTCATTGGCGGCGAGACTCGCATCGGACGAGACTGCTACATCGGAAACGGCGTCAGCATCGGGCAGCGCGTGTTGATTGAAGATGAAACCACCCTGCATTCAAACGTCACAGTCTACGAAGCCGTCCATATCGGCGCTCGCGTCATTGTGCATTCCGGTTGCGTGCTCGGCGCCGATGGCTTCGGCTTCACTTTGGCCGGAGATCATTACGAAAAATTTCCGCAAGTCGGCTCCGTAGAAATCGGCGACGACGTAGAAATCGGCGCTAACTGCTGCATCGATCGAGCAGCTCTCGGCGTCACGCGGATTGGTGATGGCGTCAAACTGGACAATCTGATTCACGTCGCACACAATTGCACGATTGGCGAACACGTCGTCATCGCCGCGCAGACCGGTTTCTCCGGCAGCGTCACGGTCGGCGATTACGCCGTCATCGGCGGCCAAGTCGGCATTGGAGAAAAAGCCAGCATCGCATCCAAAGCCATCGTCGGTGGAAAAAGCGGTATCCTCACCGGGCAGCACGTCAGCGCAGGCGAGCCCGTCTGGGGCGTACCTGCGCGTCCGTTGCGCCAGCATCTGAAAGGTTTGGCGAATGTTGCTAGATTGGCCGAGTTGCGAAATGAGGTTCGCGAATTGAAGAGAAAGTTAGAGGCGAAACGCTAGGCCATGCTCCGGCTCGCCGAAGCCCTGTCAGCAGGCAACAGCCTCGATTGCTTTTTCTACGCCACCGCTCGAGTGCCGCTCCAGAATGTGATTCACTTGCAGCAGCATCGCCTGAATCCGTTGCATGTGGCCGCAGAGCTGCTCGTCCTCGGCCGTAATCTCTAGAAAATAGGCGATCGACTCAATCACGCCCAAGGGCTGGCGCAACTCATGCACCAAGTCCTCCTGCGGTGTTGGTTTGAAATCTGTAATTTGAGGCGGCGTCAAATCGAGTCGGCCAAGAAGAGCGTCTTGCCCGGACGCGGAAACAGGATCAAAAATTTGGTTCATGCGACCTGACCGGTTCGCGGCGGCAAACAAGGCCGCTCCGGTTTTCCCGTCGTTTGATTGTGCGCCCGCTGTCGCCCACAGTCAATAGATTTTCGACAAAAATCGGATAGTACTTCGCTCCCCGAGTCTCGCGCCGCGTCCTGGTACTTGGCTGTGATATTCTCAGGACGTATTTCCCTCCCGTGGGCCTGTGGCGCAGTTGGGAGCGCGCTTCCATGGCATGGAAGAGGTCGACGGTTCGAACCCGTCCAGGTCCACCAAACCATTAGAGCCAAACCACCGCGGCATACGCGGGCGTGTCATGATCCGCCGAGTAGGTACCTTGTCGCGCAACTTCGGTAGCGTGGCAATCGAGGAGTTCCACGCGCCGCCCTTAGCTTGCAACAGTTCGCCGTTCCTCACGCCCACCCATGCTTCGCCAGATTTCGCCGCAGCTTGTGCGGTACGTTCTCATCAAACAGCACCTTCAAAGTTGCGGCTGTTCCCGGTGCGCCTCTGCGTAAGCAAGGATTGCCCTAATCTTGGCAATCGAAACTGAGGGGAAGTTTTCATTAATCTCCTCCACGTCCGATCCGCCTTCGTAGTTTTCGACGATCGCATCGGCCTGAACTCGCGTCCCCTTTACAACAGACGCGCCGCTCACTTTCTGCGGATCGATCTCCACCAGATCGCAGTCCTTCCAATCCATGTCAGCCTTTGCCCTTCCTGCTTCGATTCTATCGGCTTTCGCAAGTGCCTTGCATTCCCGGATGCGCACAGGCTCGATCACCAGGTAAACACAGCCGCCGTGATCAAAGGTAAACGTCGCTCCATTCATTCAAGCCGTTCAATTCGCCCAGCCAGGAGCTTTCTTGCGCGTAGACTTCGTCTCACCCGGCGCAAGCACGAGATGTCTGTTACCCAAATAAAAGAAGGCCGCTGTGCTCACCAGCTGCCTCGCAGGACTCGGATAGGAAGCTGGCCGCTTACCTATGCAGCAGCCGTATCTTTGACCAATGAAATGACGGAATCGTAGCTCCTGGCCAATCGCAACCAGGTTATAGACATTCGGCGCCCCGATGCCGCGTTGCCGAGCGTCAAGTCTCAGCTACAACGAGCGCAGGAAGTTCAGCAGATCCTGAATATCCTGCTGCTGCGCCGGAGTGCCGCTCGAATAGCTCAAGTAAGTTTGAATGACCGCGTGCGCTTCCGAGGTCGGATAACCGCTGCCGCCCGCCGGAGCGATGTCGTGGCTTGTGATTGCGTCCACCAGTCCGCCGTTTGAAGGATTCGCCCTCCCGTCGTGCAGAAAAAAGATTCGCTGCCCCACGCCCCACAGCGGAGCCGTCCGGAACATGTCTCCCGCCGCCAGGCCCTGCGTGATACCATCGGCTAACCCGCCCATATGATGCAGCAGTAAGTCCGAGTAGAGATTTACCGTCTGATTGCTCAGAAACGCCGTCGTCGCATTAACGCCCGTATCGTAAGTGGACGACGAGATGCTCGAGTTAGTAGTAGTCGTAAGCGACGGCGTGTGGCACATATTGCAGCCCAAAGTCGAAAATACCGTTTGCCCGTTGGCGATCGATGCCGCCGACGGATTTCCGGGAATCCCGCTGCTATCCGGCGCCGGCGGTTTCAGAAAGCGCATGAAGTGTGAAAACTCCACGATATCGCTCGGAATCTCATCTCCCGTCTTCGTGAAGTTCGTCGCGTCTTCCGGTATCCCATGCAAGACACAACTCGTCGGGGGATCGCTCGAGGCATTCAACACCGCGGAATTCCCGCGCTCGTTCTGAAACATCTCGTTGGTGATACCCATCTCCGCGTTGTACGCCTCTCCCGCGAATACCAGCCCTGACTTGTTTTGTGCCTTCCATCCGAACTTGGTAATCGAATGATCGTTCCCGCTTCGATTCGGCACGCCGGAAATCCCCAGGCTCGCTTTCGTCGACGCGTTCGCGTTCATGTTCGCGATGATCGTCTGGTCGCTGATGGTCTCCACCAGACCCAATCCGAAGACCGGCGTCGGAATGCGGAAGATGATGTTGCCCAAACTCTCCATGTGACTGAAATCCGGCTGCGTAAGCGTGCAACTGCCCGAACCGCTCAGGCCATTAATCGTGAAGAGATCGTGGACCCTGCCATCCGGCACGGTTGTCAGCGACCCACTCGAGGTCACGTAGAACGGAAATCTGGCCTCGCGCACCGGTCCGCTCGAGGTGATGAAATCTGGCACCGTGTTGCTCGGCGGCGCTTCCGAAACCTGCGGATTCGTCGCCGGACTTGTTCCGCCTACCGCCGGCTGCGCATGGCACACCGCGCAGCTCGTTGCATTGAAGGTCGGCCCTAACCCTTTGGCAACCGTTTCGACATTCTCGAACCGCGCCTGCCCGTCGTTGAAGAACTGTAGTTCGCTCGACGTCAATGCCGAGAACGGAGCCCCGGCGTCCCCTGTGCTGGTTCGCAGTCCTGGATCCACAGGAGTTGTAAAGGCTGCGCTGAACTGCGCCACGCTCATAGCCAATACCACCGCCAAAACTTTCTGCATTCTTGGTTGCAGGCCCCGGTTCGACATAGCTTCTCCTCTCTCCATCCCCGTGCTTACAAGGAGCGCAGGAAGTTCAATAGATCCTGGATGTCTTGTTGCTGAGCTGCCGTGCCATCATGCCAAGCCGAATAGGTGCTGATTACGGCATGCGCCTCTGATGTCGGATAACCGGATCCGTCCGGCGGCGGAAGATCGTGATCCACAATCGCCTCGTTCAGTCCGTCGTAGCCTTCGAACGCCGCGCGCCCGTCGTGCAGGAAGAAAAGCCGCTGCCCGGCGCCCCATAAAGGCGCCGTCCGGAACATGTCTCCCGCCGCCAGACCCTGCGTGATCCCATCCGCGAGTCCGCCCATGTGGTGCAGCAGTAAGTCCGAAAAAAGATTCACCGTCTGATTGCTGAGAAATGCAGTCGTCGCATTCACGCCCGTGTCATAAGCCGAAGACGAGATACTCGAATTCGTGGTCGTGGTCAGGGATGGCGTATGGCACATGTCGCAGCCCAATGTCGAAAACACCGTTCGTCCATTGGCAATCGAGGCCGCCGACGGATTTCCTGGAATCCCGTTAATGTCCTGGGCCGGAGGGGCCAGGAACCGCATGAAATGCGAAAACTCAACTACGTCGCTCGGAATCGCCGTGCCCGACTCCGTGAAATTCGTTGCGTCTTCCGGTATCCCATGCAGCACACAGGTCGTCGGTGGATCGTTCGCAGCGTTCAGAAGCGAGGAGTTGCCGCGCTCGTTCTGGAACATCTCGTTCGTAATGCCCATTTCCGCGTTGTATGCTTCCCCCGCGAAAATCAGTGCCGACTTATTTTGCGCCTTCCACCCGAAGCGCGTGATCGAGCCGTCGTTCCCGCTTCGATTCGGCACGCCAATTATGCCTAAACTCGCCTTGGTGGCGGCGTTCGCGTTCATGTTGTTGATAATGGTCTCATCGCTGATCGCCTCCAGCAGCCCCATTCCAAACACCGGTGTCGGGATGCGGAAGATGATGTTGTTGAGATTTTGCATCTGTGTAAAGTTCGGCTGCGAAAGGCTGCAACTGCCCGCCCCGGTCATGCCCGTGATCGTGAAGAGATCATGCACGCTGCCGTCCGGCACGTTGCTCAGGGTCCCATCCGAATTCACGTAAAACGGGAATCTCGCTTCGAGCACCGGTCCATCTTCCTGCAGAAAATTTGGAACGGTGTTGCTCGATGGCGCCTGCGCGATCTGCGGATTCGTAGCTGGGCTGGTGCCTCCCACCGCCGGCTGTGAGTGGCACGTCGCGCAACTCGTCGCATTGAAAGTCGGCCCGAGTCCCTTCGCCACTGTCGCGGTGTTCTGAAATCTTGTTTTCCCGTCGTTGAAAAATGAGAGCTCGCTCGACGTAAGCGTCGAAAATGGCTGTCCGACATCGCCCGTTGATGTGCGCGGGCCCGGATCTTTCGGCAAATTCAAGAGTTGTGCCTGGCTCGGCCCCCCAATCATAACCGCCAATACCACAGCAAAAAGCTTCTGAACACCTTCACGCGGGTGTCTTTTCGTATCTCGAGACATAACTCTCCCTCCCACGCCTTGGGGCTATTTCTGCACGCGCGGCGCGCACTCATCTCGTCTCCTCGTGGAGCTTCTTATAAATGCCGGACCCTTCGAGGCGAAAATTAGTAACTTTATCCGGAGATTAACTTATTGACTTGTGTTGTTGATCGATGTGATTTACTTTTTTTACTGTAACTATGCCGGGTTTCATCCTAAGGCATTCCTCTTAAGACGTCAATGGTTTTTTGAGGTGTTCAAAGAAAAAGGCCGCCGCCCGAAGGCAGCGGCCCTGGTATTTCTACTTGTCGCCTAGGCCTTACGGGATAGTCGCTCCCGGGAAGTTAGCCACCAGGTTAAAAACATTCGGTGTCCCAATCCCCGTCGCCAAGTCATACCCCGTGTTCGTCACATACGCTGGCTGATAAGCGGTGTTCGAGGTCGAAAGCACGCCATTTGTTCCGGGGTTGGTCGAGGGATAGAAGCAGTTATGCGCCACCCCTGATAGCTTCCGGCAATTCGCGTCGTTGTCACCCAGCGTCACGTCGTAGAAGATGCAGCTTGGGCTCGTCGCGTTCCCTAACGTCGAGTTGCACGTTGCACTGCCTGAGGCTCCGTATTCCGATCCGCCCAGCAGATACAGGAAAAAGTCCGGATTCCCTTGTGCCGAGCCCGTTGCCTGGTTGATCAGGGCCTGGATACCCGCCCAGATCGGAGCGCCAAACGAAGTTCCACCCGCGCCCGCCCAGGCGCTCGGGTTCGTGCTGGGACAAGGCACGCCCCCACCGGCTGGGTTCGAGTAGCAGAGTACGAAGTAGTGACCCCACACGCCGTTTGCCGCAAACATCGAAACATCCGGCAGGTCCCGCACGCCGTCGCTCGGGTTGCCGTAGACCAGCGTCTGATAGGACGGTTTCGCATAACCCGCGCAGGTCCCGCTGACCACCCCGGGAATCGTCGGATCGCCGTATGCGCACGCGCTTGGTCCGCCGCTTCCACCCGCAGTGGTCAGAAAATATGCTTCGCCCACGGCGCTGTTGCAGGAGCCGTCTGCGCCGTATGTCGTGGGATAGTGCAGAACGATCGCAATCAACTGGCTCGCGCAGGAGTCATTCCACGGAATCTCCGGAATATAGGACAGCGCCGAGTTGAACGCCGGTCCATTTGTCCCGTTCCAGTACACCGCGTTCTCGCCGAGGAAAGAGTCTCCATAATCGGTCCCGCCCACCGCCACATCGTTGGGCGTCGAAGCTAGCGCGTTCACGTTGATGCCGTGCGTTGCGTACGCCCGGTTCTGGTCCGTGACGTCCGCATCTGCATCGCCCGTCGAAACAAACATCGAAACGCCTTCATACACCGCAACCTGGTACAGCGCGTTGATGTAAGCGTTGCCGTCCGTGCCGTTCTCCGATTCGGGACTGCCGTAGCTCAAGCTGAAAATCGGTGGCGGCAGAGTCGCAGACGTCAGCAAATTCTCCATAGCAATAAACGCCCCGAAATTGGTATCGGTGTCCGCGCAGGATGCCAGTTCGATCGTGGCGTTTGGCGCCGAAGCGCTCGCCCACTCCACATCCACGGCAGCTTCGCCATCATCGCCCACCACGTCCCCCGGATTCGAACAGGTCTCCGGCCCGAACTCCACTCCATTCGGAGCGGTCACCGGAGAACCCGTCGGCTGCGGATGCACGGTGACGAGTTTCCCTTTCGCAAAGCTCTTTGTCAGTCCGAAAACCTTGCGAAAAGTGCTCCAATCGCCTGGATCGTACAGATTTGTCCGCTCCAGCAGCACCACTGTCTGGCCTTGGCCCGAAATCCCCGCCGAATACAGCGGATTGTAGTTATAGATCGTCGCCAGATCGCCCGGCACAACCAACTGATAATCCGCGTTCACGGTGTAGTTGGTTATCGGAGGCTTCACCTTCGAAGTGAGCATGTGCGGCTTGAAGTCATGCAGCGCTACCGGCCCCAGTACCGCATCTGCCAGCGCAGCCGGAATCTTCGGGTTTGATACGTTCGCGAAGTGCCGCTCGCCATCCGCATTCAGCATGTGGATTTCGGTGTGGAACGTTTCGCTCACCTGGCGCGCGGTGCCTGAAAAGTCGATGCTCATGGCCGGAGTAACGAAATTGACCTTCAGCCCGTGCGCTTGCAGCCATTCGGTCACTGCAAGTATGTCCGACGGCGCCAGTCCGAACTTCTGCACAAACTGCGCCGCCGTGCCCCAGTGGTGGAAATTCGCGGATTTCGGATTATGCAGGTCGTCCAGATAGGCCTGCAGCGCCGCTTCTTCTTCCGGTGACCGCTTCAACTGCAACCGCAGATGCTCCAGCATGCGATCGTTCGCCATCTTGCCCAGGTCTTGCGCCCAGCTCACCGCCGGGTGTACGTTACCCCCGCGCGTGACCAACTGGCTTTCATTCACGGCCTGCGTTACGAGCGTCCGATGCGAACCGCTCTGTGCAAGGGCGGCAGAAGGGATCGCCGCCACTGCCATGCTGAGGGAAAGAGAGATAATGCCCGATTTAATATTCATCATTCCTCGCTCTCATATAGAATCCCGGCAATTAATTCTGTTACTTGCGCCGCCGCCGCACCAGCCACAAACCGCCGAGTATGGGCGCAACTAACAAGAAGCTCGCCGGCTCCGGGGTCGCGCCAAGCGACGTCACGGTCACATCGTCGAAATAGAATAACCCATTGTCATTGGTGAAATCGAATTGCAGCAGGTTCGAGTTGTACGGGTTAACGCCGGCAGTCGTCCCCACCACAAACACATATTCGTCGTAAGCGCCACCGTCATTTCCTTGGTCGAACTGCTCGGTCAGCAATGCACCATCGAAGTATGCATCGAAGTAATTGTGACCGTTGGAGCCATCAGGAATCGAATAGCCCTCATTATCGAGGTAGAAGCTGATCTCGTAGTACTGTCCTGGCAGCGCCGCCACAGTTTGGCTCAGCGTCGTCGGAGGACCATACATGCTGCCGGTGCCATTCCGCGAATAGTCGCTCGTCGCGCCGAAGTATGATTCGTAATTGCCACTGTTTGGATTGCTATTGTCCACGCCCACATAGAAACCGCCAATGCCGCCTTGCAGGTTCCCTGTCACGCTCCACCCCGAGAAGCTGCCGCTCTCAAATCCGCAGTTCGTCACGATGTTCCCGCTGGTCGAGTCGCAAATACTGGCCGCGTTCGCCTGCGTCAGAGCGCAAAGTCCCAGCCCACATACAAACAATACTAAAAATAAATTTCGCATCATTCCTCCGAATTTTTCTTGAAACAAGGTCGAGAGATGTAACTTCTTAGGAGTCTGGGGCAAATGAGAGTAAGTGTCAAGTTATCTGCGGGGAATACCCGCAGACACAAGTACGGTATAGTTTGCAGGTACTTCTTAGCGCAAAGAAACCAGCCGCCATCCCCGCTCCCGGGTTTCCTGCCCGCCGTCCTCTGCTAAGCTTTGGTTTCCTAATCTACCATGCGGCTCGTCGTCGCCATCACTGGTGCATCTGGTGCAGTCTTTGGCATCCGCACCCTCGAAGCCCTCCAGGCGCTCAACGTCGAGACGCACTTAATCGTCAGCCGCTGGTCTCGCGCAACCCTTCTTCACGAGACCAATTACACACTCGATCAGGTCCAAAAACTCGCTTCCGTCGTGCATCACGACGACAATCAATCCGCCTCCGTTTCCAGTGGCTCTTTCAAAACTGACGGCATGATTATCGCGCCCTGCAGCATGAAAACGCTCGCCGCCATCCGCTCCGGCTACAGTGACACACTCATCTGCCGCGCCGCCGATGTCATCTTAAAGGAGCGCCGCAAACTAGTACTGCTCGCCCGCGAAAGCCCGTTCAACGAGATCCATTTGGAAAATATGCTAGCCCTGACACGTATGGGAGCGGTCATTTTTCCTCCGGTGCCGGCATTCTATAACCGCCCCGCGACCATCGATGACATTGTCAACCACATCGTTGGCCGCCTGCTCGATCAGTTTGGCCTCGACATGCCGGGCATCCATCGCTGGTCTGGCTTCCAACCCGAATCCTAAAAACGAACCCAATTGGCTTTGAATCGCAAAACGGGCACTGGCTCCGGCCGCCATCTCGTCTGGCTGGGCAAGTATCTCTCGCTCGCCCTCACCCTCCCAGCCTCCGTGGCCGGCGGTTTTCTTCTCGGTTCGCTCGCCGGTCGCTGGCTTCACCTCCCGTTTTTGCGAGTATTGGGTATTGCTCTCGGCATGCTCGCCGGTATCTTCCAGGTCCTGCGTGAGCTCTCTCGCGAGGGTAAGCGCCCCGACTGAACATGACCCTGACCCGCCTTTACCGCCTCACCGGTTCGTTCGGGATTTTTGGGTTCGTCTCGTATTTTTGGCTCGAGGGCCCCCGCTCCGCGTTCGGCTTTCTGCTCGGCGCCGCCATTTCGTTTGGTAATTTGTGGCTGTTCAACCGGCTGGCCGATGCCATCGCCTCCGCGGATTCGCCCCGCAGGCCGTGGCAGGCCGGCGCCTTCGCCGGCCGCTATCTGGTTCTGTTCACGGCGGGCTATGTTATAGTCAAAGCTTTGGGTGTCAACCCTTTGCCGGTTGTTTTGGGGCTCTTCGCCAGCACTGCCGCGGTACTTCTTTCTATAAGTATTGAACTGGTGCAGAACCTCCTCGGAAACCGGCGCACACACTGAATGGAAAGACACGAACTCTGGATCACGCTGCTCTTTAACCGGTATCTCGCCGGGCCAGCCAATGCCTTCCTGAACGCCATCCATTTCCCGGCGCCGCACCCGCGGCATCCTTGGAGCGATTGGATGGTCTGCGAAATCCTGGTGGTGCTATTCGTGCTGGTCTTCTTCGGCTGGGTCCGTGGGCGTCTTTCGGTGGACCGTCCGGGCAAAGTCCAGCACACTCTGGAGCTGGCGTACGAGTTCTTCTACGCTTCGGCGGAGGAAGTCGTCGGCCACGACGGGCCCAAGTACCTGGCGTTTTTCGGAACCGTTTTTTGGTTCATTCTATTCATGAACGTTGTCGGCCTTATACCCGGTTTTGATTCGCCGACCATGTACGCCATGGTGCCGCTCGGCATGGCTGTTTCGGTGTTTCTCTTTTATCACGCGACCGGTATTCGCGTGCACGGTTGGGGCTATGTCAAGCAGTTCCTGGGACCCATCTGGTGGCTAGCGCCCCTGATGCTGCTGATTGAAATTATCAGCCACTCTGCCCGGATGCTTTCTCTAACTGTTCGTCTCTTCGCTAACATGTTCGCGGGCGAACAGGTCTATCTAACCTTCATCGCACTGACAAAAGTGGTTATTCCTGTCACGTTTATTGGCCTGCATTTATTCGTTTCTTTCCTGCAGGCATATATTTTCATGATGCTCGCCATGGTTTACGTTGCAGGCGCGGTGTCGCACGAGCATTA
>Ga0335074_10015236_pt1 | contig 10794 bp, 10 predicted proteins | sample Lox_Sample_23_FD_206715 | JGI IMG/M metagenome (GOLD analysis project Ga0335074, IMG submission 206715) | Soil microbial communities from Loxahatchee National Wildlife Refuge, Florida, United States - Lox_Sample_2.3 | ecosystem: Environmental > Terrestrial > Soil > Wetlands | place: USA... | reverse complement strand
CCACCGCCATGGCCACTGCGCCCGCCGTCAACGCGGCGAGAAAAGTCATGATGGCGACGACGGCCGTCAGCGAACGGCCGGCAATCGAGCCGCTTGGCACGATCGGCGTCACGGTCTGCGGCATCGAGACGCGCGCCGGCAGCCGGGATCGAGCGTCCCACGGCTCGGTCATCGCCTTCACCGGCTCAGTCGTAGACATGCAGGCGGCCTTCGTGCAGCACCAGGCGGCGGGCGTCGTATTCGTCCATCAGCGCGATGTCATGGGTGGCGATCACGACCGAAGTGCCCGATTTGTTGAGTTCGATGAACAGCCGCAGCAATCGTTGACCGAGATTGGGATCGACATTGCCTGTCGGTTCGTCGGCGAGCAGCAATTCCGGCCGGGCGATGACCGCGCGGGCGATCGCGGCACGCTGCTTTTCGCCGCCGGAGAGCACTGGCGGCAAGGCCGACATCCGCTCTCCGAGCCCGACCCATTGCAGCAATTCAACGACCTCGGCGCGGTAGCCGGATTCGTCGTGGCCGAGCACGCGCAAAGGCAGCGCCACGTTCTCATAGGTGGTCAAATGATCGAGCAGCCGGAAATCCTGAAACACGATGCCGATGCGGCGCCGAAGCGTTGCGCGGGCGTCCTTGGTCAGGCTTGCGGTGTCGTGATCGAACACGGAAATCAAGCCGCGCGTCGGCTTGAGCGATAGGAACAGCATGCGAAGGAGCGAGGTCTTGCCGGCGCCGGACGGGCCGGTCAGGAATTGAAACGAGCGGCCGTCGATGCGGAAGCTCAGGTCGCGCAACACCTCGGCGCCGAGCCCATAGCGCAAGCCGACATTCTCGAAGCGGATCACGCGATCCTCCAATCAAGGCCAGCGTCGGGATACGCCCCCTTACCGGTCGGCAGGCTGATTCGCCGTTCCGGGCATAAGGTAGCATTCCCCGGCCGGCCGGCACGCCCGGGCCGATTTGGTTTCCAATTCGTTAACGGATCGTCGGCTAGCTTCGGCCGAGGTCTTGCGTGCCTTTGATTCGCCGATAGGGCCCCATGCTGATCGTCTGCCCCAACTGCGCCACGTCCTACGATATCGACATGGCAAGCCTGCGGCCCAACGGCCGCCGGGTCCGCTGCGTGCGGTGCCGCTCGGTCTGGCAGGCCGAATTGCCGCATAAGGACAAGCTTCTTGCGGCGGCCGACGCGCTGGCGCCGGGCCAACCGGCGGTCGACGCGGCCGCGGAAGTCGCCGCTGGAAGCGCTGCCGGAGGACTAGCTCCGCCGCCCACGGAGGTCGGGTCGGCCGGCGTGACCGACAATCCGCCGGCGGCGGCCGCGGCAGAACACCGCAATGCGGCGGCGGAGGCGCGGTCGCCTGCCGTCGCGCCGGCTGGCGCCGACGACCCTGCCGCCGCGCAGGACATGCCGGTCGAGGTGGAATCGCCGCCCACCGCGCCGGGCGAGGCCGAAGAGGATGCGCTGCCGATCGACATCGACGCGGCAGGCGAGCCGGCGGATGACGAACTGCCGGAAGACATCGAGAGCGTCGCGGCCCGGCGCTTTGCCAACCGCAGGCGCGTCCGCTGGCAATGGCCGCTGTCGCATCTGCAGACGGCCATAGTGGCGCTGATCGTGCTCGACGCGATCGTGATCGGCTGGCGCGGCGATTTCGTCCGCGCAATGCCGCAGACCGCGTCCTTTTATGCCTGGCTCGGCCTGCCGGTGAACGTGCGCGGCCTCGATTTCGACGGGCTTGCCACCACGACCGAAGAGCACGACGGAGTGCCGATCCTTGTCGTCCACGGCAACATCGTCAACGTCACCGGCAAGATCGAGACGGTGCCGCATCTGCGCTTTGCCGTACGCAATGCCGCGCGTCAGGAGATTTACTCCTGGTCGGCGGTGCCGCCGCAAAACGTCGTCGCCGGCGGCCAGGCGATCGCGTTCCAGACCCGGCTGGCATCGCCGCCGCCGGATTCTCATGACGTGCTGGTTCGCTTCGTCAATCGCTACGACGTCCTAGCCGGGACACGTTGACCATGGCGCGCATCCTGATTGCCGAAGATGAAGAGGCGCTGTGCGCCATGTGCGCCCGGGCGCTGAACAGCGTCGGCCACGAGGTCAAGACCGCCTGCGACGGCAGCGACGCACTCGACCTCATCAAGCGTGAAGACGGCCGCTTCGATCTGCTGCTGACTGACATTCGCATGCCGATCATGGACGGCATTGCGCTTTCGCTTGCGGTGGCGCGCGATTATCCCGAGCTGACGATCCTGCTGATGACCGGTTACGCCGATCAGCGCGAGCGCGCCCATGGCCTCGACGCCATCGTGCACGACGTCATCGCCAAGCCGTTCTCGCTCGTGCAGTTGCGGGCCACGGTCGACGAAGCGCTCACCGTCAAGGCGCGCTGACCTTCTCCTCAGCTTTCGTCCGAATTCGCATACGGCCGCGGCAGCGGCGAGAGCTCCGCATGGTTGCGGCCGAAATCCGGCGTCGCAGAATCCTGCCCGATTTCGACGATGCCGCGGCGGATGGCGCGCGTGCGCGTGAACTGCTCGAACAAGGCCTCGCCGTCGCCGCGCCGTATGGCCCGGGTCAATTGCGCCAGGTCCTCGTTGAAGGTGCCGAGCATTTCCAGGACGGCATCCTTGTTGGAAAGAAACACGTCCCGCCACATGGTCGGGTCGGACGCGGCGATGCGGGTGAAGTCGCGGAAGCCGCCGGCGGAGAATTTGAGGACCTCGGAGCGGGTGACCTCGGCCAATTCATCGGCGGTGCCGACGATAGTGTAGGCGATCAGATGCGGCAGATGGCTGGTGATGGCCAGCACCAGGTCGTGATGCTCCGCCCCCATGGTCTCGACCTTGGCGCCGAGCAGGTGCCAGAAGGCGGCGAGCCGCTCGATCGCGTCGGGGTCGGTGCCCTGCGGCGGCGTGAGAATGCACCAGCGCTCGACGAACAACTCGGCAAAGCCGGCGTCGGGTCCCGAATGCTCGGTGCCGGCCACCGGGTGCGCCGGCACGAAATGAACGCCTTTGGGCAGATGCGGAGACATGTCGCGCACGATGGCGGCTTTTACCGAGCCGACGTCGGACACGACGGCTCCGGCCCGCAGATGCGGCCCGATCTCCTTGGCGATATCGCCGCAAGCGCCGACCGGCGCGCAGACGATGACGAGATCGGCGCCGGCGACGGCCGCGGCGTTCGTGTCCACGACCTGATCGGCGAGACCGAGTTCGGCGACGCGGCGCCGCGTCGCCGCCGAGCGGGAAGTAACGGCGATTTCGCGCACCGCCCCCTGCATGCGCGCCGCCCGCGCGATCGACGAACCGATCAGGCCGATGCCGATCAGGGCGAGCCGATCAAAGAGCGGCGTGGGTTTGCTCACGGCGTCATACCGGCTGGGCCAGGAAATCCTTGAGCGCGCCCAACACCAGCCGGTTGGCTTCTTCCGTTCCGACCGTCAGGCGTAGCGCGTTGGGCAGCTTATAGGCCGTGGTTTGCCGCAGGATGAGGCCGCGAGCGGTGAGAAAGGCGTCGGCGTCCTTCGCCGTATGTCCCCTGGCTTCCGGGAAATGGATCAGCACGAAATTGGCGACGCTCGGTGTCACTTTCAGTCCGAGCTTGCCGATTTCGCCGGTGAGCCATTCGCGCCAGCGGGTGTTGTGCGCGCGGGCGTATTCCTGATGCTCGATATCCTCGATCGCGGCGATGCCCGCAGCGATGGCGGAACTGGTCAGGTTGAAAGGCCCGCGAATACGGTTGATGGCGTCGACGATATGAGCCGGACCGAACATCCAGCCGAGGCGAAGCGCCGCCAGGCCGTGGATCTTGGAGAAGGTGCGGCACATCACGACGTTTTCGGACGTGGCGACGAGCTCGATGCCGGCCTCATAGTCGTTGCGCTGGACGTATTCCGCGTAAGCGGCATCGAGCACCAGGAGAACATTGCCGGGGAGGCCGCGATGCAGCCGCCGCACTTCATCGAACGACAGGCAGGTGCCGGTCGGATTGTTCGGGTTAGCGAGGAAGACAATCCTGGTCTTCTTCGTCACCGCCGCAAGAATAGCATCGACGTCGGCCGTGAAATTCTTCTCCGGCGCGATCACCGGTTTTGCGCCGGCGCCGAGTGTGACGATCGGGTAGATCAGAAATCCGTGCGTGGTGTGGATCGCCTCGTTGCCGTCGACGAGATAGGCGTGCGCCAGCAGATGCAGGAGATCGTCCGATCCGGCGCCGCAGACGATGCGCTCCGGATCAAGTCCGAAGGCCCGGCCGATCGCCGCGCGCAGATCGGCGGCCGAACCGTCCGGATAGTCCTCGAGATGATCCGCGCAGGCCTTATAGGCCGCAATGGCGCGCGGGCTCGGTCCGAGCGGCGTCTCGTTCGAGGACAGTTTGTAGATTTTGGCGACACCGGGCGCCGTGCTCTTGCCGGGCACATAGGCCTCGATTTCGAGCACGCCGGGGCGCGGCATCGGACGCATGGCGGTCATTATCGGCTACTCCGGACCCTTGCCTTGTCCACCCGCCGGAGGGGCGGGAGGCGTCTTGGCCGGCACCGTATAGCGCCTCGCATGGCTGCCGACGAGGGCCGAGGAGCGGATCGAGGCGCCGGCTTTCAGCAGCGCGGCGTTGACGGCGTCCATGCCGCCGCGTTCGGCGGAGACGAGAAGCGCTGCGCCGTCGAAGGCACGGTCGGGCACGGCGATGACGTCGGCATAGGCGGCCGTGGCGTTGACCGCGGCCGCGCTCCAGCCGGAAACCCGCATGCTCCAGACCTCGGTTTCCGTCACCATGGCGTCCGCGGCGGCGCGGGAAACCACGAACACCGGGAGCGCGGCGGGATGGTCGGCGCGCTCGACGAACGGCAGCCGGGCGATGATCTTCGGGGCGGCGGCGAATTCGAGCGCGGTCCACCACGGTCCGGCACTGCCGACCGCGAAAGCGGGAATGAGGCCGAGGCCGCCTTTGGATTCGCTCACCGCCTCCACCACGCTCGAGGCGCCCATATGCGGCACGAACGGTACGGTGAAGCCGAAATGGAAACGCGCCGAATCCCGCATCAAGGCGTCGCCCGCCGACAGGTCGGCATGAACCGAAAAGGGCGCTTGCACATAGGTGAAGGTCGCAATGATGACGCGCCAGATGCTCTCGACCGTGTCGAGCGGCAGATTGCCGTGATGCCGCTTGACCAGACGGCGCATCATGTCGGCCTCGCGCGCCGGGCGGAACGCCGAGCCGCTTTCTTCGGTCTTCTTCACCGCGATCAGCCGGTCGATGATCTGACTGCGCTGCATCAGGAGTTCGTGCATCGCTTCGTCGATGCGGTCGATCTCGTGGCGCAGATCGGCGAGGGACGTCTCCTTTCGGCGAGGCGATTTTGGCATGGTTGACCCGGTCATTCGGCCGATTGATAGGTGCCGTTAGGGCTGAAAGCAAAGAAAACATTGACTCCCGGCACAAGCCGCCTATTTACGCGGCTTTGGCCGCTGTGCCGAGCTTGGCGGCCTGCCCGCGCCGGGAAGCGCGGCCCCAAGGACTTTATATTTATGGCCGACGTCAGCGCCACGCTCGATCTTGCCGACCGCGCCCGCGAGGCGGACCAGCCGCATTCGCCTGTCGTCCGCTTTGCCGCCGGCACGCCGCTGCATCTGGACGCGGGGCTCGATTTTGCCCCGTGGCAGATCGCCTACCAGACTTATGGCACGCTCAATTCCGACCGCAGCAATGCGATCCTTGTCTGCCACGCTTTGACCGGCGATCAGCATGCCGTCAACGATCATCCGGTGACCGGCAAGCCGGGCTGGTGGGAAACCATGGTGGGACCGGGCAAACCGATCGACACCGAACGCTATTTCGTCATCTGCCCGAACGTCGTCGGCGGCTGCATGGGCTCATCGGGGCCGGCCTCGACCAATCCGGCAACCGGCCTGCCATGGGGTCTCGATTTTCCGGTCATCACGGTGCGCGACATGGTGCGCGCGCAGGCGATGCTGCTCGATCATCTGGGTATTGAAACGCTGTTTGCGGTGGCTGGCGGCTCGATGGGCGGCATGCAGGTGCTGCAGTGGGCGGCGAGCTATCCGCATCGCGTCTTCGCCGCCTTGCCCATCGCCGCCGCAACCCGGCATTCGGCGCAGAACATCGCCTTCCATGAGGTCGGCCGTCAGGCGGTGATGGCCGATCCGGACTGGCGCGGCGGACGCTATTTCGCCGACGGCATTTACCCGCGGCGCGGGCTCGCGGTCGCGCGCATGGGCGCGCACATCACCTATCTGTCCGACGCCGCGCTGCATCGCAAATTCGGCCGCCGCTTCCAGGATCGCGACAATCCGACCTTCTCGTTCGATGCCGACTTTCAGGTCGAATCCTATCTGCGCCACCAGGGCATCACTTTCGTCGAGCGCTTCGATGCCAACTCGTATCTCTATCTGACGCGCGCGATGGACTATTTCGATCTCGCCGGCGATTACGAGGGCGTGGTGGCGAACGCATTCCGCGGTGCGCCGACGCGCTTTTGCGTGGTCTCGTTCACCAGCGACTGGCTGTTCCCGACGTCGGAATCGCGCGCTATCGTTCACGCGCTCAATGCCGCCGGCGCGCGCGTGTCGTTCGCCGAAATCACGACCGACAAGGGCCACGACGCGTTTCTGCTCGACGAGCCGGAATTGTTCGATATCGTGCGTGGCTTTCTCGATGGCGCGGCAAGAGCCCGCGGGCTGCCGGCGAGGTAGAAGCGATGCTGTCGCGCGTCAAACACGATCTCACCATGGCGGAGGCGGCGCGGGGCCCGGGCGGCTCGCGTGTCGACTTGCTGGTGGTCGCCGACATGGTAGAGCGCGGCTCGCGCGTGCTCGACGTCGGCTGCGGCGACGGTGAATTGCTTCGGCTCCTGGAAAGTCGCGGCGTTGACGGCCGCGGCATCGAGCTGTCGCGGGAGGGCGTCAATGAATGCGTCGCCAAGGGACTTGCCGTCGTGCAAGGCGACGCCGATACCGATCTTGAGGACTATCCCGACGATGGCTTCGATTTCGTCATCCTGTCGCAGACCTTGCAGGCGACGCGCCGGCCGCGCGTCGTGCTCGAGCACATGCTGCGCATCGGCCGCCATGCCATCGTCTCGTTCCCGAATTTCGGCCACTGGCGCATCCGCCTGCAGTTGTTCTTCGGCGGGCACATGCCGCATACCCGCAATCTGCCTTATGCCTGGTACGAAACCCCGAACATCCACTTTTGCAGCATCAAGGACTTCCGCGAGCTCTGCCTCGATGCCGGGGCCGGAATGGAGCAGGCTGTCGCGCTCAATGCCTGGGGCCGCCGCATGCGGCTGAAAATGCCGTGGTGGTTCTGGAATCTGTTCGGCGAGCAGGCGGTGTTTCTGTTGAGCCGGCAGGATTGAAGGGTCATTGCTTCGTCGCTTCGCTCCTCGCGATGACGGTATATAGTGAGCGCCGCGCGTGCATTCGCCGCACCCGCGCGGGCCCGTAGCTCAATGGTCAGAGCTAGCGGCTCATAACCGCTTGGTTGGAGGTTCGAGTCCTCCCGGGCCCACCACCTAAAGCAATCGGCGTGCTTGCCGGGATGCTCCGGCCGCGACCGGAGCGATCGCCGGCCCGTCGTGACGATCGCGACCCGCCGATTGGCACGGCCCTTGCGAGGAGTTTTGCGTATGCCGATCCGGTTTGCCGATATTCTCTGGCCGTCTGCGGAGCCTTATTGGCTCGTCAATGCACGGGTACCGGCCTGCATGCTTGACGGCGAGGCAGGCCGCGCACCCGCCGATGCCGAGGGCATCGTGCCGGCGGATATTTTGATCGAAAGCGGCAGGTTCGCCGCCCTTGCCCTCCCGGGCGGCCGGCAGACGGACGCCGCGCGCGTCGATATCGGCGGGCGCCAAGTCTGGTCGACGCTGATCGACATTCATACCCATCTCGACAAGGGCCACACCGTCGATCGCAGTCCCAACAGCGACGGCACGTTCAACAACGCGAGACTGGCCGCCGCCGCGGATCGCGTGAACTGGACCGTAGCCGACGTCAAGCGGCGTATCGATTTTGGCTTGCACTGCGCCTACGCCCACGGGGTTTCGGCGATCCGCACGCATATCGATACCTATCCGGAAACGATCGACCGGAACTGGCAGGCTCTGCGTGAGGAACGCGACATTTGGGCCGGCAAGGTCGATCTGCAGGCGGTGTCGCTGTGCCCGATCGACCTCTTGCCCGGCGCCTTTGGCGATCGCGTGGCGGCGACCGTCGCGCAGTCGCGCGGCCTCCTGGGCGGCGTGACCCGCGCCTCGATCGGCAACCACGGCAAGCCGCTCGGCGATATCGACGCGCTGCTGGATCATTTGTTTTTGCTTGCCGCGCGCCACGGTCTCGACGTCGACCTGCATGTCGATGAGACCCACGATCCGGCCGCCGCGACGCTGCCGCATGTCGCCCGCGCGGCGATGCGGCACGGCTACAAGGGCCGCGTCGTATGCGGCCATTGTTGCAGCCTCGCCAATCAGCCGGAGGACGAAGTCGACCGCACGCTCGATCTCGTGGCGCAAGCGGAGATTGCGATCGTGACTTTGCCGACGGTCAATATGTATCTGCAGGACCGCACCAGCGGCCGCACGCCGCGCTGGCGCGGCGTCACCGTCGTTCACGAAATGCTCAAGCGCGGCATCCGGGTGGCGGCCGCCGGCGACAATTGCCGCGACAGCTTTTATGCCTATGGCGATCACGATGTCGTCGATACGTTCCGCGAAGCCGTGCGCATCCTGCATTTCGATCATCCGCTCGCCGGCGCGCCGGCGCTGGTCGGCGCCAATCCCGCCGCCATCGGCGGACTGACCGGTCATGGCCGCATCGCCGTCGGCGCACCGGCCCGCTTCGTCGTCTTCAATGCGCGCAGCCTCAATGAACTGATCAGCCGGCCGCAATCCGACCGCGCCGTCTTCGACCGCGGCGAGCGCCTGCTTGCGAAACCGCCGGACTATTGCGAATTCTGGCAGGATTAGCGCGCGCGGCCCGCACGGCCCGCGGGCCTTTGGCGCCATCGGCTCGGCCAGCGCCACCTCTCAAGGCCTGTGTTGCCTGCCGTCCCCCGCCACGAGCGGGATGAGATCGGCAATGCCGGCGATCTCGTATTCGGGCGACAGGCCACGGCAGCGCTCGGCTTCGCCATAGCCGTAGGAGACCCAGCAGGCGGCGATGCCGGCGGCCTTCGCAAACTGGATGTCGCTTTCGGTATCGCCGACCATCAAGATCCGCTGCCGCGGCAGCGGGCCGCACCGCGGTAGAATGTGGCCGGTCAGGATCGTCGGATCGGGCTTCTTCGGCAGGCCCGGCTGGTCGGCGAACACCATATCGACGCAGGCGAGCAGTCCGGCTTGGTCGAGCGAGTGCTGGATTGCCGCCATGCCCTTGTTGCTGATGACAATGGATTTCGTGCCGCCGGCGTGGAGTTGCCGCAGCACGACATCGACGCCGGCAAACGGCTCGAGCAGCGGCATGCTCTCGCCGAGATAGAGCCGCCGGTAGGTTTCGACGAGGCCGCTCAACCCGCTTTGGTCGTGGCGCAACGATCCATCCAGCGCAATGAGGCTCTCCGGCAGCGTCAAGCCGGCGGCGATGGTCGCAACGGCGCGCTCATGCGATGGCGCCGGCCGGCCGTGTGCGGCGAACGCGCGGCGCAGGCAATGGGCGATCGCCGGGCGAGTATCGAACAACGTGCCGTCGTAATCGAAAAGGACGAGCTCGAAAGCGGCCATATCCGCCGTCGGCAAACGTCAGTGACCGGCCATGTGCTTGCCGATGGTCGCCCGGTCCGCCTGCGCGATAGGCACCTGATAGTTGATCGCGCCGCCCGATATGACCGCAACCTGGTCGGCCAGTTCGAGAACCTCGTCGAGGTCCTCGGACAAGAGCAGCACCGCCGCTCCTTTGTTGCGCTGCTCCATGATCTGGGAGCGGATTTCGGCGACCGACGCGAAATCGAGGCCGAAGCAGGGATTGGCGACGATCAGCACGTCGACGTCGCCGGACAGTTCGCGCGCCAGCACCGCGCGCTGGATGTTGCCGCCGGACAGGTCGGCGAGCGCCGACTCCGGCGACTGCGTCTTCACGCGGTAACGGGCGATGAGTTCGCGCGCCTTCTCGCGCATCGGGCTCGGCGACAGCCACCAGCCGAACTTGGCCGACGGCGGCCGGTCGAAGGTGCGAAACGCCATGTTTTCCGCAACCGTCATCCTCGGCACGGTGGCATTCTTGTGCGGCTCTTCGGGCAGCCCGAAAACTTTCATGCGATAGAAGGAAGACCGGTCCGGCTTGAATCGGTGGTGCTTGATCACCATTCGCCCGGCGAGCCGCGGCCGCTGCCCGGAGAGGACTTCCACCAGTTCCGATTGGCCGTTGCCCGATACGCCGGCGATGCCGACGATCTCCCCCGAGCGAACCTTCAGGTTCAGATGATCCAGCGCCAGCAGGCCTTCCTCGTCTTTGGCGCACAGTTCGTCGAGTTCGAGCACGACGTCGCCGGGCGGATTGGCGCCGCGCACCGCCCGGTCGCGAATTTGGGTGTCGCCGATCATCATGCGGGCCATCGCTTCGGTCGTCAGTTCCTTGACGTCGCCGCCACCGACCTTGTGCCCGCGCCGCAGCACCGTCACGCTGTCGCAGAAACTGGTGACTTCGCGAAATTTGTGGGTGATCATGATCACCGTGATTTCCTTGCGGTGCGTCATGTCGCGCAGCAGGCCGAGCATTTCGTCGGCCTCGCCGGGGGTGAGCACCGAGGTCGGTTCGTCGAGAATA
>Ga0335074_10015235_pt1 | contig 10794 bp, 9 predicted proteins | sample Lox_Sample_23_FD_206715 | JGI IMG/M metagenome (GOLD analysis project Ga0335074, IMG submission 206715) | Soil microbial communities from Loxahatchee National Wildlife Refuge, Florida, United States - Lox_Sample_2.3 | ecosystem: Environmental > Terrestrial > Soil > Wetlands | place: USA: Florida... | reverse complement strand
TCCCTGGCTCTGGCGGCCCTCACCCTGGCGCATGTCATCACCCTTCGGGAAATCATCGTCCTCACTGCTCTCCAGGGCTTGATCAACGCGTTCGACATGCCGGGGCGCCAATCCTTCCTGGTGCAGATGGTCGAGGACCGTAATGACCTTAGCAACGCCATCGCCATCAACTCCTCGATGGCCAATGGTGCGCGGCTGGTCGGCCCGGCCCTCGCCGGCCTGGTGATCGGGGCCGCCGGCGAAGGCTGGTGCTTCCTGATCGACGGCGTCAGCTACTTCGCGGTGATCGCCTCCCTGCTGCTGATGCGCATCCCACCGCTGCACATCCGCCGGGCCGCGGCCAGCATGTTCGAACAAATGCGCGAGGGCTGGGACTACGTGCGCACCTTTCGCCCCATCCGCACCATCCTGCTGCTGTTTGCCCTGATCAGCCTGATGGGCTGGCCGTACTCCGTGCTGCTGCCGGTGTTCGCCGGCCAGGTGCTGCACGGTGGTCCGCATACCCTCGGCTGGCTCACGGGAGCTTCCGGGACCGGCGCGCTGATTTCGGCGCTGTCGCTAGCGGTGCGTAAGACGGTAGTCGGGCTGACGCGCATGGTGCAGATCGCCGCCGCCACCCTCGGATGCGCCCTGATTCTCTTCGGCCTGTCGCACACGTTATGGCTCTCCCTGGTGCTGATGGTCTTCGCCGGCTTCGGCTTAATGCAGGGCGCATCGGTCAGCAACACCATCGTCCAGTCGCTGGTGACGGAAGACAAGCGCGCCCGCGTGATGAGCTATTACACCATGGCATTTTTCGGCGCGGCGCCGTTCGGCAGCCTGCTGGCCGGCGCGCTGGCTCAGCGGATCGGGGCGCCCCACACGGTCATGGTCACTGGCGCTTTCTGCGTCGCCGGCGCGCTCTGGTTCACGCTCGATCTGCCAAAAGTCAACGCCCTCATGCGGCCGGTCTACTACGAGCTCGGGCTGCTGCCCGCTCGCGAAACCTCATCGTCAGTCCCGTAAACCGAAAGGAAACCATGCCTCTCACCCAACTCGATACTACCCCCGCCCTGGTCGTGATCGACCTGCAAAAGGGCATTGTCGGCTTTCCCACCGTGCACCCCATCGCCGAGATCATCGCCCGAACCGCCCATCTCGCCCGTGCGTTCCGCGAGCGCGGTCTGCCGGTGGTTCTGGTCAATGTCTCCGGCATGGCTCCCGGCCGCACCGATGCCGGAAGGCCCAAGTTTTCGTTTCCGCCCGATTGGACCGAGCTGGTCCCGGAACTGGAGCAGCAACCCGGCGACCACCTGGTCACCAAGCAGCGCTGGGGCGCCTTCCTGGGCACCACTTTGGACGACGATTTGCGCCGCCGCGGTGTCACCCAGATTGTCCTCACGGGCGTGGCGACCAGTGCCGGCGTCGAATCGACCGCCCGTAGCGCTTACGACCTGGGCTACCACGTGGCATTGGTGGTGGACGCGATGACCGACCGCGATGTCGATTCGCACCGTCACACCGTGGAGAAGATTTTTCCCCGTCTGGGTGAGACCGCCACTACCGAAGACGTCCTGAAACTCCTGCAGGAGCGCCCGGCCCGGTAAGCGCAATCTGCCTATAATCCGATATGCGGTCTGTCCCTCGCGCCAGGCGCCGGCTGGGCTTTTTCGGCGGCTTGGCCGTGCTGTTCCTGTGCGCGGTGGGTCTCTTCGCCATTCTGCAGCCATGGTCCTTCCACATCGGCGGCCGATGGACGCCCACCACCTGGTATGGAGTGGGCCGGCTGCGCGACTCCACCGGCGCTCAGTATGGCTTGTACCTCTCCTTCTTTCCCGATAACACCTCGGACGGTGAAGGCGGGCTGCGCAGCGGACCCATGTTGCGCCACGACCTGCGTGGGAAGGCTACGGTTTGCACTGCCGGCGGCGCGCAGTACCGTTTCGACGTCCAGGGCGAGATTACAGGGGCCTGGCTGCGCACCGATGGCGCAGCAATGTTCCTCTCGCTGGGCGAGCCCCGCGGCCCCAAAATCCCGCGCTCTTTCAGCCTGTACGGTGCCTGGCATGGCCCGGAGCTGCCGCTCGACGATCACAAGACCATGTTCATGAACTTCCTTCCCGACGGCACTCTCACCCCATCCGGCCACTACACTGCCCCGGTCCCGGAAAAGCACGCTACCGTCACGCTCTCCTGGGGTTCCGAAAGCGACTTCGAGACGTTATGCGCGGACCTGCGCAGTGTCCCCGGCCGATGAGCGCCGCTTACAGGTTTGGCCCCTTCTTGGAATTGCATCTCCAGCCTGCAAGCGCCGCATCGTCGAGGCTGTGGCCCCGGCCGTGCCGGCGGGCGACGATATGCCCGAGATGGAACGCCCGCTCCCGGTGATTGCCGCGTTGCTAAGATTAGATTTCACGCCGAAGCCGTCCAGTTCCGGCGCGTGCAAACGCTCGAGGTCCAGCACGATGTGCCGAAGCATCAAGCCGCTTTTTAATTTCGATCCGCCCGTCAGTCCGGAGGAAATCCGCGCGGCGTCGCTCCAGTTCGTCAGAAAGATCAGCGGCTTCCACAAGCCGTCCAAGGCCAACGAAGTCTCGTTCGCTGCCGCGGTGGACGAAATTGCCGCTGTGTCCAACCGCCTCCTTCGCTCGCTCGAAACCGCCGCGCCGCCCAAGAATCGCGAAGAAGAGGCCGCCAAGGCCAAGAGTCGCGCTGCCGATCGATATCGCGCTTGAGCCGCGCGCGGCGCCGCAGGATCACCGCCCCCACGGAATGGTTTCGAAAATGTTCCGCAGGCGCCGGGCCTTGGCGGGATTAATCATCTCCACGAAGCCGATCCGGCCCGTCAGGTGCGCTCGAAAATCCGCAAGTCCTTCGCGGTTCTGCGAGGCGGGGCCGCGCCGTGCGCAGTTGATCAGCACCGCTTCCAGCAGTTCGAGGTCGCCGCGGCGAAGGTTGAGCTTTCGGTTCACCACCATCCCCGCGAGACTCTGCCGCACGCCTTGCCGCATCATGCGGGTCTTGTGGTGGTTGACGCTGAAACCCTCCTCCAGGGCAACCGCTGCCGCATGGGAGGCGAAGCGGCCGGCCACCCGGCGGAACTCTGCATCCCCCGAGAAAGCCAGATCGTCGGCGTAGCGCGTGTACACTGCGCCGGCCGACCGGGCCAGGCCGGAGAGGCGGCAATCCAGGCGGTACGCCGTGATGCTGGCGAGCGCCGGCGAGGTGGGCGCGCCTTGCGGCAGGTGCCGCCGCGCGTACACCGTGTGCGCCTCCCGCCATTCCGCGGCGCCGATTTCGAGCGGGCGATGGCCCCACGCGTCGCCCGGAACCGCGTTGGTGCAGAGGCCGCCCAGGCCGTCCGCAACCGCCTCCGGATAACCCAGCGTCCGGAAGAAGGCTTGCACCCGCGCGGCGGGAAATGCGGGGAAGAAGTCCTGCAAGTCGAGGCGCAACACAACCTGCCGGCCGGCATGCGGCGCGGCAAAACTGGCCACCGATCGCCCTCTGACGAATCCGTGGGCCGCCGGGTGGGGCGGAATGCGGTCGAGAATCTCGCGTAAGATCCACCGCTGCAATTCCTTGATTTGCGGCTTGGGGATCTCGATCAGGCGCACGCCGCCCGAGCGCTTGGCGCGTATCCGGTAACGGTAGTGGCGGAGCTTCGGATTATCGAGCTTGCAGCCGAGACCTTTCAGATCGGCAAACCACTCCAGTTCATCCGGCTGCAGGGACAGCCATCGGGCCAGGTCGCCCACCGTTTCGATCGCGGGAAGATCCCAGTGCGCGGCGGCGGCCACCGGGCGCATGCGCTGCGGCTCGGGGAGCCAGACGGCCACCGAGAGCTTATCGCGATGGGCGGCGCGCTGAAAACCCGCGTCCCCCAGCAGGAATCGGATCACGTCGCGGTGGCGCGGACGGGTGCGCCCGGCGAATGCCTCCACGTAGCGTTGGGCCAAGGGCCGCAGCCAGCGCCAGGGCCGGCCCAGCGTACGCATGGCCCGTACGTGGACACTCTCGACCGTCGGCTCCCCGGCCATCAGGCTTCGGGCCAGGGCGCTGATCACGGCCGCGGCGGGCATACCAGATGGCGGCGGAAGACTTCAACCAGTCTGACTTGGCGTGAGCGGAACTGCCTGCTCGCCATCGCAGAGAGGCTCACGCGACGAAATGGCGAGGGGACACTCTCCCCCGGGGTAGCCCCGGAGAGGCCAACCGAGCCCGCAAGCCCGATTGCACCGTGCTTGAAAACCTCCACCGCCACAGCACATGATAGCAACCTGGCGAACCGGCGCGAAGGCTCGGACTTACTGCTCGATCCCCAGCGATGCCGCCACGCGCACCAGCGTCGAAACCAGCCGCTGTACGTGTTTCTCGGTGTGGGCGGCGGTGCAGGAAATCCGCAGCAGGTTCTGCGCGGCGGCCGGCCGCAGCACCGGGTTGATGTAGATGCCTTCTTCCAGTAGCGCCTTGCACAGCCGGCACAAATCAATCTCTTCCTCAATCACCACCGGCACGATGGCGGTTTCGCCGGGCAGCACCTGGAAGCCGCGGGCGCGCAGTTCCTCGCGCAGATAGCGCGCCACCTTCAGCAGGCGCAGGCGGCGCTCCGGTTCGTCGCGCATAATTTCCAGCGCTGCGGCCACCGCCGCTACCGAGGCCGCCGGCAGGCTGGCGGAGAAGACAAACGGCCGGGCGGTGTGCTTCAGGTAATCCACCACCGCGCGGTCCGCGGCGATGAAACCGCCCACCGAAGCCAGCGACTTACTGAACGTGCCCATGACGATATCCACATCGTCCAGCACGCCCAGGTGCTCGGCGGCGCCGGCGCCGGTTGGTCCCAGGACGCCGATGCCGTGGGCTTCATCCACGTACACCCGCGCGCCGTACGGCTTGGCCAGCTTGAGAATGCCGGGCAGGTCGGCGATGTCGCCTTCCATGCTGAAAACCCCTTCGGAGACGATCAGGATTTTGTCGTCGGGCGGCGTGTTCTCCAGGCAACGCTCAAAGTGCTCCAGGTCATTGTGGCGGAAACGCATGGTGCGGGCCGGCGAGCGCAGGGCGCCCTCCACCAGGCTGGCGTGCAGGTTGTGATCGCAGATCATCACGTCGCCCTTCTCGGTAAGCGCCGACAGGGTGGCGTAATTGGCTTGAAACCCGGTACCAAAAATAATGGCGGCCTCTTTGTGTACGAAGGCCGCCAGTTCGCTTTCCAGCTTGACGTGAATATCGAGGGTGCCGTTCAATAGCCGGGAACCGCTGCACCCGCTGCCGTACCTCTTTACCGCGTGGGCGGCGGCTTCCTTCACCTTGGGATGCGTAATCAGGTCCAGGTAATCGTTGGACCCGAACATCAATACCTTGCGTTTCCCCATGCGGACTTCGCCCGGCCCGCAGCCATCGCGATCGCCAAAGACTTCAAAGTACATATACAACCCGGCGGATTGCAGATCACTCGGACGAGTGAAGTTGCGGCATTTCTCGAAAATGTCGTTGGTTCCGCGGGCCTTTCCTTTGCCGGTGATGTCGCCAGTCGATACGCGCATGGTCCTCAGTTCCATTCGTAGATTCGGTAGGTCTTGTAGCGCTTGGCCCCCATCAGTTCCAGGGAGCGGTTCATCAGGGTATTGTCTTCCAGTATCCAGGACATCTCAGTTTCGCCGTAGCCCAACTGTCGCGCGTTGCGGACCAGGGTTGCGTAAAAAGCTGCCGCTACGCCGGAAGTGCGGTACTCCTCCACCACGCCCAATGCGAGAACTCGTACACTTCGGATCAAACGTTGATAATACAGGATTTTGAGCAAACCGGTGGGAAGTAATTTGCCGCCCGCGGGTTTCAGCGCCTGGTTGATGTCGGGCAGGGCCAGCGCGAAACCCACTACTTTGCCCTTTACCTCGCCAATCAGTACCAGGCTGGGCTTTAGAATCTGCTTCATCTCCTTGCCCTGCAAGACGAACTCTTCGCGCGACATGGGGATGAAGCCCCAGTTGCTCACCCATGCCTTGTTGTATACCTCCCAGACTTTCTCTACCTCGGCGTCGAAATTCTTCATATCGATGGGGCGGACCACCACCCCCTTTTTGGCCAGCGCCCGGCTCGAAACGCGCTCGATTTTGTCGATGTCGATGGTGTTGGCGTTGCTCACGTACGCCAGCAGGTCTTTGGCTTTCTGCAGCCCCGCCTGCTCCATCAGGGCGGGGTAGTAGCGGTGATTGTAGGTCATCATCACCATGGGGCTGGAATCGAAGGCATCCACCAGCATGCCGCACTCGTAATTGGTGGAAGGATTCACGGGGCCGCGCAGGAAACGCGCGCCGCGTCCCGTTACCCACTGCCGCGCGGCGCTAAGCAGCGCCTTGGCCACCGCCGCGTCGTTGATGCTTTCGTAAAAGCCGAAGAATCCCGCCACTTCTCCGTGGGTCCGGTTGTGGGCTTTGTCGAAAATCGCAGCAATGCGCCCCACCACCCGGCCGTTCTGCCGCGCCAGGAACAGCTCCGTTTCGGCGTCCTTGTAGTACGGGTGTTTGGCCTTGTCGAGCAACTCCTTCACAGCGATCCGCAACGGCGGCACCCAATAGGGATCGCCGCGGTAAATTTCGTAGGGCAGTTCCACGAACTGATGAAGGGCCTTTTTGTCCTCAACCGCAGCGATCTCAATTCCCGCCAATCGTCACACTCCCATTGGAAAGTCTCCGGTACAAGACGGGGGCAAACCGGATCAGCAGAAACGCCAACACTGCTCCCGCCAGCAAGTCGACCGTATAGTGGTATCGAAGATAAACTGTAGCAAAAATGATGCAAAGAGTGTAGGCAAAATAAGCCCGGAATAGCCGATTTGAGACCATCCGGCTGCCCCACCACGCCAGGATGGTGAGCTCCGTGTGGCCGCTCGGGAAACAGTCGTAATGCGCGGATTCCAAACGGTCCAGCGTGCCCTGCATCCAGTGGAACAGCCAAAGTCCTTCTAACGGCGCATGTTGCAAATGGCGCAGCAGAAAACGCGGGCCCCGCGCCGGCACCACGAGGTACCCGCCATAGGAGGTCAGAAAGCCCAGGGCGATTAGAAATGCAAGATATTGGAACTCCCCGTAGCGGCCTCTTTTCCAGATCAGGAACGGAATCAGTAGTACCGCCGGTACAAATAAGGTGTAGACAACCTGCAAAAATTCAGTTAAGGCTGGAGTCTGCACCCGCTCCAGCCAGACAGTCGGATTGGCGTGCCAGAAACGGTAATCCAGGTTCGCCAGCCATTGGTCGAGATCGGTGCGCCGCACCGCCGGTACCAGCAGAGCCATTTCCTTGTAACAGGAGGCTACGTAGGGCAGCGGATACCAGTTCCGGAAAACCCAACTGCTACGATTGGGGAATTTCACCTCACCCACGATCACCGCCAGGGCGGCGGCATGGGCGGCCAGCAGCCAGGGGCCCTCGGCCAGCCGGGACCACCCCAGCAGGATGAGCACCGTGGCGAAGGCGGTGTAGCCGAAGATCACCTTGTCCACCGCCCAGAAACTGGTCGGCGAGGGTTTCAATAGTGGATCCAACCGGCCTCCTTGTACCAGGCCAGGGTGCGGGCCAAGCCGTCTTCCAGCGGGGTGGCGGCTGCGAAGCCCAGTTCGCGGGCGGCGCGCCGGGGGTCGCAGGTCCAGGCGCGGCAGCACGCCTCGGTGACTTTATCGCGCGACAAAATGCCCGGCCGGCGTGTCACGCGGGACCACAGTTCGGCGCAGTATGCGGCCACCCGCGCCACGGCCGGCGGGATGCGCAGCACGCGCACGCGGCGGTTCATAAGCCGCGCGGCCACGGCGGCCAATTCGCTCCAGGACACCACTTTCGGATGGGCCAGAAAATAGGCCCGCCCGGCGGCTTGCGGGGCCTCTGCTGCGGCGATCAGGCCCTCTGCCAGGTCTTCCACGTAGATAGCGCTGAACCAGCGCTCGCCGCCCGCAATTTCCACCACCAGCCCACCCGAAATCGACTTCAGGATCTGGAAAACGTCCGTATCGCGCGGCCCATACACCACCGGCGGCCGTACGATCACCGCATCTGGGCGCCAGCGCGCCGCCATCCGCTCGGCCTCCAGCTTGGATTTGCCGTATTCCGAAACCGGGTGCGGCGAGGCGTCTTCGGCAATCGGCGCACCGTCCGGGCTGGGACCCATGGCGGCCAGTGAGCTCACGTGCACAAACCGTATGGGCCGCCCCGCCAGCAAGCGGGCCAGCGTTTCGGTGGCGCGTGTATTGCCGTTGTAATAATCAGCGGCGGCAAGGGCTTTCGTCACGCCCGCCAGGTGGATCACGGTATCTACCCCATCGAGCGCCGCCTCGATTCCCTGGCCCGTGGTCCAATCCGCCTGCGCCGTCTCCACGCCCGCCGGAATCGCGTCCTTGCCGTGGGAGCGCGGCTTACCCCGCGCGCGGCGCACCAGGCAGCGTACCCGGATACCCCGCTCGCTCAGTTTCCGCAGCAGATGACCGCCGATGAAACCGGTCCCGCCGGTAACCAGGAACATTTACTCGGCGGCGCTACGAAAAGCGACTTCGCCGAAGTAGCTTTCCGCGGTGGCCCCGGTGTGCTGGGAGTTGATCTGGAGGCGCAGCCCCTTCACGTGCGGAGCCGGCTTGCCATAAGCGCGCTGGTAATCGGCCGCCACATTCTGGCTTTCCGAAACCCATTGATTCAGCAGCGACGACCCGGATTCGCACACCACCGCGAAGACGTGCACCAGCGGGATGAAGCTGGTGGATTGCGCGGCGCCCTTGGGAGCCGTGGAATCCCAGATGTAGCTGACCACCTTGCGGTCGGCGAAAGCCACCAGCACCTGCGCGGCCTGGTCGTCTGTGGAAGCCCGCCGGAAATCGCCTCCCGGTGGAATCTGTGCCACCTTCCAACGCCAGGTCAGCACCGGCAACTTGTTGGGGTCCACGTCCACGCTCCGTTCCAGCGAGAAGGACGATTTCACGCTCTTCAGATGCAAACAACAACCTTCCACGGGCTGGCACACGGAAACGTCGGGTTTTCCGCGGTTCACCTCGATCTTCCAGTCGGTGTTGAACCTTCCAGCGCCCCAGCTGGCAGTATCCAGAACGATGAGCGCTAAAGGTGAGGTGCGAGCCTGAAAAACGAACACAAGTAGGGTGCCAATGAGCAGTAGCTTCTTCAAATGACCTCGCTGGGGGCGTTATGCCGGGCACCCACTAATATCGCATGATTGCGTGGGCTTCTGCCACAGGCGGACCCCTGCCGGACCCCTGCCGTTCTACCGCACTTTCCCCTTGACCGTCTCCAGCTCATGCCCGCACTGCGGCAGATCGGGGGCCAGGCGGCAGCCATCTTCCAGGTGTTCGAGCGCCTCCGGTAGCAGTCCCAGGTGCTCCTCGGCAATTCCTTCTTCGACCAATGCAGTGGAATCGCGCGGCGCCGCCGCCAGCGCCTTCTGAAAATAGGTGCGAGCCTTGGCGTAATTCTCGCGGCCCATCCACCACGCACCCAGGGCCTCCGCGGCCGGCACGTACTCGGGGTCGAACTGGAGGGCGTTCTGCCATTCGCGCAGCGCGCTCGTGAATTGCCCCGCGCGCAAACAGGCGTCGGCGAAGTAATATCGCGCCAGCGAGTTGCGCGGGTCGCCCCCGAGCAGCCTCCGGAAGCCGGCCATGGCTTCCGGGTAGCGGCCCGCATACATGGCCGCCAGGGATTGCTCGAACAGGTTGTACTCCGGCAGTTTGTCCTTGGGGTCCGCCCCCGGCTGGGCCGAAGCCTTGGAAGCCGCCGAGCCGCCCAGGTAGCCCAGCGATTCCAACATGCGCCGCCGCTCCGCCGAAACCCCGGCCGTGGTGTGCCCGGGGGTGGCTTGGGCCATGATCTCGGCCAGCCGGCCGCGCAGCTTCGCGGCCATGGCGGCGTCCGCGCCCGCCAGGTTGTGGCGCTCTTCGGGATCGCGCGAAAGATCGTAAAGTTCCGGCTTAGGGGCGTCGATATATTGGTAGGCGCCGGCGCGGATGCTCCGCAGGGGCGCCCAATGAAAGGCATCCCGTGGATAGACGCTTTCGCTCACCACCGCCCGCCCGTCGTCCTTCCTGGATCGCGCCGCGGCCAGCAGGCTGGCGCCCGAGAACTGGGGTGGCGCCGGCAACTTGAGAAAATCCAGGATCGTGGGAGCCACGTCGATGAGGCCCCCTGGTTGCGCCGCGCGTGGGGGATATCCGGCAGTTCCAGCCGGCCAGTGAACCATCAGCGGGGTCCGCAGCGTGCTTTGATATACGAAGTATCCATGGCTGGTTTCGCCGTGGTCGCCCAGACTTTCGCCGTGGTCCGAGAGCAGCACCACCAGCGAACGGTCCCACCATCCGCCCGCCACCAGCGCCTGTTGCAATTGCCCCAGAAGACGGTCCACGTATTCGATTTCGGCATCGTAGCCGGCCGTATTCGGCAGGCCGGAGGTCGAGGCGGCGTGGCTGTAAGGCGCGTGCAGGTCGAAGAAATGCAGGAACGCGAAGACCGCCTGGCCGTGGTTCTCGCCCAGCCATTGGCGCGCCGCGCGAACCACCAGGGCGCCATCGCGCCGCACTCCCACAGTCAGCGGATTGTGCGGGCCTTCGGAGGCGATACTGAACGGACTGTCATAAAAATCGAAGCCCTGGTCAAGGCCTAAGTGGCGGTCGAGCAGGGCGCTGCCCACAAAAGCCGCAGTGCGGTAACCGCGGCCGTGCAGCACCCCGGCCAGCGTGACCACCCCCGCGGGCACCCGGCCATCGTTCTCTTCCACGTGGTTGGCAAACGGCCAGGTGGAGGTGAACAGCGCCGTGTGGGAAGGCA
>Ga0335074_10015233_pt1 | contig 10795 bp, 7 predicted proteins | sample Lox_Sample_23_FD_206715 | JGI IMG/M metagenome (GOLD analysis project Ga0335074, IMG submission 206715) | Soil microbial communities from Loxahatchee National Wildlife Refuge, Florida, United States - Lox_Sample_2.3 | ecosystem: Environmental > Terrestrial > Soil > Wetlands | place: USA: Florida... | reverse complement strand
GAGTTTTTGGAGGAGACCGGGTGCTCGCCGCGCTGACGCTGATCGGCTTCGTGCCGTTTGCGGCGCGCCGCCTCCTCACCTATCTGCACCTTTTTCAGCAGGAGGAATACGACACAACGCGCTTTGCCCGCTGGATCGTTGCTAATCACGGGTGGGACCGCCGATTATCGCTCATTCTGCTGGCGCTGTTTGCGGCGCAGCTGATCCTGGCCGGGCTGGTGCTGACGCCGCCCGCCTGGCTCTTCCCGGCGCTGGCCGCCGCCGCCTGCCTCGGTGCCGCGGTGATCGAGGGCGATCCGCGCCGCCGCGCGAAAAAGCCGCTGGCGATGACTACGCGCGCCCGGCGCATCTACGCCCTCTCGCTTGCTCTCGTCGTGCCGCTCGGCATCGGCGCCGCGCTTAGCGGAAAATTCGTCGTCGCCTGGGCGGTCGCGGTGCAACTCGTCCCCCTGGCGCTGTTCGGCGCCAATCTGCTGCTCGCGCCGCTCGAAGCCCGCGTGCAGCGGCGCTACTGGCGGGAGGCGCACGCCAAGCTGGCGCGCCTGCATCCGATCGTCATCGCCGTCACCGGCTCCTACGGCAAGACCTCGGTCAAGCACATCCTCGGGCATGTGCTGGAAACCGCGGCGCCAACCCTGATCACGCCCGGCAGCGTCAATACCGCGATGGGCATCGCGCGCGTCATCCGCGAGCGGCTGCAGCCGCATCACCGCTACTTTGTCGTCGAGATGGGCGCCTACGGCATCGGCTCGATCCGCCGCCTGTGCGCGCTGACGCCGCCCGATCTCGGCATCGTTACCGCGATCGGCAAGGCGCATTACGAGCGCTTCAAAACGCTGGACGCAGTGGCGCACGCCAAGTTCGAACTGGCCGAAGCGGCGCGCGACAACGGCGGCACCGTCGTCGCGGCGGCCGATACGCTCGCTTTCGCCTGGCCGCGCGAGTTCGTTGCGCGCCATCGCGATATCGTCGTGACGGTCGGCGGCGAAGCCGGCGCCGACCTCGCGATCGAGGCGCTGACCCAGGAACCCGCCGGCGTCTGCGCCGCAATCCGCTGGCGAGGACAGGCTTACGAATTGCGCGCGCCGCTCTATGGGCTGCACCAGGCCCACAACATCGCGCTCGCCTTCGCCGCCGCCGCGAGCCTCGGCGTGCCGGCGGACGACATCGTCACCAGCCTCAAAAGCACGCCGCAGATCGCCCATCGCCTCGAAGTGAAGCGCCAGCCCGACGGCAGCGTCATGATCGACGACGCCTATAACTCCAACCCCGTCGGATTTGCGTCCGCGCTCGCATTGCTCGACACGCTGCGCCCGCGGGACGGGCGGCGCATCCTGGTGACGCCCGGCATGGTCGAACTGGGCAGCGAGCACGACGCCGAGCATGACCGGATCGGGCGGCTTGCCGCCGCGCACGCCGACATCCTCGTCGCGGTCGCGCCGCACCGGGTGGCGCCGCTGGCGGCGGCCTTCGCTGACGCCGCACCCGAGCGCGACATCGTCGCATGCGCGACATTTGCCGAGGCGCGGGCCTGGCTTGACCGCAATCTGCAGGCGCGCGACATCGTGCTGATCGAGAACGACCTGCCGGACCTGCTGGAACAGCCGCTGCGCCTATGAACGCGCCGCGCTGTCTTCGTCGGCAGTATCGCGGCGCTCGATGATGCTGATGCGCACCGCTTCCAGCGGGTCGTCGTCGATCGGCGACACGCAGGTCTCGCCGTTCATTCTGGGGCCGACCACCCCGCCATCGAAAAAGCAGCCCTCATAGACGATGTCGATTGTGTCGCGGTGTTCCGGCGCCGGTCGCACCGCGAACCCGGTCAGCGGCAGCTGGCAGTCGCGCGTGCCGGCGTAATTGCCGTCGCTGACCCACGACGTGACCCGGCCGGCCGATGCAAACACCCGGTACTCGATCGCGCTCGGCGCCAGTTCGTCGCGTGCGCGGATGCTGATCGCCTCGACCTGCTCTCGGCTGCCGGGGCTGCCCGCCCAACCCGGTTCAACAAACCGCCGGTCGCCCAGCCCGATGACGTGAAGCAGGATCTCGGCGCCGAGGTCCCGCCCCTGGTCATGCCCGGGCGGTTCGGGAAGAGCGGCGGCGAGCGCGGCGTCCGCCTCCGGTTCGCCGGCCGGGGATCCGGCGTCGGGGTGCGGCAGCAGGCTCGCGTCCGGCTCCCGCATGCCGCGGCGGATGATTTCCTCGGCGATATCGACCATTTCCGGCGGCACCTCGCTGTCCGGCCGGCCCGCGAAATCCGCATGCGCGAGCAGCGGCCGCAGCGTTCGCAGCAGCAGGCCGGCGCCGTCGGCCGTAATCAGTGCCGTCTGGAGCCGCTTTTCGAGGCGGAGATGGGCCACGGCCTCGGCCCCCAACCGCTGCATTGCCAGCCGCAGCGATGCGAGCGTGTCGGCGGCGAGCGGCCCCTCGGCGTCGAGGCGGCAACTGTTGCTGAACCGCTGGCGATCGATCTGCCCGACCGGGCAGAAATGCACGATATCGATGATGTCGTCCGGCCCGCCGGGGGCCTCGCTGTCGCTGCAGCCGAACATCTCGCCGTCGGCCTCCGGCCTATCCGCCCCATGAATGATCGCCTCGGCCGGCACGATGTCGCCGGTGCGTGCATCGACGAATTGCTGTTTTACCGGATTGCCGGTGCGGCAGTTGCGCAGTTCGGGGCCGGCCGCCGCGGGCGCCTGGCTTGCCGGCGCGAGGCGCACCGGACACGAGAGCAGCGACAGCCGGAGAAACCCGCTCCACACGGTTTCAGCCATTGCGCGCGATCCGCCGCCAATCGACGGGATCGCCCAGCCGGAGCTGTATCCCCGCCTCTGGCATCGGGTATTTGAGGCCGCTGGCGCAGTTGAACAGCACGACGCGCTCGCCCGGTCCGACGCGCCGGTCGGCGACAGCGTGTTTATAGGCGGCGTAGGTCGCCGCGCCTTCCGGACACAGCAGCAAGCCTTCCGCGGCGGCGACCTCGCGCCATGCTGCGGCGATCGCCGCATCATCGACCGAGATCGCAAACCCGCCGCTTTCCCGGACCGCGCGCAGGATCAGGAAATCGCCGACCGCCTGCGGCACTCGAATGCCGGCGGCGAAGGTTTGGGCATCCTGCCAGCGCGGCGCGTGCTCCGCGCCGGCCTCCCACGCCTTGACCATCGGCGCGCAACCCGCCGCCTGCACGACGACCATGCGCGGCCGCTTGCGGCCGATCCAGCCGATCGCCTCCAATTCGGCGAAGGCCTTCCACATGCCGATGATGCCGGTGCCGCCGCCGGTCGGGTAGAAGATGACGTCCGGCACCTGCCAGCCGAGCTGCTCGGCAAGTTCAATGCCCATCGTCTTCTTGCCCTCGATCCGGTAGGGCTCGCGCAACGTCGAGCAGTTGAACCAACCGATTTGCGTCTCGCCCTCGGCGACCAGCCGGCCGCAATCGTCGATCAGGCCGTCGACGAGAAAAACTTGGCCGCCCTGCATCGCGATCTCGCGCACATTGACGGGCGGCGTGTCGGCGGGACAGAACACGGTGGCCCGCAGGCCGGCGCGCGCGCAATAGGCCGCCATCGCGGCGCCGGCATTGCCGTTCGTCGGCATTGCCATGTGCCGCACGCCGAGTTCCTTTGCCATCGACACGGCCAGCGCCAGCCCGCGCGCCTTGAACGAGCCCGTCGGCAGGCGGCCCTCGTCCTTGACCAGCAGTTCGCCGCCGTTGCCGGTCAGCCGCGGCAGGGGGACGAGCGGCGTTACGACCTCGCCGAGCGCGACGATGTTCTCCGGTCGGCGAACCGGCAGCAATTCGCGATAGCGCCACAACGTCTGCGGCCGCCCCGCGAGCGCCTCGCGCGGCAGCGCGCGCCGCACGCCCTCCAGATCGTACCGCACAAGCAGCGGCTTGCCGGCGCGCGACAGACCGTGGAGGCGGTTGGCTTCATAGCGCTCGCCGGTCTGGCTGCATTCGAGATGGGTCACGAAATTCGGCAGATCGCCGCCGGTCCAGGCGTAATCCGGCATCGCGTCTTCCTCCGTTCTCCGGCCGCTCTCAGTCCGCACTGGCCTCGGCGGCCGCCGGCGCCGGCCGCGTGGCGGCGCGCGGGCGGCGGATCAGCAGCAGCAGCGGCATGCAGACGACGAGCACCGACATCATCATCAACGCGAAATCGTCGATATAGGCAACCATCGAGGCTTGACGCGTGACAAACGAGTTGAATGCCGCGATGCCTGACGGGCTCGCCAGGCTGAACGGCAGCGCGGCGAATGGAGCATGCATTAACGGGTTGTCGGGGCGCACGGCCTCGACGAGGCGCGAATGCACGACCTGGGTGTTTTCTGCGAGCAGCGCTTCGAGCACCGAAATGCCGACGCTGCCGCCGAGATTGCGCATCAGGCTGCGGAGCGCGGTGCCCTGTGTCATGATGCTGCGCGGCAGGTTCGACAGCGCCAGCGTATTGAGTGGCACGAATGTGCAGCCGAGGCCGAAGCCTTGCAGAAAGCCGGAGGTCAACACCAGCCAGGTGCCCATTTCGAGCGAAAACCCGGTCATCTGCCACAGCGAGGCGGCGGTGATCGCCAAACCGAGCAGGATCAATCGCCGCTCGCCGACGCGGTTGATCAGCCGGCCGACCAGAAACATCGCCGCCATCGTGCCGAAACCGCGCGGCGTCGTCAGCAGACCGCTCGTCATGACCGGAATTTGCATCAGCGATTGCAGCATCGTCGGCAACAGCGCGTTCGAGCCGCTGAGGATGCCGCCGATCACGAACATCAGCAGCGTGCCCGAGCAGAAATTCGGGTTCTTGAGGAGGTCGCGGCTGATAAACGAGCGGTTGGCGGCCGTCGCGGTGTGCACGGCGAACAGATAGAAGCCCAACGCCGCGGCCGCGGCCTCGATCCAGATCTCGCGGGAATGGAACCAGTCGTTCAATTCGCCGCGGTCGAGCATCAGCTGCAGCGCGCCGACTGCAACGCTGAGGGCGAGGAAGCCCAAGAAATCGAACGGCTCGCGATGGGCGTTCCGGCTGTCGCGGATGAATGTCAGGATGCCGAGCGCGGCAATGATGCCGACCGGAAGATTGATGTAGAATACCCAGCGCCAGCTGTATTGGTCGGTCAGCCAGCCGCCGAGCGCTGGGCCGGCGATCGGTCCGAGCATGACGCCGATGCCCCATACCGCCATCGCCTGGCCGTGCCGTTCCGGCGGGTTGATCTGGAACAGCACCGACTGCGACAGCGGCACCAGCGAGGCGCCGCATACGCCCTGCAATATGCGGTAGAAGACCAGCTGCGGCAGGCTCTGCGCCGATCCGCACAGGGCGGAAGCGAGCGTGAAGCCGGCCACCGAGGCGAGGAGGATGTACTTGATGCCGAGCCGTCCGGCGAGCCAGCCGGAGAGCGGCATCATGATCGCCGCGGCGACGATGTACGATGTCAGGACCCAGGCGACTTGGTCCTGCGAGACCGAAAGGCTGCCCTGGATGTGCGGCAACGCGACGTTGGCGATCGTGTTGTCGACGCCCTGCATGATCGTCGCCAGCATGATCGAGACCGTGATCGCGGCACGGTTGGTGCCGGCGCTGTGCTTGCCGCCTCCTCTCACCCGCCGTCTTTCCTCCCCTCGCCGCGTCGTGCGCGACAGTCTTTAACACGCCCGGCGCCGCGATTCGCGCCCCATCGGCGCGGCGGCGCGTCGCCATTCGACGACGGCGTCGTCAAAAGCGGATTTGCGGCCCGATCAGGACGCTGTCGCTGGTATAGGCGTAGAGGGAGATGTTGGACGAAAGGACGTCGCGCTGCACCTGCAGCACGAGCGCGATGTTCTCGCGGACCGGAAAACTTTGCGTCACGCCGAAGCGCCAGTGGGTGTCAAAGCGCGTCGGGAAAATTTCGGAGCCGAACAGCGGCGGGCCGTCCGGCGCAAATTCCGGGGCGGCGTAATCGGACCACGCGCCGGCGCCGTAAACCGTCGTGTCCCAGGGCAAATGCAGCCAATGCGTCGGATCATCGTAGCGTATGTGATAGGACGCCGAAATCGCATAGGTCATGTTCGTGTAATAGGCCAGCCTGGTATCCTGGTCGAGAAAATCAAACTCCAGCGTCAGATCGGACAGCGGCTGGGCCGTAACCGGCTTGTTGACGATCAGCGACACCAGTTTGTCGCTGCCGGTGAGGCCGCGCGACAACGGGCGGTCGGTGGCATTGCTGAAGTTCTTGTCGCGGAATTCGAAAACCGCCTTGAAACGCCAGTCGTGCCAGGCCAGCGCGGTCGCCTCGCCGCCGACCCCCAACGTATGGAAATACTGGTTTTGCCCGAGCGCGACATCGTTCGCGATCAGGTACGGCTTCAGCGAAATGGCGCTGACCTGCGGCAGCGCATCGGGGAAATTGAAGCGCGGCCCGGCCGTCAATTCGGCGACATCGAGGTCGAGACGGGTAAACGTGATATAGCGGTTCGCAAAGCCGACGCCGCCGACCTCGAACGTATCGTCATTCTGCGTGCCGAGGTCGTAACTGTATTGGGCGATCCCGGTGGTGAAGAAATTTTCGTCCGCTGCTTTGACAAACTGGTTTGTCGGCGCGAGAAGCAGAGTGCCGATCAGCGAGCTGCAGGCCGAGCAGCCGGGCGACAGGTTAGCGTCGCTCTGGTATTGTACGCCGGCGGAGATAAACCCCGTGAAGTGCTGCGTGGCGCTGCGCTGGGCGATTTGATTGAGATACGCCTCGACGCGGCTTCGCACTTCGGGCGGCGGGTTTGCCGCCAGCACCTTCTGGAAATACGAGCCGGCGATCGCGTACGACCCCATCCTGAAATACAGCGCGCCGAGTTCCAGCTGAACGCGCGGCAGGTCGGGATTGAACAGGAGCATGCGCTCGAGCGCAGATACCGCCCCCTCGTTGTCGCCGAGCTTGGCGGAGACATCGGCGTAAGCGAACGTGATGTCGAGGTTTGCCGGGTTCTTCAGCATCTGCTGAAACAGCGCCGCTTGCCTTGCCTGCAACGCGGCACGCTCGGCGGGGGAAAGCTCCTGCGCCAGGGGCGCGCGACCAGGCAACGCGACGACGGCCAGCACCGCCACGAGCGCCAGGAGCCGCCGCAGGCCGGTCCAAACAATCTTTCGCTTCGAGTTGGCTGGCACCCTGTCCCCCTAGCGCCGCCAGCGCGCCTTATCGCGGCAGCCTACCTAACCCGCGGTTGTTTCGCAACGCGCCAGTGTCGCCGCGAAATTTCCGCTCCCGGCGGCGCCGTCGCCCCGCGGCCGGGCATGACGAGGAGCGGCAGGCGAGGGGGCTTGTGGGTCCGTCGCAGGCAGAGCAATCTGCCGCGTTGAATGGCGGCGCGCCGAATCCGCACAGGAGGACCTGCGGGTGGATGGGAGGTTTTACGACGCGCTGGAAACGCGCGATCCGGCAGAACGCGAAGCTGCGTTGATGGCGGCGTTGCCGCAGATCATCGCGGCGGCGAAGGCGCACGCACCAGAGTATCGCGAGCGGCTTGCCAAAGTGCGTCCCGAGGACATCACCGACCGGCGCTCCCTTGTCGATCTGCCGCTGACCCGCAAGTCGGAATTGATCGAATTGCAGCGGCGCAACCCGCCTTTCGGCGGGTTCGTCACGGTGCCGCCGAATGAGGCGGCGCGCGTCTTCGCCTCGCCCGGGCCGATATACGAGCTGGAGGCGCGGCGTCCCGACTTCTTCCGGATGGCGCGCGCGCTGTACGCCGCCGGCATCCGCGCCGGCGACCTCATCTACAACACATTCTCCTATCACTTGACCCCGGCCGGCGCGATGGTCGAGAGCGCCGCTGCCGCGCTCGGCTGCCCGGTGGTGCCGGCCGGCACGGGCCAGACCGAACTGCAATTGCGCACGATCACCGACCTCAAGCCCGCGGCCTATGTCGGCACCCCCTCGTTTCTGAAGATATTGCTCGACCGCGCCGCCGAGCAGGGCGGCGAAGCCCTCGCGATCAGGAAGGCGATGGTCGGCGCCGAGGCATTTCCGGCGGCGCTGCGCCGCGAGTTTGCGGCGCGCGGGATCGCCGCCCTGCAATGCTATGGTACGGCCGATGTCGGCCTCATCGCCTATGAGAGCTTCGCGCCGGACGGTTCGGTGTGCGAAGGCATGCTGCTTGACGAGGGCGTCATCGTCGAACTGGTGCATCCCGGCACCGGCGAGCCGGTCGCCCCGGGCGAAGTCGGCGAGGTCGTCGTGACGACGCTGACGCCGGAATATCCGCTGATCCGCTTTGCCACCGGCGATCTGTCGGCGCTGCTGGCAGGTCCGAGCCCATGCGGCCGCACCAATCACCGCATCCGTGGTTGGCTCGGCCGCGCCGACCAGTCCGTCAAAGTGCGCGGCATGTTCGTCCATCCGCCGCAAGTCGCCGAGATCGTCCGCCGCCACAAATCGATCATCCGCGCCCGACTGGTCGTCGAGCGGGTGGACAGCGCCGACCGCATGACCTTATGCGTCGAGATGGGCGAACCCGCCGAGCCGGAGGCCGCGCTCGCCGCCACGGTACAGGCGGTCACCAAGCTGCGCGGCGGCGTCAGCCGGGTGCCGGAAGGCAGCCTGCCGAACGACGGCAAGGTTATCGAGGACCGCCGGCCGATCTGTTAGGAAACACCATCGAAATGCCGCAATTTCTACCTGCGAGAGTCTCAATTCGCGGCCACGATACGCAGTGTAGGGTTCGTCCTTACAGGTTTGTCCCCCAAACCTCCGATCCGGCCGATCCTGTCGGCCGGGCGGTTTGCGGCTCCGGAACTCCCCCTCCGGAGCCGCCTTTTTGTCTGCCGCGTGTTCACCGATTTTGCCCTTGAGGGCGACCTCGTCGGCGCAGGGCTGGCCTGCCGGCGCGGCGAGCGGATCGTGTTCGCCGGCCTCGACTGCCGCCTTGCCGCCGGCGGCGCCTTGATGCTGACCGGCCCTAACGGCAGCGGCAAGTCGAGCCTGCTGCGGCTCTTGGCGGGGCTGCTCGCGCCCTCGGCGGGGCGGCTGGCATGGGGTGGCGCGCCGATCGCCGAAGATCCCGCGGCATGGCGGGCGGCGCTCCATTACGTCGGGCATCTCGATGCGACAAAGCCGGCGCTGACGCCGCGCGAGACACTCGGCTTCTGGGCGGCGCTGCGCAATCCGGCAACGCCGCCGGCGGTCGAGACGGCGTTGGCGGCCTTCGGTTTGGCGGCGGTTGCCGATTGGCCGTGCCGCTGGCTGTCGGCCGGGCAGCGGCGCCGCCTGGCCTTGGCCCGCCTGGTCGCCGCACCGGCGCCGGTTTGGCTGCTCGACGAGCCGTCGGCGGCGCTCGACGGCGAAGGCGAGGCGCGCCTCGCCGCAGCAATCGCCGCGCACCGCGCGGCGGGCGGCCGGGTGGCGATTGCGACGCATCAACCGCTCGACGTCACCGGCGCCGACCGCATCGCGCTCGACGACTATGCCGCATCGCCGGAGGATGCGCTCGCCGCGCTGTGGTGATGTCGGCGTTCCTCGGTGTCGTCCGGCGCGATGTCCGGCTTTCCCTGCGCCAGGGCGGCGAGGTCGGGCTCGTGCTCGGCTTTTTCGTGCTGACGGTGCTGTTGTTTCCGTTCGGCGTTGGGCCGGAGCCGCAGGTGCTCGGGCGAATCGCCGCCGGCATCATCTGGGCGGCAACGCTGCTGGCTGCCGTGCTCGACCTCGACCGGTTGTTCGCCGCCGATTTCGCCGATGGCGGGCTCGACCTGATCGCGCTGTCGCCGATGCCGCTCGAACTTGCGGTGCTGGCCAAGATCGCGGCCCACTGGCTGACGACCGGCCTGCCGATGGTCTTGATCAGCCCGCTGCTTGCCGTGTTTGTCGATCTGGATCCCGCGGCGATTCCGATGCTGATGCTCGGCCTGTTGATCGGAACTCCGGCGCTGAGCCTGTTGGGAGCGGTGGCCGCGGCCCTGACGTTGGGGGCGCGGCGGGCCGGCGTCCTCGTCGCGCTGATCGTGTTGCCGCTCTATCTGCCGCCGCTGATTTTCGCCACGGCCGCGGTCGAGGCGGTGCTGACGGGCGCGAGCGCCCGCAGCGATCTCCTGCTGTTGGGCGCCATTGCGCTCGCCGCGCTGGCGCTGGCGCCGTGGGCGACCGCCGCGGCTTTGCGCCAGGCGCTCGAATGAGGCCGCTTGCGGCCGCGGGCAGGTGCGACGACCACCCGCGCTGACGCCGGCGCGTCAATGCGCTAGAGTGCGCCAGCGCGATCGCGAAAGGCGCCCTGCCGATGCTGACCCGCCTCGCAAATCCGGCGCGCTTCATGCGCGCAAGCGGTGCCGTACTGCCGTGGCTCGGCGCTGCGGCGGGCGGCGTCATTGCGCTTGGGTTGGTGTGGGGCCTGGTATTCGCCCCGCCGGATTACCAGCAGGGCGAGAGCGTGCGCATCATGTTCATCCATGTACCCTCGGCCTGGATGGCGATGTCGGCCTACCTGTTTGTCGCGGTGGCCAGCGGCGTCGCGCTGGTGTGGCGCCATCCGCTGGCGGAAATCGCGGCGCAGGCGGCCGCGCCGGTCGGTGCCGGGTTCACCGCGGTGTGCCTGGCGAGCGGCTCACTGTGGGGCCGGCCGATGTGGGGCGCGTGGTGGGTGTGGGACGCGCGGCTCACATCCGTGCTCGTGCTGTTCTTCCTCTATCTGGGGTACATTGCGCTGGTGAATGCCTTCGACGACCGCTCTCGCGGCGCCCGCGCCGGCTCGTTATTGGCGCTGGTCGGCGTCGTCAATCTGCCGATCATCAAATTTTCGGTCGATTGGTGGAACACGCTGCATCAGCCGGCCAGCGTGCTG
>Ga0335074_10015232_pt1 | contig 10795 bp, 9 predicted proteins | sample Lox_Sample_23_FD_206715 | JGI IMG/M metagenome (GOLD analysis project Ga0335074, IMG submission 206715) | Soil microbial communities from Loxahatchee National Wildlife Refuge, Florida, United States - Lox_Sample_2.3 | ecosystem: Environmental > Terrestrial > Soil > Wetlands | place: USA: Florida... | reverse complement strand
TTGGCCGCTGCGAGGCCGTGGGTCAGTCTGGCGCCGGGAACCGTGACCTTAAGGGGCCGTTTACTGTGCTTCGAGCACGCGGGCCAGCTTCTTCCGCACGCCCCCGGTTCCCCGGGCGGCACCTTCCGGCAGGTTAGCAGCCCCTGGGAGAGGAGCGCGGATGGAAGAGGTGACCGACGAGCCGCTGTACCGGGACCGGGTATGCGGCATCGACATCGGCAAGGCGGAGATGTACGCGACGATCCGGGTGCCGTCGGAGAGGGACCCGGCGCGGCGCGCGAGCGAGACCCGCTGCTTCGCGACGACGAGGCGCGGGTGCTGGAGCTGGCGGACTGGATGCGGTCCTGGCAGGTGCCGGCGCTGGTGATGGAGGCAACGGGCGACTACTGGAAGGGGCCGTTCTACCGGCTGGAGGCCGAGGGCTTCGAGTGCGTGCTGGCCGACGCCCGGAAGGTGAAGAACCTGCCCGGCCGGCCGAAGCGGGACCCGTCGGACTCCGCCTGGCTGGCTACCTGCTTCGAACGGGGCGCGGTCACCTCGTGCTTCGTGCCCACGCCGGAGTTCCGGCTCATCCGGCTGCACACCCGCTACCGCCGGGACCTGATCGATGAGCGGACCCGGGAGAAGAACAGGACCGGGAAGCTGCTGGAATCGGCGGCGGTCAAGCTGTCGAGCGTCGTGACCGACCTGCACGGGGTGACCGGCCGGGACATCATGGACCACCTCATCGCCGGCGAGCGTGACCCGAGGACCCTGGCGCAGCTGGCCGGGCCAGGGCCCGCCGCAAGATCACGGAACTGGAGCAGGCCCTGGAAGGCGCGGAGTTCTTCACCGCTGCCCACGCGGCCCTGCTGAAGGCCATGCTGGACCGGATCGACGTGATCAACGCCGAGATCAGCCGGCTCTCGCGCGTAATCGAGGAACTGCTGGCCCCGTGGGAGGAACAGCTGCAGCAGGCAGAGTCCATGCCCGGCTGGGGGCGGCGCTCCGCCGAGGACGCCCTCGCCGAGACCGGCGCGGACATGACCCGGTTCCCCACGCCCGCCCACCTGGCCTCCTGGGCCGGGCGCACCCCGCTGGACAAGCAGTCCGGCAAACGCGCCGGGCAGGCCAGGCACAGGAGAGGCAACAGGTACCTGGGCGCGATCACCGGCGAGACCGCCGTCGCCGCCGGCAGACCGGCACCCGCGAGGGTGCCCGCTACCGCAAGCTCGCCCGCGGCCGCGGCAAGGCCAAAGCCTGCGTCGCGGTCGGCAACACCCAGATGCGCGTCTACCACAAGCTCCTGTCCACCCCCGGTGCCCGTTACGAAGACCTCGGCGCCGACTACTACGACAAGCAGCGGAACCGGGCACGCCAGGTCAGCCACCACGTCGGCAAGCTCGGTGACCTCGGCTACAAGGTCACCATCGAGCCCCTCGACACCCAGACCGGGGAGCTGATCAGCCAACCACACACCTGGGACCCGCCGACGCTGCGCGCCGGGAAGCCGCCGGCTGCTGACGCCTGCCCGCATGATGTCTAATTTTCGGGCCAGAAGGGAGGGCGCTCCGCACCGAGACCACCCTCAACCAGCCTCGCGACCTCGGCACCGGCAAAGAGCTGACTAACCTCGCCGCCATGGCGAAGGCAGGCTATGCCGCCAGCCGGCGTCTCCTGGACGCCGGACGGATCAGCCACGACCCCGCTGCCGGGACCGCAGCCCTGGAAACCCTCACCAGTCCCGTCATCAGCACGACCTGCACCCGCGTCCCCGGCATGCGCTTCCCCGGCCCCCGCGTCCAGGCGCTCCTCGCGGCCTGCTGCGCGCTCGCGCTCCGGCCCGCCGGCTTCACCAGCCGCGACCTGCGGCACATCCTCGCCCCCCAGCCCGGCAGGGCACCTGAGGACATGACCGGCGGCCAGATCAGCTGCGACCTGCGCAGGCTCCGCGCCCGCCAGATCATCGCGCGCATCCCGCACAGCCGCAGCTGCCAGGTCACCCCCGGCGGGCTATCCACCGCCCTGTTCTTCACCCGCCTGATCCGGCGCGTCATCATCCCCGGACTCGCCCAGGCCGCCCGCACCAGCCCGCCGCCCGGCAAGCCCACTGCGCCAGGCCGACCGCGCCTACCAGGCAGCCATCGCCGGCCTCGCCGGCCAGGCCTCACTCGGCACCCATCCACAATCCGTAACCAGGGGCCAGTTACACCCGGCATCAGCCGTAACACGCAACCTAAGTTGACTCGACCGGTGAAATCCCTGCGGGGAAGATACAGTAACTTACTTTAGCTCGTGCCCGGCCGGTCGCGGTACTAGCTTGCCCAGGGCCAACCCATTAGGATAGCCGTGCATGGCACTAAATCCCTTTTTATTTTATCGAGGGGGGATTGTGGGGGGCGATGAGCGGGTTAAAGGACGGCCATAGCCAGACCCAGCAGATGCAGGCCGCGCTTAGGGCGTGGGTGGCCAAAGTGGCGGCTGGCAGCGTGCGGGGCTTCCGGGACAGTCGACCCGAGGTCTTGCTCGGGCTGCTGTGCGCGGCGGCGGTTTCTCCGCTGTTGGTAGCCGCGGCAGGAATGGGTGCGGTCCTCGTTGCGGGCAGCGGCGTCGTGTCCGGGCTCGGCGGCGGTGTGCTGAGCGGGCTGCTCACGGAAGTGGCGCAGCGGGCAGTCGGCAAAAAGGAGAAGGCCGACGGCGAATCGGCCATCGCCGAGAAGGAAATCGCTGCGGAGATCGGCCGGGTGCTCGCGGCCGGAGATGCGAACGCGCGGGAATTGCGGACCGAGATCGCCGGATTGCTGCATGATATTGACGCCGGGGGGACCCTGCTGCGAGCCGCGATGGAGGAGGGTAACGAACGGGTCCGCAGCGAGGTTATCGCTGCGATTGGCGTGCTCAGTACAGATTTCGCGGAAATGGGATTCCTGATCAGGGATGTCGCACGGGCGGCGGCCGATATCCGGCAGACCCTTGACGCGCAGGGCACCGATGTCCGCGTGATCATCGAGCAGAACAATTCGCAGTCCACGGAAATCCGCCTGGTCATGGAGCAACTGGCAGTGCTCGTGCGGCGGGCAGGCGAACGGGTACCTGGTGCCGGCCCGGCCGATGGCGACCGGGCCGCGTCGCGCTGGCTCCGTGGCTGTCCCTACCGTGGCCTGCTGCCCTTCGAAGAGGGCGACGCGGAGGTGTTCTACGGCCGGGAACGGCTGACCGCGCAGCTGACCGCCAGGATTGCCGGGCTGCGCTCGCGGGGCGGAATGGTGATTGTGACCGGCGCGTCGGGCGCGGGCAAGTCGTCGCTGCTGCGGGCTGGACTGCTGCCGGCGCTGGCCCGGGGCCAGCAGGTGGACGGATCGCAGTCCTGGCCGCGTATTACCATCACGCCCACCGCCAGTCCCCTTACCGAGTTCGCGGGACACCTGGCGGCGCTCGGCGGCGGGGACGCGGCTGCCATCCGTGACGGTCTGCGCCGCTATCCCGTTGATGCGCACTTGGCGGTCTGGCAGGCGGTGCTCGCCAGCGCGTCCCGCCCGCAGGCTCGTCCCCTCAGGGCAGCGCCGCGCCTGATCCTGATCGTGGATCAGTTCGAGCAGGTGTTCACGCTGAACCGGGGCGCGGACGGCGAGGCGGACCGGCAGGCGTTCATTACAGCGCTCTGCGCGGCATCCGGCACACCGGTCGGTTCCGAGCACATTCCCCCGGCGCTGGTGGTGATAGCGGTCCGCGGGGACTTCTGGGACCGCTGTGCCACCTACCCCGAGTTCGCTGGGACCCTGCAGGAGGCTCAGTTCGTCGTCGGGCCAATGACCGAGTCCGAGCTGCGGTTGGCGATCACCGGTCCAGCCGACGCCGCGGGACTCCGCATCGAGCCCGCGCTGACCGACACGATCCTCGGCGACCTGCGCTCGGCGGGCACCGAGAACGCGGCGGGCGTGCTGCCGCTGCTCTCCCAGGCGATGGCGCTGACTTGGGACAGTCGGGAGGGTGCCGAGCTCAACGAGCTGACCAGCCACGGTTACGGCCTGGCGGGCGGGATCAGCCGTGCCGTCGAGACGAGCGCGGACCGGGTCTTTGACGCGCTCCATGAGGGGTGGCAGGGCCTTGCCCGGGAGCTACTGTGCGGCATGACGGTGGCCAGCTCCGACGGCCGGTTCACCCGTCGTCCGGTACGGCGATCCGACCAGTACTCCGCGCACTCCGAGGCCGAGCCCGGCCAGGTCGATGCCGTTCTCGAGGCGTTCGCCGCAGAGCGTCTTGTGGTGCTCAACGGTGCGATGGCCGAGCTTTCCCACGACGCGCTGCTCACCGCCTGGCCGAAGCTGCGCGGCTGGCTCGATGAGGACCGGGCGAGCTGGGTACTGCACGGCCAGCTCGCCGCGGACGCCGAGGCCTGGCGCGAGCATAGCGACGACCCGTCCTTCCTGTACCGGGGCGGCCAGCTCGCCGCGGTGCGAGACGCGGCGGACCGCTGGGCGGCGAACCCGGGCCGCCATCCAGCCGTCAGCGGCGTCCAGGGGGACTTCCTGAGCGCCAGCCAGCGGGCGGCTACCCGGTCCGCCAGGCAGCGCCGCCGCGCCTTCGCCGCGCTCGCCGCGCTCACCGCGTTGACGATCCTCGCCACCATCACGTTGACGTATGTGACCCGACAGGAGGTCCAGCAGCGCCAGGACGCGATCCAGCAGCGCGACCAGGTCATCTATAACGAGATGAGCGCCGAAGCCGGACAGATCAGCACCAGCGACCCGTCGCTTGCCGCACAGCTCGCGCTGGCCGACTACCAGATGGACAGGACAGGCGACGACGAGTCATACCTCATCGGGGCCGAGAACGCCCCTCTGTCCACTCCGCTTACTCCGCTCACGGGCATCCGTGTCCCCTATTACTACTCGGTGGCGTTCAGCCCGGACGGCCGGACGCTGGCCGCCGCCAACGATGCTGGAGATGTCCAACTGTGGGATGTCGCCGACCCCGCTCTCCCGCGGCCGCTCGGTCGGCCTGTCGCCGTCGGCCCGTCGGGAACCGCGGTCCGGTCGGTCGCCTTCAGCCCGGACGATGGCATCCTCGCGACGACAGCTGCTGACGGCGTGGTCCGGCTCTGGGACGTGACCGACCCAGCCCGCCCGCGACCGCTCCCGCACCCGCTGCCGGCCGGGGGCCAGCCGATCGCGGTGTCTTTCAGCCCCGACGGCCAGACCCTCGCGACCGCGACCCAAGGCGGACCCGACCGGCTCTGGGACGTGACCAACCCCGGCAGTCCGCGGCTGCTCGGCCAGCTTCCGCTTGCCGCGGACGCCACTGACTACGTCTACACGCTGGCGTTCAGCCCGGACGGCAGGACGCTCGCGACCGGCAGCACCGATGGGTCGCTGCGCCTGTGGGACGTGACGCGGCCGGCCAGCCCGGTGCAGCGTGCCGAACCGATTGCGGGCCACTCGAACGTGAGCGTCTTTTCGGTCGCGTTCAGCTCGACCGGCCCGGGCGGCGCGACGTTGGCGGCCGGGCTCAGAGGCGGCACGATACGGCTGTGGACTGTGCCGGACGCAGCCCAGGCAACCCCCCTCGGTCAGCCGATTGTCGGCGCCAAGGAAGGCAACAACGTACTGTCCGTGTCGTTCAGCCCGGACGGCGACACGCTGGTCACCGGGAGCAGCGACGGTACGGCCCGGCTCTGGAACGTAACCTATCCGGCCGCCCCCGAGCCAATCGGCGAGCCGTTCATCTCGAGTTCGACCCCGACCGTCGCGTCGGCCGTGCTCAGCCGCGAGGGCGAACTGGCCATCGCCGGCAATGGAGTCCGGCTGGGAATTCTCCCGCACACCGTGCTGCCGAGCACCGGGCAGGTCGGCACGGTGGCATACAGTCCTGACCACCTTCTCCTCGCGACGGGCACCGCCGACGGCCGGGTCCAGCTCTGGAACGTGACCGACCCGGTCGATCCGCTGCCGTTCGGCGCGGCTATCGAAGCCGCACCTGGCCATGCCGTTTTCACGGTGGCGTTCAGCCCGGACAGCGCGACCTTGGCCGTTGGTACCGCTGATGGCAAGATCCGGCTCTGGAACGTGACCGATCCAGCGCGGCCCATGTTGATCGGCAGCCCCATCACCGCCGCCAACCAGGGCTTCTCCGTCGACTCACTGACATTCGGCCGGGACAGTACGGACGGCGTGACGCTAGCGGCGGGCAGCCGCGACGGGTACATCCGGCTGTGGAACGTCACCAACCCGCGCCAGCCTGAGCTGCTCACCCAGCCACCGCTTCCCGCCGCCCAGCCGGGGAACAGCGTCCTGTCGGTGGCGTTCAGCCCCAACGGGCGGACGCTGGCCGCCGGCAGCAGTGACGGCTACGTCCGGCTGTGGGACATGGCCGGCCCAGGCGCGGCACCCCGATCGGCTGGCCTGTTCCGGGCGGCGGACGTCGGGACCACCGTGGCGACAGTGGCGTTCAGCCCGGTCAACGATGACGTGCTGGCCACCGGCGGCAGCGACGGGGTGGTCCGGCTGTGGGACGTGGCTGATCCCATCAAGCCGGCCCTCCTCGACCTGCCGTACACGTCGAACGCCATCGGGAACCTGGTCTACTCGGTAGCCTTCAACCCGGTCGGCGACATCTTGGCGGCTGGCACGGACCAGGGCACCATCCAGCTGTGGAACGTGACCAATCCGGATCGCGGACAGTTCATCGGCACCCCCTTTGCCGCAGCCAGCGCCAACACTCCTGTCTTCGCGGTGAGGTTCAGCCCGGTCGATAACATCCTGGCGAGCGGCGGCGGTGACACGACGACCAGGATATGGGACCTCAACCTCCAGTACGCAGAAGATCAGGTCTGCGCCAAAGCCGCGAACAACCTGACCGCCAGCAACTGGCGGGGGAGCGTGCCGCAACTGCCGTACCGGGAGACGTGCCCCGCTCAGGCGGCGGAGCCCGCCGCCGCTGTTCAGGTACAGGTGCCGGGAAAGCTTACATCGGCCGCCCTGTCGGGGACGTGGACCGGCACGTACTTCTGCGGGAACAACAACGGTCTCACCGGCCTCACGCTGACCATCGCAGCGCAGCCGAACGGCACCCTCATCGGCGTGTTCAGCGACTATGCCATACCGTCGAACCCGCACCTTCCCTCAGCCGAGTACACCCTGACCGGCACCTACTCCGACGCGGGGATGGCGTTTGGCCAGGGCGACTGGGTGCGCCGTCCGCCCGGCTACGTGATGTCTAACCTCACCGCCGGGCCGCCCGCAGCGGGCGGGACGACCCTCACCGGAAACATCGCAAGTCCGCTCTGCACCACCTTCACCGTCACCAAAACCCCATAAAGCCACGCAGATCTTCATCGCGCTGTCAAGGAAACCCCAGCTCACAGGATGAGGCCGCGTTTTTGGCATCCCACAGGCTGGACTGGGTTATTGCCGCCGACGGCGAGTCCGGACCCTGTAGGGTTCCGAAACCTCGTCGGCCGGGTCGGCCCAGTCCAGCCTGGGTCTCGGCTGCTGTCGGCGTAACACGGCGACTTCGTGGCGCAGCACCAGCAGTTCGGCGTCCTTGGATGCCGAGGAGCGGGCTAGCAGCGCCAGCCAGGCGGTCAGGCGGACGGATATCAGATACAGCAGCCGTACCGTCACAGTCCGCGATACTGGCAGGCGGAAGGCAGCCGACGCCGGCGTACTCGCGAGTCGGCAACCTATGCCCGTTTTGCGGATGCAGCCCGGGGTCCAGAGGCAAAGCAGCAGGTCGGAGACCACAGCCAAGGTTCTGGAACCCACAGCATCCGCCAAGCCAACCATCACCACTCCTAGCGTGCTGGCGAACGCGCAGGTCAGCTGCTCAATCGAGTATTCGAGCGGTACACCCGCCGACTTCAGAAAATCGCAGCTCAACAACCCTGCGTCGAGTTTTGAAGCGTTGCAGGTTCGTGTTGTCAATCCGAGCAAGGATTGTGGCGCCGGCCTGAACTCGCTAACAGAGTTAGCTCAACTATTTGGACACGTTCAGAGGCGTAGTTTGGAGGTCATCCTCCACAAGTACCGGCATGCTGCCTGACCAGCATGGATGAATAATCGGCACCCACAGCCTGTCAAACAGCCTTCAAGCTGCGTAGATGAGGATGAAAGAAGCTCAATGTTCCTGGTGTTGCGGCCATAGCCCCAGGTCAAGCCCATTTGGCCGCTACAGGCACAAGGTCAGGGCGCTTACCCGCTGCGGTAGCTGAAGTCCACGACCGCCGGGTCAAATTCACTGGGGTCGAGGGCGTAGTTATAGTCCACACCCTTAAAGCCGACTCCGACGACTGTTGGAGAGAAATCTCCGGTGCTCCCGCTGTAAAGAGTCTCCGGGCTAGCGGATCCTTGAGTGAGTGCTATGGACAGCACCACGCTATGTGTCGTGAACGCCATGGACAGTTGGTAGTTCGTGCCGGCGGCGAAGGCGAAATCCCCTGATGATATCTGTGAAGGAACGTTCACGCCACTGGTGCCAAGATTATAAACACTACTAATGTACCAATGGCTGTCGTTGCAGATGTAGCCGAAGTAGCCGATGACCGCATCTGCCTCGGCGACCCCGAGGCACCTTTGGTGATACCCGTCAGCGCTGTCCGGAACGTTACCGATGACCGTCACGCTGTTGGGGGAGGCTAGTCGGCTGACGCCCGGAAAGCTTCTAGCCGTCACGAATCCGTAGGCGCCACCCTGGAGCTCCACTCCGGAGCAGCTATTATCCAGCACTATGTCTTCCATAGTCCAAGTCGCGCCGCTCTGGTCGCACAGCGGGAAGGGATCGGATGTGGAATAAAGGCCGGGACTCCCGTCAGATGACGGAGCGGAGACCGCCGACGAACCCGAGGCCTGGCCACCAGCCTGTCCTCCGGTGACTGGTCCGCCGTTGCCGCAATTCGCGCTGCTGCCACCCGAAGCATTGCACTGGTTACTCTGGCTCAGACAAGCAACACAGCACGCCAGGATGAAGAGCCCAGTGACTGCGATCGCCAGGAGTCTCAACTGAACTATCCGATCATAGAGGTGCGGGAAATGCCCTCGTTCGAGCAGCTAACCGACGAGTTATGGTCAGCATTGCAGTTGTTAGTCGGGGCACCAGACCCGAGAAGCGTGATCAACGCGGCTATGATGGCAGCCGACGCGGTGATAATCGCCGCAATGATAACTGCTTTGGTCGCACTCATCCCACCCTCGCGGGCTTGTCTGTGGACAGACGGGGCCTGCGCCACTTGCTCACCCAGCCTTATTGTACGCATTCGAGGCATCTGCCGTCTGCCTGGAAGCTGGACATTCGCACTTTTGGGCTGTCTGGGGTTCAGCCAGGTCGTGGCAGCGCCCGTGTGGTGCCAGCGACAAGCCGTACGTGCTGTGAGGTGCGGTATCGCGTTATGTGTCCTGGGGTGCGTGATCTGAGACGGTGGAAACGGAAACATCGGCGGTACTTGTGTCCGCATCAGGTGAGGGAACCCGCCGGTGTTTCCAGAGTTCAATCTACCGGAATCGCTGATGACGGTGCTGCTGCCGCTGGTGCCGTGTTTTACCAGGCCGACGTTCCGGACCTTATGCGGCCTGGTCGCGGGCCTGACGGGGCAGGTGCGGCGGCGCACCGTGGCCGGGATGCTGCTGGGCGCGTGCCTGGGGCGTCACCACCAGGTCGCCGGGTCTCATCCGGCGCAGGAACCTGTCGAGTTCCTCAAGTCGCTGTCCCCGGTATGCATAAGACTTGTGCTGGTAGGCGGCCTCGATAGCTGTCTTCAGCTCGTCGTAGCCAATTCCGGGGATCCGGAAAGCCGAGCTGAGAGGCGCCGAGCGAGACAAACCCATCCTTCAGCCAGTCCGGAACCAGGTTATACCCCTCAACGTTCGTGCCGCGCACCATCCAGGCCCGCGCTGTCGCCGCGGGCACTACGACCTCGCCGCGCGCCGCGTCGAGGAACTCCTTCAAGTCCTCGGCGGTCAGCCGCTGACGCTGGGATGGGCGGCCCGAGGCCTCGAAGTCGACGCCTTCACCGGCGAGACGCCCGTGCAAATCCGTTCCCCGGTAGGCGGCGTTCAGCATCCCTTCGTCGGGGACGTCCCATCGGCGTTGAGGACGCGGTAGGCATTCGGCAGCCTCACCTTGCCGCTAGCGAGAAAGTCGGCGACCACATCGGGTGTCGTTCCCGCAAGCTCGGCGAGATCGTCATATGCCGTCCAGGAACTGGCCTCGACCAGCCTCAATGTGGCCGCGATAAACTGCTGGACGTCGCTCAGCATCTGCTGAGCCTGCTTACGCCGCTGATCGATTCCGTGATAGCGCCGGTTCAACTCCGCGTACAACTCGTCAGCCGTGGCGCAGGTACCTAGCGCGTCAAGACCCGCCTCGGTGACCTCCCACCTGCCGGTCTTGGTGATCCAGCCCACCGTGGCCGCGTTGCCGGTGATGAAACGGACGGCCACTTCCCATCGTGTGGACCCACTCTTGTAGCGTTCCAGCCAATACGGCGTCAGAGTTACCTGCTGCGGGATCTCCCGCAGTACGTCCTGGACGCTCAGCGGCGCACCCGCGTCGAGCAGAATCTCCATCGAGGTGCGCAACAGTACGGCGTTGGTCGCTACCTGCTCACTCATGCCGCGGACCTCCCGTGCCGATCGCAGCGAACCGTGCACGAGACATCACCGCTGTTACACATCATTGACCTGCATGTCGGTATCGATGTGGCTGATCAGAACGTACGGTGTCGTCGCGTTGCCGACCGCTGCCTTGGCGAAGTCGCGAATCGCGTCCCCGCGGGGACGTCCGGCGCAATTGCGTAACGTCCCCGCGGGGACGCGCTAGGGAC
>Ga0335074_10015231_pt1 | contig 10796 bp, 5 predicted proteins | sample Lox_Sample_23_FD_206715 | JGI IMG/M metagenome (GOLD analysis project Ga0335074, IMG submission 206715) | Soil microbial communities from Loxahatchee National Wildlife Refuge, Florida, United States - Lox_Sample_2.3 | ecosystem: Environmental > Terrestrial > Soil > Wetlands | place: USA: Florida... | reverse complement strand
TGCTTGCTCATGCAGCAGTTCGCAGCGCAGCGAGGAAGTGAAGCCGCAGATGGCGTGCTTCGCGCCGCAGTATGCGGATTGCAGCGGGATGCTTCGCTCGCCGAGCGCGGAGCCGACCTGGACGATGGTGCCGTGGTAGCGCGGCCGCATCAGGCCAAGCGCGACCATCGTGCCGTTTACGAACCCCAGGTAGCTGACCTCGGTGACGCGCTTGAACTCGGCGGGCGTGATCTCGGCGAACGGAGCGAAGACCGACGCGAACGCGACGTTCACCCAGATGTCTACCGGGCCGAGTACGTCCTCGATCTTCTTTGCTGCCGCCTCGAGTTGCTCGAAGTCCGCGACATCGGCTTCCGCCGCGCAAGGCGTGCCTCCAGCTTGCTTCACTTCGTCGGCGGCGGCAGACAGTCCGGTGCTGCCGCGTGCGATAAGCCCGACCCGGTCTCCCCGCCTGGCGAACTTGAGTGCGGCCGCACGTCCGATGCCGGCGCTGGCCCCGGTGATGACGACGGTCTTAGCCATGGTGAACCTCCTTGCCGCTAGTTTCGGCGGCGGCTACCCGCCGGGCTGGGCGGCAAACCACTGACCTGGTTTAACCGCTTGCCTGCCGGGCAGTTGCGCTGGGCATTGAACAGGAGGCGGGATGCTCAGCGGAACGATGCGGCGAAGCGCACACCGGACTAGCGCGCATGGCCGGCGGGCAGCGCGATCGCAGCCATTGAAGCTGCTTGGCCGGGCCGGCTTCGCGGCCAGGGGCGTCCTGTACGTCGTGATCGGCTGGATCGCGATCGAGATCGCGCTCGGTCAGGGCGGGACTTCTGCGGACAACCGAGGAGCGCTTGAAGCGGTCGGGTCGACGCCGGTCGGCTCGGTGCTGATCTGGCTGCTCGGCATCGGCTTCGCCGGGCTGGCGCTCTGGCGCCTCGCGCAGGCGGCCGCAGGCGGCCCGACGGCCGACGAGCACAAGCTCACCGCCAGGCTCGCGGCGGTCGGCAAGGCCGCCGTGTACGGCTTCCTTTCTTACGAAACCTTCAGGTACGCGATCGGCTCAGGCGCCCCGAAGGCAAGTGACCGGCAGTCAGTCGACGCGACCGCCACCTTGATGCGTTATCCGGGCGGGCAGGCTGTGGTGATCATCGTCGGCTTCGTCCTGATCGGGGCCGGGATTTACCTGGCCTGGCAGGCGTGGCGAAGGAAGTTCCTCAGGTCGCTTGAGACCGGCCGCCTGACGGCCACGCAGCGCCGGTTCGCGATCGCGCTCGGCGAAGTCGGCGGCATCGCCAGGGGCGTGGTCTTCGCCGCTGCGGGCGTCTTCCTCGTCATCGCCGGTGCTCAGCACAATCCTGGCCAGGCCAAGGGCCTCGACGCCACGCTTCGCTCGTTCGCCCATACTCCTGCCGGGCCGTTCCTGCTCGTCGTCGTCGCGGCCGGCCTGATCGCCTTCGGCGGATACTCCTGTCTCGAGGCCGGCTGGCGCCGCGTGTAGCGGCAGGGCTCGCTGATGAGGGCTGGGTCTCAGCCGGGCGGCCTGGCGTGGCATATTTCATGGCATAACATAAAAGTCGTCACATGGTGAATCTCGTAACCCTGGAGCGGCGTGGAAGTTACCGTAGTCGTCCGGGCCGCGGAGACTGATGACCTCGCTCGCGACTTGCTTGCCTGGCTGGATGAAGCGAACGAATCCTGGGATGCCGTCAGGCTGGCCGAGAAGGAGCCGACGCGCGGCACCCTCGGTGCGCTCGCGGACACCGTGCAGATTGTCATCGGCTCTGTGGGATCGGCCTCGGCGCTAGCTTTGTCAATAGTGAGCTGGCTTCAATACCGTAAGCCAGAGATCAGCATCAACGTCCGGGTGGGCGAGAGCCGGGCGGCGAAGGAAGTCCAGGCCAGCGGAGCCCAGGCGGATCAGGACGCCGCCCGCTCAGAGTTGGCCGCATGGCTGCTGAGCGCGCTCGACGCGGAAGAAGCCGGCCGGGGAAACCAAGGCGATGTCGACTGACGGCGACCGCGGCATTCTGTCACGTCCCGGCAGCCGTGCTTTGCTCGTTGGCTGCGGGCATCATGCGACCGGATCCCGGCTGCCGGACGTGCCCGCGGTCGGCCGGACGACATTAGACCTCGGACAGGCGCTCGCCAACACGTGTCAGCTTGCCCCGTCGCAGCTGGCCATCCTGACGAACCCGCCGAGCCCGCGGGAAATCGGCGTCGCGCTGACCGAGTCCGCCGCAGCGGCGACCGACACTCTGCTGATCTACTACGTCGGTCACGGCCTGGTCGGCGCGGACCGCCAGCTTTACCTGGCCACGCGGGCAACGACCGACCTGAATCGCGGCATCGCCTCCCATCAGGCCCTGGCCTATGCCGACATCCTTCCCGTGATCGCCGGCTCGCCGGCGCGGCTCGCCGTGATCGTCCTGGACTGCTGCTTTTCCGGGCGGGCCTACGGCCAGCGGACCGGAGACGGCGGCGAGGCGTTCAACGCCACCCGTCGGCACGGGATTTACCTGATGACGGCGACCGGGAGCGACGAACTGGCGTGGGCGCCTGACGGCGAGCGCCATACCTCGTTTACCGGTGAGCTGATCAGCCTGCTCGAGCGGGGCGATCCGACCGGCCCGCCGTGGCTGACGCTGGACAGCATCTACCGCGCACTTGACCGCGCTTTGCAGGCCAAGGGCGCTCCCCGGCCCCGCCGCCAGGCAGCAGACACCGGCGACACGCAACTGTTCACGCTCAACCGCGCCTACCAAGCGCCCGCGCCCGTGCGGCTGCCAGGACTGGTTTCAGCCGATGACCAGGCACCTAGCCCCTACCAGGGCCTGAAGCCCTTCCGAGCCGCCGACGCGCCGTACTTCTTCGGCCGCGAAGCGATGACCGAGCAGTTGCGTGACCGGGTCGCGAGCTGGGATGGCCGGCTGATCGTCGTCACTGGCCCGTCGGGTTCCGGAAAGTCGTCGCTCTTGTGCGCGGGACTGGTAGCCACCATCGAGAACGGGACAGTGGCTGCCGTAGCACGGTCCTGCGTCCTGTTCACGCCTGGCGCGGACCCGGTTGGCCGAGTTTCCCGCGGCTTGCGAGCTGCGCAGGAGGCGTCAGGCACCGGATCTGTGGTCGTGGTCGATCAGCTGGAAGAACTGTTCACGGCGGGGGCATCTGAAGCGGAGAGGCAGGCGTTTATCACCGAGCTCGCGGGGGCCGCGGAGGACCGGCCCGTCGTCCTCGGCCTGCGCGCCGATTTCTTCGGCCACTTCCTGCGGTACCCGAGCCTGGTCCAGGCACTTGAGCGCCCGGTCATCGTCGGCCCGATGAGCCAGACGGAACTGGCCGAAGCCATCGAGGGACCGGCCCGGCTGGCTGGCCTTTCCCTGCAGGAAGGGCTCTCCGATCGCTTGCTCCACGACCTTGGCGCGCTCGACAGCGGGAGCACAGCCGCTGCCGCAGGCACTCTTCCCCTGCTGTCGCACGCGCTGCTGGCCACCTGGCAGCATCGCGCGGGCGGCGCGCTGACGCTCGACTCGTACTTCGCCACCGGCGGCATAGACGGAGCCGTTGCGCAGACCGCCGACACCATCGTGCGGAACCTGCCCGAGGCCGAGCGCGCGGTCGTCAGGTGGCTGCTGACCCGCATGGTCAGGATCGGTGACGGGACTGACCATAGCCGCCGCCGGGTTCCGCTCGACGAATTGCTGCCACCGGACGGTGACACCCGCCGAGCCGCGAGGCGTGCTGTACTCGATCAGTTCATTGCCGCCCGGCTGGTCACCGCCGACGACGATACGGTCACCATCACCCACGAAGCTCTCATCCGGGCATGGCCCGCGCTCAGCGCCTGGATCGACGAAGACTTCGCGGGCCTGCTGCTGCGGCAGCAGCTGATCGAGGCCGCCGCGGCCTGGGAAAGCGAAGGCCGCGATCCCGCCGCTCTCTACCGCGGTCAGCGACTTGCCGTGGCCGCCGACTGGGCCGCCGAGCCAGGTCACCTGGATGACCTAGGCGAGCGGGCAACCCGGTTTCTGCAAGCCAGCCTGGCGCACGATGCGGCGGCCAGGCTCGCCGCCCGGCGCCGGGGGCGGCAGCGCCGCGTCGTAGCCGGCGCCCTCGCGGTCCTGCTCCTGGTGGCGGCGCTGGCGGGCGGCGCGGCCTGGCAGCAGCGGCGTACCGCCGCCGCCGCCGAGCGGACAGCCACGGCGGGTCGCCTGGTCAACCTGTCGGGGGAGTTGCGTACCAGCCACCCGCGCACGGCGCTGATGCTCGCGGTCGCGGCGGCGATCGCCGGGCCGTCAGCCGAGGTCAGAGCCAGCCTTCTTCAGACGCTGACGGAGTCGCAGTACTTCGGCACTCTCGGTGCCGCTCACGGAATGGTGAGTTCTCTTAACTTCAGCAGCACCGGATGGCTGGCGACCAGCGATGGCGCAACCGTCAGCATCTGGAATGTCTCCTCCCGACGTCGGCTCGGCAAGTTCGAGCCAACCGGCCAGCACGTAGCATCGGTCGCCTTCAGCCCTGGCGGCACGATCCTTGCGGTCTCCACTGATACCGATACGGCGGTCACGGTGACCTTGTGGGCCATGTCGCAACCGCGGCATCCCAGGCTGCTGGCGAAACTGCCGGTGAAGGGCACCGACGGGCTCATCTGGCCGCCGGTCGTTGATTTCGATCCGGCCGGCCCGCTGCTCGCGGCGAGCAACGGCGCGCTGAACGCCACCTTGTGGAACATCAGCAATCCGAGCCGGCCGCGCCAGACGGCCAGGCTGACCAGTCCCACCGGCCCCGTGTACTCGATGGCATTCCGGCCGGACGGCAGGCAGCTAGCGGTCGGCAGCGACGAGGAAACGACGAGCTTCTTCCACGTCTCGGCTCGGGGAATGATTCGCCCCTGGTCGAAGGCGGTCTTCTCGAGCGCACCAAGCGGCGGCGTCTACGCCGTCGGGTACAACCCGGAGGGGACGATCTTCGCCGCCGCCAGCGGACCTGATGTCCGGCTGTGGGACCTGGCGAACCCTTCGCGCCCGGTCGTTTACAAGAACCTCGATGACCAGAGCGCCACCATCGAGGCGCTGGCCTTCTCCCGTCAGGGCAACCTGGTCACCGTCGGCCAGGACGGCGTTGGGTACGTGTACACGCGAGGTTCTGGCGGGGGAAGCCAGGTCCAGTCCGCGGTTCTGAGCGGCAGCGCGGGCGGCATTTACGCGGTCGCCTTCAGCCCGGACGGGAGCACGATAGCGACCGGGGACGCGGCCGGAGAGATAAACCTCTGGCGAACGCGCAGCCTTGCCCAGCCTCAGCCGTTCGCCGTCGCCCAGACCGTTCACGCCTACAACTCCGCTGCCTATTCACCCGGCGGGACGGAGCTCGTGGCGGCCGGGGCGGACAGCACGCTCGAATCGTGGGATACCGCCGGATTTTCCCTGCCGGCGGCGACGGGAAGCACGACTGTCCCCACCGACAACGGAACGCAAGCCCATCTCGCCACCATCGGAGAAAGCGGAGTCACTTCTGCCGCCTTCAGCCCTGACGGCCGGCTCTTCGCGACGTCGAGCTTTGAGCATGCGGACTTCGGCGGACTGGCAATGATCTGGGCGGTCACCGCATCGGGGCCATTCGTCAGGAAGTCCGTGCTCGGCGGGAAGACCGCTTATGACGCCGTGGCGTTCAGCCCCGATGGCCGGCTGCTGGCGGCCGGCGCCACCACGGTCGGCCGAAAGGGGAGCGTCGGCGTCGTCGTTCTGACCAACGTAAGCGACCCGGTTCATCCTCACCAAGTCGCGGTCATCCGCACACGCTCGACTGCCGTCAACTCCGTGGCCTTCGACAGCCAGGGTGACCTGCTGGCCGTGGGCCTTGACTCCGGCGCCGGCCTGTGGGACGTCAGGAATCCGGCCAGACCGCGCTCGCTGGCAGCGGTGACGACTCAGGGAACCTCCGGCTCTGGCGTGGCTCTCAGCTCTAATGGGCGCCTGCTCGCGGTGGGAGATGAAGACGGCAGCGCCACGCTGTGGGATGTCGCCGATCCAGCTCGTCCGGTACGCCTGAGCGTTCTGGATGCGAATACTGGCCGGCTTGAGTCAGTCAGGTTCAGCCCGAACGGCAAAGAGCTGCTCACGGCCGGCGACGACAGGACCGCGGTGCTGTGGGATATCGCGGATCCGGCTGATCCCGTTCTGCTCGCCACGCTCGCCGGCGATACCCGGCCTGTTTACGCGATTTTCGGCCCGGCGGATACAGAGGTAACGACCGCGAGCCAGGATGGTCAGGTTCAGTGGTGGAACCTGGCTGACCTGGCCTCGGCTGAGTCCAGGCCGGTGGCGCTGGCCTGTTCGATCCTCGGGCAGGTCCGGCGGGCAGAATGGTCGCCCTACGTCACCGCCGCGATTGGCGACCGAATCTGCGAAGGCCGCTAGCGGGCAGAGGCAGTCCCGCAGGCAGGCCAGGCTGACCCCATCAAACCGGGTTTGCTGGCGCTTCAAAGGCGAAGTCCGCCGCGCTGGCTTCTGCCGACAGCCAGGCGGCGCATTCAAGCATCGCCGCGTGCACGAAGGCCTGCGGCAGGTTCCCGCGGAGCTGGCGCTGGCCCACGTCGTATTCCTCCGTGTACAGGCCGGCCGGGCCGCACGCCGCCCGGTTGCGCTCGAACCATCGGGCGGCCTCGGCGGACTCGCCGCGCATCGCCAGTGCCTGCGCCATCCAGAAGCCGCATAGCAGGAAAGCGCCTTCTGATTTGTGGAGTGGCCGCGAGTCGTGCCTGAACCTGTACAGGTAGCCGTCGTCAGCAAGCTGTTCGCGTACGGCCCTCAAGGTGGCCAGGCTGCGCGGGTCGTCAACGGGCACCGCTCCGCGGATCATCGGCAGCAGCAAAGAGGCGTCGGTCCGCTCGTCGCCGGGGGAGCGCTGCCAGCGGCCCTCCTCGTGCACGCAGTCGGGCAGGCTGGCGAGGATTTCGTCGGCGAGCGCGCTCCAGCGGGCGGCCTGCCTGTAGCCGTAACCGCCAGGGCTACCTGAGGCAACGGCGGCGATGGACCGCAGTCCGGCGACGCAGGTCAGCCTTGAATGCGCCCATCGCTCGTCATCGATTTCCCATAGGCCGGCGTCGGCCTTCTCCCAGCGCTGCCCGATCGCCGCGACGACGGTCTCGACGGCTCGCCAGTTCTCGCCAGTGAGCCGGTCAAGGCGGGCTGCCGCGGCCAGCACGTTGAGCACTTCCCCCAGGCAGTCGAGCTGGAACTGGCTGCGCACCCGGTTCCCGGCCACGGCTATGCCGCCCGGGTAGCCGCGCAGCGGCAGCGTGCGCTCGCCTGGAATCTTCTGGCCGGTGATCGTGTAGGCGGGCTCAAGGTCGGAGCCGTCTTCGAGCACCCGCTCGGTCAGGAAGCGCACGGTGCCGTCGAGCAAGGGATGCTCGCCGTGAGCCGCGATTGCCATCCCGCTGTAACACTGGTCGCGGATCCACGCGAAGCGGTAGTCGTAATTGCGGCCGCCTTCCATGCGCTCAGGAAGAGAGGTCGTGGCCGCCGCCACCATGGCCCCGGTCGACGAGGTCAGCCCGCGCAGCACCGCGTAGGCGTGCCTGGCATCGCGCACGGCGATCAGTCCCGCGCAGTCGGGGACTACGCGGGACCAGGCATCCCGCGTCGCCTGCCAGAGGCCTTCAGGGTCGGGCGGCTCGTCATCGAGCACCTGGTCGGCGAGCTCAAGTACCAGGTCATGATGGCCGCCCTCGGGGAGGCTGATGACGAGCGAGAGCGCCCCGTCGTCACTCTGGCTTGCCTTGGCCGCACCGGTCCACCTGAACCTGATCCGGCCGCTGCGCCCGGACCAGACCCCGCCTGACCGCTTGAGGTCGCGCATCTCATCGCGCCCGAATCCGGCGGCGATATCAAGTTCAACCCGCACCTTCGCGGGGCCCTCGACGGCCTCGATCCGCCGCATGATCACGCAGCGGCCAGGATCGGCGGGCATGGCCAGCGCCTCCCGGCACTCCGTCACGCCGCCGCCCGTCCACCGGCTATGCCAGATCAGGCTGCCGTTCTCGTAGTAACCGCCCCACACATACCAGCGGTCGGCGGGAGTCACCGTGTAATGTCCCGGCCCGCCGAGCAGTTGAGCGAACGCCGCGGGGCTGTCCCAGCGAGGGACGCACAGCCAGTCAATGGTGCCGTCAGGTCCGATCATGGCGCCGCGCTCACCGTCGGCGATAAGCGCGTACTCGCGAAGCACGCGAGGCTGAGTCAGTTCGTTCATCAACGGCAACTGTCCGCTCAGGCGGACAGGAAACCTCGCTCGCGGAGCCTTTCAGTCCTTGATGACCTGCACGGACGGATCGATCTGGCGCAACTGGTCCTCGACCGCGCGCATGTAGGGCCGGAAGAACCGGCCGTCGTTGACGAATCCGAGCCTGGTGGCATTCGATGCCAGCCACATCACGCACAACGTGTGGTCCCCGTCGCGGCCGAGGATCTCGAACTTGACCTCGGAGCCGATCGCGCCGTCCTGCTCGGCCGTCGCGGTCTGTGACATGGCGGTGGCCATCGCTATCACGCCCTTGCGGCCGGCGTAAACCGCGATCGCGCCGTCGCTGGTCCGCTTGATGTTCCACTTCGCGCGAAGGAGCACGCCGCCACCGCTGGTGAACGCGTTCGCGAACGCCTGGACGCAGTTGGCAGGCGGAGCAGCGACCCGATATCGCCAGGTCTTTCGGTGATCAAACACGCTGCCGACGGTGACGCTGACGGGAGCCTGGCGAGACTGCGTGCCCAGCTTGGCCTGGAATTCCTGAGCGGCAAGCGCTACCTTCTCCGCCTTGGCCCGCTCCGCTGCCTCTTTCGCCTTGCGCTCCTCCTCCCGCTTGCGCTCAGCCTCGGCCGCCTTGGCCGTCCTGAGTTTCGCCGCGGCCTCCTGCCCTAGGCTCAGAACAGACTCAGGCGCCAGCGAGCTCAGCAGCCTCGTAAGCTGATCGGAGGCTCCGGCAACGGAGATCGACCCGCCGTCTGACGTCGCGAAGTCCACGGACTTTGGTTTGCCGTCAAAGGTGGTCTTGGTCTTGGCCACGGTCAACTCCTCGCGGTCAGCGGACGCGATAGTAAAGGTTTCCGCGCCTTTGCCGTTCGGGCCTTTGAGCAACAGGAAGATCGCCCGCCGCGCCGTCACCACGACCGAGCCAGTATTGGCGTAACCTCGGGCTTTGCCGTGCTTCATCGACAGTGAGCGGCAGTTGTAAGTACGGTACAAAGGCTCGTCCTGACCGGTCGGCGCGAGTTCGAGGCGGCGCCCGGCCGCGGGCCTGCTCAGGCTGACCTGAAGGTCAGCTATTTTACCCCCGTTTTCCCGTATGCCTAGTTTATAGCTGCCAGTCCGCATAGTCCCCTCCACGTTAGCCAGATAAGCTGAATGCTGGCACAATGCCGTACTTACCAGACGCCTTTAGTTATCCGGGATTTTCCGGATCTTGGCTCGCGCGGCAGGCGGTTCTGTGTAAGGCGGCGGGACCCGGGTAGCGGCGGCACATGACCCGCTACGGATATTTCTCTCATCAGAAGAGCACACCCCACGACAGGCTGCGGGCGGCGTGATCGGCATGGACACGAGATCGCTCAGGTCCGACCTGGTCAGGCACGTCGACGGCGAGGTCCGTTTCGACGAGGGAACACGGGCGGCCTACGCGCAGGACGCATCCAACTACCGGCAGGTGCCGATCGGCGTGGTGGTGCCACTGGACGCCGAGGCCGCTGTCGCCGCGATCGCGGTCTGCCGTCAGCACGACGCCCCCGTGCTGTCGAGAGGCGGCGGTACCAGCCTGGCCGGCCAGTGCTGCAACGAGGCGGTCGTCATCGACTGGACCAAATACTGTCACCACGTGGTGAACGTCGATGCCGGCGCGAAGACCGCGATCGTGCAGCCAGGCGCGGCGCTCGACAAGGTCAACGACGCGCTTGCACCGCGAGGCCTGATGGTAGGCCCGAAGCCATCGACGCACGTGAGCTGCACGATCGGCGGCATGATCGGCAACAACTCGTGCGGCTCGACCGCGCAGGCTTACGGGAAGATGGCCGACTCGGTCAGGAGGCTTGAGATCGCCTGTTACGGTGGCCTGCGCACCTGGGTCGGTGCGACCAGCGATGCCGAGTACGAGGCGATCATCGCGGCCGGCGGTGACAAGGCCGCGCTCTACCGGCGGCTGCGCGAGATCAGGGACAGCCACCTCGGCGTCATCCGCACGGGTTACCCGAAGATCCCGCGCCGGGTGTCCGGCTACAACCTCGACCACCTGCTGCCAGAAAAGGGTTTTCATCTCGCCAGGGCGCTGACGGGAAGCGAAGGCACGCTCGTCACCGTGCTCTCGGCCGAGCTTGACCTGGTCGAAGTGCCGCGTTGCCGGTCGCTTGTCGTGCTCGGGTACCCGGATATCGCCGCCGCCGCAGATGCGGTGCCGCTCGTAGTGCGGCATGATCCCCTTGCCGTCGAGGGGCTCGACGACCGCCTGATCTCGCTTGAACGCGAAGAACACCTGTCAGGCGACGCGCTCGACAAGCTTCCTGAGGGGTCGGGCTGGCTGATGATCCAGTTCGGCGGCGACTCGAAGGACGAGGTGGAGCAGCGTGCCCGCGCGCTCATCGACGAGCTCAACTCCGATTCGGAAACGGACCGCCGGCCGCATGCCGCTTACCTTGAGGATCCGGCGGTCGAGGACGCACTGTGGCACGTGCGTGAGGCTGGCCTCGGCGCGACCGCTTACCCGCCGGGAAAGCACGAAACACACGAAGGCTGGGAAGACGCTGCCGTCCCGCCCGATCAGCTCGGTG
>Ga0335074_10015230_pt1 | contig 10797 bp, 9 predicted proteins | sample Lox_Sample_23_FD_206715 | JGI IMG/M metagenome (GOLD analysis project Ga0335074, IMG submission 206715) | Soil microbial communities from Loxahatchee National Wildlife Refuge, Florida, United States - Lox_Sample_2.3 | ecosystem: Environmental > Terrestrial > Soil > Wetlands | place: USA: Florida... | reverse complement strand
TGGGGAGACAATGTGGCAGAAGCTCAGGTTCAGGGTTGCACGCTGCAACTGCGCCGCCGTGGCTTCCACGTTTGCCTCCGCCGTCGCCAGGTCCGCTTGCCGGATGGCAAGCTGCCGCGGCGAATTTCGCGTAATCTGCTCGCGATGCGCCGCCTGCGCCTCGATGTCGTCCTTCCGTTGTTCCAGCATCTTCGCGGCGGATTCGACGTTCGCCTTGGCTGCCGCCGCATTTGCATCTGACGAGCGCGCCGCGGCCAGCGCCCGCTCGTAATCCTGGCGCGAGATCGTTCCGGCGCGGAAGAGCTGCTCGTACCGATCCAGATCTGCGTCATCGCGCGTGCGCAGCGCTTCCGCCTCCTCCAACTTGGCTCCGGCGCTCTTCAGATCCTGCGATGCGGCCGCAAACGCCGCCCGCGCCTGTGCCAGCTGCGCCTCGCCCGCCACGGCGGCCTCGGTGTTGTCTGCCTGCGTGATTGCAACCGCCGGGCGCTCCGAGTTGAGCTGCGCTACGGCCTGGTCGTATTGCGCCTTGGCCTGGTCGTAGGCCGCCTTCTGCTCGCGCGGATCCAGATCCACCAGCGGTTGCCCGGCTTCCACCGTCTGGTTGTCGCTTACGTACACCGCGGTCGTGGTGCCCGCGATGCGGGCGCTCACTACGTGGATATGCCCATCCACCTGGGCGTCGTCGGTGGTCTCATGGCCTGCGGCGTATACCGCCCATGCAGCCGCTGCCCCGCACGCCAGCAGGACAGCCAGACCGGCAACCAGGATTCGTCTGCGCTGGCGGTCGGTGTCGGTTGCGGTTGCGGGAAGCACTTCCAATTTCGCTGTTGCCTGTGGCATACTGAAAACATACTGACTGGTCAGTTGTTTGTCAAGACCGTCCCGCTTCCTAATCGAGGGGCGGATGGCTCGAATCGCCGGCCGGACCGCCGCCAAACCGAGGTGCTTTAATGGAAGCGATGCAAACCGAAGAGTTGAGCCGGCAACAACTTCGCATCCGCGAGACCCAGGCCCGCCTCCTCGATGCCGCCGAGGAAGTCTTTGTGCGCGACGGCTATGAGGCCGCTCAACTCGATGAGATCGCCGCCCGCGCCGAACGCAGCAAAGGCGCGGTCTACACCCACTTCAAGAGCAAGGAGGATCTCTTCCTCGCCCTGTTCGAGCACCGCACCCGCGCCTACGTGGAGCGGCTGCTCGCCAACCTGCGCCAGTGCAAAACCCGCGAGCAGAGCATCGCCGCCTTCCGCCACTTCTACATCGGCCTGGTCGCCGACCGCACCTGGCCCATCCTGACCCTGGAATTCAAGCTCTTCGCCCTCCGCCATCCCGAGTCGAAAGAGCGCCTCCGCCAGGCCTTCGAAATCTCCCGGACGACGAACAACAACCCATCGTTCCAGCAGATCTTCGGCAAGCTCTCGCGGGAGCAGAAGGCGGAGATTGACACATCGTTGATCGCCCTCGGCCCAGTGGTCTCCGGATTGATTCTTGAAAGCCACTTCGAGCCGGAGCGGCTCTCGGAGAAGAACCTGAGCCGCCTCCTCGGCCGCCTCTTCGACGCGCTGGTGCAGCCGGCGGACGCGAAACAAATGCCGCCGGACAGGCGCTAACTTCCGAGTTACAGGTCGCTGATTCTCCTTGACATGCCCGTTCCACGGGACGTAGTCTCTCCCTGCACAAACAAAACCGCCGCCGCATCCCGCTGTATCTCTTGCCTCCTGCAATTCTTCTCCAGAAGCCTGCCATTCCCCTTCCAGCGAGTGAACCAACATGGCTGATACGGCTCATGCCGGTAACTTCCGCGCAGGGAATACCAATGCCCCTGTGGTCTTTGTTCACGATGCGGCAATCGATGAGTACATTGCGTCGATGCTGCTCACTCTGATGAGCGGCGTAGACCTGCTCGGGCTCATCATCATCAACGCGGACTGTCTGGCCGACGCCGCCATGGAAGCGGCTTCGCGTCTGTTGCAATTCCTGGGCAAAACTGAAATCCCGCTCGCCCTCAGCCATGCCCGTGGCTGGAACGCCTTCCCCTGGTCCTACCGCGGAGACTGCGTCAAGTTCAACCAGCTCCCCTGCCTTCAGCCATATCAGCCAAAGGTGTCGACTCCTCCGCCCGACGGGGAAGAACTGCTGACTCGGCTTCTGCGCGAAGCTATCGAAAAAAATGCGCCCCTTACCTTGCTGATGACAGGTCCGCTGACGCCTCTGGTGGATGTGCTCGACCGTGACCAATCTTTGAGCCGGGGCGTGGGAAAGATCGTGTGGATGGGCGGGGCCATCGACGTTCCCGGCAATCTCGACCCAAGCACGATCGATCCCTCCGTTGCCAACAAGCATGCGGAATGGAATGCTTTCTGGGATCCGTACTCCGTTCACGACATCTTCCAGCGCTTCGGCAACATCGAGATCTTCCCGCTGGACATCAGTAACACCGCGCCAGTAAGTCCAGACTTTCTGGCCAAGCTGCAGAAACAGGGGCAGACCTACCGCTATTCGCAGCTTGCTTATGAGGCTTATAGCCTGGTTGGCGACCAGCCCTTTTATCGCATGTGGGATGTTACAGCCGCTTGCTGGCTCTCGCGTCCCGAGTTATACAGCCAATCTCAGCCGATGCCTCTGACCATCGTGCAATGGGGATTCGAGCAGGCATGGATTCACAAGCCGCTCCAACCAGGCCCGGAAAAGTCGCAGAACGTGTTCTTCACCTTCGCCGATCTCCCCGGCTTTTATCAGTACGTCCTGGATATGCTGGCGACCAGCGGCCGTTGACGGTTCGTGCCGCGGTCCTCAGTACTTGATCGACGGTCCCGGCGTCCCATCGGACCACTGGGTCACCCTCACCATCATGACTGTCACGCGTTCTTGCGGGTCAGATCCCGCAATCATCGGCGATCCGTCCATATTCGCGCCCCAGCTCTTCGCCGTCGTGTCGCCGGCAACATAGAACATCACGTGCGGATACCAGTTCTTGACTGCGTCATTGATGTATTGTTGCTTCGACAGCATGTAACACTCCGTCCCGGGTGCGAGCGCGGGCAGCTCCCCGCTGGCAAATGCGGCGTTCATCGCGGCCAGAACCTCTTCCCTCGTCTTGCCCTCGAGCACCAGCCTGGTCTTCATCAGGTAGATGGGCGCAAACGTCTTCGCTGCCGCCTGATTGAAGCAAAGCGGCGACCGTATATTCGGATTCCAGAACTGCGGGTTGGTGGTCTCAACCGCCCATCCCCGCTCCACGATGCAAAGGAACCCGTTTGTGCCCTTTACTGCGGTCGTGTAGCCGTCGCGCCCCAGCACCATCACCTCGGCCCCGCCGGCGACGGTGGGTGGAGCACCGCTGCGAGCCAGCGCGATCTCGGCGCTCTGGTCCGCCATCAGGTACTGATCCAGCGGCGCCATCGCGGGATACGCGGCGTGTGCCGTCTGCGCGTTTGCCTGTCCGGCGCCGACGAACCAGGCGCCCGCAATCCATAGTGTCCATGTGGCCATCCTGAAAGAAGCTTTCCGCATGTGGCTCTCCTCTACGCATGATTTTTGTCGGTCTTGGCACGCAGCCGGCGCAGTGACCATCATCCAGCCGCGGCATCGGAGTAGGAGTGGGGATCTCCGGAGTTGTCCCTACCCCTTGGACGACGCCGTCCTATGGAAGGGAGCAAAGGGTAAATCCACTCGGCGCACAGCAGAACCAGCAACCAAAGGCTAACGTTGCGTGACAGGCTTCATTTTTGAGGGGCTTCCGGAAGCGGCCCGAATGGCAGCGGCATGACGCTTTATATTCAATTACTTGAAGCCAGGCTGCTGAATCCCGCCAATGCTTTGTAACAGGGCACGACTTTCAGCCGTGCCGAAGGCGCCCCTGAATTTCTTGCGCTCTCGCCAAAGGAGGCAGGCGAATCGCTAGGCCGCTTCTATGCCAGGCGATGCGAAGCCGCAGTGCCTTCCGACACATAGAGGTGTGACAATGGCTCGTCACCACTTCGGAAGGGTGCTCGCGACCTCTGCTACCAGCGTCGCCCAGGTCGCTGAATCCCGCCCGAGGCTTTGTAACCGGGCACGACTTCCGTCGTGCCGAAAGCGCCCGCCACCGCAACCGCGCGGGCCACGAATGCTATGAATCACGAACCTTCCCGCGCGCGCATGATCGTCGCTGAGGTGTCGCCATGTGACTTAAATCACAGACGGGCTAACTCAGGTTCCTCCATGCTGTGCTGACTACCTACCCATGAAGCACTCCGAAGTCACTCCCGATTCCGCAGTCGTGTCCGGAACCCTCGCCCGCAACGGCATCAGGACCCGGTGCCAGGTCTCGCTTTCCGTGGACGACTGGGCTTCGAATCCGCCGGCGGTCTACTCCCAGTGCACGGTTCTTGGCACGGAGGAGCGCCTTACAGACGGCATTTACGAGCTCGAATTCCTGGATCAAAGCGCGTTTGTGCGTCTTCAGGCGGGGGTCTGGTCAACGGGCAGGCCGTGGCTCATTCGGCGGGAGCCGTCGCGGGAGTTATCGATACAGGCGGCCTAGCGCGTCCTCAGGCGGACACGGCACCCCGGTCTCCAAAGCTCGGGAGCGGGGCCTCCCGCCTATTAACCAAAGTATAAATTCGGTCAGAGGCTGCCTTTTGGCGGACCGCAGGGGCGGCCGGGAATGCAAGCGGCACGATCTGTTGGTTTCAAGTGTTTTAGCGTACGGTAACCTCAAGTGTGATTACCCTGAGGTTACCGTTGGTGGGGGAGGGGGTATTTATTCTCCGGTTAACCTGGCCAATGTTTTCGATGGGCGTCGGGTGGGCAGACACACACCTCCTCCCGTGCCAACTCGCTTAGATGAGTGTGCCGGAGCGGGCGTCGGATGGATGTGCTGGCGGTCACAGGGGCGTGTGATTCGGCGACGGGCTTCCACGGTCCACCGGAGTTAGCGGCGCCCCAGGGGTGTCGGGAGCCGACGCGTTGGCGGTGGCCGTGCGCGCGGGAGGGCGGTGGTGAATCATTGCGCCGGTGGCCCGCGCGCGGCGCGGTTCGCGCCTTTTCCCGGGGTTTCACCCCGGGCTCCTTCGAAAATGAGCACGGCTATGCTCGGGCGGGTTGCAGGGTGACCTGGAAGCCGAGGTGCTGAAGACGTTTGACGAGCGAGTGCTGGATTTGGGTTTTGTTGAGTTGGTCGAGGTAGTTGGATCCCAGGTCCTGATAGCTGTTGCCGGTTTTGAGCATGTGGTATGCGATGACGAGCATCGTATGCGCCACGGCCATGACAGCCCGTTTGGCTCCACGGCGTGCGGCGATGCGCTTGAACTGCGCGGCCAGGTAGCAGTTCTTCTTGCGTGTGACGGCCCAGGCGGCTTGGCAGATGGAACGGCGCAGCCATTTGTTGCCGTCTCGTGTCTTGCCCGATTTTCGCTTGCCGGCGCTTTCGTGATTTCCAGGGCAGAGCGCGGCCCAGGAGGCCAGGTGCGGGGCGGATGGAAACGGGTTCATATCCACACCGATCTCCGCTACCAGGTTGCAGGCCGTCACCCGGTCCACGCCGGGCATCGACGTCCACAGGGCAACGGCCGTTTCAAAAGGGTGGATTTGTTCGTCGATCTGGGCCTCGATGCGCCGTATCCGCAGGTTCAAGGCTTCCCATTCGTCCAGGAACTCCGCCAGCAGGAAGCGATGATGGTCGCGTATGCGCCCTTCGAGAGCCTGCTCCAGTTGCGGAATCTTGTCCCGCAGTCTGCCCCGCGCCAACTGCGCCAGTCGATGCGGATCGTCCTGGCCGGCAAGGATGGCTTCGAGCATCTGCCGGCCGGAGACGCCCAGCGTGTTCGAGGCTACCGAGGCCAGCTTGAGGTTGGCCTGCTCCAGGAACTTCTGGATACGGTTAGCCACCCGGTTCTGGCTCTGTCGCAACTCGGCTCGGTAGCGGGTCAGGTCGCGGAGGTCCTGAATGGGGGTGGGTGGCACGAAGCTGCCCTTCAACAGTCCATGTTGCAGCAGATCAGCGATCCACTCCGCATCGCGGGTGTCGGTTTTGCGCCCCGGCACCGCCTTGATGTGCTGCGGGTTGACCAGCATTTGCTCGAACTGTCCTTCCAGTACGGCCCACACCGGGCGCCAGTAGATGCCTGTAGCCTCCATCGCCAGGTGCGTGACAGCGTGCTGGTGCAGCCAGTCAGCCAACGCGAGAAGATCGCGCGTAAAGGTTCCGAACGTGCGCACTTGAGACCGCCGCGGGCCGGCACCATCGGCCAGCAGGATGCAGGCGCTGACCGTCTTCTTGTGCACGTCCAAGCCAGCGCAGCGGGTGTATAGCACTTGCATGGCTCTCCTCCTGGACTGCTCCGGTGGAAGCCTTGTGAGAGAGAGTCTCCTTCGCGTGTTCCCTGCCCAAGCAGGGACAACAATCCGTTGTGCCTCGCGGCTTCCGGGTCAGACTATTCTGCGGGCTTGCCGCGCCAGTCCCTGGGACGACCTCGGCCCGGACGCAATCTGCTCCCATTTTCATGCCCCGTTGCGAGCCGAAGGATCATGGATGACTATTCTCGTTTGTCCCTCCGGGACAAGCGGCCGAGTGACTGAGCCCGGGGTTTATTTCCCCTCTACGGCACGACTGGAAGTCGTACCCTTTCAAAGCCCGTTTTTGAAACGCGCTATGAGATATCTTCTCTCCGCAGATTGTTCACGTACTCATCGGCATGTTCGTCGGCCCAGATGCGCTTGCCGGAGCCGAGGAGACGGAGGAGCGGATCGTCCTCGTAGCGTGGAGTCCGCGAGTGAGGCTCATTGCGCGTGCCTGTCTCCTGGTTATGGTTTTGCTCGTTCCCGTCCTCGGGTGGCATGCTCGTTTTACCCCATATTCAGGAGACGACCATAGACGCAACAAAAATGCCCACAGCCGAATCTGGAGGCTTTGAAGTTCCTACAATGCAAATCAGGGATCAGGTCAGGGCAGGGAACACCGGGACCAGCGCAGTTTCGCGTTGGCCGGGCGCCAGGAGACTCGGCCAACGCGAGATGCGAGAATCGATCGAATTTATGTGGTCTTGTTTGTCTTGGTGTGGACGATGGCGATCTGTGTCTTGCCGGAATACTCAGACGAATTGGCCGTAATCGTGACGACGACTGCTTCCTGTTCGCCCTTTTTCAACGAGACAATTGCTCCGTCGGTGGTATCGATGACCGAAGCGCCGTCACCGAACTTGTCCTTGTAGAAGGCGAGGACCTTATCCTTCGAATCGGGAGTAACGTAGATAGCCGAGATCCAACTCCCGGCAGGCGTGGTCATGCGCGCGCCAGCCTTGCCGGTGGTTGCGCCCGGATAGATGTCGGCTCCAAGCTCTTCCGCGGTGAACTTCTCGGAAGTGTTGGCACTGAAAGAGCCGCCTCCGGGCACGTTGAGGGCGACCTGACTGCCATCTTTCGACACCTTGATGGAGTGGGCGACACGGTAGCCGAAGTAGCCAACCGCGCCTATCACCACAAAGCCGAGGGCGAAAAGCACGCCTACGACGATCAGCACGATTTTGAGGGCGCTGCTGCCGGATTTTGCCGGAGCCGCGACAGGCGGAACGGGCGCGAACGTTGGCTGCGCGGGCGGCGCAGCGGCAACGATGGCGGTGCCGCAGGATGAGCAGGATTGAGCGCCGGGGCTGATGGCAGCTCCGCACTTTGAACAGAAGCTAGGCACTTTTATCTCCTTGTAAGCGACGCTTTCCGGAAACGAACTACCTGGCCCTGGGGGATTTTTGTTTCCCAGCATACTACGACTGAGACACAAAAAGCCCCCAGCCGAAGCTGGAGGCCTTTGAATTTCCTGCAGATTTGAGATCAGCCGGAGCAGGGCAGGGAACCGGGCCTTCCACTGCCTATTCCCTACTCCTCACTCCCTGCCCTTTAGTACATCCCGTCCATGCCGCCGCCGTGGCCGCCCGCAGGCGCCGCCGACTTGGGCTCAGGCAGCTCCACCACCAGCGCTTCGGTGGTCAGGAGCAGTCCGGCGATCGAAGCCGCGTTCATCAGGGCCGTGCGGGTCACCTTGGTGGGGTCAATCACGCCCGACTTCACCAGGTCCTCGAACTTGCCCGTCTGCGCGTTATAGCCGTAATGCGGTTCCTTGCTCTCCAGCACCTTGGCCACCACCACTGCACCCTCTTCGCCGGCGTTGGCGACGATCTGGCGCAGCGGCTCCTCGAGCGAGCGCAGGACAATCTGGGCGCCGATCTTCTCGTCGCCTTCCAGCGTCTTGAGCAGGGCCTGGACCGCGGGGATGGCACGCACCAGGGCGACGCCGCCGCCCGGAACGATGCCTTCCTCCACTGCCGCGCGGGTGGCGTGCAGAGCGTCCTCAACGCGAGCCTTCTTCTCCTTCAGCTCGGTTTCAGTGGCCGCACCCACCTTGATGATGGCAACGCCGCCCACCAGCTTGGCCAGGCGCTCCTGCAGCTTCTCCTTGTCGTAGTCGGAGGTGGTCTTCTCGATCTGCGACCGGATTTCCTTCACACGGCCGTCGATGTCGGAAGCCTTGCCGGCGCCGTCCACGATCGTCGTGTTGTCCTTGTCGATGGTGATGCGCTTCGCCCGGCCCAGATCCTCGATCTTGACGCCCTCGAGCTTGATGCCGAGATCCTCGGTGATGGCTTTGCCGCCGGTCAGGATGGCGATGTCGCCCAGCATGGCCTTGCGGCGGTCGCCGAAGCCCGGAGCCTTGACCGCAGCCACGTTCAGTGTGCCGCGCAGCTTGTTCACCACCAGGGTGGCCAGAGCTTCGCCTTCCACGTCCTCTGCAATGATCAGGAGGGGCTTGCCGCTGCGCGCCACCTGCTCCAGCAGGGGCAGCAGGTCCTTCATCGCGCTGATCTTCTTCTCGTAGATCAGGATGTAGGGATCCTCGAGAACCGCTTCCAGGCGCTCCGCATCGGTGACAAAGTACGGGCTCAGGTAGCCGCGGTCGAATTGCATGCCGTCCACGGTCTCGAGGCCGGTGTGCATGGTCTTCGACTCTTCGATGGTGATGACGCCGTCCTTGCCCACAACCTTGACGGCATGAGCAATGATGTCGCCGATCTCCTGGTCGCCGTTGGCGGAAATCGCGCCGACCTGTGCCACGGAGCCCTCATCCACAGGTTTGGAGAGCTTACCCAGCGCACCGCCCTCAGCCCACTTGCCTTCCTTGTCGCGGGTGCCGATGACCGCGGCGACGGCCTTGTCGATGCCGCGCTTCAGAGCGGTCGGGTTGGCGCCCGCCGCAACCGTCTTCACGCCTTCGCGGAAGATGGCCTGGGCCAGAACCGTCGCCGTCGTGGTGCCGTCGCCGGCCACGTCGGAGGTCTTCGAAGCAACTTCCTTCACAAGCTGCGCGCCGACGTTCTCCAGCGCGTCCTTCAGCTCGATCTCCTTGGCCACCGTTACGCCGTCCTTGGTGATGGTGGGCGAACCAAACTTCTTCTCGATCACGACGTTGCGGCCCTTGGGGCCCAGCGTCGCCTTCACCGCGTCCGCCAGCGTGTTCACGCCGCGCAGGATCGCCTGGCGGGAATCCTCACCGTGCAGAATCTGCTTTGCCATGCTTCTCTCCTAAAAACAGTGATCAGTGTTCAGTGGTCAGTGATCAGACTCAGACTGACCATTGCTCGAATTTCTTGACGTCCCTTACGGCCAGGATCGTCTGTCGCGTGGTCTTTGCCGACCACTGACCAACTGATCACTGACCACTGGCGCTTAGCGCTTGACGATGCCGAGGACTTCCTCCTCGCGCATGATCAGGAACTCTTCGCCGTCAATCTTGATTTCGGTGCCGGAATACTTGCCGAACAGAATCTTGTCGCCCGCCTTCACGTCCAGCGGGAAGACCTTGCCTTCGTCGTTCGACTTGCCTTTGCCTACGGAGATGACTTCGCCTTCCTGCGGCTTCTCCTTGGCGGTGTCGGGGATGATGATGCCGCCACGGACCGTCTCGCCCTCTTCCAGACGGCGGACGAGGATGCGATCGTGGAGCGGCGTGAAGGTGGTCGTCACAGAGGTTGTTGCCATTGCTTCGCTTCTCCTTCACACGCGGGTGGCCATCAGGCCGTGCCGCGGGGTTGTAAGATGGATTGGTACAGAACTTACGGAAGATCGGGCCGCACAAACCGCCCTCGGCGAGCAATCCAGCCAACTTGCTGCTAGCACTCTCGCCCTTCAATTGCTAACAATAGGCAAACGCACAAAGACTTGTCAAGCCCCACAGCGGTCGAATCTTAGTATTATTCACTCACATTTGATGCGCGGTATCTCCGATCACGGATCAGGTTGTCGTCCAAAGTGCCGATCGCACGGAGATGAGCTTGCATGTCAAGTAATATGAAATCAATGCTTTAGCCTATGTTTGGACTTTAATTCGCTTGGTTCCACCTCGCCTTCGCTCGCGAACGCCCGCCACGGGTAGTGGGTCAGTTTGAAAGACACCCTCCTTGAGGGGCTGAAGCCCGCCGTTGACTTTGCGTCACTTGGGGCACGAGTAAGCTGGCGCCTCGTTACAAAGACCTGTTCGCCGGGGATTTTTCAGTAAACTCAAGAAGTCGTGCCCCTGCAAACCGATTCAAACTGACCCGCTGCCCCCGCCACGAGGGTCAAACTCGCAGGATTACAATGGTGTTCATGCCTCGTCGTACATTCATCGTCATGATTGCTGCGCTGGCCTTTACCGCTCTGGGCCTTGCGCCGGTCATCGCCTCGCAGGACTCGTCCCACCGCGGCCGCAAATACAAAGCGCCGCCTCCCACCGCGCGCATCGAGGTCACGGTGGTCAACAACTACACCCGCAAGCCGATTGAGAAC
>Ga0335074_10015229_pt1 | contig 10797 bp, 5 predicted proteins | sample Lox_Sample_23_FD_206715 | JGI IMG/M metagenome (GOLD analysis project Ga0335074, IMG submission 206715) | Soil microbial communities from Loxahatchee National Wildlife Refuge, Florida, United States - Lox_Sample_2.3 | ecosystem: Environmental > Terrestrial > Soil > Wetlands | place: USA: Florida... | reverse complement strand
AGGGCCCGGTGTCCCGGAGAGTCGCGTTTGCCGACCCGGCGTGTCGTGGGCCGGACCGGGAAAGGCCGGCGATTCTAGGTAGCGACCCACTCCCTGTCAACCGATTGATGCGCCGCACCATGACCGCCCGCGCCCCGAAAGCGACGTGGGGTGCGGGCAAACCGTCGAGCTACGGATGCGGTTCGCGCGGATCCGGCGGCAGCTCCGCTTCGAGCGCGGCGAGCGCGCCTTCGACGTGCTCCAGGCGCTTTCGCACCTCGAGCATCTCCAGCAGGTGCTGCTTCTCGGCGAGCGGCAGGCGCAGGTGCGCGGCGATCGTATCCGCGTAGCGACCGTCCTCGAGCAGAGCGAATGACGCCAGAATATGCACGCGCACGGCGGCGTCGCTCTCGACCCGTCCCGGTATGTGCGGCCACCCGGTGCGTGCCGCGTAGCGCTCGAAGCGCGCGCTCACGCGCTGTCGCAGTGCCTGCAGCCCGATGTCGGTGCCTGCCGGTCTCTCACCGAGGACGGTGATGTTCGCTGACAAATAGCCGTCGCCGCGAAGCGCGGCGACGCTCGCGCGCGCAATGCCGCTCACCAGGATCTTCCACGTGCCGTTGGGCAGCTGCAGCACCTCGACGACGCTGCCCAGCGTCCCGATCCCGTACAGGTCATCGGCTTGCGGGTCCTCGTCGCCCGTGCGCCGCTGTGTCAGGAGCAGCGCACGCTTCTCACCGCGTTGGGCGGCTTCCATCGCCCGGAGCGTCTTGGGTCGGGCGGCATAGAGCGGGATCACGACGCCTGGGTAGACGACGACATCGCGAAGCGGCAGCACGGGCATTCCCGCGAAGGTGGCACCCGGGGCCGGGGCGGGTGCCCAGGCGGGACTGGTGCCCATCGGGGGCAGGGTGGCCGCGACCGTCGGCACGGGCACTGCCGACTCGCCGGACGGCTGCGGTGCAGGCGTGTCGATGCTGAGCTTGGCCGAGAGCGTATTCCAGTCGATGTAGCCGAACTGCCGCGCCACGATCTCCAGACACTCGCTGTGGGAGAGCGCGACATTCCTGGCAGCGAGCGCGTCGCGAAGCGATCTCGCCATCGCCTTGGCATCGTGAACGGGCTTGGGATCCTTGGTCTTCATCAGCCGATCCTCCGTGCGCGGCGAACCGGAGCGATCAGCGCTTGCGTTGCCGATCCGTTCACCGCGGCGGTCAGGATCAGAAGGAAGATGATGCGGCGCGTTCACCGTACCCCGAACGGGGTGCAAGCAGCAGGCTGCGCCGTGCCTCCATGAACCTACAGCGCGGCACGGATGGCTGTCAATTCGTCCCTGCTCCCTGACGTGCACGGATGCCTACGGCGGTGAGTGTGGTGCACCGATGAGAGGCGTTACTACGGGCGCGGCGATGCCGATAAATTCGGTCAGAGTGTCATTGCCGAAGTTACTGACCCAGAGGTTGCCCGATGGGTCGACGGCGACAGCGAATGGCTCTTGAATTTCCGGTGAGCTGAAGCCGCTGGGAGATCGCGACAATCCTGGCTGCTTGCTGGCCGACCCAGACAACTCGGTCACGCTCGCTCCGTGGAAATTGGCGACCCATACATTGCCAGCACCATCTATGGCTATCCCACCGGGTGCAGCAAGGCTTGGATCGACGTAGCCGTCACTTGGCGAGAGCGCCGTGCCCTGGGAACTGAAGGAGGAGAGACTGTTTCCATAATAGTTACTGGTCCAAACGTCACCCTCTTGATCAACGGCGATGCTTTGGGGCACGTCGAGCCCACCGCCGATGTAGCCGCCCGCAGGCGAAAGCGCGAGACCCGCCGAACTGAAGGAGCTGATCTGGTTGGCGCCTTGGTTCGCGATCCAGAGGGTTCCCGCGCCATCGGAGGCTATCCCGACTGGAAAGCTCATGCCGCCGCCACTGAAGCCCGCGGCAGGCGAAAGGGCAGTGCCGTCCTGGTCCAACTCGGTGAGAGTGGCATTGGCATAGTTTGCGATCCACACGTGCCCGGCGGGGTCGATGGCCAGCGATTCCGGGAAATTCAACCCCCCAACGGCGTAGCCCGTGGGCGGCGAGATCACACTGCCATCCGCGGCAAGTTCAGTCACGCTGCCGCGGCCTGCGTTGATCGAGCCTGGACTTTGCTCATTGCAAATCCACACGTTGCCCCGGGCATCGATTGCAATGCCGAAGGACTCTTCGAGTCCACCCCCGCTGTAGCCCGCGGCCGGCGACAACACCGCTCCGCTGGGCGAGAACTTGCTGACGGCGCTGTTGTAGCTCGCGACCCAGATGTTGCCTGTGGCGTCGATCGCCAGCGCCGTCGGCTCGCTCAGGCCGCCGCCGGTGTGGGTCAAGGCGAGCGACCAGTCGTTGGGAGCCGCCGCAAGTGTTGGCGCATAGATTACGCTCGAACCCGAAACAGCATAGAGACCGGCGCTTGAGGCAAGTCCAGGTGCTCGTGCGACGGCAATAATGGCTCCCCACGTATCCGTGGGCAGATCCGTTGGCGGCGCCGCGAGGCACGTCGAAGGCGCGACTTCCCTTGCCTCCACAGCCGCGCAGCGAAACAAGGTCGTGCACGTGCTCGAGCCTGCGCTGGATGTGCTGGCGCATGCGGCAAGCGCGTCGGCCAGAGTGTTCATCTTTTCGACGGTGTCACAATTGATCGCCAACGAGGCGGCCGATGTACAGGCCGTTCCGGCGGGCAGCGATTCCGCTAAGGCACCGCGTACGGGGTCGATGAGCGAAGCCAGCGTCGCAAGCGCGTTCGGGAGGCCCGGCGAACTGCCGCCAATCGCCTCATCGGTGATGAAAGCATTCAATGCATACGCCGCTGCCACCGTCGTTAGTTCGTTCACTGTTAACTGCCGGGGTGGGGACGCGCAATCGGCGATTACGCTCACGAGGCGAATGGCCTCGTTCGTCGCATTCTCATCGGCAGCCGATGGCGCCTTTTCCGCAGAGGCGATGAGATAGATCGGCTGCGGGCTCTGCGCTATCGGAGCGCAGCTCACCAGCACAGTGAAGGTGCCATCGGAGCGGGTGACTCCTTGGCCGACAACTCGCGGCGCCCCTTGCGACGAGTTCACGGCATAAGCGGTCAGAGTTGCCCCTGCGAGCAGGGAGCTTGCGGCATGTACCGATCCCTGCAGAGTCTGTTGTTGCGCAACGCCTTGGGAAGCGCTGAGAGAGAGACTTGGGGACTCGTCGTCATCCGTGTTCTCGGCTCCGCAGCCGGTCAGAACGGTGCTGATGATTCCAAGCAAGCTCCAAGCAATGGGACACAAGAAGAGCCGCTCGGGGTGGAAGGCCTGCACACGTGGAATCGGGCGAGACACCGGAAATGCCTGCGAGAGATCGACCTTCAAACCCGCTACAACCCGGAGACCGGAATCGGGACCAATGAGTAGGTCGTCGAGTCATTACCCAGTTGTCCGCTGCTATTGCTGCCCCAGCACTGCACCGACCCGTTCGCGAGGGTCGCGCAGCTGAACCCCACGTTCGCCGACACTTGCACGGCGTTCGTGATGCCAGTGACGGTCTGTGGGTCCAATTGATTGACGATAGTTCCATCGCCGAGCTGGCCGACGTTGTTGTTACCCCAGCATTCCACTCCCCCGGGTGACACTACCGCGCACGTGTGGCCATCCTCGGCAACCGACACCTGGATGGCCGTGCTGATAAATTGCACCGCCACCGGGACCGATGACAGGGTGGTGGAACCATTACCGAGCTGGCCATACTGGTTACTGCCCCAGCACTCGATAGTGTGATTTGCAAGTACCGCACAGGCGGTGTTACCGCTGACGCTGATGGACGTGGCGCTGCCAATCCCGGTTACCGTGGTCGGCGTCAACTGCGCACTCGTCAGCGTGCCGTTTCCAAGTTGTCCCACGCCGCCCACACCCCAGCATTGAACCGTGCCGTCCGCGAGCAGCGCACAGGCGGCATTGACCCCCACCGCAACGGCAGTAGCAGTAGTGATGCCGCTCACAGCAATAGGACCTGTCACCAGCGGATTGCCGCTGCCGTCCCCCAGAGCACCGTAGCCGTCGTAGCCCCAGCATTCCACCGCCCCACCGGAAAGGACGGCACAGGCCACGTTCTCGGCGGTCGACAAAGCTATCGCAGTAGTGATTCCGGGCACCTGGATCGGAGTGTCGGAAAAGCCGCCGGAGCCCAAGAAGGACCCGAGCTGTGAGTTCCCGTCTGAGCCCCAGCAGTACACCGTCCCATCGGCCAATAGGGCACACGCGCTTTCGCTGTCCGAACCCACGGAGAGCGCCGTGGCCGTGGTGAGACCGCTCACCGGGACCGGCACCACGGACGAGGTCTGCGAGCCATCGCCCAACTGCCCGTAGCCATCAAACCCCCAACATTGAATCGTCCCACCGCTGATCAGTGCGCACGCCGAATACTCCCCAGTTGCCACCGAGAGCGCCAAGGGCGTTGCCGCGGTCACCGTCACGGTGGCCTCACCGTAGGCCGCCGTGTCTGCGGTCGAAGTGGCACGGACGTGGAACGTGCCTGCGCTTGCAGGGGCGGTGTATAGGCCCGCAGCCGTCACGCTGCCGCCAGCGGAACCTTCATCCACCGACCAGGTGACAGTCGTGGTGACATCGTTGAGGACCGTCGCCGTGAATTGCTCTTGCGCGCCGGTGGCCACGCTCGCCGTCGGGGGATTGACTTCCACCGTTGGTGCGGCAACGGTAACGGTCGCGGTCGCACTGATGGCGCTGTTGACCGTAGAGGTCGCGACCACCGTCGCGCTCACGGCGGCATTCGGCGCCGTATAGAGGCCATCGGCGGAAATGGTGCCATTGCTCGAGCCCCCTTGCACGGACCAAGTGACCGTGGGGGTGCTCGTTGAGCCGTCCGAGTTCAGGCCCGACGCCGTGAATTGTTGGGTTGCGCCGGCGGCGATCGATGCAGTCGTGGGACTGACCGTGATCGACTCCAGTGTGACCGCCGGCGGTGTGCAGGTGAGTGAGGCGGGGGCGCTGGTGATCGTGCCGCTCGACTGCGTCAGGCTCGCCGTGATCGGCACCGCCGTCGCGCTGTTGCCCACGCAGGCAGCAAGGCCCGAGGAGTTGACCGACGCCACCGCCGTGTTACTCGAGCTCCAGGTCACCTGCTCAGTGATATTGGCGGAGGTGCCGTCGGTGTAACTGCCCGTCGCGACGAACTGTTGTGTCGCGCCCTGACTGACGGAGGCGGTGCTGGGTGTCACCGCGATCGAGGTCAGCTTGTTGGTGCTCCAGGCAGAGATCTGAGCAACGAGCGGTGTGATGACCGGAGCGGCGGCGCCGATGATCTCGATGACTCCTGCGGGGGCCAGGGGGTCGTTAGATACCCATACATTGCCACTCCCATCGATGGCAATCGCATAGGGAGAGATGAGTCCGTCTCCTGTGAAGCCGCTGGTGGGCGAGAGCGCCGCCCCGGTTGCACCGCTCAATTCACTGACGGCGCCGAGGTTGTCCGCGACCCACACGTTGCCGTTACCATCAATGGCGATCCCGTCAGCCGCGGCAATTCCACCTCCAACGAAGCCACCCGCAGGCGAGAGCGCCATCCCGGTCGCTCCGTCCAATTCAGTGACGGCGCTGCTATCTGCGACCCACACATTGCCGTTGCCATCTGTGGCGATCCCATGGGGTGAGTTGAGCCCGCCTCCCGAAAAGCCGGTGATCGGCGACAACCCCGTGCCGCTGCTGCCGCTGAGCTCAGTAACCGCATTTGATCTAAGGTCTGAGACCCACACGTTGCCATTGCCATCGATGGCGATACCAGAGGCTAGATCCAGGCCGCCTTCAATAAAGCCCTCGGTATTGCCGTTTGAAATCCTAGTCACCGAGTTGGCCTCATTCGCGACCCAAACATTGCCCTGGGCATCGATTGCGACGCCGTCGGGCTCGTCAATTCCGCCTCCCGTAAAGCCGACACCAGGCGGCGAGAGAGGCGCCCCGGTGCTGCCGCTGAACTCAGCCACCGAACTGATCAGGAGCTCTTCGCTGTTCACAGCGCTACCGGCGACCCAGACGTTGTCGTTACCGTCGATGGCGATGGCAGTCGGGATCTGTAGGCCGCCGCCTGTAAATCCGCCCGCGCCCGATAGTGGGGTCGCGGTGCTTCCGCTGAGCTCGATCACCCCACTCCGGGCCGCCACCCACACGTTGCCACTGGCGTCGATTGCGACCCCGGAGCCCGACACGGGCGGCAGAAACCCGATGGATATCGTCCAATCGGTCGGAGCCGCGGGAAGGCCTGGAGCGAATACAACGTTGCGGGCCGAAAGGCCATAAAGCGAGGCGATATTGACCCTGCCGGGATTCCGCGCGACGAACAGCGTCGCCTGCAGCGTATCCGTTCCGGCGACATACGTCCCCAGCGCGACCGAATGGTTGCTCAAGAGCAGTCCGCAGGCTGCCGAGCCCTGCGCGGAGTTGACGCATGCCGCAAGCGAATTGGCGAGCGCCGTGAGGCGCTCCAACGCGACACAGTTGAGTGGCGGGCTCGTGGCCACGCAGCCCGCGGCGGGTGGCAGAAAGGCTCCCGGGCCGCCGTTTTGCACGCTCGCCAACAACCCCGCCGTGAAGAAGGAATTGGCGATCGCAGGCGTATTGCCGTGCAGCTGCGTCATGTCCGCCAGTTCACCAGGCGTGCAATCGACGCACCCGCCCAATCCTCCCGAATTCGCGGGGGTCACGTTGCTGAAGGCATTGAGCGCGTACACCGCCGCCACGGTGGTGAGTTCGTTGATCACAACCTCGGCGGGGACCGAGCCGCAGGGACCGAGCGCCGCCATGAGGTTGATGGCGGAGTTAGCGCCCGCGCCCGCGTTGCCACCCTTCGCCACGACATACAACAAAGCCGTCGAGGAGGGACAGGTGTATTGCAGGTTAAAGTTGCCGTTGCTGTCGCTCGTCGCGGTGCCAAGCGTCGTCGGCGCCACATTGGCGGGTTGGCCGGCCGCGTAGAGCGTCACCGTCGCGCCGGTGATCGGAGCCTGACCGCCGTGCGCGAGGCCCCGCAGCACTTGCATGCTTGGCGCCGTATGCGTGGAGCTGCTGGTCGGTGGCTGGCTGGTCGATGGGGAACCGGATGGGCTTCCCAAGCCGCCCGTGCAGCCCGAGAGCGCCAACAAGCCCAGCGTCGCAATGCCCCCAGCGAGTGCGACCAGCGTCCGACGCAGCGTGTGTGTCAGTTTCATCGACAGCTCCCGTGCGGGCGTCAACGCGCCCTGTGTTTCCTGTTCGCTACCGAGGGATGCGCAGATCGAGGGGAAATCAGCTCAAGACCGATCGCAGGCCTGCACGAGCGGTTTCGCTGCGTCGCAGCAGGTCTTTGCCGCCGAGCGCGTGAGAGAGAAACACAAGCTGTTTGCTGTAAAACAGCATCGCTATACTCAGTCCAAGAACGAAGCGACCACGCTCATGACGGACCGAGTGCCCGATCCCTCCAAGGGATGGCTGCTGCAATGGCGTAGCGGAGACAAGAACGCCATCGATCAGCTGCTGCCTCTCGTCTACGACGAGTTGCGTCGGGTCGCGAGGCGGCATCTGCGGGGGGAGCGTCAGGAGCACACGCTGCAGACGACGGCTCTGATCCATGAGGTCTATCTGAAGCTCGTGCGCCAGGATCAGGGCGCAGCGTTCGACCGCCATCACTTCGTCGCGCTCACCTCGAACCTCATGCGCGAGATCCTCGTCGACTACGCTCGCAGGCGAATCGCGCAGAAGCGCGACGGCGGCTGTCGCATCACCCTCACCGACGATGTCGCGCTCGTCGATACGCGCGAGGTGGATGTCCTTGCCGTGGATCGTGCTCTGGGGAAGCTCGCCCGGCTCGATGAACAGCAGGCGCGAGTCGTCGAGTTGCGCTATTTCGGGGGTCTCTCGATCCGCGAGACTTCGGATGCACTGGGCGTATCCGAGGCAACCGTGAAACGCGACTGGGAGACGGCGCGGGCGTGGCTGCAGCGCGAGATGCCGGAGTCGGACGCACCGTGACGCCTGAGCGCTGGCAGGTCGTGAAGGCAACGCTGCACGAGGCGCTGGCGCGGCCGACAGGCTTCATCCGCGAGGCGTACCTGCGCAACCTCGGCACGCAGGATCCCGCGCTGCGCGCGGAGCTCGATTCACTGCTCGCGGCCGAGCGGATCGGACGCGAGCGCTTTGCGACGCCCGCACCTGCATTGCTCGCAGACGCCGTGCCCGAACCCACACTCGATCAGCTCCCGGACGGCGCGTCCCATACGGGCAGCACCGCCGGCGAGCGCGTCGGGCCGTACGAGTTGCTGCGTCCGCTCGGGACGGGCGGGATGGGCGAGGTCTGGGTCGCAAGGCGAGCGGACGCCGCATTCAAGCGCGAGGTGGCACTGAAGCTGCCGCTGCAGAGTTTGCGGCACGACTTCCTGGTGCGGCGCTTCGAGCGCGAACGGGACATTCTGGCGGTTCTGGAGCATCCGAACATCGCGCGCCTCTACGACGCCGGGGTGGACGAGAAGGGCTTGCCCTACCTGGCGATGGAGCTCGTCGACGGCGTGCCCATCAATCGCTATTGCGAGCTGCACGACCTGTCGGTCGAAGCACGGCTGCGATTGCTGATCGAAGTCTGCTCGGCGGTGCATTACGCGCATCAACGCCTGGTGATCCATCGCGACATCAAGCCAGGCAACATTCTGGTGACGGCCGCCGGTACTCCGAAGCTCCTCGACTTCGGAATCGCCAAACTGCTCGAATCGACCGCCGCTCCCTCTGGCACCGTGCAGACGGCAGCCGTGGTGCGTCTGTTCACGCGCGTCTATGCGAGTCCCGAGCAGGTCAACGGCGGGCAGATCACGACTGCCAGTGACGTCTACTCGCTCGGTATCTTGCTGTTCGAACTGCTGCATGGTCACGCCCCATCGCAGTCCGCAAGCGGGGCAGTCATCACAGCGGCGATCAGGAGGCCTGTGGGGGCCGGCGCGGGTGAGGCGAGAGGCGCCGGTGCCCTGCCGTCCCTCACGCGGCGGCAGCGCAAAGACCTCGACAACATCGTGCGCATGGCCACGCAGCCCGACCCCGCGCGACGCTATTTGTCCGTCGAGCAGATGGCGGCCGACCTTCAACGACACATGGACATGCTGCCGATCGTCGCACGCAAGGACACTCTCGCTTACCGTGTGTCCACCTTCATTGCGCGGCACTCTGTGGCGGTGGCGCTCACCTCGGTAGCGATGGTGGCGATCGTGCTGGCAATGGCTTCCACGCTTTACGAGGCACGCATCGCGCGCCTGGAGCGGGCGCGTTCGGAGCGCCGCTTCAATGACGCGCGTCAACTCGCCAACGCCTTGATGTCGGAGATCTACGGTGCCGTGAGGGATCTGCCTGGGGCAACCCCTGCGCGACGGCTCCTGGTCACCGATGCACTGCAGTACCTCGACGGACTATCGCGTGACGCGAGCGGCGATGCGGCGCTCGAGCGGGAGCTGGCGCGGGCATACTCCATGGTGGGCGACGTGCAAGGCAATCCCTACTACGCAAACCTCGGCGATCCGCGTAGTGCTTTGCAAAGCTATCGCAAGGCGCTGCTGATTCGCAGCCGGCTCAGCGCCGCCGCCCCGCAGGATAGGGAGCTGATCCGCCAGCTCTCCGGCAGCTATAACGGCATCGGTGCCGCCTTGGGCGCCCTCGGTGACTTCACGGGCTCCCTGCAGAGCTTTCAGAAGTCACTACAGTTGCTGGCGCCGGCCGCCGCGCACAGCAGCGACCCGGCCACGCTCGATCAGTTCGCCGGCGCGTATTTCTACGTCGCGGGCGCTGCCCAGCGGGCCGGCGATTTGAAGTTATCCGCGGACAGCATCCGCCAGGCCGCTCGGATTCGCGACAGCATCGTCGTCGCCGATCCCAGACTGGCACGCGACATCGACACGCACCGAGCCGGTGACCATGAGCGTGCGGCCGTGATCCTCGAGGAAGAACAGCTCTTCCCGGAGGCCCTCCAGGAAAGCGAGCGTGCCGTGGCCATACTGCTAACTTTGGCCGATCGCGAGCCGAATAACGCCACGATACGATCCTTCCTGGCAGAGTCCTACTTCGAGTCGGGGTCCCTGCAGCAGCAGATGGGTAACCTTGCCGACGCGGAGCAAGCGTTCCTGCGCGCGGAGCAGGTCAATGAGGCGATCCTGGGCGCCGATCCCAAGGACGCGTTGGCTCGCTTGAACCTGGCGAGCGACTATCGATATGTCGGCACCCTGCAGGTGAGGCGCGGCAGGCTTGCCGCCGGCTTGAAAAGTCTCAAGCTGGCGCTGGCAGTGACCGAGCCGCTCGCGAGCGTCGACCGCAGCAATGCAAGCGCACGCACCTCGCTCGCCGCCACCTATTTCGGGCTGGGCTCGGCGCTGGAAGCCCAAGCCACGCTCGAGCATGCCCAGCAACGCCAGCGTGGCGAGCTTCGATCGGCGTGCCAGTGGTTGCGTCGAAGTGCCGAACTGTGGAGCAGCGTCGGCAATGAGCACCTGCTCGATGCGTCAGAACGTGAAGAGCCTGAAAAGGCGAACAGGGCCCTGTCCGCCTGTGAGACGCAGCTCGCCCGTGAGGGCGGCTGAAGCGAAGGCACGAGCTGCAAAAAGAAAGGGCCGGTGAGAGCTCGCACTCCCACCGGCCCGCGATTGCATGCGTCCGCCGCCCCACGCGAGCGGCTGACGCTCGAGTCGGCTCAGCTCGCCGCGCTCTCCGAGGACTCCTCCCCGACGCTCGACTCCTCCATGTCCGGCAGGCCACCGCCCACGTCCATGAAGCTGCGGCGTTCGGTCGACTCGGGC
>Ga0335074_10015228_pt1 | contig 10798 bp, 5 predicted proteins | sample Lox_Sample_23_FD_206715 | JGI IMG/M metagenome (GOLD analysis project Ga0335074, IMG submission 206715) | Soil microbial communities from Loxahatchee National Wildlife Refuge, Florida, United States - Lox_Sample_2.3 | ecosystem: Environmental > Terrestrial > Soil > Wetlands | place: USA: Florida... | reverse complement strand
GACTTTACGGACGCAGAATGCAGTTGTTTCTTGTGTTGGCTACCTATTGTGTGGTTTTAGGTCCCATTCCTTCTGCTGAGCACCTCATTGAGAGCACGCTGACCCACCTATCGCCCTGACGATCGTGCACTGCGACGGCACACCCACCCTAGCCCTCTACACTATTTTTCCAACTTGGTTAGGAGGCTGGTCTTGCTATTAAGCCTTAATATTTTTACAAGCAAGTTATACTGTCTCTTAGTTATTGCATAAAAGTCCTAGGTTGTAGCTAGAGAAGTCCGTTTTAACTCTTTTATATAAACAAAGTTTATATGTGTATATTCGTTAAAGAAATACTAGATGTATTTATTATTATTTATAGCTAAGCGCATTTAAATAAGGTCTAAGTGGACTCTTATAAAAGGTTCTAGCTGATAGTTTGTAAGGACCTATAAGATAATCTGTTTTGCAGATAATAGTCTACAAGTTTAGCAAGGTAGAACGTAGTATTAGTCTTAAGGAACAATTTCAACATCTCTTACAGCTATAAGTAAGTATTAGATAGCTTCCTCTTATAAGTAACTAAGCTGCTTATACTATAAGTTGGCAGTAGCTTTTAAAGTTAGTCTTAGTTTTTTAGATTTATAAGCTGGGAATGCAAATAGAAGTAGGTTGTATTTAAGAACCTATTAACCGTATTAGACTAGTATGTAGTAAAAAGTTTTATCCTTATAAACTAATTGATTTTTCTGTGTATCCTAATAAACGTTCTTCTTAATAAACTAGCAAAAAGAAGTAATAAATATATAAAACAACAACATATAAGCTACTCTTTGTAAGAGGATCCGTTTAGACCTATTAATACCTTTTATATTTATATAAATATCTCTATAAGCTTTAATTTGTACTTATTTGCTTCCTACATATAAGATATCATCTACTACTACTAGTATGAATGTGTGGAACTGCTTGTAGGTGTTGCAACAATAAATAGTAGCTCCTAAATTAAGTATAAAGCTGTTTTGGAGGGCGTACGACGTTGTTGATTAGTCTATATCCACAAAAAAGTAGTTTGCAGATATTAAAACTGTAAAGGCACTTAAGTTGTTATCGTCCTTGTTTGTAAATGGTTTTACAAATAGTTTTTTAGACGTTACAGATAGCAGTTTAAAGTCTTTTAAGTCTGTAGCCCTTTTACAGGCGGATTCTACCTGTTTTTAGAGCACACTATTTGATTTAAGGTCATTTTCAATCTTCTTTTAAATAGACTCGTTTGCCTTTTAACCCTTAAGCCTCTTTAAGACAATAAGATACAAGTATTCACTATAAAAGTAATAGTCTTAGTATAAGCATTTTAGCTTGCTATTAGTATCTTTTCCTTAAAGGGTTATTAGGAAGGCCCTATAGTCTCCTCTCAACTTAGCTTAAGTTTAAGTTGTCTGTAAATAAAGACGGTACTACTTTACAAGCTCTTACAAGTTGTAATTATCGCTTTCAATTAATTGTACGTTTTAAACGTCTATAAAACTAGTAGTATGGTGGGGTTCTATAGTCCCCTATAAAATCATATGATTTAGACGAGGATGAGTTAGGTTGAGTTAGCTGATCTAGGCAATTGTTGTTCTTATACTAAGGCACCTTAATGTATATAGCTGGTTTAGAGGACATTGTGAGGATTATTATTAAGGAATCTGGGAAGGGTTATTACTAGATAGGGATTAGTAAGGGACGCGCGACAGACGTACAAAGCTGTTTACAGTAGGATTAGGCAGTTTTACAGACGGTTTTATAGACATAGACTAAGCTTTATAGACACCCGCATAGTATTTGCAGGTTTATAGGACTTTACGGACGTAGAATGCAGTTGTTTCTTGTGTTAGCTACTAATTGTGTGGTTTTAGGTCCTATTCCTTCTGCTAAGCACCTTATTAAGAGCACGCTAACCCACCTATCGCCCTAACAATTATGTACTGCAACAGCACATCCACCTTAGCCTTCTACATTAGTAACTAAAGAGAGGCCTTCGAAATAGTTGCTTAGAGCACTATAGGAAGGGAAACTACAGCTTAAAGCAAGAGGTTTGCTAGTAGGGGAATAGACTGCATTAAGGACTAGAAGACTAAAGAGGTAGGCGGTGCCTACCTATTCGAAAAATTAAGGGGCAAAGCAGAGAAGGAAGTAGGGGGACGGAGATTACAGCAAGTTGCTACTAACAACAACAGTAAAGGACTAAGATTAGAGCCGAGATTGGAGCTGAGATTACGCCCTATTAAAGGAGTATGCAGTAGCTACAGACCAAACTCGTCCTAGAAAAGGAGCAAATTAGACGCTAGCAGTGTTAGGACGCTATAGGACTGTCTGGAAGGCATTGGACTAGTTGGAGGGCTTAAGGATGACTTCTAGGAAATAGGAGGTCTTAGATATACCCTTATTTTTAAGACATTAAGGATGACGCTATTGATTTTGCTTGTAATAGTGCGAGTAGGCGCTTTAGGAGCAGGTTATATTGAGAGATGGCTGGATGATGAAGCAATAGGGGAGTGGAGCAGAGACTATTATAAGGAGACAAGCAGGACGGACGAGACAGGCGATACAAGCAGGACGGACTAGGACAGCTTTACAGACGACATTACAAGTTTTACGGACCGGAAAGAACCCGTACGGACCCATAAAGGACTATAGGCGTCCGTAAAGGACTTTACAGACACTACAAACGACTAGACACACTTAATGGACTACAACGCAGACCTACTATACACTACATTCCTACATCTAAGTGTGAGCGTATTGCTAGTAACGCTATTTACAGCTGCAACCCCTTCTTCTAGTCTGGAAAACTCTCAGACTTTTCCCTTACAGCAAGCAACAATGTCAACGATGTTCTATATGCTAATGCCTCCGCCTAGCACCCTAAGGAGCTTAATGTTTAAGGGAGCCAATGTGACTGAGTTCCTTAAGCGCTATAAAGACCTTTGCTCAGATTATCGTGTGACAGACGAGGACAGACTTATAAGACTCCCATGCTACTACATCCAACTTATTGCAAAGACAATTAAGTCCTTAAAGGAGTAGAAGAATTGAGACTATACTGCGCTAAAGAAGGTTCTCCTTGCCGAGTATAGAAATAACGATACTCACTAGCTTCTCTATTCCGTCTTATTCCTTGAGAAGTATAAGAATATTGTTTGTATAGAGAAGGATGATGTCTTAGACTATTATTGCAAATTTGACTGGATTGCCTAATACTGTATGGAAAAGAAGGTTCTAACTGAGTATACTGCTAGGATCTAGTTTATCCATAGACTGCTACTTCTTACTGCTAGCAAACTCATCTGGAAACTGGAGATTGACACTAAGGACCCTAAGACAGTTGACTATAAGAAGCTGCTTGAGCAAGTTGTAAAGCAGACTGCGTCTGACAAGGCCATCTAGCAAATAAATGCTATACGAAGCCCATCCTAGCAGCAGACTAAGGCTGTAAATCAAGTGGTGCAGCAGCTACAGCCTACTGTTTTTATAATGAAAGAGCAGCAACTTGTAGAGCTAGTAGTTAAATCAGCTAAATTGGAGACTGTAGTGGTAGATCAGCTTACTAAAGCCTTTAAGAAATTAAGTGTCAATCTATTATAGCAAGTGTAAAGGTAGTCTTATCTGCTAGCTGGAGGTCCTTACAGACGATATTCTCAATTTATAGGTTAGCAGCTACCTGTAAACCGTTTGGAAGACCCAAATAGACCCTAAAATAAGAAACTGCTATCTGTAAATGTAGGAGCTTACGCAGCAAGAAGCCGGGGTATGTTGAGAATGCTAATAGATGTGTGCTAGTACTACTTCAACTAGAACCCTTTCTACTAAGACCCTCTATATAAGTTTAAAGATTAATGCTTATAGTACAAGTAGCACCTAGCAATTAGGACAGCGCACGTCAATGAGAATGGGCGACTTGCATGTAGACCACCTCGCCTAGGAGCCCTAGAATTCTTTATCCAGCCCGGCCGCCTTAAGGGAACCCAAATAGTTTTAGCGACTGCAAGGACCTTTAAGGATGAAAACATTGAGAATCGTCCTAAAAGCAGCCCGCAGCAAATATTAGAGGTAGAGGTAGCTAGCATCACTCTTCTTAATGGAGTTGACAGCGAGGACGAAGAGGAAGAATTAGAAGGCAAGGAGCTAGAGGTTTACTAGACATTAGTAGTGCGAGTGGAGCGGACTTGTACAAATAGGACTTGTACTAAAGACAGGAAGTGGAAGAACCCGACTAAGATTATAAAGAAGATAGAACTTAAAGAGTAGAAGCTAGCTGTCCTAAAGATCGTGCGGCTTGGAGAGTGGAAGCTAGCGACTGTTATAGATGTTACTGATAAAGGCATAGAAGTAGACTTAGAGCTAGTAGAGGAAGCAGTCCTCATACGAGTTAAGGACAATCCTAAGAAGAAGAAGAGACGACTAAGGACCTTAAAAAAGAAGTACTTAAATGTGATTAAGGAGACTACAGACCTAGAAGCAGTCTTTAATGAAGTTATAAAGCAGCTAGTAACTATTAAGCTATAAGACCTCCTTGCATGCTCTCCTACATTTGCCAAGTTGCTATTTAAAGGAGTTTCTATAAGGGAAGCAGTAGATGTTCTAGCTGCAAGTATAAGATCAGTTGGGGTTTGGCACAAGAAAGAAAAGACTTATACAGCTAAGACACCCAAGCTATTAGTAAAAGTTGATGGAGCACCCACCCAAGCAATATTAGACATTAAAGTAGAAGTTAATGTTATAACCCGGGTAGTAGCAGACGAGCTAGGACTTCTAGTCCGAACAGACCTCCTTTTAGTATTAAAGGCAGTTTCTAAGGACATATAGGTGTTTGATAGGGCATGTAAAGATATAGAGATTGACATTAGAGGAGTAGTTAATTACTAGATGCTGCTTGTTCTTAATAAGAGCAAGCACACTCTTATACTTAGAGCCCTATTCTTCTATAATGCTTAAGTCATATTTAAGTATAATAATTCTAAAAACTAGTATGCAAAGCTACTAAGTGAGGACTAGGAAAAGGTAGCTACAATCTAAGTGTGTGCTCTATAAAGCAAGTAGGATTAAGAGAGAAGGATGGAGTTGGAGGGAAACGAGTAGCTAGTGCGCTTGCAAGGTAGCACACTAGCTAGGCATTAAAGTCCTTAGGGAAGCACGTGCGATTCGCTAAACCATTTCACCCGCCCAGCTAGGGAAATTAATTTACAGGTGACTATAAGGACTTTATAGGAGGTTTACGGGTGGATAGAGGGTTTACAAGTAGCTTGCAGATAGGAAGAGGTTTTATAGGTTTTACAGGTTTTATAGGTTTTACAGGTTTTATAGGCTTAAGGAGACCTATAAGGACCTATAAAGAGCTATAAGGACCTATAAGACGTCTGTAAGCGTCTGTAAAGCATGTAGGGGCTATCTAGGTGTTTTGCTTAAGGGCTATTAGAGTGAAAGAGCTTAGTGCGGGTGGGTACAAACTGTTAAGGATCATAGACGACTTTTCTTTCTGCTAGGACCCCTATTTCGAACAACAATTTTTAAGGTTTTAAGTGGCAACTGCATATAAGATGAAGGCTAATAAGGTCCGTCTAGTAGACTCTAAGAAGACAAATAGTTCTAAGCCTAAAAGGTGTTTAGACTAGTTTGAAAAATTAAAGGCAGAAGATGTTCCTTGCTAAGATCCAAGGCAGTTTTCAGACTAGATTACCCTTAAGTTTTTTAGTGTGCAAAAGGGTTCTCGCCTTACAGAGAAGCACATTAAGTACCTCGTTGTAGGAGACAATTTCTAGCTAAGGGAAAAGGAGCTATTCCTAGAAATACTTTATAATTAGGAAAAGGCTATTGCATTTAACTTCTCATATATTAAGAAGGTCAGACTAGAAGTAGTACTACCTCAAGTTATTAAGACAGTTAAGCACAAAGCATAGTAGGTCCCCAGCTTCCCTATTCCTAGAGCTTTACAGCCTATAGCTATTAAGATGCTATGTGAGAGACTTAAGAATAAAGTCCTTAAATACTATGATAGTCCGTATAGAAACTTATAGTTCCTAGTAGAAAAGAAGAGTAAGGCGTACCGCTTGATAAACGCTGCTGTAGAGATAAATAGACGCACCATATAGGACGCCAACCTTCCTCTATTTATAGACAAGTTCTCTAAAGAGTTTGTAGGTTGTTAGATAGCTTTAATAATTAATCTCTTCTTTAAATACAACTAAATTGAGCTAGATGTTAGGAGTAGGGACTTAACAGCTTTCTAGACACCTATTAGACTTTTACGGATGACTATGCTTCTTTAAGGTGCTACAAACTTAGTTGCCTAGTTTGTACGAATTGTAACTAAGATTCTTAAAGATTTAATCCCTAAAGATTGTCTCCCTTTTCTAGACGATATAGGAGTAAAAGGACCACTATCTACATATAATAATAAGGAAGCACTTTTAAGCATTAAACGGTTTGTAATAGAGTATATTTAAGCCCTAAATAGGACCCTCATACAATTAGAAAGAGCTAGGTGCACTATTAGCTTGAAATTATAGTTCTATATGGATAGGATTAAGATTGTAGGTTTTGTTTGTAAAGTAGAAGGTAGGACTCTAAATAGTATGAAGGTCATTAAGATCCTTAAATAGAAACCTTACGCGGACATTAAGGAAGTACAAGCTTTTATAAGGGTTTATGTCTATTACTAGATCTAAATCAAGGACTTTTTTATTATTGTAGAGCCTATATATTGTCTTTTCAAGAAGGAAGTGCTATAGCAATAAGGAGCAGATTAAGATAATGCAATAGATACCCTCAAAGTAGCTCTAACAAGCGCACTAGCTCTAACTAAGATTGTTTATACAGATAGAGCTAGGGAGATCATCCTAGCTGTTAATGTAAGTCTTAAAGGTTGAAGAGCTATATTAATGCAATTAGACGATTCTAAGTGGAAGCACTCAACCTAGTATGAGAGTGGGCTTTAGAACTAGGCTAAGCAGAATTATAATGCTACAAAGAGGGAGTGTTATAGTATCTTAAAAGCTATATAGAAGGTCTGCTACTAGCTCTATAAAGTGCATTTTATGCTTGAGATAGATGTGAGTGTCCTAGTAGCTCAATTGAATCGCTTAGCTACAAACCTACTTGGAGCTCTTATTACAAGGTGGATTGCTTACATCTAGCTCTTTAACTTCGAGGTTTGTTATGTACTTAGAACTAAGCATACTGCAGCAAACAGGTTGTCTTAAAGACCCCAAACGGAATCAGACGATATTAATAAAGCAAATGAAGTAGACATTAAAGACTTTATTAATGCTAAGCTTAATGCTTTCAGTGTGGCCCTAATAGTTGCTAAAGGAAGTTCTACTAGTCCTACAAGTTTTACAAACAAGAACTTGCTTGAGGACGGCTACTTAGAAGACTCTTAGAAGATCGCTTGATATCTAACCTCTTTAAGGAAGCTGGAAGGCATAAATAGGTTAGAATTTTAAGGTTTTAAGAGAAAGGCACTTCTATACGCAGTTGCAGACGGGAACTTATACTAGAAAGCAAGTAAAACCCTACCTTAGCGCTTAGTTATTAACGTAAACGTCTATAAAGCAGAAATCTTAAAGGAATTGTATGAGGAGTTTGGCTATAAGGGTAGGGAAAGCACTTACAGACAAGTAGCAGACTAGTATTATTAGGACAATTGCTATAAGGACGTCTGGGAATTTGTTGTAAGCTGTAATAGGTGTTAACTCTATAACCCTTATTGTTTGGAGGAAGCTTTATGCCCAACCTAGTCGAGTACCTTGTTTGAGAAGATAGGTTTAGACGTAATCTACATGCCACCTTGCAAAGGGAAGAACTACCTCGTTGTAGCTAGAGACGACCTTAGTAGATGGGTAGAAGCGCGGGCTCTATCAAGTGCCAATTCAGCTGCAATTACCAATTTTCTGTGGGAAGACGTAGTCTGCTATCACAGATGCTTTAGGAGACTAGTTGTTGATAAGGGACCTAAGAATAAGGGATGGGTTAAGGCTTTTACTAAGAAGTACGGGATAAAGCGGGTTTAAGTGTCTGCGTACCACCCTCCAGCAAATGGGATGATAGAGTGGGGCTATAAGCCTATTACGGACGCTCTAGCCAAGCTTATAGACGGAGGACTTGGAAGCTGGGTAAGGAACCTTTCTACTGTGCTCTTTGCAGACTGGACTTCTATTTATCAACCTACTAGGCGGACACCGTTTTAGGTAGTTTACAGATGGGAGGTAGTGCTCCCAATCGAGTTGAAATTCCGGACTTGGCGCGTGCTAGAATGGGAGAAGGTTACAGGCCGGGTAGAGCTTCTAGCAACCTATACGAGGCAGCTAATGGGCTGGGACGAGGACCTCGAAGAAGTGCGTTTGTAGAAGTAGAGGAAGCGGATGGAAGGCAAGGAGTCTTTTGACTAGACCCGTCAGATCCGCTAGATAGAAATTAAGGAAGGAGACCTTGTCTTAAAGTACAACTCTATCGCTGAGGTTGACATGTTACGAAATCGGAAGCTTTCTTACAAGTAGCTAGGGCCATATAGGGTCTATAAAGCAATTCCTAAGAAAGGGACATACATTCTAAAGGAATTCGATAGGACGCAGTTAGCTAGCACCTATTCAGGCAATCGTCTGAAGAAGTTTGTTGTTTGAAATCGCTTTTACGGACTAGTTACAGATGAGGAAGTTGAAAGTAAGGACGGCGACGGCCTGGAAGAGTCTGAAAGTGGTAAGGATAAAGAGTTGCTACTGCAAACAGAAGCTCCCATCCGTAGAAGTGCTTGGATCCAGCAAAATGCCTAGCAGCTAATTGAGGTGGACACTCTAATGCAGGACGCACCTAGGCCGGGAAGGTTGGTAATAGTGCCTCTAATGCTTACTAAAGAGTAGAGGAGAGAGTATGTCAGGTTCGAGGAGGACGATGAGGGCAACCTGCTATAAGAGTAGAGGACTTAGCCTAACACGTTTCATTTGTCTTACTATAACGCTCTTTTTGTTGTTTTTGCATTTCTTTACATTCCATTTTGTAGTTTACGGACGTTTACAAACGTTTACGGGCGGTTTATAGACTGGGATCGAGGTTTACGGGCCCGTAAAGGTTGTGCAGACCCATAAAGCGTCCGTAAAAGGGGATTTAAGGGACGGCAGCTATAGTTAGAGGACGACCACTTTCTTAGGGGGGGACGTATGTAGTAGGGTTCCATGGTCCCCTACAAAATCATATGATTTAAACGAGGATGAGTTAGGTTGAGTTAGCTAATCTAGGCAATTGTTGTTCCCATACTAGGGCACCTTAATGTATATAGCTAGTTTAGAGGACATTGTAAGGATCATCATTAAGGAATCCGGGAAGGGTTATTACCAGATAGGGATCAGTAAGGGACGCGCGACAGACGTACGAAGCTGTCCACAGCAGGATTAGGCAGTTTTACAGACGGTTTTACAGACATAGACTAAGCTTTACAGACACCCGCATGGTATTTGCAGGTTTATAGGACTTTACAGACGCAGAATGCAGTTGTTTCTTGTGTTAGCTACTAATTGTATGGTTTTAAGTCCTATTCCTTCTGCTAAGCACCTCATTGAGAGCACGCTAACCCACCTATCGCCCTAACAATCGTGCACTGCGACGGCACACCCACCCTAGCCCTTTATAGTAGATACACTCGAAATAGCTTGAATGAAGTTGAAAAGCGGCTGTGAGCCTTAAACTTTAAGTATATTAAACGCAAAGCAGTTATTATACGTCTTCTCCTATTTTTAAACTTATTGTTTAATGCCTTAAGATTTTAGAGGCTTACAAGCACTCTTATATTGCTTAATAAGCTGTCTCTCTTAGATCTTATTTGTAAGAGCAATCCTATCCTTCAACTTAACTAGCATGTTATGCATAGTAGCACATTTATATGTGTAAGAGACATAGTCTTATTTGATAGTCTTAACAACTCAAATACGGATGTCTGCAAGAGCTTTGCGTTTTTAGTCGTATTCCTTCTAGTTGTAGGTGTAGTTGGACTGTAGCAGCTGTAACTGTTCCTTCTTGTTAGTAGAAAGTATTAAGTAAGCTGTTAGTAGCTGGCCTACCTTAAAGGGCTTAACGTCTAAGGGTTCTAGCTGTATAAGCTGCGTTAGCTGTAGGATGTTGGCTTTCAACTCGTCTAAGTTGATAAGATCCTATATATCTAAAGCTAGTGCAGTCGTACGGATGACTTCAATCCAATCATCTTAGTCCTTCATCCCATTTAGGATGATCTGCGTTAGTGTTAACATAGTTATAAGTCGTTGCAGACGATTTGCAGTCTGTAAAGAGGGAGCGTGTCTGTTACGGGTATTTACGGTCCGTAAGATGTCCGTAAATGGTTTTAGTGTAATAGAGATTCAAGCGATAATCTGTGTAGTCTGCAATATACTCCTTTTAAGGAGTTGTATGTATAATACGATAGATATTGAGGTCTCTATGTACAAGTGTATCCGCAAAGACGAGTTTTATTAACAGGATGTGTGCTAGAAGCAACCCAGGCTTATAACTGTCGCATGGGAGAGTAACTGGGACTTAACAAATGGATTCAACTGCTAGTTCCTATGCTTAGGACCCTTCTATATATACTTAAGCTCATAGAAAACTCTGTACAAAATTTGCTATAAAGGACCGATTTCTGTGGCAAGGCCACGTAACCTTGTATCCACCTCTCTAGTAGTAGTTCTAGCCACAGTAGTCGTAATACGGACTGTAATAGGGGTCTAAGATAGGGGGTGGTGGCTACAGAGTGGAGACTGGAGTGATTACTGTTATTTTGGTGTTGTCGGTT
>Ga0335074_10015226_pt1 | contig 10799 bp, 10 predicted proteins | sample Lox_Sample_23_FD_206715 | JGI IMG/M metagenome (GOLD analysis project Ga0335074, IMG submission 206715) | Soil microbial communities from Loxahatchee National Wildlife Refuge, Florida, United States - Lox_Sample_2.3 | ecosystem: Environmental > Terrestrial > Soil > Wetlands | place: USA... | reverse complement strand
CCACGGCTTGCTGCGCAAGGGCGAAGCGCAACGGGTCGTGGCCGCCTTTCGCGACGTTCTGCACCTCAATCTCGTCGCGGTCGACGCTTCGCAGCGCTTCCTGAGCCTGCTCGAAGGGGTGGAAGACCCCGAGCGCAAGCGGATCGTCATCGGTCACGAGTTCATCCGCGTCTTCGAAGAAGAGGCCGCGAAGATTGCCGGCGTGCGCTTTCTCGTGCAGGGCACGCTCTACCCCGACGTCATCGAGTCGAAGACGCCGCAGAGCAAAGCCGGCCACAAGATCAAATCGCATCACAACGTGGGCGGCTTGCCCGAGCACATGAAGTTCGAGCTGATCGAGCCGCTGCGCGCGCTCTTCAAGGACGAAGTGCGCGAGCTCGGGCGCGTGCTCGGCTTGCCCGATGCGATCGTGCGCCGGCAGCCCTTTCCCGGCCCCGGTTTGGCGGTGCGCGTGATCGGCGAGATCACGCCCGAGCGGCTGGGAATCGTGCGCGAGGCCGACGCGATCGTCTGCGAGGAGATCGACGCCGCGCCCAGCCTCGATCCACATCCCTGGCAGTATTTCGCCGTGCTCACACCCGTGCGCAGCGTCGGCGTCATGGGCGACGGCCGCACCTACGACCATCTCGTCGCGGTGCGCGCGATCACGAGCGAGGACGGGATGACCGCCGACTGGGCGCGCCTGCCCTACGAGCTGCTCGAGCGCATCTCGACCCGGATCGTCAACGAAGTGCGCGGCGTCAATCGCGTCGCGTACGACATCACTTCCAAGCCGCCGTCGACCGTCGAATGGGAGTAGGAGCGTGAGGATCTTGGTCGTCGGCAACGGTGCGCGCGAAGACGCGCTCTCGTGGCGGTTGGCGCAATCGCCGTCGTGCGAGAAGCTCTTCGCCGCACCCGGAAACGCCGGCACGGCTTCGCGCGGCGAGAACTGGAACATCGCCGCGACCGACGGCAAGACGCTGGCCGACGTCGCCACCTCGGAGGGAGTGGATCTGGTCGTGCTCGGTCCGGAGTCGGCGATCGCCGCCGGCGTGGGAGACCGCATGCGCGAGGCCGGGCTCTCGGTCTTCGGCCCGAATCGCTCGGGCGGCCGCCTCGAGTCGAGTAAGATCTTCTCGAAGCGCTTCATGGAGCGGCACGGCGTCCCCACCGCTCGTGCCGTCGTCGTGCACTCGCTCGAGGGCGCCCAGAAAGCGCTCGAGACGTGGAGCGGCGGCGTCGTCGTCAAAGCCGACGGGCTGGCCGCGGGCAAGGGCGTCGTGGTTGCGCCCAGCGTCGAATCGGCGCGCGCGGTGCTCGGCGACTGGTATGCGAACAATCGCGTTCCCGGCGGTGGCAGCGACCTGTTGCTCGAGGAGCGGCTCGAAGGGCGCGAGGTCAGCGTCTTTGCGCTCGCCGACGGGCGGGCGATGGTGCCGCTCGCAGCCGCCTGCGATTACAAGCGCGCCGGCGACGGCGACAAGGGTCCCAATACGGGCGGGATGGGCGCCTACTCGCCGCCCAGCGGATTTCCCGCCGACCTGTTCGACCAGGTGCGCGAGCGCGTGCTCGCGCCGGTGCTGCGCGGATTGCTGGCCGAAGGCGAGGAGTACGTCGGCGTGCTCTACTGCGGTCTGATGTGGACGGCGAGCGGTCCCCAGGTGATCGAGTTCAACGCGCGTTTCGGCGATCCCGAGACGCAGGTGCTGATGCCCCGCATCGGCGGCGACTTTGCGGCTTTGCTCAAGTCCGCCGCCGACGGCGCGATGGACTTGAGCCTGGTGACGCTCTCTGCGCAGGCGTGCGTCGGCGTGGTACTTGCAACGGCCGATTATCCGCGCAGCAGCACGCCGCTGCACGGGCTCGACCCGGACATCTCGCTTGCCGAAGGAGCGCAGGCTTTTTGGGGCGGATCGCGCCTGGTCGACGGCAAGGTCGAATCGGGCGGCGGCCGCGTACTGACGGTCACGGCGCTGGGCGACGATCTCGAGGCCGCCCGCGCGAACGCCTACGATGCGGTGCGAACCCTGCGCGGACGGATCGGCACGAGCGGCCTCGGCTATCGCACGGACATCGCAAGGGCGCCCTAGGGCGGGCCGCATCGCCGGTCTCGCAAGGGGCGCCCGCTCGCAGGTGTAACTTCCCGCCCGAACGGGGGTTATTAACAGACGTCATGGCCTATCGATTCCAGCCTCAGGGTCCCTATGGCGGTGCCGCGGTCGTCGCGCCGGCGCGCTCGCTGCTCGCACAGGTGCTCGGCATCACGGCGCTTGGCCTGTGCATCACGGCGCTGGCCGCCTACCTGCTCCCCGGGGTAAGCTTCGGCGTAGGGATGATCGCCTTGATCGTGGGCTTCATCCTGCTCTTCGCGATCAACGCGACGCGTGCGAACCCGGCGCTTTCGCTCGGGCTCTTCTACCTCTTCGCGTTCTTGGAAGGCGTCGGACTAGCCCCGACCATCAACCATTACGCGGTGGCCTTCGGCCCCGAGGTGGTCGTCAACGCGGCCGCGACGACCGGCTTGGGCATGTTCGCCCTGGCGGCGATCGTCTACGGCACCGGGCTCGACCTGCGCCGCTTCCAGGGGATCTTCTTCCTAGCCCTGATCGGTCTGGTGCTGGTGGGCGTGATCTCGATGTTCGTGCACTTCATCCACCCGCAGGTCTACGCGTACCTCACGCTGATCATCTTCAGCGGGCTGGTCCTGATCGATTTCGCGCGCATCCGGGCCGGCGGCGATGGGCTGACCCCGGTCCAGATGGCGGTGCAGATTTACCTGGACGCGATCAACATCTTCCTCGCCCTGCTGCAAATCTTCGGCGGCCGGCGCTCCAGCGACTAACCGCGAGGCGGCGGCCCCCCGGGCCTGCTATACTACAAACAGATGTGCGGGATAACGGGGGTCTATGCGCCGGGACGCGACGCAGCTCGCCTCGCGTTCTTCGCGCTCTACGCGCTTCAGCATCGCGGCCAGGAGTCGGCCGGCATCGCCGCGGCCGACGGCGGGACGATCCGCTCGCACAAAGAGATGGGCTTGCTCAGCGCCATCTTCGACGAGGATATCCTTAGCGATCTTTCCGGCCATATCGCGGTCGGCCATACGCGCTACTCCACGAGCGGCTCCTCGATCGTCGTCAACGCCCAGCCGCTCCTCGAACGCACCGAGCTCGGCGATTTCGCGTTCGCGCACAACGGCAACCTCACCAACACCGACGAGCTGCGCGAAACGCTCTCGCCGACGACGGTCCTGACCGCATCGTCGGATTCCGAGGTGATGGCGAAGCTGATCGTCGAGGCAAAGGGGACGATGCTCGACCGCATTCGTGCGGTGCTGCGCGTCGCCAAGGGCGCCTATTCGATTGCGCTCTGCACGCAAGACGAGCTCTACGCCTTTCGGGATCCGTGGGGCGTCAAACCGCTTTGCCTGGGCAAGCTGCCCGACGGCGGCTGGGTGGTCGCCTCGGAATCCTGCGCGCTGGGGCCGATCGACGCAGAGTACGTGCGCGAGATCGAACGCGGCGAGGTCCTGCGCATCAACGCGAGCGGCGTCGAGTCGCATACGGTCGAGGTCGAGGCGGCCGAGTCGGCGCTCTGCCTCTTCGAGTACATCTATTTCGCGCGTCCCGACTCCAAGCTCAGCGAACGCTCGATCTACATGGCGCGCTACGACATGGGGCGCCAGCTCGCGCGCGAGCACGCCGTCGAAGCCGACGCCGTGATGGCGGTTCCAGACTCGGCGATTCCGGGCGGCATCGGCTACGCCTACGAAAGCGGGCTGCCCTACGTCGAGGGATTGATCAAGAACCGCTACATCGGGCGCACGTTCATCAGCCCCGATCAGAAGATGCGCTCGCGCGGCGTGCATCTGAAGTTCAACCCGGTCGTGGAAAACCTGCGTGGGCGGCGCGTGGTCGTGGTCGACGACTCGATCGTACGCGGCACGACGACGCCGCGGATCGTGGCGCTCCTGCGCGAAGCGGGGGCGACCGAAGTGCACTTGCGCATCACCTCGCCGCCGATCATGCATCCGTGCTATCTCGGCGTCGACATGGCGACCTACGACGAGCTGATCGCCGCGAACTACACCGTGGAGGAGATCCGTCAAAAGACCGGGGCAGATTCTCTGGGATACTTGAGCCTCGACGGCTTGATCGCGGCGGCGGGGCGCAAGCGCTCCGAGCTCTGCACCGGCTGCCTCACCGGCGTCTATCCCAACGTTCCCGCGGCCCACGCGCCGCGCGCGATGCCGGTCGGCCGCTAGAGCTTCACCACAGCGAGAGAAAACTGGTCGCGCCCACCCCGGTAACCGGGCACTGCGGCGACTCGTCGTAGTCGACGCAGAAACGCACCGGGCGAAGAACGTGGTCGCCGCTGGGCGCCGTGAACTGCGCGAAGGGCGGAACGACGTCGTACTTCGTGTATTGAAAGTTCACGTCGTATCGAAGCACGTCGTATTTGGCGATTGGCACGAAATAGACGTTTGTTTGGGTGAAGGTGTCGCCGGGCTCGAGCCACAGGCGCCGGTTCGCGCTGCGCGCGTCGCCGGAGAAGAACATCGAGTGGCTCTGCAGGAACGCCGGCTTGCTCAAATGGTAGGAGCGGTTGACGTTCCAGGTGCCGTCTTTGAGGACGAAGCCGCCGCGCAGCGGCGACGCGACGACGCTGCTGCCGACGAGCGTATCCGTTCGCGCCAAGATCGAGACGCGGATCTTGCTGTCGTTGAGAACGGTGCAGGTCGCCCGAACCGCTTGCCAGCCGCGGCGCGTGCCGAGCTTTTCGAGCGTCGTCGTCACCGTCAGCGACGGCGTCTGCATGAACGGCTTGATCTTGTCTTCGTAAATGAACTGGTAAAAGGCCCACGCGCCCGCGAGCACGATCGCCACGATTTCCACCGCGGCCTTGAAGCGATCGAAAGACGCCTGGCGCATCTCGATCGTATAGATGCGCTCCTCGATCTCTTCGCCCGTCCGTTCGTCGCGATCGTCCATTCCGGCAATCTATCGGCGGTGAAGCTCGGCGGCGCGCGCGTCGCGGCCCTCCCAGCCGGCGCGCTGCAGTTCGGGAGCGTCGTGCTCCTGCGAGGGGTACCCGACGCAGAGGTAGGCGATCAGCTGCCAATCGGGCGAAACGTCGAGCGAGGCGGCGACGACCTCGGGTTCGAGGATCGAGACCCAGCCCGCGCCGATGCCTTCGGCCCGCGCGGCCAGCCAAAAGGTGTAGACGGCCATCGCGGCCGAGAACTCGAGCATCTCGGGCATCGTGCGGCGCCCGAGGCCCTTCCCGCTCGCCGTCGCCGTGTCGCAGAAGACGGCCAGGTGCACCGGCGCGTCGCGCAGACCGGCGAGCTTGAGCCGTGCATAGAGCGCCGCGTCCTCGCCTTCGTAGTGCGCGAGCGCATCGGCGTTGGCGCGTTTGAAGGAGGCGATCGCCGCCGCGCGCCGCCGCGCATCCTCGATCAGGACGAAACGCCACGGCTGCGAGAAGCCGACCGACGGCGAAAGTGCGGCGATGCGCACCAAGCCTTCGATCGTCGCTGCGTCGATCGGATCGCCGCGAAAATGGCGCACGTCGCGGCGCCATGCGAAGAGCTCCCGGAGCTTCGCGCGGAAGTCGCCGTCGAACGAAGGGCTAGGCTTTGGGGAAGGTTCCGGCACGCACTTCCTCTGCAAACTCGTGCAGCGCATCGGTCGCAGCGTGGCCGATCTCGGCGAAGCGCTTGGCGAACGGCGGCGAGTGCGGGTACATGCCCAGAATGTCGTGCAGCACGAGCACCTGGGAGTCGCAGTACGGGCCCGAGCCGATCCCGATGGTGGGAATCGAGAGCATTGCGGTGATCTCGCGCGAGACTTCGTGATCGACCACCTCGAGCACGATCGCGTAGGCACCGGCGGCTTCGATCGCCTGAGCGTCCTCGATGAGCCGTTCGCGATTGGTGCGCATCTTGAAGCCGGGGCCGAGGCCGGCGGTCTGCGGCGTCACGCCGATATGGCCGACGACCGGAATGCCGGCGCGCGCGATCGCGCGGACGCGGTCCGATTCGTGCACGCCGCCCTCCAGCTTCACCGAACAGGCGCCGCCCTCTTTGACGAACCGAATGGCGGCGCGCAGCGCGTCTTCGTTGCTGACTTGATACGAGCCGAAGGGCATGTCGGCGATCACGTGCGCGCGCGTAGACCCGCGGCAAACGGCTTGCGAATGATAGACGATGTTGTCGACGGTGACCGGCGTCGTCTCGTCGTAGCCCAGCACGACGTTGCCGACCGAGTCGCCGACCAGGATCACGTCGATCCCAGCCTCCTCGACGAACTGCGCGAAGGGCGCGTCGTAGGCGGTCGCGACCGGAAAGAGGGTCTTGCCTTTGCGGCGCTTGATCGCTCCGGCGGTCAGACGCCGGATGGCGGGGTTCTTTTCGGGTTCGTAGGGGCGGGCGCTATCGACGCCGTTGGGCGACTTCTTGCCTGAGGTATACACGGTGGAGCGGCCTTCGGCATGGCTCCCGGTGCGCCCCCCGCCCCAGCCTCACGGCCGGTCGATTCGAAAGAGATAGCAGCCGTGCGTAAACGAGCGGGCGTGCACGTACGCGACGCCGGGATCGGCCAGCAGCTCTTCGATCCGAGCCACGGTCTGGCCGTCCACGACGATCGCGACGCGCGCGATCTGCTGCTCGCCGTCGTAGCCGCGCAGCACCAGCGGGCGGTCGAGGAAATCGGGCGGAACGGCGCCGGCGCTCGCATAGCGCGGGCAGCCGTCGGCGTGCACGAAGACGGGCCCGACCTCCTTGAACGGATTGCGCTCGGTAAACGGGCTGTAGGAGAAGAGGACGAGCCGTTCGCCGGCCTTGGCGCGGTTGAGGCAATGCCGGCACGGATTCCCCGGCTCGCTCTGGGTTTGCGGCGAGAGGGCGTTGCCGTAGGCATCGAACGGGCTCTGCCGGGCTTCGTCGGCAGCTTCGGTTGAAATGGCGGAGATGATAAACGTCATGCGGCCAGCGTATAACGCCGGCCGCATGGAGAACCATCCGAAGCTTGCGGGTTATGTTTTGACTTTTGATGCCGCCGAGCCGTTGGCGTGCGCCGCCTGCGGGCTCGCGAGCGCGTCGACGAGCGCGACGAGCGCGCGCACCGGCGTCCCGGTCGGGCCCTTCGCCTGCCAGGCCGACTCGTTGTCGAGATAGGCGGTGCCGGCGATGTCCAGATGCACCCATGGCGTCTCGTCGACGAAGGCGCGCAAGAATGCGGCCGCCGTGAGGGTACCGGCGGCGCGGCCGCCCGAGTTCTTCAGATCGGCGATGTCGCTCTTCATCGCGGTCGTGTAATCGTCGTAGTAGGGCATCTGCCAATAGCGTTCGCCGGTCGGCTTGGCAGCCGCGAGGAACTGCGCCGTAAAGGTTTCGTCGTTCCCGACGGCCGCGCTCGCAGCGTGGCCCAGCGCTACGACGCAGGCTCCGGTGAGCGTCGCGGTGTCGAGAATCTTGGTGGCGCCGAGCTTCTTCGCGTAGCAGAGGCCGTCGCAGAGGATCAGGCGCCCTTCCGCGTCGGTGTTGATGATCTCGATCGTCTTGCCGTTCATCGCGCGCACGACGTCGCCGGGTTTGGTCGCCTGGCTTCCCGGCATGTTTTCGGTCGCGGGCACGATGCCGACCACGTTGATCTTGGGGCGCAGCTTGCCGATGGCGCGCATCGCCGCGATCACGCCGGCACCGCCGGACATGTCGTATTTCATCTCTTCCATGCGCTCCGGCGGTTTGAGCGAGATGCCGCCGGTATCGAAGGTAATGCCCTTACCGACCAGCGCCAGGAGCTCTTTGCTCGAGGGGTCGCCCTTATACGTCATCACGATGAACTTGGGCGGCTGTGCGCTTCCGCGCGCGACCGAGAGATAGGATCCCATCCCCTCTTTGCGCGCGCGCTCCTCGTCGAGGACCTCGATCTCCAGCCCGGCTTCGCGCGCGGCCGTCGTCGCCTCGTCGGCCAGATGGGTCGGCGTCATGTCGTTAGCGGGCGTGAGCGCGAGCCGCCGCGCGAAGTTCACCGCTTCCCCTAAGACGACGCCGCGAGCCACGCCGCGTTCGACCTCGCGCGCGTCGAAGCCGGCGCCGAGGACCTCGACGCTCTCGACGGCGTTCTTCTTTTCGGGTTTCTCTTGGTAAGCCGTCGTCTCGAAGCTGCCTGCGATCGCGCCCTCGGCGACGAATGCCGCGCAGAGCGCCTCGCTCCCCTTCGCCGCGGCGGGAAGGGCGATCGCGATCTCGGCGATGTTGCGCCGCCCGAGCGCGCGCACCGCCGCGCCCGCGTAGCGAGCCAGCAGATACGGCTCGAACTTTGCGCTCTCGCCTAATCCCACCGCGAGGACGCGTTTGAACGGCCGGTCCTTGGCGTGCAGGAAGACGGACTCCGCAAGCTTCCCTTTGATTTCGCCGGCAGCTAGGGCGTCGGCGATCGCGCCGCCGAGCGCCGCGTCGGCCTCGGCGGCCGCGCCGGCGAGCTCGCCATCGGAGAAGATCGGAACGACGAGGGCCCCGGTCTGCACCGAGGCCGGCGCGTCAACAGCGATACGGACTTGCATGGTCAACCTTTCGCGCGGGTGAACTACCGCCGAGTGAGAATGGCGGCGATTGCCAAGAGGTTTCGTGCGCAACGGCCAGGCCCTGCGCGGGAGGTAGAATGAGCGACGAAAGTCGCAGCGGCGACGCGTACGCGGCCGCGGGAGTCGACATTGCGGCGGGGAACGAGGCGGTCGGGCGCTACAAGGCGCTTCTGGCCGGCTGGCGCCATCCCGATCAGCTGGACGCGATCGGCGGCTTCGGCGGCCTCTTTCGCCTTCCGGGAAGCGGGGAGCGCGCGCTGGCCGCCTCGACCGACGGCGTCGGCACGAAGATTCTCATCGCCGCCGAGCTCCGGCGCTACGGCAGCGTCGGGGCGGATCTGGTCAATCACTGCGTGAACGACATCCTCGTCGTCAACGCCGATCCGCTCTTCTTTCTCGACTACCTTGCGGTCGGTAAGCTCGAGCCCGCCGTCGCCGCCGAGATCGTCGCCGGCTGCGCGCGCGCCTGTCGCGAGCACGCGTGCGCGCTGCTCGGGGGCGAGACGGCCGAGATGCCCGGTCTCTACGCGCCGGGACATTTCGATCTCGCGGGAACGATCGTCGGCACCGTCGAGGTTGCGGCGGTTCCGAATCCCGAGCTGGTCGAGCCGGGCGATGCGGTCGTCGGGTTGCCGGCGGTTGGTTTGCACACCAACGGCTACTCGCTGGCGCGCGCGCTCATTCCGCGCGAGCAGTGGGAGCGCCCCTTCGAAGGCGGACGCACGTATGCCGACGCGCTGCTCGCCGAGCATCCTTCGTATTATGCGGCGGTCCGGGCCATTCAGCGCGCGGCGACCGTCAAGGTGATGGCGCACGTCACCGGAGGCGGCTTGCTCGAAAACGTAAACCGGACGCTTCCACCCAACGTCAAGGCGGTCTTCGAGCAGGCGCGCTGGAGCGTTCCGGCGATCCAGCGGGAGCTGGTCGAGCGCGGACGGCTCGACGCGCACGAGCGGTATCGCACGTTGAACATGGGCGTCGGCTATACGCTGGTCGTTCCGGCGACGCAGGCGCAGCGCGCGATCGACGCAGCGCCGGGTGCGTTCGTCGCCGGCTGGATCGAGGCGCGGCGCGAGGGCGAACCGGCCGTCGTCGTCCACGCCGCACGCGAGGCCTCGGCGTGAACGACGTGAGGGCTGCGATCGCAGCGGCGGTCTACACCGACGAAATGCGCGAGCTGCGCGCGCGCGACGCGGCAGAGGTGCTGCGTGCTGCACGCGATTATCGCTGGGCCGGCATCTACGACGTCGACGACGGCGAAATCGAGATCGTCGGGCACACCGGCGCGCAGAGCCAGGCATTCGTGCGGTTCTCCTCGGATCGAGGAGCCTCCGGAGAAGCGGTCCGCCTGCGCCAAACGGTCGTCGCCACGCACCCGGACGGCTCGGAGATGATCGTGCCGATCCTCGGCGCGGAGAGCGGCGTCCCGATTGGAACGCTCGAAGTCGATAGCGACCGCGCGTTTACCGACGAGGATCGCGTCTTCGTCGAAAGCTGCGTTCCGGCGCTCATGCCGCTCTTCGAGTAGCGGGTTTTGTCCGATCTGCTCAACCTCGTCGTCGAGCTCGACGAGCGTTTCGCCGCGATGCCGCAAGCCGGCTGCGAACTGGTGGTTTCGCCGCGCGGCGAGCTCGACGAGTCGACGCTCGCGTGGATAGACGAGACGTTCGGCGGGACGTGGAGCTCCGAGGCGCACGCCGGCGCGAACGTCGTCGCCGTGCGCGCGGGTCTGCCCGTCGGATTTGCAACCTACGATGCGGCCGGCTTTGCGTTTGCCTGGCTGCGCGGCATCGCGCGCGAGCCGGGCGTCGGCGTCTTTGGCCCGATCGGTGTGGCGCCGCAGGAGCGCAACGGCGGGCTGGGCGCGGCGCTGCTGCTCGCCGCGCTCGCCCAGTTGCGCGCGCGCGGGTACGCGCGCGCGCTCGTCGCCGCCGCCGGCCGGACGCTGGTGCCGTGGTACGAGCGCCTCGCCGGTGCACGCGTGGTCGAGCGATTCGATCCCGCCGCAATGCCGCGGGCGCGGGCGGTCGTGCTCGCGTCGGGGAGCGGCACGAACTTTCAAGCCGTGCTCGACCGTTCGCAGCGGGGAGATTTGGCGCTCGACGTCGTCGCGTTGATCGCAAACCAGCCGCAAGCTTACGCGCTCGAGCGCGCTCGCGCGGCGCGCGTGCCGTCGGTCATGATGCTGCCCTGGAAGCGCGCCGAACGAACGCGCGAAGACTACGACGCGC
>Ga0335074_10015225_pt1 | contig 10799 bp, 6 predicted proteins | sample Lox_Sample_23_FD_206715 | JGI IMG/M metagenome (GOLD analysis project Ga0335074, IMG submission 206715) | Soil microbial communities from Loxahatchee National Wildlife Refuge, Florida, United States - Lox_Sample_2.3 | ecosystem: Environmental > Terrestrial > Soil > Wetlands | place: USA: Florida... | reverse complement strand
CTGCTACCGGTGCGCACCGCACGCGGAACGTTCAACGTCTGGACCAAACGCTGCGGCGATAATCCGCGTGTCAAGCTGCTGCTGCTGCATGGTGGCCCCGGGTGCACGCACGAGTATTTCGAATGCTTCGACAGTTATCTGCCGGCCGCCGGCATCGAGTACTACTACTACGATCAGTTGGGCTCGCACCGCAGCAGTCAGCCGGATGTGCCCGAGCTGTGGGAAATCGCGCGCTTCGTCGATGAGGTCGAGCAGGTGCGCCAGGGGCTCGGGCTCGATGCGGACAACTTCTACCTGCTCGGCCACTCGTGGGGCGGAATCCTCGCCATCGAATACGCGCTCGAGCATCAACGGCATCTGAAGGGACTCATCATCTCGAACATGGTGAGCAGCATTCCCGATTACAACCGCTACGCGCGCGAAGCGCTGATGCCGGGCATATCGCCCGAGGCGTTGGCGGAGATCCGCGCGCTCGAGGCGGCGGGCGACTACGACAATCCCCGTTACATGGGCCTGCTCCTCCCCCATCACTACGAGCGGCACGTGCTGCGCCTGCCGCATGCGCAGTGGCCGGATCCGGTGTTGCGCGCATTCGCGCATCTGAACCCCAGGATCTACATCCCGATGCAGGGCCCGAGCGAGCTCGGGGCAAGCGGTAAGCTGGCGCATTGGGATCGCACGGCCGACCTGCCGCGCATCCGCGTGCCCACGCTCACCATAGGCGCCGCGCATGACACCATGGATCCGAAACACATGGCGGCGATGGCGCGAGCGTTGCCCGAGGGGCGGTACCTGCATTGTCCGCACGGCAGTCACATGGCGATGTACGATGACCAGAGCGTCTACGTGGCCGGGCTGCTCGAGTTCCTGCGCGATGTGGCGAGCGCGACGGCCGGCTGATGCGCACGGAAAACCTCGAATCCGGCGCGGCCCTCGACCGCGCGCTAGGCCTGCGGCAGCTGGTGGTCTACGGGATGATCTTCATGGTGCCGATCGCGCCCATGGCGGTCTACGGCTACGTGGCGCAGGAAAGCCATGGCATGGTGCCGCTCGTCTACGTGGTCGGCATCGTGGCGATGCTCTTCACCGCGCTCAGCTACAAGCGCTTGAGCGGCGAATTCCCGGTGGCGGGCTCGGTGTATACCTACGTGCAGCGGGGCTGGCATCCCTACATCGGATTTCTCGCCGGCTGGATGATCCTCGCCGACTATCTGCTCGTCCCGGCGCTGCTCTACGCGTTCAGCGCCACCTGGCTGGGGGGCTTGCTGCCCATGGTTCCGAGCTGGCTGTGGGTGCTGGCTTTCGTCGCCTTCAATACCGTGGTCAACGTCGTCGGCATCAAACTCCAGGCCCGCGCGCATTTTCTGCTGCTGTTCATCGAGATCATCATGCTGGCGATTTTCTTCGCCGCGGCCATCGATTTCATCTTCATCAAAGGTCAGGGCGTCGGCGGCTGGTCGATCGCGCCTTTCTTCCAGCCACGGCACGTGAACGGCGGTTTCATCGAGGCCGCCACCTCGATTGCGGTGCTGAGCTTCCTCGGCTTCGATGCGATCAGCACGCTCTCCGAGGAGGTCCGAGATCCGCGCAGAACCGTGGGCAACGCCACCGTGGTAACGTTGCTGCTGCTCGGTGTGATCTTCATCGCTCAGACCTATCTTGCCGCGTTGGCGCATCCGGATTACCGCTCGCTCGATGCGAACCTCGGCTTTTTTGACATCGGACGGCAGGTCGGTGGCGCGTGGCTGTACACGCTCTTGCTCATCGTCAACGTCATCGCGACCGGCATCGCCAACGCATTGTCGGCGCAGCTCGCCATTTCGCGGATCCTCTATTCGATGGGGCGCGACCGCGCCTTGCCCGGTTCCGAATTTCTCTCGCGAGTGCACCGGCGCCTGAAAACTCCGGTCAATGCCACCCTGTTCGTGGCCGTGCTGTCGATCGCGGCGGCGCTGCTCATACCGCAGGAGGTGATCGTCAAGCTGGTGAACTTCGGTGCTCTGAGCGCGTTCATGCTGCTCAATGCCACCGTGTTCGTGTTCTTCTATCTCAAGCAGAAAAGACACCGGCAGTTCTTCAGCTACCTGGTGTTCCCCGCCCTCGGCCTGCTCATCGTGGGCTACGTCTGGATGGGATTCGATCGCACGACCTTTCTCTTCGGCGGCGCGTGGCTGCTCACCGGGTCGGCGCTCGGCGCGTTCAAATACCGCAGCTTCAAGTCATTCGAGTACGCGCCCTGAGCTGGTAAGATCATTCCCGATGAATAGCTCCTACACTGCTTCCGACATCGAAGTCCTGAGCGGCCTCGAGCCCGTGCGCCGCCGCCCCGGCATGTACACGCATACCTCGCGGCCGAATCACATGGCGCACGAGGTCATCGACAACAGCGTCGATGAGGCGATCGCCGGCTACTGCAAGCAGATCGACGTCACGCTCTTCAAGGACGGCTCGCTGCAGGTCGAGGACGATGGGCGCGGCATGCCGGTCGACATCCACCCGAAGGAGAAGGTGAGCGGCGTCGAGCTCATTCTCACGCGGCTGCATGCCGGCGGGAAATTCTCCGACAAAACCTACAAATTCTCCGGCGGCCTGCACGGCGTCGGCGTCTCGGTCGTCAACGCGCTCTCCAAGCACCTCGAGTGCTGGATCAAGCGCGGCGGCAAGGAGTACAACATCGCCTTCAAGGACGGCAAGGTGCACTCGAAGCTCGAGGTGGTGGGCACGGTGGGCCAGCGCAATACCGGCACGACGGTGCGCTTCTGGCCCGATCCGAAGTTCTTCGACTCCGACAAATTCTCCGTCCCGCAGCTCAAGCACACGCTGAAGGCGAAGGCCGTGCTGTGCGCGGGTCTTCGCATCAGCTTCACCAACGAGGCCACGGGCGAGAAGGACGAGTGGTTCTACACCGGCGATCTCGGCGCGTATCTCATCGAGGAACTGGCCGACAACGAGCGGCTGCCGAACGAGCCGATCACCGGGCAGCGCGAGGAGGAGAGCGATGCGGTGAATTTCGCGCTGGTGTGGGCGCCTGGCGCCGAGACCGCCATCGGCGAGAGCTATGTCAACCTCATTCCGACCACCGAGGGTGGCACCCACGTCAACGGGTTGCGCTCGGGTGTCGCGCAGGCGGTGCGCGAGTTCTGCGAGTTCCGCAACCTCGTGCCGCGCGGCGTGAAGCTGACTCCGGAGGACATCTGGGACAAGGCGAGCTACGTGCTCTCGGTGAAGATCCACGAGCCGCAGTTCGCCGGACAAATGAAGGAGCGTCTCGCCTCGCGCGATGCCGCGGGCCTCGTCGAAAGCTTCGCGCGCGACTCCGTGGCGCTCTGGCTCAACCGGCATCCGGATGCCGGCGAGCGCATCGCGCAGTTCGCGATCGCCAACGCCCAGGAGCGCGCCAAGGCCGCGCTGCGTGTGGTGCGCAAACGCATCTCCGGTGGGCCGGCGCTTCCCGGCAAGCTCGCGGATTGCGCGAGCCAGGAGCCCCGCCGCTCCGAGCTCTTCCTGGTGGAGGGCGATTCGGCCGGCGGTTCCGCCAAGCAGGCGCGCGATAAGGACTTCCAGGCCATCATGCCGCTGCGCGGCAAGATCCTGAATACCTGGGAGCTCGAGCCCGGCGAGATCGGCTCTTCCCAGGAAGTCCACGACATCAGCGTCGCGCTCGGCGTCGAGCCCGGCTCGCCGGATCTCAGCCAGCTCCGATACCACAAGATCTGCATCCTCGCGGACGCCGATTCCGACGGCCAACACATCGCGACGCTGCTGTGTGCGCTCTTCCTGCGGCACTTCCGTCCCCTGGTGGTGAACGGCCATGTGTACGTCGCGATGCCGCCGCTCTATCGCATCGATGCCGGCAAACAGGTGCTCTATGCCCTCGATGACGGGGAGCGCGATCAGCTCCTGAAGCGGATCGAAAAGGAGAATGCCCGCACCCGGCCCACGGTGACCCGCTTCAAGGGCCTCGGCGAGATGAACCCGGCGCAGCTGCGCGAAACCACCATCGATCCGCGCACCCGCCGCCTGGTGCAGCTCACGATCGATGGCAAGGACAACACCGACCAGCTGATGGACATGCTGCTCGCGAAGAAACGCGCCGGCGACCGGCGCGACTGGCTCGAGCAGAAGGGCAACCTGGCCGACGTGCAGGTCTGAGGGACGTTGGACAATCCATGCAAGACCAGGAACTGAACTTCGAAGGCGTCGAGCGCCAGCCCCTGCGCACCTTCACCGAGAAGGCGTACCTCGATTACTCGATGTACGTCATCCTCGATCGGGCGCTGCCCGCGATCGGCGATGGTCTGAAGCCGGTGCAGCGCCGGATCATCTACGCCATGAGCGAGCTCGGCCTCTCGGCCGCCTCGAAGCACAAGAAATCCGCGCGCACCGTGGGCGATGTGATCGGCAAGTTCCATCCCCACGGCGATAGCGCCTGTTACGAGGCGATGGTGCTCATGGCGCAGCCTTTCGCCTACCGCTACACAATCGTCGATGGGCAGGGCAACTGGGGCTCCCAGGACGACCCCAAGTCCTTCGCCGCCATGCGCTATACCGAGGCCAAGCTCACCCGTTACGCCGACGTGCTGCTCGGCGAGCTGGCGCACGGCACGGTCGATTGGACGCAGAACTTCGACGGCACGCTCGAGGAGCCGGTGATGTTGCCGGCCCGCTTGCCGAACCTGCTCATGAACGGCACCTCCGGCATCGCCGTCGGGATGGCCACCGACATTCCGCCGCACAATCTGCGCGAGGTCGCCGCGGCGTGCATTCATCTGCTCGAGGAGCCGGATGCGACCATTGCCGCGCTGATGAAGCACGTCAGGGGACCGGATCTTCCGACCGGCGCCGAGATCATCTCGCCCCGCTCCGACCTCAAGGAGTTCTACGAGAAGGGCGTCGGCTCGTTCAAGGCGCGGGCCACCTACGAGATCGAGGACGGCAACATCGTCATCACCGCCTTCCCCTACCAGGTCTCACCGACCCGCGTGCAGGAGCAGATCGCGGAGCAGATGCGCGCCAAGAAGTTGCCGATGGTCGAGGATCTGCGGGACGAGTCGGACCACGAGCATCCGGTGCGCCTGGTGCTCGTGCCGCGCTCGAATCGCATCGACATGGTGGAGGTGATGAACCACCTCTTCGCGACGACCGATCTCGAGCGCAACTACCGCGTCAACCTCAACATCATCGCTCTCGACGGGCGTCCGCGCGTCATGGGGCTGAAGACCATTCTCACCGAGTGGCTCGAGTTCCGCATCGCCACCGTGACGCGGCGTCTGCAACACCGGCTCGAGCGGGTGCAGAAGCGCCTGCACATTCTCGAGGGGCTCCTGGTCGTCTACCTGAACCTCGATGAGGTGATCCGCATCATCCGCCGCGAGGATGAGCCGAAGCCGGTGCTGATGAAGCGCTTCAAGCTCTCGGACGAGCAGGCCGAGGAGATCCTCAATACCCGCCTGCGACATCTCGCGCGCCTCGAGGAGATGAAGATCCGCGAGGAGCAGAAGCAGCTCGCCGCCGAGCGCGAGGAGCTGGAAGCGGTGCTCAAGAGCAAGGCGAAATTAAAGAAGCTCGTCGCCACCGAGATCCGCGAGGACGCCGAGAAGCACGGTGATGAGCGGCGCACCCGCATCATCGAGCGTGAAGCCGCGCAGGCGATCGATGAGACTACGCTCATCGCCAACGAGCCGGTGACGGTCGTGCTCTCGACCGGCGGATGGGTCCGCTCCGCCAAGGGGCACGAGATCGATCCGCACACCCTCTCTTACAAAAGTGGCGACGGCTTTCAGTCGATGGCGCGCGGACGGAGCCTGCAGGCGGCGGTGTTCATCGACAGCACGGGCCGCACCTATTCGCTGCCGGCGCATTCTCTGCCTTCGGCGCGCGGCCAGGGCGAGCCGCTCTCCGGGCGCCTCAATCCCCCCGACGGCGCCAAGTTCGCCGGCATCATGATGGGCGAGCCCGAGGATCTTTGGCTGCTCGCGACCGATGCCGGCTACGGCTTCCTCGTGCGCTTCAAGGAGTTGATCACCGACCGCCGCGCCGGCAAGACGGTGCTGAGCGTGCCGGAGAAGGCCATGGTCCTGCCGCCGGCGCTCGTGCCCTCGCCCGAATCGCTGGTAGTGGCGGTGAGCAGCGAAGGCAAGCTCCTCGCTTTCCCGGTGGCCGATGTGCCGGAGATGCCCCGCGGCAAGGGCAACAAGCTCTATGACATCCCGGGCAGGAAAGCCGCGGCGCGCGAGGAGCTGATGAGCGGCATCGCCGTGGTGCCGCCGAAGGGCTCGCTCCTGCTCTGGGCGGGCGAGAAGCAGAAGACGCTCGAGTGGGCGGACCTCAAGGACTATCGCGGTCAGCGGGCGCAGCGCGGCGCGGTGTTGCCGCGCGGCTGGCCGCGCAAGGTCGATCGACTGGAAACCGTCCTGCCGCCGGCGACCTAACCCATCACCACTTCTTCGGGTGCGTTGACGAAGTAGCCCTGGATGTACTGCACTCCGAGCTGCCACAGCACGGCCATGGTGTTGGCGTCCTCGACGCGCTCGGCGATGGTATGAACGCCGCGCTGGGCCGCTGACTCGACCAGGGCGCGCACCCGCTGTTGTAGCTGCGCGTCGCGCGCCAGTCCCTGCACGAGCGCGCCGTCGATCTTGATGAAATCGAGCGGCGCCGAAGCGATGAGGCCATGGCTGTCGCGGCCGGAGCCGAAGCTCTCGAGCGCGAAGCGGAAACCCCGCTGGCGAAGCGCGCCCGCGAGGGTGCGCACCTGTGGGAAGGAGGTCGCCACTTCCTCCGTGACCTGGAAGCAGATCCGCTGCGGCTCGGCGCGCGTCGAGCGGATGTGTCCATCCAGCCAGTCGATGAAGGTGGCATCTCTCGCGGTGTCCTTCGAGAGCCGCACGAACAGGCACTGCGGCCGCCGCTGCGCGGCGAAGGAGAGCGAGGCGCCGACCACCCAGCGATCGATGTTCTTCATCAGGTCGTTGCGCTCGGCGGCCGCCATGAACTCCGCCGGCAGCACCTCCTTGCCCTGAGGATCGATCATGCGTACCAACACGTCCCACATCTGCGGGTCATCGCCCTGCAGACTCGCCACCGGCTGCTGCGCCAGGCGGAAGCGGTTCTCCATGAGCGCCGCCTTGATGTGCTTGACCCAGACCTGGTCGTAGGACTGGACGCGGTTCTCGACGTCGGCTCGTCCGGAGGTGAGGACCTGGTTGCCACCCTGTTTGGTCCCTTTGGCGCACGCCTCGATGGCATCCGCCACGACCGCATCGAGCTGCGGTGCGCTCGGCGGCACCACCGACAGACCGACGGTACAGGTCACCGCGACGGCCTTGTCATTGACGCGCATCACGTGCTTCTGCACCCGCGCCAGCAGTTGTTTCCCCCAGGCCTGGATGTCGTTCTCGTTGCCGCGCTCGAGCAGCGCGAGAAATCTCACGCCGCCGAAGCGGCCGACGATCTCGTTGGGATAGAGCGTCTCCTTCAAAAGCGCCGCGATTCCCATCAGCACGCCCTCGCTCGCCGTGGCGCCGACATCACGCTCCACGGCCGCGAACCTGTCGAGCTTCACCAGGGCGAGAGATCGCATTCCGCCGTGGCTCGGAGCGCTGAGCCGCGCATGCAGGGCCTGCATCAGCTCGCGCCGATGGAGGAATCCGGTCGTAAGGTCCGAGTGAACGACCTGACTCAGCTCCTCGACGAGCTTCTGCTCGTCGCGGGGCTTGGCGGGCACGATGAGCCGCACGCTCGGCTCGCCGTCGTGATCGCCCAATGCCAGCACGATTTCCACCGCCATCTTCTCGCCCTGCGGGAGCAGGGCGGTCGCCTTGAGCGTGTGATCGCTCCAACGGCCCTGCAGGCAGGCGGCGAGCGCGCCCTTGAGCGCCGGATGCGTGTCCTCGTCGAACAGATCCATCACCGGCTGGCCGACCAGACCCTCCTTGGCCCCGAAGAGCTCGAGCCAGGCCGGATTGGCGTCGATGACGATGCCTTCCTGCACCTGCACGATCGCATCGTTCGAGCGCTGCAGGACGTTCTCGAGCTGATTGCGGGCATCGTGAGCGGATTTGAGGGTGGTGGTGAGCGCGCGCTCGAGCCGAAACGCGCGCAGCTCCCGGCCCATGACCGCGGCCAGGCGCGCCGGATGGGCGAGAGAAACCACATCGCGCGCGCCGACCGACATGGCCTCGGCGATGGCGGCTTCATCCACCGCGTCCCTCACCAGCACGACCGGAACGGTGGGCGCCACCTGATCGCGAACCCCGATGATGCTCTTCAGATCGCTCTGCCGGCTCGCGACCACGAGCAGCAGCTCCGGGTTGATTTGCGGCAAGGCGTCCGGGAGGTCGCCGAGAGCCGGAATCCAGGTGCAGTGCACCGCATGACCGGCGCGCCGCAGGACACTGTTGATGGCCTCGACCGGGTCTCGTGCGGGAGAAAGAACAATGAGCGGAACGGCGTTCTGCTCGGTCAAGGCGCTCTCCGGTAGGGCGGGCTCTGGGCTTGCGATATGGAAAATTTTAGCATCGGAGCTGCGAGTGCCCGCATGTTCTGCTTCTCAGATTAGGGGGCCGAGAGGGACCTTCGCCGGTGCGCCCGGGACCTCGCGCACGAGCCGCGGGACGAGATATCCGGACAAGCGCGCGGCGAGCTCTCCGGCCAGGGCCTGCGCGCGCTCATCCGGTACCGCGAAATGCGCCGCGCCTCTTACCCGATCGAGCGCGTGCAGGTAATAGGGAAGCACACCCGCCGCGAACAGCTTGCGCGACAGCTCCGCCAGCACCGCGACATCGTCATTGACGCCGGCGAGCAGGACCGACTGGTTGAGGAGGGTGATACCCGTCGCGCGCAGCTTCGCGCAGGCGGCGATGAGCTTTGCGTCGAGCTCGTTGGGATGGTTGATGTGCAGCACCAGAACGATCGGGAGACTGCTGCCACGCAGCCATCGAGTCAGTCCCTCATCGACCCGTGAGGGCAGCACCACGGGCTGGCGCGTATGCACACGAATGCGACGCACGTGTGGTATGGCGGCCAGCGCGCGGGTCAGCTCCTCGAGCCGCGCGTTGCTCAACGACAACGGATCCCCGCCGCTCAGGATGATCTCCTCGAGCGAGGTATCGGCGGCGATTTCGGCGAGCGCCGCGCGCCAACGTGGCGCCTCGCCGCCCTGCTCCTCGTAGGGGAATGCCCTGCGGAAGCAGTATCGGCAGTGCACCGCGCAGGTCGGGGTCGTGATGAGGAGCGCGCGGCCGCGATACTTCTGCAGCAGGGCGCGCGTGCGCAAAGCGGTGCGCTCGCCCACCGGGTCATCGACATACTCCGCCTCATCAGCGAGCTCGGCGGCCAGCGGCAGAACCTGACGCAGCAGCGGATCGTTGGGATCGCCCGGGCGCATCCTCGCGACGAAGCTGCGCGGCACGCGCAGTCGGAAGTGCGCGCCGGCATCATGCGCGCCGGCGAGATCCCCGGGCTCGAGGCCGAGCGCCGCGGCGAGCTCCTCCGGGCTCGTGATCGCCTCGGCGAGCTCCTGCTGCCAGGTGCGAGGCTCAAGCTGGCGGGGGTGGAGCGATGCCGTTATCATACGCGGCCCGCAATGGGAGGCTTGTCGGATGGCACTGTGTGCATTTTGGCACGGAGCAGCCGGCAAAAAGTCGCGCCTTTTGCCGGCGCTAACGGAACCGATGTCCGAAAAACGGCCACAGGCCAGTTTTTCCAGTTAACGAGGGGCCGCGCATTCTGCCGCCCCAGCCGCGAGAAAGAAATGGCCAGTTACACCACCAGCGAGATCCGCTCGGGTCTCAAAGTCCTTCTCGACGGCGACCCGTACTCCGTGGTCGAGAACGAGTTCGTCAAGCCCGGCAAGGGTCAGGCCTTCAATCGCATCAAGGTGCGCAATCTCAAGACCGGCCGCACCATCGAGCGCACCTTCCGCTCGGGCGAGTCGCTGGAGGCGGCGGACGTGGTCGATACGGAGATGCAGTACCTCTACCAGGACGGCGACTTCTGGCACTTCATGATGCCGGACAGCTTCGAGCAGTACACGGCCGACAAGTCCGCCGTGGGCGAGAGCGCGCAGTGGCTGAAGGAGGGGATCGTCTGCATCGTCACTCTCTGGAACAACGAGCCGCTGGTGGTGAACGTGCCGGCGCACGTCGAGCTCAAGATCATCGAGACCGACCCCGGCCTGAGGGGAGACACCGCCACCGGTGGCCAGAAGCCGGCCAAGCTCGAGACCGGCGCCGTCGTACGGGTACCGCTCTTCATCAACGAGGGCGAAGTCATCCGCATCAACACCAGCACCGGCGAGTACGTCTCGCGCGCCAAGCAGTAGCGGTTGGGTGGGGGCTGCCCCGGCGCCGCAAGGACTTCACGCCAAGCGGCTTGCCTCGATGAATAGCGCGGCGAGCCGCTCCAACCCGCGCGCGTCCACTTCATCGAACCGCGACAGCCGTGGGCTGTCGAGGTCGAGGACGCCCACCACCTGCTCTGCCGCGAGGAGCGGCACCACGATCTCCGAGCGCGAGGCCGCATCGCAGGCGATGTGTCCGGGAAAGGCCTCGACATCCGGGACGATGAGCGTCGTGCGCCTCGCGGCGGCCGTGCCGCAGACACCATGGCCGAGCGCGATGCGTACGCAGGCGGGCTTGCCCTGGAATGGCCCGACGATGAGCTCGCGGCCGCCCGCGCCCTCGCGCAGAAAGTAGAAACCCGCCCAACTCACCTCCGGCAGCGCCGCGAAGAGGAGCGCCGCGGTGTTGGCGGCGTTGGCGATCGGATCGCTCTCGCCGGCGAGAAGGCCGTGGAGC
>Ga0335074_10015223_pt1 | contig 10800 bp, 11 predicted proteins | sample Lox_Sample_23_FD_206715 | JGI IMG/M metagenome (GOLD analysis project Ga0335074, IMG submission 206715) | Soil microbial communities from Loxahatchee National Wildlife Refuge, Florida, United States - Lox_Sample_2.3 | ecosystem: Environmental > Terrestrial > Soil > Wetlands | place: USA... | reverse complement strand
GGGGCAGGAGTCGCCGCGCCCTTGCGCGGCGGGTGAGGGTGCCGCGGCGTGTGGCACCCTCACCCGGTTCGCTTCGCGAACCGACCTCTCCCGCAGAGCGGGAGAGGTGAGATAAAATGCTCGCGGATGCGTTTTTGTTGCTGCTCGTCGCTGTGGCATTCGGGGGTGTTCTGGCGATCGTGCAACTCCGCAGCGCCAGCCCGCCGCGTATTCCGTTGCCGGTTGGTCTCCTGCACGCCTTGCTGGGCGCCTGCGGCATCACTCTCGCGGCCCTGGCGCCAAGCGAAGCCGCTGCCGCGCGGGCCGGCGCAGGGGGGTTCCGGAGTATTGGGGTGGCGTTGCTCTGCCTCGCGCTGGTCGCCGGCCTCGTCATCCTGCACCGGCGGGTGCGGGGGCGCAGGCTCACCACGACGCTGGTCGGCATCCATGCGTTGGTGGCGATCAGCGGCGTGGTTGTGCTTGGCGCCTATCTGGCAGTGGGCTGAGCCGCCAGCTCACGATAAAGCGCGGCATAGCGTCGTGCCGGCCGTGCCCAGCCGACATCGCTTGCCATCGCGTTGCGCTGGAGCCGGCGCCACATGTCCGGCCGGCGCCACAGTCGCACCGCCCGCGCGATCGCTGCTTCCAGTGCATCGCGCGTGGGCGGCGCGAACTGGAATCCGGTTGCAACGCCCGCCGACAAGGCCATTTCGTTGGCATCGATTACCGTATCGGCCAGGCCGCCGACGCGAGCCACCAAGGGGAGCGCGCCATAGCGCAGGGCGCAGAGCTGCGTCAGCCCGCATGGCTCGAAGCGCGACGGCACCGCGATTACGTCTGCCCCGGCCTGGATCAGGTGTGCCGACGCCTCGTCGTAGCCCAGCAGCACGCCCACGCGCCCCGGATGCGACGCGGCGGCGGCGGCGAACGATGACTGCAGGGCCGGCTCTCCGGTGCCGAGCAGGGCGAGTTGACCACCGGCGGCAAGCAATGCGGGCAGTGCCTCGGCCAGCAGGTCCATGCCCTTCTGCCATGCCAACCGGCTGATCACGCCGACCAACAGGGTGTCAGGCTCCGGCGCCAGCCCCAGTCGGGCCTGCACAGCCGCCTTGTTCGCTGCCCGCGCGGCGATGCGCTCGGCATCGAATACCGCGGCGAGATGCGCATCAGTCGCCGGATCCCAGACCGCGGTATCGATCCCGTTCAGGATCCCGACCATCGCCGCGCCGCGCACCCGCAGCAGTCCGCCCAATCCCATGCCCCCGGCATCGGTGCGGATTTCGTCCGCGTAAGTCGGGGAAACCGTGGTGACCCGCTCGGCCAGCGCCAGCCCTGCTTTCAGGAATCCGATCGAACCATAGTACTCGACGCCCTCGAGCGCGTAGGCCGCCGGCGGCAGGCGCAGCGCGCCCAGCAGATGCGGCGGCACCTGGCCCTGGAAGGCGAGGTTGTGCACCGTCATCACGGTGCCGGGTCGGCGCCCGCCGTCATAGTGCAGGTAGGCCGGTGCCAGCCCCGCCTGCCAGTCATGCGCGTGCACCACGTCGGGCATGAAGCCGGCGATCGTGCCGCGGCCGATCTGGGCCGCCACCCACCCGAGTGCCGCGAAACGCGTCGCATCGTCGGCGTAGCCGTACGGCCCGCCGGCGCGCATGAACAGGTGCGGCGCGTCGATCGCGAACAGGTCCAGCCCGGCGACGCGCCCGGACAGCACCCGCGCCGGGCCGCCGAACAGGTCGTCGAAGCGCAGCGCCTCCTGCGCCGAGCCCAGCGCTTCCAGCACCGGCACATAACCGGGGACCAGCGAGTGCATGGCTACGCCCTCGGCCGCCAGCGCCGCCGGCAGTGCCCCGGTCACATCGGCGAGGCCACCAGTCTTGATGAGCGGATAAATTTCAGGCGCAACCGACAGCGCCTTCATTGATTAATGGCGCCGGTCACAGTTGGTCGATCATGTTCTGAGTGATCAGGCAAACCCCGCCTGGCGAGCGGCGGAAGCGTTTGGCGTCGAGCTCGGGGTCCTCGCCGACCACCAGACGCTCGGGGATGCGCACGCCGCGGTCGATCACCACGTTGGTCAGGCGCGCGTGCTCGCCGATCTGCACGTATGGCAGGACCACAGCGCCCTCGACCTTGGCATAGGAATGCGCGTGCACGCCGGTGAACAGCAGCGAGCGGCGCAAAGAGGCACCGGAGACGATGCAACCGCCGGAGACCAATGAGCTGATCGCCATGCCACGGCGTCCGTCCACGTCGTGCACGAACTTTGCGGGCGCGGTTATCTGCGCATAGGTCCAGATCGGCCATTCGTCGTCATACAGGTCGAGCGCGGGGACCACGTCGGTGAGGTCGATATTGGCGCCCCAATAGGCGTCGACCGTTCCGACGTCGCGCCAGTAGGCTTCCTTCTCCTGGCCAGAGCGGACGCAGGAGTCGGTGAAATGATGTGCCAGCGCCTTTCCGTTGCGGACCAGGTACGGGATGATGTCGCGCCCGAAGTCGCGCGAGGAATTGGGGTCGTCGGCGTCGCGCCGGAGCTGGTCGATCAGGAAGCGCGTCTCGAACACGTAGATGCCCATGCTGGCCAGCGCCATGTCCGGCTTGTCCGGCATGCCGGGCGGCTCTTTTGGCTTCTCCAGGAAGTCGACGATGCGGTCTTCGGCGTCGACGTGCATCACACCGAAACCCGTGGCCTCGGGGCGCGGCACCTCGATGCAGCCAACCGTGACGTCGGCGTCCTGTTGGACATGCATCCGGAGCATCGGTTCGTAGTCCATCTTGTATACGTGATCGCCAGCCAGAATGATGATGTGGTCGGGGGCATGGCTCTGAATGATGTCGATGTTCTGGAAAACCGCATCGGTGGTGCCGGCGTACCACTGGGTCTCGGAGACGCGCTGGCTGGCCGGCAGGATGTCGAAGCTCTCGTTCCGTTCCGGACGGAAGAAGTTCCACCCGTGCTGCATGTGGCGGATCAGACTGTGCGCCTTGTATTGCGTCGCCACGCCGATGCGGCGGATGCCGGAGTTGACGGCATTGGACAGCGCGAAGTCGATGATGCGCGACTTGCCACCGAAGTACACCGCCGGCTTTGCCCGCTTGTCGGTCAGCTCCATGAGCCGGCTGCCGCGGCCGCCGGCCAGCACATAGGCCATCGCGGAGCGCGCAAGGGGGGCATGGTTCATTCGCGTCGGCATTGGCCAGTCTCCTCCCGAAATCAGCCTACCCGTTGTCCACCTCTCCCGCTCCGCGGGAGAGAGTCTGCCCTGGAGTTGATCCAGGGTCGGTTCGCGAAGCGGGCCGGGTGAGGGCCCCACGGACGTCGCACCCTCACTCGCCGGGGACCGTCTCAAACCTGGGGGCCCTGCCGGACGTTGGCCGAGGCCGCCGACCGGGCGGAGCGCAGGGAAGGCGGGTTGTCCAGGGTCGCGACGACTTACCGGCTTTGTTCTCCCCCCAGGTTTGAGACGGTCTCCACTCGCCGCGCTGCGCACGGCGACCTCTCCCGCGAAGTGTCGGAGGCCGCCCACGACCAGGTTACCTTCCGCTCGTGCGCCGGAATCTTAACGATGCGGGACCGGCCCGTCGAGGCGTTGACCGGCCCTCACGCACGCCGCACCATGCAGGGAGCGGAGGAACTGTCGTGCCGGATGCCGTGGTCGTGGTGATAATGGGCGTCTCGGGCAGCGGCAAGACAACCATCGCGCGCGGTGTGGCAGCGCGGCTCGGCTGGGACGTGATCGAGGGTGACGCGTTTCACCCGTCGGCGAACATCGCTAAGATGAAAAGCGGCATTCCGTTGGACGATGCCGATCGTCTGCCCTGGCTTCAGGCGATCGCCGCGGCGATCGACGCACATCTCGCAGCGGGCAAGTCCGCGCTGGTAGCGTGTTCGGCGCTGAAGCGGGCGTATCGCCGGATCCTGATTGGAACGCGGGGCAATGTGCCGCTGGTGTATCTGCAGGGCTCGCGCGAGCTGATTGCCGGGCGGATGGCCGCACGCAAGGAGCATTTCATGCCGCCGGCGCTGCTTGACAGTCAGTTCGCCACGCTGGAGGAGCCCGGCGCCGACGAGCATCCGATCGTGGCCCACGTCGGGCTTTCGCCGGCGGAGATCGTCGAGGAGGTGATCACAGGGTTGCGGCAACAGAGGTTCGTACTATGAGCGATCAGTTCGCAAACTATCCGAGCCTGCGGGACAGGGTGGTATTCGTGACCGGCGGCGGCAGCGGCATCGGCGCCGAAGAGGTGACGCACTTCGCCGCTCAGGGCGCGCGTGTCGGCTTCGTCGATATCGCCGATTACGAGTCGCGTGCGCTGGTGGACCGGCTGGAGGCGGCCGGACATCCGAAGCCGTTCTTCCAGCACTGCGACGTGACCGACATCGCTGCGCTACGCGGCGCGATCGCCGAGGTGGCTCGGCAGCTCGGGCCGATCACCGTGCTGGTAAATAACGCTGCGCACGACCAGCGGCACAAATGGCAGGAAATGACACCCGAGTACTGGGACGACCGCATGGCTGTGAACCTGCGCCACCAGTTCTTCGCCATCCAGGCGACTGCACCGATGATGAAGGCCGCCGGCGGCGGGTCGATCGTCAATTTCGGTTCGATAAGCTGGCACTCGCTGCAGGGTGGGATGCCGGCCTACACCACGGCGAAGGCCGCGGTGGAGGGGCTGACCAAGGGCATGGCGCGCGATCTCGGCGCGGACGGTATCCGGGTGAATTGCGTGATCCCCGGCTGGATCATGACCGAGAGGCAGATCAAGCTGTGGCTGACGCCCGAGTCCGAGAAGAACCTGATGCAGGTGCAGTGCCTGAAGCAGAAGTTGGTGCCGGCGGACGTGGCACGACTGGTGCTGTGGCTGGCCGCGGACGATAGCCGGATGTGCACGGCCCAGCTTTGGGTGGTCGATGCGGGACGGATGTAACTATCGCTTCTGCCTCTCTCGCCCTCGGTGCTGCACGTCTATTGTTCCCTGCTGATCGCGTGGCTGTATGGCATCCAGGCGCCGGCGTGGGGGTATCCGACCGTGCTCACGGCGCTGGTGCTGAACGGCCTGATGTTGGGCGGGGGGCTGTTGTTGTCTTCGGTGGTCAAGCAGCTGGAGAACTTCGCCGGGGTGATGTTCACCGTGGGGGCGATACTCGCCTACGACCCGACTGCGGCTTGCTGATCCTTCGACGCGACGACAACTGATCGCGGTCCAGTGCGCAGCTGCCAGTGGCGGGGGTCCAGGGGGGCAGCGCCCCCCTGGGGGTTCCTCAAGTCGTCTTGTTATAGGTGCAAGCGGCGGCCGAGCTCGCCGTGAGTCCTGCGACCGCAAGTGTCGCGCTGCCAAGGCCCAAGAGGATTGCCAGCGCCAATACGACATGTCTGATCATATGCCTCTCCCTCGGATGGATGGATGGCGTGGCAACGCTATCATCGAGCGGCCCACCAGGCAAACCGCCATCACGCGCGCGACGTCGGCTCCTTTGCCCGCTTCGCCTCGTCCGACGCGCGCCACAGATACCAGGCCGCGGTCGAGCGGAACGGCGACCACGCCTCACCGATCGCAGCCAGATCACGCGGCTTCGGCTGCTCGGTTAGCCGGTAGAGCGCCCGGTACCCGTCGCGGACCCCGAAATCATCGACCGGCAGCACGTCGGGCCGTCCCAGCGTGAAGATCAGCAGCATCTCCACAGTCCACCGCCCGACGCCTCGGATACCGGTCAGGCGCTCGATCAGCTCGGCGTCGGAGAGCAGTGCGGCCTGCCGTCTCGTGGGCACGGTGCCGTCCACGGCGCGTGCGCTGATTTCGCGCAGGCAGGCAATCTTTGCCCCGGAGAAGCCGCAGTCGCGCAGGGCAGCCTCGGGCGTCGAGAGCACCTGGGCCGGCGAGGGGAAGGTGCCGTCGTCATTCAGCGCCTGGAACCGTCCCAGGATGGCGCGCGCCGCCGTGCCGTGAAGCTGCTGGTGAGCGATCGCCCGCATTAGCGCCTCATACGGGCTACGGCCGCGCTCGATCTGCAGGCGCGGGCGCCCGATGCGGCCGATCAGCTCGGCCCAGGCGGTCTCCTGCGACAGATGACGAACGGCCAAGCGCGACATCACGCGCCGGTGAGCGGCAGCCCGCCAAGCAAATATTCTTGGTGCAACCGAGAGTCGTGCACTAGATTCTTCCCATGAGCCTGTTCGACGATACCGGCTGGTTCCACGAATCCAACGAGGAGGCGGATCGGCAGACCGCCAGCCTTGCGGCTATAGCGGTCACGCTGTTCCTGATAGTCCTCGGCCTGTTCCTGGTCCACGAGCTGCGAGCCAAGTCGCTGCTGGAGGACTGCCTGCTCGCCGGCCGGACGAATTGCGTCGAGCTGGCGACGAACCCGTAGGCTTCAAGCCAACTCCAGCGCGGCAGGCCGAGCCGGCTGCCGGGCGGCTTCCTTCACCATGTCGGCGCCCTTTTCGCCGATCATGATGACTGCGGCGTTGGTGTTGCCCGACACCATGGTTGGCATGATCGAGGCATCGATCACCCGTAGGCCGGCCATGCCATTCACGCGAAGCTGGTCATCGACCACTGCCATGGGGTCATGACCCATCCTGCAGGTGCCGACGACATGATACGTGGTCTGCCCGTTGATACGGGCGAATTCCAGCCATTCGTCGTCGGTCTGGACCTGTGGGCCGGGGTTCATTTCATAGGCGCGGTACTTATCCATCACCGGGCTTTCGATAATCCGCCGGCCGATCTTCATGCCGGCCACCACGGTCCGCCGATCCAGCTCGTCGGCCAGGAAGTTCGGACGGATCGCCGGGCTGTCGAGCGGATCAGGCGACTTTGCGTGGATCGTGCCCTTCGATTCGGGCCGGCATTGATAGACGCCGAGCGTCATCCCCGGCTCGCGGTCCAGGATGCGCGTGGCAGCCGTCGCGTAGCTGGCGTGCGCAAAATGATATTGCACGTCCGGCTCTTCCAGCTCCGGTCGCGTGCGCACGAAGCCGTATACGATGCCGGCGGTGAGTGTCAGGATGCCGCGGTGCAGCAGGAAGAACTTGGCAATCTCCTTGGCGAAATTGAGTCCGCGCGTCTGCTCGTTCAGCGTGATCGGCAGCTTGACGCGCCAGTTCAGGCGTGGGGCGTAGTGGTCGCGGTAGTTCTCGCCCACGCCCGGCAGCGCATGGCGCACCTCGATGCCGAGCGAGGTAAGCAGCTCGGGCTGGCCGATGCCTGACATCTCCAACAGGTGGGGCGACTTCACCGAGCCGGCGGCGATCAGCACCTCGCCGCGGCAGCGGGCCTCGGCGGGCTTTCCGGCAAGCATATAGCGCACGCCGACGGCGCGTTTGCCGTCCAGGATAATGCCCGTGGCGTGCGCATCCGTCTCGACATGGAGGTTCGGGCGCCGGCGGGCCGGGTCGAGAAAGGCGCGCGCAGTGGACCAGCGGCGGCCGTTCTTCTGCGTTACCTGGTAGTAGCCGAAGCCTTCCTGATGGCCGTTGTTGTAGTCGGGATTGGACGGCCAGCCCTCCTGGGCGGCGGCTTCGATCACGGCGTCGCAGATCTCGTGATGCTCGATCATGTGCGCGACGTTCAGTGGACCGCCCTTGCCGCGGGTAGCGTCACCGTTGCCTTCGAAGTGCTCCCCCTTGCGGAAATAGGGGAGGAGCGAGTCGTACGACCAGCCGCGATTGCCGAGCTGCGACCAGGTATTGTAGTCGAGCGGATTGCCGCGGACGTACAGCATGCCGTTGATCGAGCTTGATCCGCCCAGCGTCTTGCCGCGCGGGATTGGGATGGAGCGGCCGCGGACATTATCTTCAGGCTCGGTGGCGAAGCACCAGTTGTAGCGCGTGTGGTTGAGCAGCTTGTTGAAGCCGACCGGAATCGGGATCCAGAAATTGTCGTCCTTCGGTCCGGCTTCGAGCAGCAGCACCTTGACTGCCGGGTTTTCGGTCAGCCGGTTGGCCAGCACGCAGCCGGACGACCCGGCCCCGACAATGATGTAGTCCCACTCCGTCATCGATCGCGTTCCTCCGTAGGCCGGACACTAGCCGTTTGGATGGCTGATCGGCAAGGCATGAGGGAGGAAGGAAGCAAGATTCACCGCAGAGCGCGCAGAGTGTTCGTATTCAAGCGCGGTTTGTTTAGACTGTATCGTCTGCTATGATAATTAGTTGCTTGGCGCTCGGTTGGGCGTATCTGCGCCCTCTGCGCCTCTGCGGTGAATCTGCTCGCCCTTTAATCCGGCTGACGCAGCCGGCTGCGCAACAGTTCGCCCTGATCCTCCAGCACCGGGTAGGCTGCCGCAGCCACCAGATGGCCGTTGATGCGCTTCAGCTCTCGCAGCAGGTCGAGCCGCAGTGTGCCCGCCTCGTCGCTACTCGTGGCACGCTCCTGCAGCCGGGCGAAGTGTGCCGTGGTCGCCGCCGCCTCAAGATCGCGGAACACCTCCTTCTCGGCAGCGAGCTGTCGTGCCGCGCGCGGGTCCTTGGTCATGAAGACCGAGGCGGCGGCGCGCACGGTGCTGGCCAGCCGGTGGAGCAGGCGCGCCGCCTCGGAGCGCTCATTTTCCGGGAACGGCAGACCACGTTTCAGGCGTCGCGCTGCAAAGCTCATGAGATTGCGGTCGACGACATCGCCGGCCGATTCAAGATTGGAGGCGAAGATCAGGATTTCCGCCATGCGACGATGGTCGTCCTCGGTCAGCGCATCCGCGTCGAGCGCGGTAACATAATCACTGATGGCGCGATTCAACTTGTCGATGACGTTGTCGAGATGCCGCGTCTGCGCGATGCGTTCGCGGTTGGCGTCGGTCAGCGCATCGGCCGCACCAGTGAGCATCGCCTCCAGCGTGTCGGCCATGCGCAGCGCCTCGCGGGCGGCCGCGGCCAGCGCAATCGGCGGGGATTCCAGCGACGCGCGATCGAGATAGCGCGGCTGCTTCGGATCGTCGGCGGCCACCTTCGCGGGCAACATGCGCCGCAGCAGGGCAGCGTAGGGCCCCAAAAGCGGCAGGAACACGAGCGCGAGGATCAGGTTGAAGCCGGTATGAAAGTCGGCGACCAGACGGGGACTGTTCGGCTCGATCTGCACGAGCAGCCGACCGATCGGGCCCAGCAGGATCAGCGCGATCACGCAGCCCAGCGCGCGCACTAACAGATTCCCGATCGTCACCTGGCGCGCCACCGGCTCGTCGTCACGCGCCCCGCCCTCCAGCACCGGATTGATTGCGGTCCCCAGATTGGCGCCCAGCACCAGCGCAATGGCGGTCTCTGGTGGTACCACCCCATTGGCGGCAAGCGACATCACCAGCAGCACCATCGCGACGGAGGAGTGCGCCGCCCAGGTCAGACCGGCCGCGACCAGTACGGCGAGCGTCGGCTCGGTAGCGACCGCGCCGAGCAGCATGCGCAGGCTTGGCGTATCCTCATAGGGCGTGACCAGCGCCAGGATCTGCTGCAACGCCAGCAGCATCAGCCCCAGGCCGAGCGCAACCCGCCCGAGATCGCGCGTGCGTGCCGAGGCGCCGCGGCGGAACATGGCGACGCCGAGCACCAGCAGTGCTGGCGACGCGGCTCCGACGTTAAACGAGAAGACCTGAACGATCAGCGTGGTGCCGACATTTGCTCCGAGCATGGCGGCCAGCGCCGGCACCAGATCGACCACGCCAGCCGCGCAGAACCCGGCGACCATCAGGCCGGTCGCCGTGCTGCTTTGGATGATCGCGGTGACCCCGAGGCCGCAGGCGAAGGCGCTGGGCCGGCGTCGCAGCGCGATGCCCAACAGGCGACGCAGGTCGGGCCCGAAGGCGCGCTGGACGCCCGTCTGCACCATGTGCACGCCCCACAGCAGGAGCGCCACGGCGCCGGCGAGACCGAGCAGGGTCAACGGAAAATCCATGGCCGCCTCCTCCTTTCGCACCCGCAGCTATCACCACAGGGTGGGCCGCACCACCGTCCTTAATCGCAACTGCCCGATGCGGTGATCAGTGACCAGTGATCAGTGATCAGGTTTGTTCTCCTGATCACCGGTAACTGATCACTGCTGGACAGCCGGCCGGCGGCAGGTCAGCCTTCGGGACCCGCCAGCACCAGGAAACCGCCATGCTGTTCGACTTCGCCACGATCGGTGCAGAGAACGCGTACAAGCTGCTGATCTCCACGGTCGTGCCGCGGCCCATTGCCTGGGTCACGACGCAGGATACGGATGGCACGCTGAATGCGGCACCGTTCTCGTTCTTCAACGCGGTGTCGGGCAACCCGCCGGTGGTGGTGATCGGCATCGGCGGACGAGCTCCGGGCGATGTGAAGGACACCGGCGGCAATATCCGCCGGACCGGAGAATTCGTGGTCAACCTGGTCAGCTACGCGCTGGCCGAACAAATGAACATCACCGCGATCGACTTCCCGAAATCAGTGAACGAGCTGACGGAAGCCGGGTTGCGCACCGTGGCGTCATCCAAGGTGAAGCCGCCGCGCATTGCCGACAGCCCGGTCTCGCTGGAATGCGAGCGGCTGGTGATCGTCGAGGTGGGCGTCGATCGCGCGGTGGTTCTGGGCAAGGTGCTGGCGATCCATGTCGGCGACGAGTTCGTGCTCGACCCGGTGCGTTGTTATGTGGATACGCCGAAGCTTGAGCTGATCGGGCGCATGCACGGACGCGGCTGGTACGCCCGCACCACCGACCGGTTCGACATGCCGCGGATCGATGTCGCGGACTGGCCATTGCGGGGCGGTGGGGAATAGGGTCGGCGGGGTCATGTCTGGCAACTGCTTGCCAACTGAAACGGCGTCGGGTACAGTGCGACGTGATGGCGATCACGAACCCCAAGGG
>Ga0335074_10015222_pt1 | contig 10800 bp, 5 predicted proteins | sample Lox_Sample_23_FD_206715 | JGI IMG/M metagenome (GOLD analysis project Ga0335074, IMG submission 206715) | Soil microbial communities from Loxahatchee National Wildlife Refuge, Florida, United States - Lox_Sample_2.3 | ecosystem: Environmental > Terrestrial > Soil > Wetlands | place: USA: Florida... | reverse complement strand
GGCAGCCGGCGGCGGATCGCGCCCGCCAGCAGCTCGGTCTGCCCGGCCTGCTCCCCGACGACGTAGAAGAACCGCAGATCCGGTGCCAGCCGGTCACCCGGGCCGGGAACGGCCAGCGCGAGGCCGAGCAGATCGGCGGCCGCCTCGCGGACGGCGTCGAGTTCGGCCCGCAGCTGTGCGGCCAGGCGTTCGTCGAGGCGGGCAAGGCCGTCCTCCAGCCGCAGTGTCTGCTCCTGGCGCCAGGCCTCGGCTTCCGCCACGGCGAGCTGCCCCAGCCGGGCCCGGCCGGCCCGCTCGATCTCAGCGGCCTGCGCCGGCCGCAGGTCGCCGGCCAGAAGTGCGTCGACGTCGGCGGTCACGCGGCTGGTCGCCTTCGTCGCCTCCTGCCCCGCGGCCTCGTTGAGCGCGGCCAGCATCCGCGCCGACTCGGCGCCCGCCAGGTCCGCGGCGTCCTGGCGCCGCACCGCGACGGCGGCCAGCCGCGCCCGGAACGCTTCCACCCGCCCGGCCGCCTCCCCTGTCCGCATCTGCGCGGCCCGGCGGGTCAGCTCAGTCTCATCCAGCAGGGAGCGGGCCAGCCGCTCGGCGTGCCCGGCCACCGACAGCTGCAGGTCGGCTGTCCGCCCGGCCTCCAGGTAGCCGGCGAAGTCGGCGGCGAACCCGGCGAACCCGGGATCGCCGCCCCCGGAAAGCGCCGCGCGTGCTGACAGCGGGTAAACCCGGACCGGGCGGCCCGCTGCCCCGGCGGCGACGCTCGCGGTGAACTCCAGCGCCTCGGCCAGCTCGCTGCGCCGGTGCCCGTCCAGCCCGCCATCCACGGGGCGCGCCGACGGCGAGGGGCCGGCGGACCGTGCGCGCCTGCCCAGCGGAACGCGGCACCGCCGCACAACTCGTCCCGCCATGCGACCGCGACCCTCCCACGTGCAGTGTTACCGCCTCATTGGAGCCCGCAGGAAGGTCAGCAGCGCGGTCAGGTGGTCGCGGCACTCGGCCGCGAACAGGCGGACCACGGATCGCGAGTCTTCCAGGAGGGGCTCGAGCGCGCGGAGCCTGCTGCCGATTCCCACGGGGTCGATGGCGTCATTGAAGCCGGTCACGCCGCGGCGAAGCTGGCTGCGTGCGGGCTCATCGAGACCGGCGTCCAGCAGGCCCGGTACGAGATCGTGCCAGAGCCGGTCGTTCCAGCAGTGCCTGATCGCAATAGCTGCCCGGCCGCGGTCGGCTGGCTCGCCGGCGGCCCAGCGGTGAACATGCTCGGTCCAGCCGGGTGTGCCGTGGCCGGCGAGGCAGAGAAAATCCAGTGCTGCCTGCTCGGCATCACTGGCCAGGTCCGTGCTGGCGAGGTACGGCCCGAGGTGGCGCTGCAGCGCCAGGGCAAGCTGTTCTCGCTGGTCCGGGGGTGTCCCGGCGAGCAGGTGCTCCCATGCGAAAGGCATGGCCGGCTGCTTACCGCTGAGGATCCGATCGACTAGCAGCCGGGCGGTCTCGTCAGGTGCCGCCCTGCCCAGGGTCACGGCGGCGACGGCCACGTCGTCGTCGATGTCGCCGGCCAGGCCGTTGTCGGCGGAGGCGAGAGCGCGCGCCAGGATTGCTGCCAGCTGACCGCGTAGCACCAGCCCGGTCTCGCCGGTGATGAGGTCTCGTCCCGGTTCGCCGTCGAGGATCTGGTCGATGGCAGCGAGGATCCGCGGCAGGGCGGCGGCCGGCGCGGTGCTGCCGAGTGTGGCGAGCTTGGTCAGGCGATCGCGGGGGTCAGCCCGGCACCCGCTGAGGTGTGCGGCAAGCAGCACGGCCAGTTGTGCGGAGTCTGGCTCACTGTCGGTGCCCGGCGGGTCATCGGACGCAGTGATGCTCGCGATGATCGCATCGAAGAATTCGGCCTCGCGGCCGGGTGGCAGCTGGTCACCGGCCGAGATCGCCAGCCTGGCGACGTCGGGGTCAGTGATGTTGGCCTCGAGCCAGGTGATGGTCAGCTGAGGATGGCTTTGCAGCAAGCCTTCGAGCACGGCATCGGCCGCGGCAATGCCGGTAGCGGCCAGGTGGCGGAGCACGGCACCGGGATCAGGGGCGTCACGGCCCGCTGTTCGTGCGAAGGTCATGAGACTGTCGTACTGGCTGTAGCCGACGGCCTGGGGGTCGATTGTCTGCAGTAGCTCGATCGCATCGCTGGTAGTGAGCTGCCGTGCCAGTTGCTCGGCGTGGGCTCGCCGTTGTGGTGCCTGGCCCTGGCTGCTTCCGGGAACCCTGTGCCGGGGATGCTGGTCGAGCGGCAAGACCACGAGGAGTGTCTGGAGCCCGTTGTCAGCGAGGGCGGCTGCCGCGACCGGATCGCCGGAGGCGGCCAGGGTGGCCAGGTCGGAGGCGGGCCTGCCGCCGGGCCGGACTGCGGATTCCGCCGCGATGTACCGGATGGGGAGCGGCAGGGTGTTCCAGTGTGACGCGACGGCAGCGGCGACATGGGCTGCGGCGTCATTCATGGCCCGTGCGGCGTGATCGGGCAGCGGCTGCCCGTGGCCGGTGCCTCGTGCCGTTTCCGCGCGGAGGTTGCGCGGGAGCCGGACGATCGTCGTCAGGGCGGTTGCGGCGTGTGGTGAGCGGTGGTCGAGTTCGCGGAGGTGTTCGCTGACCGATCGTGCAGCCGAGTTCAGGATGCTGACAGCCCGGGGGTCGTCGGGCAGGAGGTGCTGGCTCCACACGAATGTGTCCGGGTCCTCGAGTGTTGCGACTGCGTGATCTTCGGCGAGCATGCTGAGGAAGGGGCCGAGCGCGGCTAGAGCGATCTGGTCGGCTACTGCCTGGTCGCGGATATGGCGCTCGCTGTGTGCGAGTCCGGCTGGGGGTCCGGCCCGGCGGTTCCGGCTCCATCTGCGCACGGCGTCGAGTGCCTGCTGGCGATGGTCGAGGACGTGGTCCCAGCTCTCGCCGGCTGTCCGGATGCTGACCCGCAGTGCCGATCGGATTCCATCGCGGGCAAGCCGTGTGGTGGCGTCGCCCAGGACCGGGTGGCACAGCCAGGCGCATTCGAGCATCCAGCTGATGGCACGGTCGGGGTCGGCTTGACAGGCCTGCTCGCCGAGCGCGGTGGCCTGCCTCAGGAGCGTCTCGGTGTCGAATTTGTACCGCAGCCCGGGATCGTTGTCCCACAGGCGGGCAGTTGGTGCAGGAGGCCACTGGCGTATCAGCGCCTCGCGCAGCTCCCCCGCGAGCGCTGGGGCAGCCGGGGCAACTGAGTGGGCGACGGTGAGCACGTCGATCCAACTGGCGATATCAGCGTTGTCGGCCAGTAGCTCCATGACGGACCGGCGGAGCACGGCAAGGGTTTCCCCGTCGCTGCGCAGGTGGGCGGCCTGAGCCACGACAGAAAGCTGCGCAGCGAGGCGGTCGGGGTTGATCGCGTGCCCCGCGTCGGACAAGCCGGCGGACAGCGGCCCGATCCCGAGCATGCCCGCTCCGTCGGGTGAGCTGCTTCCAGGGCTGGTGATCAGCGCCGCCCGGCCGAGCGCCTGGAGCATGGGGACGAGCTTGATCTTGACGTGAGCGCCCGGATCGAGTGCTGATGCGGTGAGTACCGGCGCAGCCGCGTCGGGCCGCAGCGCATAGGGCGCGGTGACCGCGATGCCGGCCTGCGCGAGGTCATCGAGGATGACGTCCAGCTGGTGCGGTTCATGCGGCAGCCCGGTGATGGTGCCCGACATCGCCGCCATTTCCGTGCCGTCTTTCGCGCTGGTCATCACGGCAAGCGCGGTGGCAGCTGCCTGGTGCTCGCCGGCGGGTGAGCCGAGGTGCTGCAGACGCGCAGCGATCAAGTCACCCAGCAGGGCCGCGGTGTCATCCCAGCTGTAGGTTCCGCGGGTGACAGCTAGCGAGGATGCGGTGTGTGCCAGCAGCGGGTTGCCGCGAGCGATGTCGATGACGTGGCGGCGGAATGCCTCGCCGTTGAGGCCGTGCCCGGTGACGATCTGGTCGATCCCGGATCGGCTGAGGCCAGCCACCGGGATACGCGCGATGCTGGCCCGTTCCTGCCCGATACGGGCGAGTACCGGCACGGCCTGGGCTGGCCGGACGGTGAGCACTACCTTGACGCGGCCGTATCTGGGGTCGCGGAGCATGGCCGCTATTCCGCTCAGGTCGGCGCTTCGGTCAGCGTCGTCCACGATGACGACAGCCGGGCTGCCGAGCGGGACGTCAGACAGGCATGTGCTTGTAATGGAGGTGCCGCCCCCGGCGACGAGCGTCGTGGCCACCTCGCGGGATCCATCCACGGCAAGCCGGGTCTTCCCGATGCCGTCAGGTCCTTCCAGCACGACAACCCGGGTCGTGGTCCGGTGGTCGATGGCGTCTCGCAGCGCCTGCAGTTCGGTGTCCCGGCCCACCAGCCGCGAGCCCACTCCGGGCAGGCTGCCCTGCAGACTATCCCAGAAGGCCGCCGGCGGAAGGAGCACTCGTGGCTGCCGCGGGCGCACCCCCAGGTCGTTCTCAGCGATGTAGTGCAAGCCGTCGGACTGCAGGTCAAGCGCGAGGTCGCCGAGATCGACGATCTCAAGTTCCATCGCCAGGGTGTCGCTGGCCCAGTCCTTGTATTTCTGCTGGGTGATCTGCTTGGTCGACCGGCTGGTAACGAAGATTGCCTTGCCGGGCCTCGCCTCGGCGGGCCTCGCCTGGTACGGACTGAGATCGCGCTTCAGCTTGCTGGTCCATGCTTTCTCGGTGCTGACCAGGACGACAATCTCGTCCCGCGCGCCGAAGAGCCGACGGCCGAAGCCATCGCGGCCCATATCTCCGCTGGGCCCGGTGATGCGCAGCTCAGGGAACCTCACGCGGAGCACCTGGACGGCCACCCGTTCCAGCAACTCGTCATCGGTCAGCTCTACCAGTGCCGCACGGGGCGTGTCGTACATCGGTCCCTCCAGCGCGAGCGCGGCTGGCTGAGCCCGCCTGGCACGCGGGCCCGCCAGCCTCCCGTGCGAATGATATGAACTAGGCCAGCCCGTGCGGCTCAAGCGATAAGACACCCAGAGGCGCCAGCCAGCGGAAGCGTCCACGCCGCTTGTAGCGGATGAGCGCAGGATGGGCACCAGCCGACAGCGAGGTCGCTATCCGGATCGTTCAGACGGGGTGGGGCTGGCCGTGGCTTGACCGGGCTGTCGCCCTGGTGCTGGCAGCAGCATGAGCATTGCGCGAGGGTGCTGGTGCCTGGCACGGGAAGGACTATTGTTAGCCACCCCTGCGGCGCATCTGACAGGTAGCCCCGAGACAGCCCTGCGACCTGCACAAATCTCACTGCGGATTCCTATTCCCGCCGTCCGAGGCCTTGTCGGCTCCGAGGAAGCGCCGAACGTGCTGCCAATCCAAGGACGTGATCTGCCTGCCGGGCAGAGGAAGATCACGAGGCGTTTGCGCAGGTCAGGAAGTTGATGTAGTTGCATCGTGCCCAGGCCCATCTCCGGGGCCGTTCGGCTCAAGACGCTGCAAAATGACTTCGTTGGCTTCGGCAAGCGAGCGTTGCATGTCCTCGGGACGACCGAGGTTCTGGCCGCCGTAACGTGACCAGACGTAGCTGCGGAAGGACGCCTGCCGGTACTCGGAGTCCTGCCATGCGGCGAGCAGCTTCACGATGGTCACCTTGTCGCGCTGGTTCAGCGCCTCGCAGGCTTCCAGCTCCTCGAAGTCGAGCAATCCCAAGCGTCGGACCCTGGCATCGCTGAAGAGCTGTTCAGACGCGATCTGCTCGTCGATGTAGCTGACCGTCACCGGGCTGACGGGGTACTGGCCACCACAGACGACAATCGGGAATATCCTTCGTGCCGGGCCTGCGATAGGAGAGTCACCAGGCTGCCGATCGGTGAGCAGGTTCTTTGCGGTCACATCAAGCTGGCGGGCCTTCTTCAGCACCAATCTTTCCGTGTCTGCGCGGAACGACGTCACGTTGGCCTGCTCCCTGGTCGGGACCGTGACGGTGCCGCTGACGACCTCGGCGAGCAGGACGTCGCCGCCGAAATCGATCCCAGCATCACAGTTCTTCGTCTCCGGGAAGGCGCTGAGCAGGTCGTCCTCGGTGAAATACGTGCTGCCGCTACCGATTAGGGGAGGGGCCATCGCGCGGAGCTGGTCCTTGACCCTTGTCTCGGTCATTTCTGCATATGCCTGGGTCCACTGCTGGCGCGCCAGTTCGCCGTGAACCATCTTCTCGTGATCGTGCACCAGCCAGTACAGCCCGCGGGTGATGCGCTCGATCAGGTAACGCTCGTCAAGGACGATCAGCTCGTCGCCGCTTCGAAGCAGCGGCCGGTTCTGGATGGGGAGCATCTGCCAAGGTTGCAGGCAGCCGGCCAGGGCGGCGGTCAGCTCGTTGGCGCTGGAGGAGAAAAGGTCCAGGAACTGCTTGATCATTGCAGGCGCGATCGGGATATCCGTATAGCCGCTGAACGCCACCGGCTCGCCGGGCTGGCGGCCTAGAACCTGCGCGTAATAGGCGAAGCCCAGGGCGGTGATGTCATCGAGGTCGAGTCCGGTAGCCTCGCGTAGCAAGGTCAGGGGTGTTGCGCGCGCGGGTGCTCTGATCAGCCGGTTGCCGTAGTCGGTCCAGAGTAGGCGGTACCTTGCCAGCAGGTCACCTGCGTCCGTTTGCTCGTTGAACAGGCCATTGGCGACCATCTCTATGGCCAGCGACTCGGATGTCAGGCCTAGCCCAGGTTCAGTGGCCCGTATCTCTTGAGCAAGTGCATCGGCCGCCAGATGGACCAGCAGGATCGCTGCGGTTTCCGGGCCGACGCCTGCCAGGAGCGTGGCGACAGCCGGATCAGGCACCCGCCCAGGTTCTGGTGGTACGAGCACGAGCCGTATCGCGCGCAGTACCGTCTGGCGGGCCAGAAGCACGCGAGGCTGGCCGTCGATGACACCACTGAGCGCGGCGCGTACAGCCTCGGCATCGACATCGGGGAGTTGCTGCAGGTAGCGATCCTGGTATGCGTCGACAAGAGGCCTGTGGCATGCAGCGTGGTTGAGCGCGGCGAGTTGCCGAACGTACGCATCCTCCGGGTGCAGGCCGAGCAGCACCGTGATCCAGTCGTCACGATTGAAGACTCGGCCCCGTGCAGCCTCTGCGGGTTCCAGGTACTCCCTCGCGATCAGATAAGACCGCGCCATGTTGGAGAGCCAGGCGTTCAGCTCGTGGACTGGTCCCGCGTCTAGCATCCGCGAGGTCGACGAGGTGCCCGGCACGACAAGCCCTGATGCTGACCGGCCGACAGTCGGTGCCTGCGGGCGGCTGCCGACGAATCGCCGGGTCGGGCTCCGATCTTGGTCGGGCACGCACCAAGGATAGGCGCCTGCATCCATCGGGCAGTATTGAATTACCTGCACCCGGACCAGTGGGGTCGTGTGCTCCCGCTCAGGTGCAACTGGTCCCATCGGACGGCTGCCCCGGCGATCTCGGGGATTATTCGCTCCGCCGATGACGGCCGTTACGGCATCATTGCCTGACGTGAGCACGAGCAAACGGAAAAGGGCCGAACTCAAGCGCCAGCAGCGGAAGCGCGCTGCGGCCAAGAGGGTTAAGACTCGGCAGGTTGTTCGCGCGACAATTCCGCGACCGCGAGTGACTGAGTACAACTACACCACGGCCGTGCCGGTCTTCCCGGGCCGGCGCGGTGGGTCCCCTTCGGGATCGCCCGGCAAGTATGACGTCGTCTTCGTGCTCGGCGTTCCTGGGATGAGCGGCGTCGCGACAGCGCTGGACTTCGACGGCATGCTGGCCGGCGGAGACTCCCTGCTGGAAGGCACGGGCCTGGAGGTAGAACTTCAGGGTGCGGACGGAAGTTCGCTCTCCGTCGCGCGGATTACCCCTAACGCGCACGGCCGGCTGGCCCAGGTCCGGCTCACCGTCACAGCCGGGGACTTCTCGCTGGCCGAGAACGAGGCATTCGACGCCGTCATGCCGGCACTGAGCAGGATCGCCTTCGAGGCGGACACGCCGCTCGAGGTGACCGGCATCCTGCTGACTGAGCAGGCGACGCAGACGCGGAGATTCGGCGCGACGCTTGTCGGTGCAACCCAGCCCGCTCCCGAACTCGTGGGAACCACGACACCAGAACTCCGGTCCTTCCTTGCCGCATACCGCGAAGGGCTGAACGCCAACTCGACCCTCTACCAGGCCCTGTCCTTCTACAAGATCATCGAGGGTGTCGCCACGTTCCACACAAACAGGGCGCGCGCGGCGAAGAAGCTCGGCACCCCTGAACCAGCCGATCCGCTAGCCCAGCAGATCCCGGCCAGCCGCGCAGACCTGGCAGGAATGACCGAATGGGCACGAGATAACTTCACGCCGTACCTCGGCATGAGCTTCGGTGAGATCAAAAACACCGTGAAGAACACGATCCGTGATGCCGTCGCGCACATCACGCCAGGCATGGATCTCCGCGTCGCCGACTACGCCGCCGACATCCGGGCGTGCCGGGCCATCACCCCGGTCCTGCGCTACGTGGCACGGGAACTGATCCGCAGCGAACTTGCGGGCCTGCCAGATTCGGGCTCGCCGGCGATGACTACCGCGGCGTAGAAGACGGCCGACCATGACCGATGACGAGGTGTCCTTCGGGATGACGATTCCGCTCGACTCCGACGGATTCCTGCGCCGGGAGTGCCCCACCTGCGAGCGCGAGTTCAAGTGGCGGCCGTCTGACGCGGACGCCGAGGAACGTAGCGAGCTCGCCGATACTGCCTATTTCTGCCCCTACTGCGGCGTGCAGGCACCAGGTGATGCCTGGCTGACGCAGGCTCAGGTTGCGCTCGCGCAGAACCTCGTTGAGCGCGAGTTCATCGGCCCGGTGGTCAGCAAACTCGGTGTCTACCAGGGCCCCGGCAAGCTCGATCCGCTGACCGAGCCCGATGACATGACCCTAGTCGTCCTCCTGTGCCACCCGTCTGAGCCCCTGAAGGTCCTCGATGACTGGCGCAAGCCGGTGTACTGCTTGATCTGCGGGAAGATTTCAGCCTAGCCGTTGGCGGGATCGGGCAAGCGCTCGACGAAAACGTCAATGCCTTGCTTCAGCGCGTCGGACAGTTCGCCGATCGCGTTCTCCAGCATCTGCTCGGCCTCAATGCTGCCGACGGTCGCGGACCGGTCGCCGGACTCCCAGGAGAAGTCGTTGCCCATGGCGGCCTTGGGGCCGACGAAGACCAGCAGATGCAGCACGATGAGGCCGTTGCCGAGCAGTTCCAGGGATCGGCTCATTCTGAACATTGTCGAGACGGACCGGTCGAAGGGCGAGACGAGCGTGCAGCGCTGCCAACGGAAGAGGACTCGTTGGCCAGGGTAATGACCCCGCACGGTGTTCCGAGTCAGCTCGTCGTTCATCGAGTCGACCTCCGTGCCAGGGTAGAGATCCTTCAGCGCCGCGTTCAGGGGCGCGGTCAGTTCCTGAAGACGGCGCACCGCTGCGTGCGCAAGATCCTTGTTCTGCTCAACCATGTCCTGTGCAGCGATCTCGAACTGGAGTTTCTCGCGGAGCCGGGAGCGGGCGGCCGAGACGTCGAACACCGCAGGTGTGGCCGAAAGCGACTGCCAAGCTGCCAGGTCACGGACGACCTGAGCCATCGAGGGCCGTTCTTCCGGACGCAGGCGGGTCATCAGGTCAACTTCCTGGTCCAGAGCCCCGGATCGTGGATGGGGCCGGAAGTCCCCGATCTCGAAGCCGCGCGTGCCCGCCGGCTGATGTCCCTCCGGCGGCCAGGCCTGGCCAGTCGCCAGGACCCACAGCGTCTTCCCGAGCGAGTACACGTCGGCAGGATGAGGCCGGGCAGCCGTCGGGCTGAGGATCATCTCGTAAGCCGTGTAGTGCGCCGGACCGACCTGGCGGCCATCGTGCGTGAGCGTTTCCGCGTTCGGCAGCGCGATCAGGCCGAAATCGCCAATCAGCCAGGCGCCGTCCAACTCGTAGAGATTGCCGGGCTTGATGTCCCGGTGGGCAATGTCGAAGTCCGCCTGCAAGCGCGCCAAGCTACCCGCGATAGTGGCCACGGCTTCGACGACATCAGGGAGCGTCCGGCCCGCGAGGGATTCGGCAATCGGCGTGGCGATGGGCATAGCCAGCCACGGCCGGTCGGACTTGCTGGGCCGGTCGGGCAGATGAGAATCGAGCAACGGCAGCAATCCCGGCGTGCCCTGGTGCTGCCTCAGAAAGCTGATCTCGCGGACGAATCGCCTGTAAGACTCATGCTCGATTTTCGTGACGTTAAGGACCTTGAGAGCTACTGCCGTCGCAAGGCCCGGCCGTGTCGCCTTCCAAACGGTTCCGTTGCCTCCGCCGCCAAGGTCCTCGTCGAGCGTCCACGGACCGACCGTCTGCCGTTGCCGATCACTCATCCCTATCCAACCCCCGGTCTCCCGACCTGCCATAAAGTATGGTCGGCAATGCCGCGTCCTACGGCGTTAAGCCCGGCCGCTGCGGACGTTCGCCAGATAGACGTTCTCGCCAGGCCCGACGAGCGCCTGGCCAACCAGCCCTGGTCAGCAGAACATTGGCGAGGAAACAGACCCAGGTCCACATGTCACCCGAGCTCAGCGGACCGGGCCATGTTTGCTCGTTGTTTGCTCGCATGCCGTGGTACCGCCCGTCAGCACCCGGCACGGCCCGTCACCGTCACTCCCCGTGACGTGCACGAACCGGCAGCACGCGGTATTGTGCGGTACAGGCTGATAACTCGTAAAGCAGGGTAAAGCGGACTCTTAATCCGCGGGTTCGGGGTTCAAGTCCCTGGCGGCGCACCCGCTCTTACCTGGTGTTATAGGACGCCGGCTAT
>Ga0335074_10015221_pt1 | contig 10800 bp, 12 predicted proteins | sample Lox_Sample_23_FD_206715 | JGI IMG/M metagenome (GOLD analysis project Ga0335074, IMG submission 206715) | Soil microbial communities from Loxahatchee National Wildlife Refuge, Florida, United States - Lox_Sample_2.3 | ecosystem: Environmental > Terrestrial > Soil > Wetlands | place: USA... | reverse complement strand
GGATCACGTTGGCCCCGGACACCACCTCGATCAGCGCCTCTTCCTGATGCGGGTAGAGGGCGAACCCCTGCTCCTTGGCCCAGCCGGCGAACGCGTCGAACACGCTGTCCGGGGCAGCGTCGGCAGGGAGCAGGCTGGTGAGGGTCACAGGTAGTCAACCGCCGCCGGGCGGCCGATGTTCCCGGCCGCGTCACTGGCCCAGCAGGTGCCGCAGGGTGCGGGCATTGCGGACCGCATTGGCCTGGCCGTCATTGTTGAAATAGGCGAACACGTCCCGTCCGCCAGCCTGCCATTCCCGGATCCGCTCGGCCCACCAGCCCAGGTCGGCGTCGCTGTACGAGCCGGCGTACAGCTGCTGGTGGTCCGGGCCATGCAGGCGCACATAGGCGAAATCCGTGGTCACCCGGAGCACACAGGGCAGCTGCGCGCCGCTCAGCACGCAATAGGCAGCGCGGTGCGTTTCCAGCAGCCGGTACACGTCCTCGCAATGCCAGCTGGAATGGCGGAACTCGACCGCCACCCGCAGCCATTCCGGGATCAGGCCGAGGAAATAGCCCAGCCTGGCGTCATCGCGGGGCTGCTGCGGGCCGAGCTGGACGAGCAGCACGGCCCGGCCGCCGCCCAGCTCGTGCCAGCCGGCCCGGATCCGGTCCAGCCACGGCTCCGGCTGGTAGAGGCGGCGCGCGTGGGTCAGCCCGCGGGGCGCCTTGACCGACAGGCAGAAGCCCGGTGGGAGCCGCTCCCGCCAGGCCCGGAACCGGGCCGGCCCGGGCCAGCGGTAGAAGCTGCTGTTCAGCTCGGCGGTACGGAAGCTGGCCGTGTAGCAGGCCAGCCGGTCGCGGGCGGGCAGCCCGGGCGGGTACAGCTCGGGGTGCCAATGGTCATAGCTCCACCCTGACGTCCCAACCCACGCCACCACCGGCTTACGGTTCGGGCGGTCTGGACTCGGCCGGGCCGTCCGCCGGGTCGCCCGCACCATCGGGGACAGCGCCGTCCACCAGGGCGGTGGACCCGGCCGGGCGGGTGACCGTGTCTTCCGTCCGCTCCCGCAGCCGCTCCAGGGCGGCACTGTCGCCGAGCGGGACGGTGGCCTCGAGACGCCGGCTTTCCTGCACTTCCGGCAGGTCCACGACCGCGTCCACCAGGTCAGCCCGGCGGCCCGGCGGGACAGGCCCGGACGTAGGGTGCAGCGAGGCCCGAACCGTGCCGTCCGGCTGCGGGGACACGTCGGCCGCGGCCACGGTCTGCTCCCCGTCCTTGATCTCGACGCGCCTGGCCTCGTCTGGATTCGTCATGGGTCACCTCCTTGGGATGGTCATTTCCCCGCGCCTGCCCGGGCCGGGAGCAGCGAAACCACCCGGCCGGTGAATGTCCGGTGCCCGGCCCGGGCGGCCCGCGGGGCGGTATCGCGCTGCGCCGCGTTGGGCTTGATCAGCAGGGTGGTGGCGGTCAGCCAGAGGGCGGCGAAGAGGACGCTGCCCAGGACGTCGGTGGGGTGGTGCTCGCCGCGGTACATCCGGGACAGTGCGATGAGCACCGGCATCACGATCGCCGGGATCAGGAACAGCCAGCGCCACCAGCCGCGGGCGTGCCCGATGACCACGATCGCGATCGCGATGTACAGGCAGCAGGTCGCGGCCGTGTGCCCGGACGGGTAGGCCGAGGTGGGCAGATGGTGGTCCAGGTGGGGCACGTACGGCCGGGGCCGCTTGACCACGGCGGCCGCGGCCAGGAACGCGGCCAGCTCGCCGAACATCACCACGGCCAGGAAGATGACCGGCCGCCAGCGCCGGATGAACAGCAGGAACAGCAGGCAGGCGGCCACCGCCACGACGAGGATGCCGGTGGTGGCGCAGCACACGCTGATCACATCGCTCCAGTGGTTGCCGGCCGGGGTGCGGTGCGCGGCGAACCAGCGCGGGATGGCGGTGTCGCCGAGCCACCTGTTGTGGCTGTACTTGACCACGAGCTCGCCGAAGCCGACGACGACGCCGAGGATGAGCACCCAGGCGACGAGGACGCCGGCGGCGATGCGCGCGTACTGGCGGGCCGGTCTGGCCATGGTGGCCTCCTGAGATCGGGGGGCTCCGGGGGGCCGTTCCCCCGGGCTTTGCGGTGGATGGAGGGGGTCGAACGCGAGCGCGGTCACGCCGAGCCAGGTCAGGCCGAGCGCCCACGCGCCGACCACGTCGGACAGGTAGTGCACGCCGAGCAGGATCCGGCTGATGCCGATGGCCGCGATGAGCACGCCGATGCCGTAACGCAGCGCGGTGCGCGGCCAGCCCGGCCGGGTGTCCGGCAGGAAGGCCAGCAGCACGGCGCCGTAACAGACGATCGAGCCGAGCGAGTGCCCGCTGGGGAAGCTGTTCCCGGTACCGTGCGCGACCGGGTGTGCGACCACCGGGCGCAGCCGGCCGACCAGCGACTTGAGGACGGGGTCGAGGACCAGCGCGCCGGCCCCGGTGACCAGCAGGTAGAGGGCCAGCTTCCAGCGCCGCCGGACGGCCATCACCGCCGCGGCCACGCCGAGCACGGTCCACAGCACGCCGTTGCTGCCCAGCCAGGTGATGGCCTTGATCACCGTGACCAGGGCCGGGTGCCCGGAGACGAGATCGTTCAGCCGGGCCGCGGCATCGTGGTCAGCCGCCTCCAATGGGCCCCAGCGCAGCCGCACCGCGATCAGCAGCACGGTGAACACCAGCGTGGCCACGATGACCACGATCAGGTGCGCTTGCCTGCGCGGCACGGGCTGGTCGGACATGGCTGGACACAGTGCCCACGGCAGCGCGGTTCATGCTCAGGCCAGGTAGAGCAGCCGGGCCAGCACCACCAGGGCGACCAGGGCCAGCGCGATGAGCGCCTTGACGACCAGGCCCTTCTCGTACCGGACGGCTTTCCGGATCTCCTCCTGGAACTCTTCTGCTTCCTGGCTCCGCGGGGTGGCGTGCGCGGTCATACCGGGCTCACCGCCTGGCCGGTCTTCTCGGTCTTCTCCCAGCGCGCGTCGGCGTGCCGGAGCTCCTTCAGGTAGGCGGCGCAGGTGATGGCGCACAGCAGCGGGCCGTACCCCGCGACGTAGACGAACAGCGGTCCGGTGATCCGGCCCGCCCAGCGCGGCTCGGCCAGCTTGCCGAGGTAGGCCACGGCCATGCAGGCGGCCAGCCACACGCAGGTGAACAGCAGGATGCCGCGCTCCCAGCGGCCGGCCAGGCTGAGCACGGCCGGCGCCACCGCGCTGGCCATGATGAGGACGTTGACCAGCCCGGGGAACAGCAGCGCCTGCCGCCAGGTGCGGCGGCCCACCGGCGGGTCGATGAGCAGCGCGAACGAGGTGATGAACACATAGGTGAGCACGCTGGTCAGCCACAGCACGTGAAACGCGGTCAGCGCCAGCTGGTAGTCGATGAAGTACAGGGTGACCAGCGACGCGGACGCGCACAGCATGAACATGGGCAGCAGCAGCAGGCTGAACCAGATCAGGCCGAAGCTGATGCCGCCCAGCCCGCCGGGTGTGCCCGGCCGGAACCAGACGCCGCGGAACCGCCCGGTGACCTGCAGGTTGCCGCGGGCCCAGCGGAGCCGCTGCCGCCACAGCCCGGCGATGGCCATCGGCTCCTCGGCCGACACCGCGGCGTGCGGTTCGAAGATGGCCCGGTGCCCGGCCAGCTGGGTCTGGAACGTGGTCACGGTGTCCTCGGCCAGCGTGCCGGTATCGATCCGCCCGCCGATCGCCTCGATGTTGGCCCGCGAGTGCAGCTGGGCCCCGCCGGCCAGGCAGGCGACCACGCCGAGCACGTTCTGGCTGCGGCGGGCGGCGGCAGACGCGACGATGTACTCATAGCCGATGAACCGGGTCAGGTAGTTGCCCGGCCGGCTGCCCTCCCGGATGTACCCGGTGACCGAGCCGACCGCCGGGTCGGCCAGGTGCCGGGTCAGGGCGTGCAGCGCGCGCGGGCCGAGGATGACGTCTGCGTCGATGATCAGGACGGCCTGCGACCAGTCGCTCGCGAGCACCTGGGCCAGCCCCTCATTCAGCGCCGCCGCCTTGCCCTGGCCACCCTCCGCACGGCGCAGGTGCACGACCCGGTCCGGATACTCGGCCACTTTGGCCCCGGCCACCGCGGCGGTCCCGTCGGTGCTGGCGTCGTCCACCACGATGATGCGGAGCCGGCCGGCCGGGTAGTCGAGGTGCAGCAGCCGGTCGATGGCGGCGCCGACGACGGCCGCCTCGTTCCAGGCCGGCACCAGGACGGTGACCCGGGGCAGGTACGGCCGGCAGTGCGCGTAGTGCAGCCGGCGGCTGTGCCAGCCGACCAGCAGGAACTGATAGTCCGCCAGCAGCAGCGGCAGCGCGCCGAGGAAGACCAGGCCGACCAGCAGCGACTTGAGCGCCAGCAGCGCGATCACGCCGGCATCGCCACCCTCCCGGTCTTCTCCGCCTTGTCCCACGTCATCTCGGCGCCGCGCAGCTCCTTGACGGAGGAGGCGAAGGTGCACGCGCAGAGCAGCGGCAGCCGCACCACCAGCGCCCAGCGGAACCCGGTGCCCGCGATATGCAGCACGATCATCCAGGCACCTGGCTTGCCGCGGCCGCGCTGAGCAGTTCCGGCACCGCCTGGTACCGGCCGATGTCCGCGCAGTCATGACTGTCCGTGCTGGGCACCAGCGGCACTCCGGCGGCCACGAAGGCCCGGATGGTGCGCGGCGATGGGCAGGCCCACTTCTCGTTCACCTCCAGCCGGGCGCCGGCCCGGCGGGCGGCCTGGGCCAGCGCGGCCAGGGCCGGGCCGGGCACCTGCGGCTCGGCCAGCCCCATCTTGGGCAGCAGGCTGAACAGGTGGGCGAGCTGCGGGATCGCCACCTGATCCAGGGCCGCCGCGGTGGCTGTGATCAGGCCGTCGACGACCTCCGCGGCGGTGCGCTGACCCGCGGCCAGCTGAGCCTGGATGTCCCGCGGGTGCACCGGGCCGGCCTGGCCGGGGAACTGGTGGTCGGCGATCAGCACCCGGCCCACCCCGGGCAGCTGCCCGGGCAGGTCGAGATGCCCCTGGCTGTCCAGGATCTTCGCCTCTACCCCGGCCACCACGTCGAGCCCGGGCACCGGGCGCAGCGCGGCCACCGCAGCGGTGTAGTCCGCCACCCACGGCGAGTCCCGGCGGACGTGATCGGCGAAGCAGATCACCCGCAGCCCGCGGCGGCGGGCCGCCCGCACGTTCTCGTCCAGGCTGCTCACCGCGTCGCCGGAGAACACCGAGTGCACGTGGTGGTCCTCGTCCAGGGCAGGCAGCGCAGTCATCGGTGCCTCACGCCGCGAGCTTCTGTACCTCGCTGAGATCCATGAAGCGCTCGTCGAGGAAGCGGACCATGGCCGTCTCGTGGAAGCCCACGTGCCGTGGCACCGGGCAGCCGCGCAGCGAGTCCAGCGCCAGCCGCGGCATGTCCACTCCGCTGGCCATGGTCAGCGGCAGCGCGCCCGGGGCCCGCGGGTTCACCTCGAGCAGCGCGGGGCGCCCGGCGGCGTCCCGGCGGGCCTGCACGTTGGCGATGTAGGTCAGCCCGGTCACGGTGGCCACCGCCGCCCCGAAGTGCTCCAGCGCCGGGTCGTGGATGGTCCGGCCGGCCACCGAGACACCCGAGTCGACCCGGGCGCGGACCCGGGGCACCGACGCCACCACGTGCCCGGCCGCGTCGGCCAGCACGTCGATCGAGTACTCCTCGCCGGGCAGGTATTCCTGGACGATGAAGTCGGCCGACCGGGCCATCCCGGCCAGTTCCTGGCTGGACATCACCACCGAGATGTCCCGGGAGCCGCTCCCGGTGCGCGGCTTGACCACCACCGGGTAGTCCCAGGCCGCCGGGTCCAGGACGGCGTCGAACGGCTCGGTCCGCGGGACCAGGACATGGCCGGCACAGCAGGTGGCCAGGGCCAGCTTGTCCAGGGTGAGATCCAGCGCCCGGGCCGGGGCCAGCATCAGCTCGATGCCGGCCGCGGCGAACTCGCCGCGCGCGCTGGCCAGCGGGCGCATCTCCGCGTCGACCGTGGGGATGAGCACGTCCACGCCGAGGGCGACGCACCGGGCCAGCACCACCGGCACGAAGTCCGGGTCCAGGCCGGCCGGGATCAGCGTGCGGGCATCCGGCGGCAGCAGGTAGAGCCCGGCGGCCCAGGCATCCATGTCGGCCGCCACCAGCCGCACGCTGGGGTCGGTGCGCAGGGACTTGAGCACTGACACCGCGGCCGGGCCGCCCGCCCCGGTGACGAGCACGGTGACAGGCGGCCAAGGCGTCTCAGCTGGCTGCATCCGGTACCTCCCTGGTCGTTGTGGCAAGTGCGCCCGGCTGGGCCACCAGGCGTTCCGGGACCTCGGCCGCGGTGCCGTCCTCGCCATGCACCGCGCCCCGGGCCGGGGTCAGCGTGTACTGGCCGGCCACGGCACTCTCCCGCACCACCTCGAACGGCTCGGCGTAGCGCCCGTCGCAGTACCTGGACCAGTAGCGCGCGGTGGCTGAGATCAGGTCCGGTTCCAGGTAGGCGCGGATCTCCACCTGGGAGGCGAACGCGTGGATCGCGGCCAGCTTGCCGTCGAGCTGATCATCGATGGGCACGAACCGGGTGGGCCGGAAATCCACCGAGACCGACGGCGACTGGAAGCAGTACACCCGGCCCACCCCGCGCACCGCGACCAGCGCCGCCCGGTGCGTGTTCCGGTGGTCCTGATGGACATCGTGCAGCGAGTGGGTGTAGACCACCGTGGGCCTGACCTCAGCCACGACGCGGCTGATCACGCCGATCGTCGGGTCTCCCTCGCTGATGCTGGTGTCGCGCAGGTTCTCATGGAACAAGGTGGCCCCGATGACCTTGGCGGCCTGCTGCGACTCGCCGGCCCGGGTGTCCTCCACACCGCCGCGGGCGCCCCGGCTCAGGGTCAGGATCGACACTTCGTGACCCATCCGGCGGTGCGCGAGCAGCGTGCCGGCCGCCCCGATCTCGACATCATCGGGGTGCGCGCCGATGGCCAGCACGCTCTGCCGGCTCGCCTCCCGGACGGCCCGCCCCTTGGCCACCAGGCCGGCCACCACGGCCACCAGCCGGTCGGGCTGGATCGGCTTCTCCAGGAACTCATCGGCGCTGTTGCGCAGCGCCTGCACCGCGTAATCCACCGACGGGTGCGCGGTGAGCACGGCGACCGGCAGTTGCGGCGCCCGGTCGCGGAGCCGCCCGATCAGCTCGATCCCGGTCATCCCGGGCATTTCCACGTCGGTCAGCACCAGGTCCCAGCGCGCCGCCGTGGCCTGGCGCAGGGCATCCTGCGGGTCCGCCGCATGGGTGACGGTGAAACCACCCCGGTTGCGCAGCACGTGCATGACGTACGCGGCCGACACGGGATCGTCCTCGACCACCAGGATCCGGCCGCGGCCGGCTGCTGTGTCCATCCACCCCCCAGGCCCCTGCGTAGTCGCATAACTACTATACGTGACAAGTACCCACCTGCCCCAGTGGGTAGACCGGCGCCCGGGCCGGCCGCCGGGCTGCTCGAGTCCGGCTGGTCCGGGGGGTCAGCCCGGGATGACCAGCACCTTGCCGCCGATGCCGCGCTCGACCGCATCCTGCGCGGCGGCGATCTCGTCCAGCGCGAACCGGTGCACCGGCAGGCCGGACAGCGACAGGGCACCGATGCTGAGCGCCACGCTGATGTCGGTCACCGCCCGGTCCAGTGCGGCCGCCGGGACGCCGTAGAGCAGCATGAACCGGAGCACGACATTGGCCGTCATGCAGGCCCGCACCGGCAGCACCGGATCGGTGGCCTCGGCCGCATAGCTGACCACGACCGTGTCCGGCCGGGACACGGCCAGGTCCAGCGCCAGGTTGCTGCCCAGCGCCACCTCGATGATCCGGTCCACCGGCCCGGCCGCCGCGGCCCGGATCTGGCCCGCCGCGTCCGCGTCGCGGTAGTTGATCACCTCTGCGGCGCCGGCCTCCTTGGCCAGCTGCGCCTTGGCCGGGCCGCTCACCGTGGCCAGGACCTGCGCCGCATTACCCCAGGTGGCCAGCTGCACGGCGAAATGGCCGACCGTGCCGGCCCCGCCGGCCACCAGCACCGCCTGGCCGTCCACCGGCCCGTCGGCGAACAGGCAGTGGTGCGCGGTCATGGCCGGCACGCCCAGGCTGGCGCCCAGCTCGGGAGACACCCCGTCGGGCAGCGGCACCGCCTGGCGCTCCGGCAGCACCGTCCACTCGGCGGCGGTTCCCCAGCGCCGCCCGAACGCCGCCATCCAGACCCAGACCGGCTGGCCGACCCGCTCGGCCGGAACGCCGGGGCCGACCGCGTCGATCACCCCGGCCCCGTCGTGGTGCGGGATCTGGAAGCCGTCGATGGGCCGCGCGGTCAGGCCGCCGCGGGTCTTGACGTCGGTCGGGTTGATGCCGGATGCCTGCACCCGGACCCGGACCTCACCCGGGCCGGGCTCCGGCTGCGGCACGTCCGTCACCCGGAGCACGTCGGCCGCCGAGCCGGTGCGCTCGTAAACCGCGGCTCGCACTGGGTTACGCCTCCTCGGGTTCAGCGGACCCCTGCCCCAGAATGACACGGGCGGGGGCCGCCATGCTGGCGGCCCCCGCCCGGGGTCAGTTGCTCAGGATCGGCTGGCGATCAGGCCTTCAGGACGGCCTCGATCTCCAGCTGGAGGGTGATCTTGTCGGACACCACGACGCCGCCGGTCTCCATCGGGGCGCTGAAGTTGACCCCGAAGTCGCGGCGGTTGATCTCACCGGTCGCGGTGAACCCGGCCCGGGTGCCGCCGTACGGGTCCGGCCCGAAACCGTTCAGCTCCAGGGTGAGCGGGACCTGCTTGGTGTTGTCCTTGAGGGTCAGCTCACCGTCCAGGACGTAGTGGTCGCCCTCGGCGCGCAGCCCGGTGGACCGGTAGGTCATGGTCTGGTACTTGTCCACCTCGAAGAAGTCGGCGGACCGGATGTGCTGGTCGCGCTGCTCGTTCCCGGTCTGGATCGAGGTCAGGTCGATGGTGGCGGTCACCGACGACTGCAGCAGGTCGGGCGCGGTGACGATCTCGCCGGAGAACTGCGTGAACCGGCCGCGGACCTTGCTGACCATCATGTGCCGGGCGATGAAGCCCACCTCGGAGTGCACCGGGTCGATATCCCAGGTCCCTGCGACGTAGCCGGGGATGGTGGTGGCTTCGGTACTAGCAGTCATGTGATACTCCTGTCGGTCATAGTGTCGTCGTTCATATTTGAATGCTCAACGACTATCACGGCCAGGGTAACGTTGTCAAGCGCTCAACTATTCCTGGTATGCTGGCCTCATGAGCACATCCAGCACGGCAGGCAGCACCGAGCCGCGCTGGCTGAGCGCCGACGAGCAATGCACCTGGCGCGACTTCCTCACCGCCTGGCAGTGGCTCTTCGCCTCCGTCGACGGCCAGCTGCAGCGCGATGCCGGGATACCCCTGGCCTATTACGAGATACTGGTCCGGCTGTCCGAGGCCCCGGACCAGGCGCTGCGCATGACGCAGCTCGCGGCGGCCTCCGCGTCCAGCAAGAGCCGGGTGTCGCACGCGGTGGCCCGGCTGGAGGAACGGGGCTGGGTCCGCCGGGCCGACTGCCCGACCGACCGGCGCGGGCAGATCGCCCAGCTCACCGACGAGGGCTTCGCCGCGCTGGCCGCGGCCGCGCCCGGGCACGTGGAGCAGGTCCGCCGGACGCTGTTCGACCCGCTCACCCCCGAGCAGCTCCACCAGCTGGCCGGGATCACCGGGACGATCCTGGCCGCGGCCGGATCGGCACCGGCGGACGGCGAGTGCCCCTCGGCCCTGGACGAGCCCGCGGCCAGCTGAAGCCGGGCCGGGACCTAGGATCGCTACTCATGGAAGAGCGCATTCTGGGCCGCACCGGCCGAGCGGTCTCGGTGGTCGGCCTCGGCACCTGGCAGCTCGGCGCCGACTGGGGCGAGGTGGCCGAGAACGACGCGCTGGCCGTGCTGGACGCGGCGGCATCGTCGGGGGTCACCCTGCTGGACACGGCCGACGTGTACGGCGACGGCCGCAGCGAGCAGTTCATCGGCCGGTTCCTGGGGGTCAACCCGGGCGCGGAATTCACCGTGGCGACCAAGATGGGCCGCCGGGTGGCCCAGGACCCGGCCCTGTACACGCTGGAGAACTTCCGCGACTGGACCGACCGGTCCCGGGTCAACCTGGGCATGGAGACGCTGGACCTGGTGCAGCTGCACTGCCCGCCGACCGCCGTGTTCTCCTCCGACGCGGTCTTCGACGCGCTGGACACGCTGGTGGACGAGCAGCGGATCGCCGCCTACGGGGTCAGCGTGGAAACCGCCGACCAGGCGCTGACCGCGATCGCGCGGCCCCGCCTGGCCAGTGTGCAGATCATCTTCAACGCGTTCCGCCGCAAGCCGCTGGACAAGGTGCTGCCCGCCGCGCAGGCCGCCGGGGTCGGCATCCTGGCCCGGGTGCCGCTGGCCTCCGGGCTGCTGTCCGGCCGGTACACGCACGACACCGCGTTCCCGGCCGATGATCACCGCAGCTACAACCGGCACGGTGAGGCATTCGACGTCGGGGAGACGTTCTCCGGCGTGGACTTCGACACCGGCGTCGAGGCGGCCCAGGAGTTCGCCGCGCTGGCCCCGGCCGGCGTCACGCCGGCCCAGGCCGCACTGCGCTGGATCATCCAGCAGCCGGGCGTGACCACCGTGATCCCCGGCGCCCGCACCCCCGACCAGGTCATCCAGAACGCCAGTGCCGCCGCACTGCCGCCCCTGCGTGACG
>Ga0335074_10015220_pt1 | contig 10800 bp, 10 predicted proteins | sample Lox_Sample_23_FD_206715 | JGI IMG/M metagenome (GOLD analysis project Ga0335074, IMG submission 206715) | Soil microbial communities from Loxahatchee National Wildlife Refuge, Florida, United States - Lox_Sample_2.3 | ecosystem: Environmental > Terrestrial > Soil > Wetlands | place: USA... | reverse complement strand
AGATCGTCGATCACCACACGTTCGTGATCGCATCCGATGGAGACCTCGAGGAGGGGATCTCGGGTGAGGCGTGCTCGCTCGCCGGCCACCTCGGGCTCGGCCGGCTGATTTCGTTCTACGACAACAACCACATCTCGATCGAGGGCGACACCAAGCTCGCCTTCACGGAGGATGTCGGCAAGCGCTACGAGGGGTACGGGTGGCACGTCCAGGACCTCGAGGAGGACATCGGGCTGGACAACCTCGAGGCCGCGTTGCGCAACGCGATCGCCGTCGAGGACAAGCCGTCGCTGATTATCGTCCGTTCGCACATCGCCCAGGGCAGCCCGAACAAGCACGACACGGCCGGCGCCCACGGCTCGCCGCTGGGCGAGGAGGAGATCAAGCTCACCAAGGAGAAAATGGGCTGGCCGTCGTTGGAGCCGTTCTATGTACCCGAGGAGGCGCTCGAGCATTTTCGCCGCTGCATCGAGCGCGGCGAGCACCTCGAGGAGGATTGGCGCCAGCGCTTCGCGGCCTACGCCCAGGACAACCCCGAGCCGGCCCAGGAATACGAGCGGCTGATCGCCGGCGAGTTGCCGGCCGGCTGGGACGCGGAGGTGCCGAAGTTCCACGCCTCGGACAAGATGACCGCCACGCGCAAGTCCTCCCAGGAGGTGATCCAGTGGGCGGCGGCTCACGTCCCCGAGTTCGTCGGAGGGTCGGCTGACCTCGCGCCTTCCACGCTGACGCTGATCGACGGCGCCGGCAACGTAGAGGGAGGCTCCTATGACGGGCGCAACCTGCACTTCGGCATCCGCGAGCACGCGATGGGGGCCGTCGTCAACGGGCTGAACCTGCACTACCTCCGTGCCTACGGAGCCACGTTCTTCACGTTCAGCGACTACATGCGCGGCTCGATCCGCCTCGCCGCGCTGATGAAGCTCCCGTCGATCTTCGTGTTCACCCACGATTCGATTGGGCTGGGCGAGGACGGCCCGACTCACCAGCCGATCGAGCAGCTCGCGGGACTGCGGGCGATGCCGACGCTGAGGGTGGTGCGGCCGGCCGGCGCCAACGAGACCGCGATGGGCTGGCACTACGCGATCAAGGCCGAGGACCATCCGACCGCGCTGGTGCTCTCGCGTCAGGGGATCCCGACCTGGAACCCGGCGGAAATCCCGGACGACGCGATCGAGCGGGGCGCGTACGTGCTGCGCTACTCGGGCAAGGAACCGAACCCGGATCTGATCCTGATCGGGACCGGGACCGAGGTCCACATCTGCAACGCCGCCGCGGACGTCCTCGAGGGCGAGGGGATCGCGACCCGGGTCATCAGCATGCCATGCATGGAGAATTTCGCCGCCCAGGACGCCGGCTACCGGGAGAGCGTGTTGCCGGCGGCCTGCCGCGCGCGGGTGTCGGTCGAAGCCGCGGCCAAGCTCGGTTGGCGCGAGTGGGTGGGCGAGCTGGGAGAGGTGATCGGGATGGAAACGTTCGGCGCTTCCGCCCCAGCCGGCGCCCTCTACAAGCATTTCGGGTTCACCCCCCAACGGGTCGCCGACACCGGACGGGAGGTCGTCGAGCGGGCGCGGTCGAGCGGGTAGAGGTGGGAGACCCCCGCCGATGCGGCTCGAGCCGTGACGGGGCGGATGATCGCAATCCTTCAGGAGAGCTAACCGATGCAGAGCGCAGCCGTTGCCACCGATCTCGAGCAGGAAAACCCGCTGGTTGCCGGCCTCGAGCGCCTGCCCGTCCGGCCTACCGCGCTCGTGATCTTCGGCGCCACGGGTGACTTGGCTCATCGTAAGCTGCTCCCCGCGCTCTACAACCTCGCGCACGAGGGGGCGCTGCCCGAACGCTTCGAACTCGTCGGTGTCGCCCGGCGCGAACAGGAGCGCGACGACTTCCGTGAGATGGCGCAGCAGTCGATCGAGCGCTTCTCCCGCCGGCGGCCCGATCCGAAGGTGCTCGAAGGGCTGCTCGAGGACATGCGCTACGTACCGGGCGCGTTCGACGACGAGGAGGTCTACAACGAGCTCGGCCACTGCTTGCACCAGTTCGACGAGCGTGCCGGCCAGCCCCTGAACCGGGTCTTCTACCTGTCGACGGCGCCGCAGTTCTTCTCGGTGATCGCCGGCAAGCTGGGCGCTGCCGGGCTGACGCGGTCCGAGAACGCCGAGACCCGGATCGTGATCGAGAAGCCGTTCGGGTACGACCTGGCCTCGGCACGCCAGCTGAACGCGCAGGTGCTGGAGGTGTTCGACGAGTCGCAGGTGTTCCGGATCGACCACTACCTGGGCAAGGAAACGGTCCAGAACCTGATGGCGCTGCGCTTCGCCAATGCGCTGTTCGAACCGGTGTGGAACCGCAACTTCATCGACCACGTCGAGATCACGGCTGCCGAGGACGTGGGGATCGAAGGACGCGCCGGCTACTACGAGGGCGCGGGGGCGCTCAGGGACCTCGTCCAGAATCACATGATGCAGCTGCTCGCGCTGCTGACGATGGAGCCTCCGACGTCGTTCGACGCCGACCGTGTGCGCGACGAGAAGCTGAAGGTCCTCGAGGCGATCGTTCCCCCCGCGGTCGAGGACGTGCCAAAGATGGCGGTTCGCGCGCAGTACGGCCCCGGGACCGTCGGCGGCAAGCGCGTTCCCAGCTACCTGGAGGAGGAGGGCGTCGACCCGCGCTCACGCACCGAGACCTATGCCGCGCTCCGCCTGCACGTGTCGAACTGGCGGTGGGCCGATGTCCCGTTCTACCTGCGTACGGGCAAGCGCCTGGCGCGCAAGCTGACCGAGATCGCCGTGACGCTCAAACCGGTCCCTCATCTCGCCTTCCAGAGCATCGGCTCGGTCGGCGTGCAGCCGAATCAGATCATCTTGACGGTGCAGCCAGACGAGGGCGTGTCGGTGACGCTGGGCGCGAAGATCCCGGGGCCGACGATGCGGATCAGGCCGGTCAACATGGAGTTCCGCTACGGCACGTCGTTCATGTCGGAGTCTCCCGAGGCGTACGAGCGGCTGATCCTCGACGCGATGCGCGGAGACGCGACGCTGTTCACCCGGGGAGATGAGATCGAGGCGCTGTGGGGGATCATCGACCCGATCCTGACCGGCTGGCATCAGGACACGGAGTCGCCGATCCCGCAGTATCCAGCCGGTTCCACCGGGCCGCCGGAGGCCGATGCCCTGCTCGAAGGCGACCGCAAGTGGCGGCGGTTGTGAGCGAAGACGTCTGGTCTGAAGAGAACACCAACCCGGACGCGATCGAGGCCGCGCTGCGAGAACTGCTGCGCGAACGCCACGCCGCCAACCAGGCGCTGGCGCCCGCGCGTGTGCTCAACATGGTCGTGGTCGTCGACCGCGAATGGAAGGGCGAGATCGCCAACCGGCTCGAGCGCGTCGGCCGCTACCACGCCTCGCGCACGATCCTGTGTGCCGTCGAGGAAGGGCGCGACACGCTCGACGCCGTCGCGGTCGTGAGCTACGACGAGCCGAGCGCCGGCGGCATTGGCGTGATGCGTGAGCAGGTCGAGATCGACATGGGGCCAGAGCACCTGAAAGGGCTCGAGACGATCGTCGACCCGGTCGTGATGTCAGACCTGCCCACCGTGTTGTGGAGCCCCCACGGGCACGACGAGGCCGTCGAGGCGCTGCGGGACCTGCTCGACGTCATACTGCTCGACTCCGACGACCTGCCCGACGCCGAAGCCGGTCTGGCGCGGGCGGAGGACGAGCTCCGCTGCCTGTACGTGGTCGATCTCGCTTGGTTGCGCACGACGCCGTGGCGCGAGCGCCTGGCTGCCAGCTTCGATCCGCCGGCACGGCGCGCGGCGCTGGCATCGCTGGACGGTCTCACGATCCGCCACCAGGTGAGCTCGACCGCGAGCGCGCTGCTCCTGACGGGCTGGATCGCCTCGCGCCTCGGATGGCATATCCGGCCACTAGAGTTGGCGAATGGCGACGGTCTTCGCGGGCGTGCCTACACGGGCGGGCCGCGTTACGTCCAGATCGCACTGGAGCCGTTCGAGCAGGACGTGCCCGGGCTGGCCGGGGTGACTGTCGCGTGGGGAGAAGAGAACAACCTGTCGTTGGACCGGGCCCAGGGTGGGCTGCGAGCCCGGGAGTGCTCGCCGGAGCGCGAGGAGAGCAGCTGGCTGGTGCTGGGCGCATCCCGGGGGGAGGGCGGAATCTTGGGCGAGGGAGTCCGGCAGTCGCATCTGCGCGACCCCACCTATGGTCCGGCGCTCCGAGCCGCCAGGGAGTTCTGCCCCGATGCCGGTTGAGATCGAGGTCCTTCACGATCCGGCTCGGGCCTGCGCCGCCATGCTGGTCGGCGTGGCCGCCGGCGGTGGGCAGATGGTGCTCACCGGCGGGTCGACGCCCAAGGCCGCGTACGGCGAGTTCGTCGAGGCGGTTCAGACTGTGGGGATCGACGTGTCGCGCTGCACGATGTGGTTCAGTGACGAACGGTGCGTGCCGCCGGAGGATGAGCGCTCCAACTACAGGCTGGTTCGAGACTCGCTGCTCGAGCCGCTCGGCCAGGCTGCGGCTCCGGTGATCCACCGGATGCGGGGGGAGTTGGGTCCGCTTGAGGCGGCGGATGAATACGAGCGCGAGTTGCGCGCCGCCGGTCCGCCGCGCTTCGACCTGGTGCTCCTCGGGATCGGACCGGACGGTCATCTGGCGTCGATGTTCCCCGACCAGGCGTCGCTGTCGGAGCGCTCGCGGCTGGTCCTGGGCGTCGAAGAGTCCGGATGGGAGCCGTACGTGCCGCGGGTCACGCTTACGTTTCCGGCACTCGTGAACTCCCGCCAGATCGTCTTCCTGGCCACCGGGGCTTCGAAGGCCGAGCCGGTGGCCGCGGCGTTCGGCCCGAACGCCAAGCCGGATCCAGGCCTGCCATCGTCATTGCTGCCGACGATGGCCAAGGAGATCACGGTGCTCCTCGACCCAGAGGCGGCTGCGGGGTTGGAGGCGTGAGCTCGGTCATCGGCGTCGATCTCGGCGGCACGAAAGTGATCGTGGCGTGCCTGCGGGGCAACCGGCTCAGCGAGTCGCTGCTCGAGCAAACCGACCGCTCGGCCAGCACGGCGCTGATCGACCAGCTCGCGGCGATGGTCGACCGGATCCGGTCCGACGACCTGGCCGCGGTCGGCATCGGCGTCCCCTCAATCGTCGAGTTCGAGACGGGGCGCGTCGTGTCGTCGGTCAACATCCCGCTTACCGACGTGCCGCTGCGCCAGGTGCTGGGCGAGCGGCTGGGCGTGCCGGTCTTCGTCGACAACGACGCCACCGTGGCCGCGCTCGCCGAGGCCCACGACTCGGAGCTCCGGCTCGTCGCGCAGAACCTGGTGATGATCACGATCGGCACCGGGGTGGGGGGTGGGATCGTGCTCGGCGGGAGGATCTATCGTGGCGCCACCGGGGGAGCGGGCGAGCTCGGGCACACGATCGTCGGGCTTGGGTTGGACGACTCAAAGCGCGTTCCTGCACCCCGCGCTCGCTTCCCGCAGCCCGGATCGCTCGAGTTCGTGGCCGCGGGTCACGCGCTCGACCGGCTCGCCGTCGACTGCGCCGGGGAGCACCCGGACTCCGTCCTCGGTCGGCTGACGGCGCACGGGCAGCCGGTGTTCGGAGCCGAGGCGGTGGAGGCGGCCCAGGCCGGCGATCCGGCCGCGGCGCAGATCGTCGAACTGTGGGCCGAGCGGGTGGGGATCGGGATCGCCAACGCGATCAACACGTTCGACCCCGAAGAGGTGGTAATCGGGGGCGGCGCGGCCCGGGCCGGTGATCTACTGCTCGAGCCCGCGCGGCGGGTGGCGCTCAAATATGTGGTGCCGGGTTTGGGCGGGCGCACGAGTATCCGGCTGGCCTCGCACGGGGTACGGGCCGGCGTGCTGGGGGCGGCGCTGCTGGCCGCCCATGAGGTCGAGGCGTCGGCCGCCGGCAATCGTGTGAACGGCCCAGCGGCGACTCTCAATGCACACGAGGAAGCGAGCGGGTAATGACCAAGAGAGTGATCGAGTGCAACATCTGCGGCGAGCCGCTGGCCGCCGCTACCGACGACGAGCTGCTCGGCCAGATGCGCGGGCACTACGCGCGCGAGCACCCGGACGCCGCGATGGACGAGCAACAGGCGCGCGAGACGATCGCGAGCGAGGCGTACGACGCCGCCGACGCGTAGGGCACGCGGCAGGGTTCGGCGAACTATCGGGGGTGAGGAGTGCGGATCGTTCTAGTCCGACACGGCGAGACCGAGTGGAGCCGCAGCGGGCAGCACACGAGCCGCACCGATCTGCCGCTGATCGAAGAGGGACGGCAGCGGGCCATCGACCTCGGGCCGATTCTGGCTAGCTGGGAGTTCTCGCTCGTGCTCACGAGCCCGCTTCGGCGCGCGCGCGAGACGTGTGAGCTCGCCGGGTACGGAGACCGCGCCGTGGTGTGCGACGACCTCCGAGAATGGGACTACGGCGAGTATGAGGGGCTGACCACACCCCAGATCCGCGAGCGGGATCCGAGCTGGAGCCTGTGGACCGACGGATGTCCTGATGGAGAGCAGCCGGCCGAGGTGGGCGCGCGGGCGGACGTCGCGCTCGAGCTGCTGCGCGGCGCCGGCGTCGACGCGCTCGCCTTCGGCCACGGGCACATCCTCAGGGTCGTGGGCGCGCGCTGGGTCGGCATGGAGGCGGCGGCCGGCGCCAGGTTCGCGCTGAAGGCCGGCGCGGTCTCGGTGCTCGGGTTCGAGCGCGAGACCGAGGTCATCGAGCTGTGGGACAGGGCGGGGTAGGGACGTAGTCGTCGTGTCGTCAGCGGCGCGGTACGCGCGAACGTGCCCGGGCGACAGCTGCGCTCGCTGATCAGCCTGTCGCCTCGTTCGTCGTCATCGGTCGCCGCTCGCTTCGTCGAGTTTCGATGAGCGTGTCGCCTGCGCTCGACGCTCAGACCGTGACGTTTGTCACCTCTGATTTCGGCCGGGCGCCACTTACGCCGCGGCCCGGCCGAGCCTAGTCTGCCTGGCATGGCTATGAATGACACACAGACAAATGAACCCGTCATCGAGGTGCGCGACCTGCGCAAGTCGTACGGCGAGGTGGATGCTGTGCGCGGGGTGAGCTTCGAAGTCTCGCGGGGAGAGGTGTTCTGTCTGCTCGGGCCCAACGGCGCCGGCAAGACGACGACCGTGGAGATCCTCGAGGGTTACCGTACGCGCACCGGCGGTGAGGCAAGGGTACTGGGCATAGACCCGGCCCCAGGTCAGCGCGAGCTGCGGGAGCGCGTCGGGATCGTGCTCCAGCAGTCCGGAGTGCAGAACGACCTGACCGTCGCCGAGCTGATCGAGATGTACGGGCGCTACTACTCGCGTCGGCGGCCGGTCAACGAGGTGATCGAGCTGGTCGAGCTGAGCGAGAAGCGCAACACGCGAGCGCGGGACCTCTCCGGCGGGCAGCGCCGCCGGCTCGACCTCGCGCTGGGACTGGTCGGTGATCCCGACCTGCTGTTTCTGGACGAGCCGACCACCGGGTTCGACCCGGGGGCGCGGCGTCAGGCCTGGTCGACGATCCGCTCCTTGTGCGATCTCGGCAAGACCGTGTTCCTGACCACCCACTACATGGATGAGGCGCAGCATCTGGCCAATCGGGTGGCGGTGATGAACGCCGGCCAGATCATCGCGATCGGCCGGCCCGAGGAGCTCGGCGGCCGCGACCTACGACCGGCCGAGGTCCGATTCACCCTGCCCGCGGCCTGGTCACTCGGCGATATCCCCGACGTTCCGTGCGAGCGGCGCACGCTCGAGGGCGACCGGGTCCTGGTGGTGACGAGGGAGCCGGTGCCGGCCGCGCAGCGAATCACGACCTGGGCGCTCGAACACGACATCGACCTGGGGCACTTCTCGGTGAGCCAGCCGACGCTCGAGGACATCTATCTCGAGCTCACCAGTTCAGTACGGGAGAATGACCACACCACGGCGCGGGAGGCGGTTCGATGAGCGCGGTTGCCTCAACATCGAGGACGCGGGACCTGGGCTTGGTCGCCTGGCAGATCCGCTACGAGCAGCGCGCCTACTGGCGCAACCGCGGCCGCGGCGTCTTCACATTCGTGTTCCCGCTGATGTTCCTGGTGATCTTCGCCTCACTCGACAAGGGAGCGCACATCCATAGCCTGGGCGGGATCCCCTACGACGACTTCTTCGTCCCCGGGATCCTGGCGTACGGCATCATCGCCACCACGTACGTGAACATGGCGATCAGCACGGCGATCCTCCGGGATCAGGGCGTCCTGAAGCGGATGCAGGGAACGCCGCTGCCGCGGTGGGCCTACATCGCGGCGCGGATCGGCTCCACGGTGGTGATCGTGCTGGCGATGACCGCGATCACGCTGGCGCTCGGCGTCGCCGCCTACGGCGTCCACATCCGGGCGTCCACGCTCCCTGGGCTGATCACGACGCTGGTGCTCGGGACCGCGGCCTTCACCGCGCTCGGTATCGGGATCACGCGCTTCATCCCGAACGCCGAGGCGGCTCCGGTTGTCGTGAACCTGACCATCCTTCCGTTGACCTTCATCTCGAGCATCTGGTTCCCTCCGATTGGGATGCCGAAGGTGCTGATCGACATCGCCAAGCTGTTCCCGATCCAGCCGCTGGCGGACGGGCTGCAGCACGCCTTCAATCCGCTCACGACGGGGGCGGGCTTCGATGGGCAGGATCTCCGGACGCTGGCCATCTGGGCGGCCGCCGGCGTCTTCCTGATGCTCCGCTTCCTGCGCCAGCCGCAGGGCGAGGCGGGATGAGCGTCGTCTCCTCCGATACGTGCGACCGGCCGGGCGAAGGTCCGGTCGGCCGTCGTTGGCGAAGGTTTGTGGCCAACTTCGTGCCCTTCCGACACGCGGGGCGCGGCGTCCGGGCTACGGGCGCGCTGGTCTGGTTGGCGTTCATCGTCTTCCCGCTGGTCAACGCGATCGGGAAGCACGGGACGCCTCTGCAGCAAGGAGCGATCATCGCCGGCGCCGCCGCGTTCGTCGCTGCCTACGCGGCCATGGTGCTGACATGGCGTCTAGAGCATCCGAGCCGCCTGACGCTCGTCTTGTTCCTGGTCCTACTGAGCCTCGCGACCGCGCTGACCGTCGGGCAATCGGCCGGGTGGGGTTTCTTGTTCACCTACTGCGCGGCGTGCACCGCGCTTGTCGCACGCAAGCAGCTGGGCTTATACGCCGTCGCGTTGTGTGTGTTCCTCGCTGCCATCACCTCCACGATCGCGGGCGCCGGCGGCGGAACCGTGGTCAGCTTCGTTGCCAGTACGGCGGGAGTCGGGATGCTGATGCTCGTGATGGGCGACCTGCGCCTGCGCAACGAGGAGCTGAACGAGGCCCGGGCCGAGCTGGCGCAGATGGCAGTGACACAGGAGCGCGAACGCTTCGCCCGCGACCTGCACGACCTGTTGGGTCACTCCCTGTCGGTCATCACCCTCAAGGCCGAGCTCGCCGGTCGCCTTTTGCACGAGGGGCCCGACGCCGCCGCTCGTGAGGTCGGGGAGCTCGAGCAGATCGCACGCAATGCGCTCAGCGAGGTGCGCGAAGCGGTCAGCGGCTACCGCCAGCCGACCCTCGAACGTGAGCTGGCCGGCGCCCGCATGGCCCTGTCCGCCGCCGGTATCGACGCCGACATCCACGAGACCCATGTGCCACTCGAGCCGCCCGTCGAGGCCGTCCTCGCCTGGACAGTGCGAGAGGGCGCCACCAACGTGATCAGGCACAGCCACGCGCGTCACTGCACGCTCCGCATGATCGCCAGCCTGACCGACGCCGGCGTCGAGGTGATCGACGACGGCGTGGGGGAGGGCGGTGGCGCAGGCCCTGCCGGCGCCGGGGTGGGGGCCGGCGTGGGCGGTGGCGCCGGCGTGGGCGTGGGTTGCGGCGTGGGCGTGGGCGGCGGCGCGGGCGTGGGCGGTCGCGCGGGCGTGGGCGGTCGCGCGGGCGTGAGCGCTGGCGTCGGCGGTGGCTCGGTTATCGGCGGTGGCGCCGGAGTTGGCACGGAGACTCGGGTCCGCGGTGGCACGGCCAACGGGCTCGGGACGGGCAACGCCTCGGGCGGCCACGGCCTCGCCGGGCTCGCCGAACGCGCCCGCATGGTGAACGGGACGCTCGAAGCCGGCGCCCTCGCCGGCGGCGGCTACCGTCTCGCGGTCACCATCCCGGTGTCGCGCGCGTGATCCGAGTGCTCCTGGCCGAGGACCAGACGATGGTGCGCGGCGCGTTGGCCAGCCTGCTCGACCTTGAGCCCGACATCGAGGTGGTGGCGCAGGTCTCGCGCGGTGACGAGGTCGTTGCCGCGGCGCTGGCTTCGACACCGGATGTCGCCCTGCTAGACATCGAGATGCCGGGCTGCACCGGCCTCGATGCCGCCGACGCGCTCACCGGCGAGCTGCCCGACTGCCGGATATTGATCTTGACCACGTTTGGGCGCCCGGGCTATCTGCGGCGCGCGATGGAAGGAGGCGCGGCCGGTTTCCTGTTGAAGGACGCTCCCGCCGGCGAACTGGCGGCGGCCATCCGTCGCGCCGTTGGCGGCGAACGGGTTGTCGATCCGGGCCTGGCGGCGGCGGCGCTCAGCCAAGGCGAGAGCCCGCTCACTCCCCGCGAACTCGAGGTGCTGGCCGCCTCGCGACAGAACGCCACCGTCGCCGAACTAGCCCAAACCCTTTACCTCTCCCCAGGCACGGTCCGCAACCACCTTTCATCGGCGATGCAGAAGCTCGACGCCCGCAACCGGGCGGAGGCCGTGCGGATCGCTGAGGAGAAGGGATGGCTTTAACGGCTA
>Ga0335074_10015219_pt1 | contig 10801 bp, 9 predicted proteins | sample Lox_Sample_23_FD_206715 | JGI IMG/M metagenome (GOLD analysis project Ga0335074, IMG submission 206715) | Soil microbial communities from Loxahatchee National Wildlife Refuge, Florida, United States - Lox_Sample_2.3 | ecosystem: Environmental > Terrestrial > Soil > Wetlands | place: USA: Florida... | reverse complement strand
GCCTGGAACAGATCGTATGCGAGGTTGCTGTCCTTCGCGTTGTACTGTACCTGGTAGGTCTCCGGCTCCTGGGCGAAGCGGCCGGCCGAGAAGCGCAGCACCGTGTCGGTGTTGAGCGTATAGGTCACGCCGACGCGAGGCGTTAGGGCGTTTTGCGAGAGCGTCGGCGAGTAATCGTTGCTGAGCAGCAGATGGCCGTCCTGGCCGTTGGGATGAACGGTCTGCACGGGATGCGCCGGGATCGAGTAGTCGATCGGGCAGGTCAATCCCACCCACGGCTGCGAGGGCAAGAACGTTTGGGGCTTTGCCGGGATGACGTACGGCTGCAGCGTGACCGGGTTGTAGCAGAACTCGTTCTGGCCTGCGGTGAACCAAAAGTCTTGTCCGTCGCTATTGGTGTTGGCGAGGTTGTACTCGTAGTTTTCGTCGCGTAATCCCAAATCGACGTCCACGCGATCGGTCGGATTCCAGCGATCGTCGAGCGCAAGCGCGGTGAAGTTCGGAACGACCGTGTTCACGAAGCCGGAGCTTCCGCTGTTGGTCACCTCCCACTGCGCACCCGCTACGGGGTGCGCCACCGGCGGCGTAGGATCGCCGAACGTGCCGCAGCTGTTGGGCGCCGGGCAGGCCTCTGCGGGCGTGCTCGCCCCTACCGGCAGCAGGTTACAGGTCGTGCGCGCGCCGCTGGCGGGGTCGAAGCACTCCGAGCCGTTGGTGTAGTTCGTAGCGGGCGTGTCGATCGTTTCGTTGTATTGCGTGTTATTGAAGCGGTTCGTGGTCGCGGTGGTGTAGTTGGCGTCGAAGGTGAGCTGGTTGCTCGACGAGAGCTGGTCGGCGAAGGAGAAGGCGAGACCGCGGGTATGCGATTCCAGCTCGTAGTCGTAGGAGAGCACGCCCAGACCGTAGAGCTGCGACGCATAGCTCAGCGGGCCGTTCTGCAGCCAGTCCGAGTAGAACGTGTATCCGTAAATGCGGAAGTAGGCGGTCGAACCGATGTTGTGCTGGTACTGCAGCTTAACGATTCCGGCGTTGTTCCAGAAGCCGTCGCGCGTATCGGAGGGGATCGCGGAGTAAGAGCCGGCGGCGCAAGCGGCGGCCGGGAGAGGCGAACCGTAGCTCGACGGGGAGATGTTGGCGCAGCGGTCGCCCGGCGAAGCGGGCTCGAAATACGCCGCCGCCTTTACGTCGGCGGCGTTTTCGCCGAAATACGTGCCGGCCGGCCACGTGACGAAGTCTCCCCAGACCTCGGGCTTGTTGCCGTACCCGTAGAGCTGGTTGAGCTGGTAGACGAGGTTGGGGCCGATGTCGTTCGCCGAGCTGTAGTACTGGCTGAGCAGCATGTCGTTGTCGTAGAGGATCTGGATGTCGTCGCGCCCGGAGTCGCGTTTGTGCGGGATACCGATGTGCAGGTTGACGACGCTCTCGCGATCGGAGAGATTCGAGTAGCTCGAGTAGGCCGGCGAGATGGTTTGATAGCAGCCCGGGTCGTTGGCAACCCCCTTGGGCAGGGCAACGTATCCGGGCTGTCCCGGCTTGTAGTCGAACGGGTCGTAAACCGGCGACGGATTGGGGCCGTCGTAAAGGCCCGATCCCTGCGGGGGCGTCGAGAGACACGTTGGATAGACGCCGCCGAAATAGAGATTCGCGGTATTATCGGCGATGACGGAGTAGCCCCACGTGTCGCCGAGCGAGGCGCCGTTGAACTGGTCGAGATAGCGATAGTCTTGGTTGTAGCCGCCGATGCCGACGTAGTACGAGAAGAGCCGGTCCGGAGTCGAGCCGCCGGCCTCGACTTGCGCGTGGTGGTAGTACGCGGGGGCACCGACGCCCGCGTTGACGTTGGCAAAACCGGGGTAGGTGCCGGTCTTGATGACCTGATTGATGAAGCCGGCCAGGCCGCTCGCGCTCTCGCCGGCGGTCCCGCCGCCGGTGTAGACCTGCAGCTCTTGCTGCCCGAGCGTGCCGGCCGTACCGCCGGGGTAGTTGTCGAACGATCGGTTGACGGGCACGCCGTCGAACTCGTAGCCGACCTGGTCGTAGTCGCCGCCGCGGATGTAGACGGTTTGGAACCAGCCCTGCTGATTGGGCGGCACGAAGGCGCCCGGCACGGTGGCGATCGCCGAATAGGCGTTATTGAGCCCGCCGCCTCCGCCGACGCCTTGCACGGCGTTGGTGACGGTCGCGTTGACCGAGTAGACGTCGGTCGTCGTTCCCGATTTCACGAGGTCCATCGAAGAGCGAGCGGTGACCGAGGCGATCGTCTTGAGCGCCGGCTGCAGCGCGATGTGCACGTTCTGGATCTGGTCGGCGAAGACGGCGATGCCGGTGATCGAGGTCGCGGCATAACCGGCTTTGGTCGCCGAGAGCGTATACGTGTCGGGAGCCAGCGAGAGGAACGTGAAGTGTCCGGCTGCATCGGTTTGAACGGATGCGGTCTGCGACGGGCTCGTCGCCTTGATGGTGGCGCCGGCTACCGGTGCGCCGGCAGCGGTCGTGACGAAGCCGCCTACCGAGCCGGTCGTGCCGGCGCAGACGGGAACCGCGCAAGCCAGGACGGAGGCCGCCAGGACGGCGGCGAGGCAACGGACGGAAGAAAAACGCATGGACGCTCCCTGCAATCGGCGACGGGCGGTCTACATGCGAGCTTGCGATTCGCGGTGCCGAAAAACTGCACCTTGCATCGGAGGGCGGCACGAGCGCCGTTCGCGAAGTTGCGATGATGCAAGCTACCGCACCGGCCTTTATCGCTCGCGCAATGTGGCTTTGGATCGTCCTCGGCGTGCTCGGACTGGCCTACATGGTCTTCTGTCCGCACGTCTATCACACGTCGTTCTCCGATTTCTTCGCGGGGCTGCTCGTCGGCTTGGCCTTGGTTGCCTGCTTCGTCCGAGCGCCCCGCGCCCCGAGCAGCTAGTCTTCTTCGGCTTCGCCGGGCTCTTCGGAGAGGATCGCGTAGAGATCTCGGCGCGTGCGTTCGAGGACTTTGACCGCTTTGCGGAAGACCTCGACGTCGCCGCTGCGCGCCAGGTGTTTGGCGGCATCCTTGATGCCGTGAATCTGTTCCATTGCCGCGGCGATGACGCTGTGGAAATCGCGGTCGTCGCCGGACGGCTCGTTGTTCGGCCGCTCCGCCAGGAGCTTGCGGCCCGCATCGGTGATGCTGTAGACGCGCTTCCCGTCGCGCTCCTCGCCGCGAATGAAGTCGCCGTCTTCGAGCATCTGCAGGGCCGGGTAGATCGATCCGGGGCTCGGGCGGGCGCCGGTGCGCGCCTCGATCTCGAGCATGATGTCGTAGCCGTGGCGCGGTGCCGACTCGATCGCGGAGAGAATCTCGTATTTCATCTCGCCGCGGCCGCGGCCGCGTCCAAAGCCACCCATCCCGCGCCGTCCGCGCCCGAATCCGTGGCGCCCGTGCATGAAATGTCTGAAGTGGTGCATGTCGCTGAAGTGTTCGGTAAACATATCTTGTAAGTTACTCGATATATCGACACCTGTCAAGAGCCTGCGTGCATGACAAGGGCGGGGATGGCGCCAAAGGCACGGGGATGACGACGACGATTTCAGGTGCGCGGACCGTGCGGGCGCCGCGGGGGAGCGAGCTCTCTTGTCTGGGATGGCAGCAAGAAGCCGCCTTGCGAATGCTCATGAACAACTTGGATCCCGAGGTGGCCGAGCGGCCCGACGATCTGGTGGTGTACGGCGGCAACGGACGGGCGGCGCGCTCGTGGGAGGCGTTCGACGCGATCGTGCGCACGCTGCGGCGCCTGAAGAACGACGAGACGCTGATCGTGCAGAGCGGCAAGCCGGTCGCGGTGTGGAAGACGCACGCGCGCGCGCCGCGCGTTTTGATCGCCAACTCGAATCTCGTCGGCAAGTGGGCGGATTGGAAAGTCTTCCGCGAGCTCGAAGCGCAGGGTCTGACGATGTACGGCCAGATGACGGCGGGCTCGTGGATCTACATCGGCACGCAGGGCATCGTGCAAGGCACCTACGAGACCTTTGCCGAGCTCGCGCGCCAGCACTTCGGCGGATCGCTCAAAGGGCGCGTCGCGCTGACGGCGGGCATCGGCGGCATGGGCGGCGCGCAGCCCCTCGCCGTCACCATGAACGACGGGATCGCGCTGGTCGTCGACGTCGACCGCGCACGGCTCGATCGCCGGCGCGAACTGCGTTACCTCGACGTCGTCGCCGATTCGCGCGACGAGGCGCTGGCCGCCGTCGAGCGCGCCAAATCCGCCGGCGAGGCGATCTCGATCGGATACGAAGGCAACGCGGCGATCGAGTTCCCCGAGCTCTACAATCTGGGCTTCCGTCCGGATGCGGTCACCGATCAAACCTCGGCGCACGATCTGCTCAACGGCTACGTTCCAGCCGGCCTGACGCTCGCGCAAGCCGATGCGTTGCGCAAGAGCGATCCCGCCGAGTACGAGCGGCGCGCGCTGGAAAGCTGCGGCGCGCACGTGCAAGCGATGGTGCGCTACCTCGACGCGGGCGCGATCGTCTTCGACTACGGCAACAACATCCGCGAGCAGGCGCAGCGCGCGGGCTTCTCGCGGGCCTTCGCATTCCCGGGCTTCGTCCCGGCGTTCATCCGGCCGCTCTTCTGCCGCGGCTCCGGCCCCTTCCGCTTCGCCGCGCTCTCGGGAGATCCGGACGATATTGCGCGCTGCGACGAGAAGCTGCTCGAGCTCTTCCCGCAGAACGCCTCGCTCGCGCGCTGGATTCGGCTCGCTCGCGAGCGAGTCGCCTACCAGGGGCTGCCGGCGCGCATCTGCTGGCTCGAGTACGGCGACCGCGCGAAGGCGGGGCTGGCCTTCAACGAGCTCGTGCGCAGCGGCGCGGTGAAAGCGCCGATCGTCATCGGCCGCGATCATCTCGACACCGGCAGCGTCGCCTCGCCCTATCGCGAGACCGAGGCGATGAAGGACGGCAGTGACGCGATCGCCGACTGGCCCATCCTCAACGCGCTGCTCAACACGGCGGCGGGCGCGAGCTGGGTGAGCTTTCACCACGGCGGCGGCGTCGGCATCGGCTACAGCCTGCACGCCGGGATGGTCGTCGTCGCCGACGGCACGCCGCTGGCCGACGAGCGCCTCGGCTGCGTGCTCGCGACCGATTGCGGCATGGGCGTCGTACGCCACGCCGACGCCGGCTACGAAATTGCCATCGAGACCGCCGACGAAAAAGGCATCGATTGGCGTCTCTGATCGTCCGCGCCAAGACGATCGTCACGTGCGATGGCGACGCCGCCCAATGCGGCGTCGGCTTCGATGCGCTCGGCCGTATCGACGACGGCGCGATGCTCGTCGAAGGGGGGCGTATCGCCGCGATCGGCCGGCGCGCCGAGGTGGAAGCACAGGCCGCACCCGGCGCGCGCGAGCTCGACCTGCTCGATTGCACGGTCGTTCCCGGATTGGTCGACGCGCACGCGCACCCGCTCTTCGCCGGCGATCGCGAGCCGGATTTCGCCGCGCGCCAGCGCGGCGAGAAGGCGCCGCTCGGGATGCTCTACACCGTGGAGCGGACGCGCGCGGCCCTGTTGGACCCGGCGAGCTTCTACGAAACCACCCTTCGCCCGCGCCTGCACGCGATGCTCGCCCACGGCACGACCACGCTCGAAACGAAGACGGGCTACGCTCTTCATAAACCCGGCGAGTCGGAGCTGCTCGATTTGATCGCCGAGCACGCGGGCGACGCTGACGTTCCGCGCCTGATCGCCACCTTTCTGGGAGCGCACGCGTTGCCGCCCGAGTTCGCGCATGAAGCGGCGTTCGTCGACTACCTGATCGATCAAGCGATCCCGGCCGCAGCGGCCCACGGGGCCGTTTACGCCGACGCCTTCTGCGAGCCCGGATTCTTCTCGCCGGAGCAGACGCGGCGCTATCTCGACGCCGCCCACCTGCACGGGATGCGCCTGCGGGTGCACTGCGACGAGATGTCCTTCGGCGGAGCCGCCGCGATGGCGGTCGCGGCGGAAGTCGATGCGGTCGACCACTGCAACTACATTCGCGACGAAGACGTCGCGGCGATTGCCGCCGCGGGGATCGTGACCGTCGCCTGCCCGGCGACCATCGTCTACCTCGACTTGCCGCAGCGGGCGCCGGTACGCGCGCTGCTCGAACGCGGCGCGAGCGTCGCGCTCGCCTCCGACTTCAACCCGGGCACGTCGCCGTGCTTCAACCTGCAGACGGTTGCGTACTTCGGACGCAAGCTCTTTGGGCTCTCCGCGGCCGAGGCGCTCTTCGGCGTCACGCGCGCGGCCGCGCACTCGCTGCGCGCCGATGCGGGGCGGCTCGCCCCCGGCTCCGCCGCGGACTTCGTCGCGCTGCGGATCGAGGCTCCCGACGAGTTCGGCTGGCAGTTCGGAGGCAATCTCGCGGCCTGCGTCGTCAAGGGCGGAGAGGTGGTGGCATGAACGAGCTCGTGCGCTGCGCGCGGGCGCTGGCCGGCGGGGAACTGCGCACCGACTACGCGTTCGTCGTGCGCGACGGCAAGATCGCGGCTGCAGGCGACTTTGCCTCCGTCCGAGCCTCGGCCGAAGGGCTCGACGCGCGTGCTTTTCCCGCAGACCGGCTGATCGTGCCGGGCTTCGTCAACGGGCACAGCCACGCGTATCAGATCTTGCTGCGCGGATGGGCCGACGACTGGAGCTTTGCCGACTGGCGCAGCGAGGCGCTCTACAAGGTCGTTCCCCAACTCGGGGTCGACGACGTGTACTGGGTATTCGTGGCGGCGTTCTCCGAGATGCTGGCGGCCGGCATCACGACGGTCGCCGAGTTCTTCTATCTCAACGGCGAGGGCAACGCGCGCGCGGAGGCGGCGATTCGCGCGGCGCAGGACACCGGCATCCGGCTGATCTTCGCGCGCACCTGGATGGACGCCGCCTACGCACCGCCGGCGTTCCGCGAGTCGATCGACGACGCTTCGCAGCGCACCCTCGAGCTGCTGCGGCGCTATCCCGATGCGAACGTCTGCGTCGCGCCGCACTCGCTGCACGCCGCCTCGCACGAGATGATCCGTGCGGCGGCCGAGTTCGCGCGCGCGCACGACGTGATGCTCCACGTCCACGTCGCGGAGGCGCCGTACGAAGGCGCGCAGACGCTCGAACGGCACGGCCGCTCGCCGATCGCTTTGTTGGATCACCTCGGCGCGCTCGGCGAGCGGACGGTCGCCATTCACGCCATTCACGTGACCGAAGACGAGAAACGCGCGATCGCCGAGCGCGGGGCGCGCGTGGTGCACAACCCCATGACGAACATGTACCTGGGCGACGGCATCTGCGACGTCGCCGGATTGCTCGCGCGCGGCGTGCCCGTCGGGCTGGGAACCGACGCCGACGTCAAGCCCTCGATCCTCGACGAGATGCGCGCGGCGACGCTCTTGCAGAAGATCGCCGCCCTCGACGGCAGCGCCCTCGGCGCAAAGCCCGCGTTTGCGATGGGAACGGCGCTCGGAGCGCGGGCGCTGCGCGTGCCGGCCGGCGATCTGGTGGAAGGCTGCTTCGCCGACTATCTCGTGCTCGACGCTGCCGGAATCGATCCGTGGAGTCCCGCGGTGAACGCCGTCGTCTACCGAGCGAGCGACGCCTGGGTGCAGGCGGCCTTCACGAGCGGCCGGCGCGTCTACGTGGGCGAGCCCTCGCCGCTCGCGCGCAAGGCGCGGGAATCGGTGGCGCGCATCGCCGAACGACTCATCCCCTAGGGAGGATGAACCGATGCAGCGCTATCTCTTCGCCGCGTTCGCGATCGCCCTGGCCGCGGGCCTCATAGCGTGCGGCGGCAGCTCGGGCTCGAACGCCGGCAACGCCGCCGCGAACAACGCGGCCGCCGCGCCCTCTGCCCCCGGCGCGATGATGGATATGGGCGGCACGACCGGGGCCGCGCCGGTTCCGTCGTCGCTGGATTGCGGCGCCGTCAAACCGGTCTGGGCGAACACCTCGACCAAGAAATACCACGAGCCCGGCGACCCGTACTATGGAAAGACGAAGCACGGCGAATACCTCTGCCCGGCGCAAGCCAAGAAAGACGGGTTTAGGCCGGCCGGCGGCTCGGCGAAGGCGCACCACCGCTCACGACAGTAGCGCGCGCTCCAGCGCGGCCAGCGCTTCGGGGAGATTCTTGCGGCCGTAACCGATGCGCACGTGCGCGTCGCCGGCGTCGAAGATGGCGCTCGGGATCAGGAGCACGCCGGCGCGCTCGACGAGATCGGCACAAAGGCGCTGCGTGCTTCCGCCGAGATAACGCGGGAACGCGGTGGTGCCGGCCCGCGGGCGGTGCCAGCGCCAGCGGTGCTCGTGCCGCGCGAAAAATGCGTCGAGCAGATCGAGGTTTGCGCGGGCGATCGTGCGCGTGCGTTCGAGCAGCGCTTCGCCGTGGCGCAGCGCGAGCGTGGCCAGGAACTCGCTCGGCGAAGGGTTGCAGATCGTCAGATAGTCTTTGAAGGCAGCCATCGCGTCGTAGAGCGCGCGGTCGTGCGTGGCGATCCAGCCGATGCGCAGGCCGGCGAGGCCGTAGGTTTTGGCCATCGCGCCGAGCGAGACGCCGCGCTCGTAGAGATCGCAGACGGCGGGAACGCGATCCGCCGGCTCGCGCTCCGAGCCGCGGTAGACTTCGTCGGAGAAGAGCAGCAAGCCGTGCTTGCGGGCGAGGGCGATGGTCGCGTCGAGGCGCGCGCGGTCGAAGACGTAGCCGGTCGGATTGCCCGGAGTGGTAATGAAGATCGCGCGCGTCGAGGGGCGAATCAGGCGCGCGAGCTCGCCGGGGTCCGGCGCACCCTCTCCGTCGAGATCGACGGGCCACGGGATCACCTCCGCGCCGATCGCTTCGGCAACCGCGTAATGCGATTGATAGGCGGGCAGCTGCACGACGACGGAATCGCCGGCGGAGAGCGCGACGTTGGCGAAGGCGAAGATCGGCTCTTGCGCGCCGGCGTGCACCAGCACGTCGTCTGCCGCGGTGCGCTCGTAGAGCGCCGCGATCGCGGCGCGCAGCGCTGGGCTGCCGGACGATTCCGTATACCCGAGCCAGCACGTTAGCAACCGCTCCTGCGAGCCGGGCTCGAGCCCGAGCAAGTCCCCGATCGCGAGCGACTCGGGATCGCTCGACCCCAGCAGATAGCGCGCCGTGAACTCGTACCGCGCGAAGTAGCGCTCGAGCGCAAACGGTCTCGGTCTCATAAGCGTTCGCGAACCTTTCGCATGAAGGGAGCGAAGCGGGCGTTGTTGGCGTCGGTCGAGGGTAGGCCAGTGTAAACCACGACGGCGTAGCGCCGGCCCGATGCGGTTTCGAGGATGCCGCCGTCGTGCGTCACCTCGCTGGTATCGCCGGTCTTGTGTGCAAAACGGTCCCCCTCTGCGAGTCCGGGCGAGAGCTTCTCGTTCCACGCCTGGGCGGCGAGCATCCCAAGCAGCAGTGCCGCGCCGGGGATCTCGCCGGCGGCGATTGCTGCGAAGAGCCGCGCCGCGTCGGAGGCGGGATGCGCGTTGCGGCTGCGACCGTCCCAGCCGGGGTCGGGGAGAAGCGGGTCGCTGCCCGAGAGCTTGCGCGCGAACCGGGTCGCCGGCAGGCCCAGCCGCTCGCGCGCGAGGACGGTCGCGCGCTCGCGGCCGACGATATCGAAGAGCAGGTTGGTGGCGACGTTGTCGGAGCGCGCGATCGCCGCGTGCAGCAGCGCCTCGAGACTCGCCTCGTATCCTTCGACCAGGGGCGACTCCAGGTCGTTGGCGGTGAGATTCGCTGCGGTGACCGGGTGGCGATCCCTCAGCCGCAACCGTCCCGCCTCAACCTCCGCCAGGGTCGCGGCCGCGAGCGGCACCTTGATCATGCTGGCCGGGTAGAGCGCACGTTCGGGGTCCAGGACGGCCTGGGGGCGTCCATCGAGGGGGGCCACGACGATCGAAGCGGGCGCAAGGCCGGCCTCGCTCGCCAAGGCCCCCAACATCGCCCCGTCCAGCCGCACGCCGGCGCCTTCTCGGAGCCGGTGTGCCACTCATGCGTGTAAGCACTTGCATTCACTTCGCCGGGTGTGCTAGACTGCGTGCAAGTACCCACTTGCAGGGCGGGACCGCCCAGAGGCATCGCAAGGTGAAACGCTTAGAAACCGTCGTTATCGAGTACCGAGGAGCCTTCCCGGCCCTACAGGCCGCCGTCCTGGCGGCGCTCGAATCGGGCGCCCGGGTCGTCTTGAGCCTGGATTCGCTGCAGGCCCTGGACATCGAGACGATGCGCGCCCTCATCCGGCTGCTGCGCCGCTGCCGCGCCTTGGGCGGAGAGGTCTCGCTGCAAGCCAGCAACCCCGAAGTGCGCCGCACGCTCGCGGTGACGGCCCTGGACCGGCTCTTCCCGATCTACGACCCGGGGGCGGCCGCCTAATGCGCCTTTTCGCCCCGCTGCTTGCACTCGCGCTGTGCGTCGCGCCGGCGGCCGCGCCGGCCGGCGCGCAAGACGCGCCGCCGACCGACCCGCACGCCATCATCGTCAAGATGATCGGGAGAAATCCCACGCTCGAATCGTACCGCTCGCGCGTGCACGTCGACGTGCGCATGCTCAACTTTCCGTTTCTCTCGCCGCGTCTGGACGGCACGACGTACTTCAAGCGTCCGAACACCTACGAGGTCGTCTTCGACCACGTCCCCGGCTACGCCAAGGGCTTCTCGAAGCTTTTCGACGACGTCGGCGACCCGGCGGCGTGGGAGAAGGACCAGAACGTCGCCTTCGCCGGCATCCAAGACGTCAACGGCCGTCCGGAACTCGTCTTGCGTTTGACCAAAAAAATCCACAGCGACATCCTCGACCACACGCTT
>Ga0335074_10015218_pt1 | contig 10801 bp, 9 predicted proteins | sample Lox_Sample_23_FD_206715 | JGI IMG/M metagenome (GOLD analysis project Ga0335074, IMG submission 206715) | Soil microbial communities from Loxahatchee National Wildlife Refuge, Florida, United States - Lox_Sample_2.3 | ecosystem: Environmental > Terrestrial > Soil > Wetlands | place: USA: Florida... | reverse complement strand
GGTTTAGCGCATTTTCCAGGTGTGCGCTCTCTAGAAATTATCATGGCGGGCTGCAGATTGCATACCGATACACTCTACATATCACAAAGTTGCAGGTCTGGCCATATGCTACCCACCTCCAAGTGGCAATGAAGGCATCTTCCTTGCTTTGTGCATTCTTTTCAGCTTGGCTTAGTCTTGTCAACTCGTGGAAGAGGGCAAACTACCTTCAGATCGACGAACTGTACTCGTCGTGACTATTTTGACTGGTTCATCGTAGATAGTGTTTGTTGGCGTGTAGTCTAATGTATGTACTCAGTGACGTTTCTGTAACTCTTGCTTTGTTTTCGGTTGGAAGCCGGACGAGTCATGTCGTTAAGGATGAAACAAGTCACAAAGATTGTCATCAGATGAAGCTGCCTCCTCAGAACACAATTGTTTTATTATTTCCTCGATGGGATGGATCATATCCGGAGTGCATGGCATCGGATCCATGACAAACGGCACGGAGAATGTATCAGGAAGTCTCTTGCTGTATCACAATTGACAGACCATGAGCGAAGTTTGAGGCTGTCCACGTCACCTTATCCAACGAGTAACAGGTTGATCTCCATGCGTTCATCTGCTTCCGAGCGTCCGAGGAAACGTACTGTACAGGACTCAGAAATACCTTGTGCACAAGAAACCCATTATTCGCATGGGAGCTATAGCGGAAACCTCCCACCAATGGCTAATCTGTATGTTCAGCAACCATTTGCAGGCTCGCATGCAAAGGCGGGTCGGCAGTCTAAGAACACAGCGACAAAGCCAGCTGAATCCAAGGAATGGAAAGTGCCCTGGATTACGCCGCAATATATTCAAGGCAACGACGTGGAGGCTGATGACGATACACATCTTAGGAGATTAATTGGGAAAACATGTTTCTAGACCTTCAGAAGCCCATCGGAGCTTTTGGGATCGCTGTTGGGGGCTTGCATTTGTGGCATTCCAAGTGGCTACCAGTCAAATATGGTACGTGCGATCATCATGACCTGTCATGGCGCCTGGATCTGCATTACCCGAAGGCAGAATTCAGGCCTTGGCGCATCGCATGGGGTGTAGTGGAGCACATCCTTCCAAGGGCCCCATATCCCTGAGAGTTCGTTAGTTTATGAGCTTCACATGGCAATCATGCGACGTGGGATCTGATGATCCGGTCTGCCCAGGCAGAAACCGAGGCAGGTACCGAATATTGACGCACAACTCATACCAGAATTGGCACACAATACCACGATAACTCGGCTTGTCCCACAATGCACTGCACAAGTCGTCACCAATAATGCTCATGCGATATGCACTGGCCGCAGAATGGCTATCGATGCAATGCAATGGCCGGCCGTCAACCCAAATGCGACATGATGCAGTGTGAGGCATGGCAGAGTCGCTGAAAGCCGACACTCCGGCATGAGGAACGCCAATCATAGATGGTGGTGGCAGTTCTTCCGCCAGAAGGGCCGACGATCCTGGAATAGAGTTGAAGTATGCAGCCAAGTAAGGTGTGTAATTTCACGTCATTATGAAGGCGTTCTAGTCACGTTGTTCTTTTTTCATCTGGCAAGAAGTGCTGAAAGGTGTCGATTGACGGGCTGACCTACTAACCTCAAGGTGGGATAGAGTGGTGGTGGGACTCGACGTGTTAGTGGATAAGATCTGACAGCGCTGGAACCGAGAGACGTCGCATTTTGGGGAAAGTCGAGCCCAGGCGCGGAAGCGACCTGTCTATCATTCTTCCACCTAAAAACGGCCCGGCACGCCAATTTGGGAATGGACCACGTCCATCAGCTCCCGCCGTTGGACGATCCCACATTCCTAAATACAGCCCTCGCTACCAATTGACTTTGATTTGCCTGCGGAACTTTCTTACCGTGGTCGCAATTAAAATAATCATGCTCTCATCAAAGCATACGAATCAATGTCTTAGATCGGATGTCCTCGAGACGAATATAGAAGCGGTTCGTTTCAATATGCTTCGGCGAGACGGACAAGTTCTCAGGCTATGCAGAAGGCAGCGCCTCGTCCGCTCACTTATAAATATCCATGCCTTAAGACTGAACCCAAGGGGCGCCATCACGGACCTCTGACCATCGAAGCGATGTGCAGATGGGCGTGGTGATCATTCGGGGGTCCTGCCTGCAAATCCTACCTCGTCTCCCTAGACCCCCCCGGCCTTCTGGAAATCATCCCAAAAACCATCTCTAATGCTGATCGCCCGAGCGCTTGCAACCCGTGTTAGGGATCGATCAATGCTTGCCGGTTGTGACACATTCACACACGCCAGGACCTGTCAAATTCGTAAGCTGTAAGCAGAGAACAAGATGATCTTCAATGCAGATGTGGGGCCATAGGAATCTTGTGTTCCCAGAATGGCCAAGTTCGAGTTTGACTGTAATCAGGATGGGGCTTGGAAATTGATTAATTATGCTGCATTTCGTGCTCCTTCTGGTAAGCAAACGGACATTGGGACTCGGAAGGTGTGGAGGGGCAGGCAAAGCAAAGAACGATTTGAGTTGTAGATACTTGCCCCGATGTTTCCCTGGCGCATCGCCGCTGGGCCATACCTTCTCAAAACGACGTGACATCGCGTGGGTATTTGTATCCCCCGTCCCAGACGCATCTGGAGGGCAGTCCGGATAAGACGATCAATATTAACTGATGGGTGGTATTGGCAGACAGGGATGGAAAGGATCGCTGACAATATGACGCCCGCTATAGACCTTCCTTGCCTTAAGAGTATTGCATAACGTGGGAGATGGTAACGGTGCTGCAGCATGAGGTTGCAGGCATAGAGGCCCCTGTCGGATCCCTTAGTGGGTCGGTCTGCTCTGTCGTAGCGAAGCGGCAAGGCCTGTCCCAAACTCGCAGGACCGGTTTTACCAACCACAGCCGAGTTCGACGACCACCATCAACAAACCCCTACCCTGATCTTTTGACCCTCGCATGCTCCGGGTGCAGCATGGATGCCATGCCTCTTTTCACTCAACGGCCAAGCCTCCTCCCTCTCCACCGCCATCGCTCCACTATACAAACGCGGTGCCAGTGATGTCTCTTCTGGGCCAAGCAGAGTCGTATTCAAATTACATACTCTACTGCTTTGGCATGCCCTGTCCTATACTCCCTGGTCTGCCATCTCTAAACCCACCGCTCCACTATCCGAAAGACCCACACCCAATTTGTGTCAGGAAGGCAAACGGTACAGTCCTTGGGGTACCTCGACCGCCGTTGCGGCACTTCGTGCAGTGATTTGCAGCTGATCGTCCCCTCCTGCCAACATCCGAAGCACGACCACCATCTGATATATACCCTGCCCTCCACTCCGTGTCCGTCGGATCCATATACCTACGCCTATGCTCGCCGCTTCTATGTCCTGGAAATATACCATAATCGTCCCCATCGTCCTCGTTGCGACTTGAACCTACATACGCCTGCCTACGCTGCGCTCGATATGGTCATGAACCTCTCCAGTCTGGTTCACACCAGTAGAGTAAGACAAGAGCAAGCGCGAAACAACTTTACCACATCTTATACTCCCTCGAGGCACACACAAGTGGCAATGGCTTCCGCAATGGTGGGCATGCCTTATACGGCTCATGTCTCCCATCCATATTCATATATCTCTACCCCTCAAGCACCTCCATCTCCGCCTATCGAGGAGGCGCCGAAGTGCTCTTTGCCATCTATATCGAGTTTGTTGGGTCTAGCAGATAGTCCAACCACACAAGAGCAGTCGCAACGTATGTAAAACTCAAATATGGAGAGTATACGGCTGACAAAGATGTAGCTTCACCGGTAGAGCAACGGCCATCATCACAGTGTACACCTCAAACTGTGAATCACTCCAGAATAATCCTCCCTCCGACGCCGCCTATGCAAGCGGACTCTGGTTTTGATGGTCGACAATCGCCTTCCATCTCATCAATGTCACAGTTCTCTATTGTCACGGCTCCCGCTCCCAACTATTACTATCCCTCAAGTGCCATCAACAACGTAGAGCCTCATGCGCAACGCCAGCTGTCGCATTCTGTTCAACGGCGAGTCACTATACCTTATCCTACGCCGGCGTACTCTCCATCGTCATTCACCGCATCACCTCAATCAATGAGCTCCTACTATTCATCACCGACACAGCCCACTCCTCCACAGCAACAGTTCCCGGGCATGTACTACCAAAGACCTTTGCCTCAAGTATATCATTCGTACCGATTTTAGAGCCTAGCTAATATTATCAGAATTTCCCACCTCCACTCATCCCAGTAGCAGTCACCCTCGAGCCCTCGAGTAGTACCAATCCTTGGCAACATCATCATTACATCTCTCCATCATCACAAGCCAGCTTCCCTCAATCGCAAGATCGCTATATCTGCCAAACATGCAATAAAGCATTTTCGCGGCCCAGCAGCTTGCGCATTCACAGCCATAGTCACACCGGCGAAAAGCCCTTCAAATGCCCCCACCAAGGATGCGGCAAGGCATTCAGCGTGCGAAGTAATATGAAGAGACACGAGCGAGGATGTCACACATTCGAAGGAACGTCACTGTAATTTCTATTTCACCATTCTTGGTGTTCGGGGGGGCATATTTCGGCGTTCCATATGACGATGCATGGCTGGGGTATGCCAGCCCGTCGGTCTTCGCGGCGCTCAAGGCGTCGATCTCGTTGTAAATTAATTGTACATAGATGATGGATGAGACATGACAGATTACCGCACCTGAATGCGCGCGACGGTTTGGGAGGGCCGTCTTTGATAAATGTTGAAATATTATACACAAAGATCTCATCACAATTCATATACTGGGCCACATTGCATCTACTAGCACTGAACTGTTATTCGTTGGCTACCACCAAACCTATCTTGCAACATTCATTTCCCCCTGCCGTAATCCCCAAGCCTTCCTGAACCCTCGTACAACCACCCGCTTCCCGCAAACCCGTAATTCCCATCCTTCTCCTCACCCTCCTCATCCTCCTTCTCTGCACCATAAACCAAGCACGCTACACTCGCCTCCCCTCCGTCTATCGAAACCATCAAGGAATAATCCAAGGCGCGAAATCTAAACGACGGATCCGGCCTGGAACTCATGGGATTCGTGCCTCGTCACACTTATGACGCGCTGCGCATCTCGTCTCATGAATACCTGATCTTGAGATTTCAGGAAGGCGAGAGAGCGAGATCAAGAAGTCCAGAAGTGGCTCTGTTATGGAGCGACGGAGAGGAAGGAGGGGAGATGCAGACCTGTTGTTTATTTTCGTAGTTTGTGGGTTCTTGTTCTTGTTATCGTTGCTATATTTCCCGTCGTTCATTTAATTCATGCCATCATCACTGTTCTCCTCGTCGTTACAATTCCTGTTGCCCTTTGGGTCATACCTTACAGCGTAAGTTGAATGTTGCAGAAGGCGGTGGCGGAGGAGGAAGAGGAGCTCCTGGAGGTCTAGCCCAGCTGAACTTCTCAGGTGAGTCACTTGGAAGGTTGCTCCGGCTTTTAATACTGTTAGTTTCTTCTTTTGCTATTCAAGGTTTCCTTGCTAACTTTCTCTCATCACTCTTTCCATTTCTCCTTCAATTCAACAACATTGGGGCCTCATCCTTATAAACGGATGGGTTCTCAATCGGTTTTAGTAAGTCAGAAAGCTCCACAGCGAACATAGATTCACAGTGATACCGGGAGGATGCCCCGCGGAATCACCATTCAAATGCTCTGCCAAACCAGCCTCCAGAAGCGGCAGTAGTATAAATAGCCGTCATACAGTGAACCATGAGTCTCTTCTCGACAAAATCATCAACAGTAGTATCAGCCACGGGCTCAAGGCCGGTGATATAGTCCCCAAATGTGCAGGGAATCAACCGGCAGGGGGCGGGAGAAGAAAGGACATCTCACGCTAGGCCATGATATGAATTAAGCTAAGTCATTAGTATGATTCCTCTCGCTGTGATTCTTTCTGTCGTTTCGATCATCCTGTCATATTTTTCCTATTGTAGTTTCGATCCTATGACAATCCCCTTCTAAACTGCTGTCCACTACATATAAACGCAAAAGAGGTGGAAGTGCTTTACAACTAGTAACTCCTCGCTCAACACGAACGATATCTGAGGCCCCAATGCGGAAGATTCAATCGTGAAAGCTGAAGAGTCTTGGGTGTCGTGAAAATGGTAACATCTTGGTCTGGCCTACTCACGCCGTTGCAAGGAATTTGTCTATAGCCGTGAGATGATCTTAAACTTCTGAAGTTGAGATATGGGGAACAATGTCCCCACTCCTTTCTGCTTCCGTCAAATTAGTATCGACTTGGGGTACAATGTCCCCTCCCTCTTTTCTCTTAAGCTTAGTGACTGACTGTTGACTGGTTGGATGATAAAATGCAGCTTGGGAATTTGAAGTGAATTCTAACAATCTGGAAGCTTTGAGCTGGATACTCTTTATATAAATAGGACTACATCGACCAGAAATCCAAGCTCTTCTATAAGCTTGGCTAGGTACAGCGTCCATTTACATGTTAGACTGGGTGTACCGGTACTTCATGGATATGGATCTCATTAACATTGGAATAGTGGGATCATCCATCCTGTGGCCGATTGTTTTCAACAGGAATGTGAATGGCCGCAGGAGCTTCAACGACGACAAAACTATAACGATGGCAGGAGTTAACTTTCACTATCCACATTATTGCAGGATCCTCAATCGATCTTAGAGGAGGAAGGAAAGAAGGGAGGAAGAGATTATAGTAAAGAAGAAATATACAATTCTACTGCCCAAGCAATAACCCTTAAGAATTCCATAAATTTCCTAGAAATAGGCTGTGCTCAACAGAAAGCCCAAGCTTAGTTGAAACGCCTCGGAAATTAGTAAATGGCCATCGAACTGCATTCTACGGAGCAACCGACCTCTTTCTAGCTCACTTTCGGGGCTGTCATTGCTGTCTCCGCTAAGTTCGACGTTTCTTCCACGGCGCCTGCCTTTGCGATCTGGCTTTATGAGTGATCGGCGGCTTGCTTCTAGCTCGCTTTCCGAGTTTTCAATGCTCGAACTCGTAGAGATATCAGAGTCGTATTGAGTTGCTTTAGCCAACCTATTCTCTTTTCTTCGACCAATCCGCTTAGAGGAGCTTGACTCGATGCGCTTCCTCTATGGTATAGGCTTATGTATGCGTTCGAAAAGCTTCTGTATCTTTCTATCTGCCTCCTCATGCCCAAATAGCTATCGCGCACTTGTTCTGCTAATGATAAGTTTTGATCCCTCTTTTCTCTTATACGTCCCGTACCCTTTTGGATAATAATCAGAGGTTGTATTGAATGACGCAAATGCTATTAGCTTCTAACCATCTTCCTCGTCGAAATTATCAGGGTGCTCATCTGCGTGCTTCCACTCCGTCCACCGAAGATCATTTCTTTGTGCCTTTTGGGGTTTCATGTACGCCTCACACGATTTTTCCCCTATGTTCTTTATAAGTTATTAATGCTACGGGGTTACGCTACCCCAATTTCTCAATAAATTGAATCGACTTTTATGATTGGATGCACAAATTTTCTGGTGTTGAAATCATAATTACCATAACGTCTAACGTATGGTATGTAACCCAATACTCCATTTTTGGTCAGACCAGGTCACGATTTAACCTTACTAATAGAAATTTCTTGCGGGAGGCGCTTTGATCTAGAAGAGGACGACTTTTTTCTTTTCTCCATTGTGAGAAAGTCCAACCACTCGCTGGGGAACGACTCGCTAGGATATGAAAAAAATTTTGGTATTACTGCCTGAAGCTGCTTTGCTGTGTGTTTCAACGTCCTTTTTGCGCACTTGTCATTAGGATTTTCCGCTAGAGGTTGTTGCGCGCATACTTTCCGATCTCAACTAGGGCATTCTTATAAGGAACGCGATTTAGTTATATCCCTCTTCTACGATTTAGTCCCCTATCTCTCTTATTTTCCCAATTTGATAGACTGCCTTTATGTTTAGGATTTGATAGCATTTTTTTTCACTGCTGAGGTTGCTTTCTTGTAGAAATCCATTCTGTCTGGCTGCTCTATATCCTTGGACTTAGAATCACTGTCGAATCCGAACCTAAAGCATTAGAAGCAAACTCTTCATCATTTATGATTTTGCTTTTAATTTGTATTTTTGGCATTATTTATTATACCTCTTTCTCTTTTTAGATTTTGTGAGCTTCACTGAGTCCTATAATTGAGAATCAATATCTAAATTAAAACGGCAAATGACTGAACTACCATCCTACTTTTAAGACTACCACCCAAAATTTATTAAAATGTCTGGCCTATCACCCAAACCTCTAACATACCTAGACTACCACCAAATTTTTTTTTTTTTTTTTTTTTTTTTTGAAGCTATTCTCAGTTTGGTAAGTCGTACATTACTGCGAATACCTTGCACATAGGAGTCCTACACCTAGTGTATTTCCTACTTACTTTCTAATCCCCAAGCTCATCTGTAACCTATGCACATGATCCGATGTCCTTTTTCTGAGCCATTACCAGTGCCGTAACGATCTCAAGGCTTTCATAGGGCAGCAGCACTCTACCAGCGCCATCTTTCAGGCGACCACGCGGGGAACCTAACAATGCCATGGATGGGATTGGAATCACACCCTTGAATGTGCTGCAAAGCACACGTAACCCAGCTGTCTCTCTTGCGGATTCAATCTGCGATATGGCTTGCAGGTGCAGTTGCAATAGTCGGACTTTCCGAAATATGAGCCTGCGGAATGGATTTGTCGGTTCCTTCTTCATCGGATGCACAGGGCAGCCTTTTGTTCCATTAGTTGCCCCGAACGCATGTGCATAAAGCGTTCTGTCCCTGCAGTCTCAATGGAGTACTATTTTTCCGTGGTGGTTCAATATCGGTGCCTTGAATCTCAATCTTATTAACACTCTGTCTTGTGTCATCTTTTCCTTCCCGAAATTCTATTCGCCGGATGCAGACCTATTTGTTTTACATTCGGACGGATCAATGTGAGCGAGTCAAAGAGCTGTTTAAAGAGAGGCGAGCATCAGTGGCCGATATTATAGCCTGTTCCCCAAGGCCAAATGGGCGTGCGACTTGATGTTGCGATGATAAAGGGGAGACGGGGGTGATGGCGGAAGAGCAGGTGCATCCATCTGGCCATGCCCATATTTGGCATGTTTCTGGCTGAATGGAGGAGCCCAAGTGAAATTCCTTAAAGTCTTTGAGGAGTCACGCCCTCTGCTCCACAGCACCATGAGAAAACAAGCGATTTTTGAAACAACTTGACACTCAAAGGGAGGACATTTTATATCAGAAATTGCATGCATGAAATCTTGAAGACATGCTGGGAGGGAGGAGACGAGAGACAACAGAAGCATAGATGAGGAAGGCGACGGAGATGGAAATGGCGTCAGGAATTGTGACGACGACAGGAATAATAATAACAGTATCTACCAAATCGACAAGGCTCTAACTCGAACGCATTCCCCATCATCATGGCTATACAGGGATTTGTTTTATCTGCCATTTCGCTGTTACGCGGCTAGAGAGCTGTAAAGGAAGGTTAGTGGGCGTGGTGAGCGATTGGAGATTGAAGTGATCCTGATACTCTGACCAGCAAGTCCCTACTAGGTCCGTTGTCACTGTAGGCTGCTGACTTCCGACAAATTTTGAAAACGCGTTGTTCATATTCAAGATGGTCTTTGGGACTTCTGCTTATATTAAATTATATGTTAGAGCACTTCGGCGAACTAAGGCCAGTTTCTTGACTTATGGCTAAGGTTACGGGCGTCAAGCTGTTCAAGCAAAGGCTGCAATTCACGAGCCCATGTTAGTTTTTCTCCATTCAGGTGGCATGTTTCAGGGTTCCGGAGGTAGAGGTTGCCGCCAATGTAGTATGAAAAATCCATACTTGAGATGGCATTAGACTGCACTTGTTGTCCCGTGACATCTATGCCGTCTGGTGGAGCATGCATGATTGGAAGAGGGAGGTCTTCGATTTTCCAAAAGGCACCCAACTCACCCTATTTTTCTACTACTACATGAACATCCTAGTAGCATCAACACCACCATTGAACTCGCGGAGGAATTTCTCGCTCGCGGTGACTGCCTCTCGGAGGTGTGAGAAAAGCACGTTGCATTTTCTCCTCGTGACCTAAGCGTGCGCTGTAGCGACGATGTTCTTGATCTGAAGCAGACTATTAGTTAAAGAGACTCCAGATATACTATACGTAAGCTTACCTGCCGACCATTAAACTTGCCAGTAACCAAGCGGCTGAAATCTTCAGGTTTGATCTCCGCTGGTCCTCCAGATGTAAACGCTCTGTTAAGAAAATGTCCTCAGATCGTTGTTATCGCCGCTTGATCCAAGTCGTCATATCTCAACATAAGATGAATCCTAGTGAGGATTGCTTCATCAAACTCGGACACCCGATTAGTTGTAAGGAACATGATGCCTTCGCAATATGTGTGGGAGCTAAAAGTGCAAAGTCCGATTTAATGGTTCAGGTGCTAGACCAAGACATTTACTTATATTCAATAATCTTTCTCTAGTTGGCCTGTTCCTTTCAATCAAGTATGGACAAGCAGCAAATCGGTGGTCCTCCCCGCACAAGCACAGTCTCTTTCCATCAGCTGTCCGGCCTTGTAAAGTAGTATGCCCCGTGAGAACCTCTATCTGCAAGGTCTAATCTGTCCGTCCGAAAATCCCGAAACTTCTGTACAAGATCATAAAAATCAACTGTAACTCCGTCTTGGTTGAGATGGTTCAACTAATAATCCGCGAAGCCTGGTTGAACAGCGCTAGACATAGATAAAAAGTCACGATGTC
>Ga0335074_10015217_pt1 | contig 10801 bp, 3 predicted proteins | sample Lox_Sample_23_FD_206715 | JGI IMG/M metagenome (GOLD analysis project Ga0335074, IMG submission 206715) | Soil microbial communities from Loxahatchee National Wildlife Refuge, Florida, United States - Lox_Sample_2.3 | ecosystem: Environmental > Terrestrial > Soil > Wetlands | place: USA: Florida... | reverse complement strand
CCATCCTGGCGGGGGCGCAGATCGCGGCGAACGCGACCGCGAACGGCAACGGCGGGCGAGTAACGGTGCTGTCTACCGGCACCACGGTGATGGACGGCACGATCAGCGCCACCGGCGGGACGCTGGGCGGCAATGGCGGGTTTGTTGAGACGTCGGGTGAGGGGATACTCGATGTCGGTGCGGATGCCTCGGTCACTGCCGCGGCGCCTAATGGCAGCCCCGGACAATGGCTGATGGATCCGGACTCGAATGTTCTGATCACCAGCAGCGGCTCGCAAACCGTCTCCTGCAACGCCGACTTTGTCTGCGCACCTACTGTGGACTCTTCGGTTCTGCTGGCGTCGACAATCAACAACGCGCTCAACAACGGCACATCCGTCAAGGTGACGACGACCAATGCAAACGGGACGCAGGCAGGCACCATTACCGTGGGCAACATCTTCGACGAGGAGAGCCCGAACGACGGTGAGATCCTGCTCTCGAACAGGAAGACCGTGACCTTGACGCTGGATGCCGGTTCTGGCGGTGGCGCGGGCTCCATTGTTATCAATGCGCCGATCACCGATACCGGCTCCAACGGGGCCTTGTCGCTGGTGCTTTCAGCACCGAATGGCGGCATCAACGTCTATAATACCATATCGATCGGGGGCAATCTGAACGCGACGGCCGGAAGCGGCGGGATCGGGCTTTTCAGCACCGTCACAGCGGGCGGAATGGCGTCGAGCTTGATCTCGGCAGGCCCCATCGATCTGGAGTCTCCGCTCGCCACGCCGGGCGGGTCGTTGACGATCCAGTCTGGTGGCGACGTGTTCGTCTATGGTTCGGTCACCAGCGCCGGCAACATAGCCATCGCAGCGGGTACGCCCAATTCCGGCCTGCCTGGCGAACTCGACGTCCTGGCCGGCGTGACGTCCACCGGCGGCAACGTCTCCCTGTCGGCGACAATGGCGGACAGCGGTGACGACGAGTCAGGCGCATACGGGGTGGCGGCATTGTTCGTGGGGGCACCGGTGCAGGCCGGGCCCGGGGCCACGCTCAGCCTGACGGCGCCCTCCATCGTGATCGCCAATATCCCCAACGCCGAGATTGGCGAGGGGGGATGCTATTATGACCCGGCGGAGTGTATCGCCGGGTCGCTCTTCGTGCCGTTCGGCACCAGCGGCGGCAGGATTTTGCTCACGACCGGCACACTGACCGTCGCGACCGACAGCGGCACGGCGCCGGGACCGCTGATCCAGGCACCGTCGGGCGTGGTGGCGATTGCGCCGATGACCCAGGGCAATGCGATATCGGTGCATGCGGAGCCAAACACCGCATCGGGCCTGCTGTCATTATTCACCGGTACCATGGCGGCTTCGCCGACGCTCGAGTCCGCGCTCAGTGATTTCAGTGGGCTGGCCATCAGCAATCTTGCGGAGATCAGTACCGGCAACACGGTCTCGCCCATGCTGGGCAGTCTGGAGCTTGGCAGCGCCAATGCCGGCATCACCGCGGGCAACATCACATTCAACACCGACCTGGATCCGGTCAGTTTGAACAATGCCGGCACGCTCGCGCTGTATGCCAATGGCGCCATTACCGAGCCGGCAAGCGCATTAACGGTCAACACGCTGATCGGCAGCGCGGGCGGCGGCGTCACTATGACCAATGGCAACCAGATTGGCACGCTCGGGCCGTTCAGTGTCACCGGCGGCAGCTTCGCGGTGAGCGATATCATCGGGCTGACGGTGGGCGGGCCGGTGAACGGCGGCACCAGCGCGACCATCAATGACGGCGCGGCACTGACGGTGATCGGCAGCGTGACCAGTACCGGCAATATCAGCCTGACCGGGAGCAGCATCGCCATCACCGGTTCCGGCTATGTCAGCGACGGCGGTGCCGGCACGACAAGCCTGGTCGCCACAGCCGGCACGATCGACGAGGCCGGCACACTGATCGCGGGCACGCTGAGCGGCAGCGCCAGCGACGCCGGCAGCTATGCCGCGGCGAGCATGATCGGAGCCAACGGGACCGCCAACACGATCGCCGCTCTGGGCAGTTTCTTTGCCTCCCGCTTCACGCTCGACGACAACCGCAGCCTGACGGTCAACGGCGTCGTGGGCGACGACACCAGCGTCTCCGTCACGCTGCCGCAGTCGGCGGCCCTGACCATTGCCGGCACGATCATGCCGGCGGCACTGAGCGGGCCGGCGCCGGATGCGACCGGCGTCAGATTGACGGCGGGCAATATTGCGATTTCCGGCACGGTGAGCGATGGCGGCGCTGGCACCACCAGCCTGATCGCCAACGGCCCCGGCGGCATGATCCAAGAGAACGGGGCACTGATCGCCGGCACGCTGAGCGGTGCGGCGGACGGTGCGGCGAACCTCCTGGACGGACCGCCATCGGCCAACCAGGTGGCGACGCTCGCCAGCTCCTCGGCCGCCAGGTTCGTGTTCGACGATGGCAGAGCTCTGACGGTGAACGGTCCGATTTCGGCCGCCGTCTTTACCATCAGCGCGGTCGGGCAACTGACGCTCGCCGGCAACATCGCGATAACCGGGGCGACGCCGTCGCAGCAGTTCGGCGCGGTAACAAACACCAGCACACTGGACGTGCTGCCCAACCCGGAGAACGGCACCGCGAACTTCGTGCAAAGCGGCAATGTGACGGTCTCTGCTCTGGCAGGCACTGCATTGTATGTGCAGCTTCCGGCAACCGGGGGCACAGCGACCTTTGCCGGCCTGAACGCGACCGGCATCGAACTTGTGCTCGGACTGGGTAACGGCTCGGCAACCGGCACAATGGAGGTGGGCGGCCTGCTGGTGCAGGGTCAGGCCGGCAGCGCGACATTGTTCGGCAGCGTGGGTGGGATCACCACCGGGGCCGCCGCCGCGGCGCAAATCAACCCGGCGATCAATCCGGTGTATCTGTTCAATGACTGTGAGATCGGCGCCTCGAGCTGCGGCCAGTCGCAGACCATAACGCCGATCACACCAATCATCACGCCGATCCAGCAGGTGGACGAGCAATCGGTTTTGGGTGGCCTGGAGCCGTTCATTCCAGGCCTGTGGCTACCGCCGGTTCCGCCACTGCCCTCATGGGACCTGATTGTCCTGGGGTCGCCGCCGCTGCTGCCAGGCCAATTTGCGCCGCCGGATGTCGTGCCACCCGATATCTCATTCGAGGACTACTGATGCGCGCGCTACCCCTCACCCTATTGCTGTTGGCGATGCTGGCAGTGAGTTGCGCCACGCCACCCCCGAGTGCGTTTGTCGGCGGCAGTGCCGGTAGCCTAGCCGCCATCGCGCTTGGGAAAGACGCCAGCGGGGACGCATGCCATCAACTTCCCGGCGATGCGCCGGGCGCTGCCGACATCTTCTGTGGCACATGGCAGGAACCGGCCGCAATGGTTCGCCGCGGCCCACCGGGTGGCGCTGACGCGCTCACGGGCCTCGCCACCACCAGTGCCTGGCGGCAAGGACTCGACCGCTACTTCATCTGCGCGGCACCCACAACAAGCCAAACTTTCGGCCATCAGTCCACTGTTCTGATGCAGTGCACGCGGCGCATTGGTGGTTGGCCGCAGGTCGCGATCGTGGCCTCGGTTGACGGCGGCACCTGGATGGCCGACGGCATCCTGCCAACGCTGCCAGTCATTGAGCGGTCGATCGGCGTGCTGTCCGGCCGGATCAGCGCCTCGGCCACCGAGGCCCTACCGCCATCGGCCGCGGATGCCCTGCTGGCCCGCACTCTGGCGGCGCGCGCGTTCAGCGCCAACGACGCAAGCCAGTTCGATACACTGATGACGCTCGGACTCAAGAACAACCTGGCCGAGAATTTCGCCGCGTCGGAACAGGCCTATCGCGCCGCTCTGGTGGTGCAGCAGCGGGCGCTGGGTGCCGACAATCCAAACACCGCCGACGCGTTGATGGATCTGGCGCTGCAAGTGTCCAATCAGGGACGCTATGTCGAAGCCGACGGATTATTCACCCGCGCCGCGACCCTGGCGCCTCGCGCGGCCGACCCCGCCGCGCCCGCGCGACTGCTGCACTACCGCGCATTGGATGCATTGAACCAGGGTAAAGACACGCAGGCGCTGGCGCTTCTGCGCCGCGCCGAGGCGGGCTACGCGGCGCTGGTTCCGCCGGAGCTGTTGCACCCGTCGCCGGTGATCGTGGCACAGGCCGGGCCTGCGGCGGCCTCGGGCCCGGCCGGCCTGATCGCCGATCCCACCGTGGAATCCGCCCTGATGGGGGCGTTGGAGACCCGCCGCTACCAGGCGATCGTACTGCGCCATCTCGGTCACTCGCATGAGAGCGCAGCCATCATCGACGCCGCGCAGCAGCTTGCCAGGGCGGACGGGATCCAACTGCCGGTGGTCACCGCGCGGTTGACCCGCACGGCAGCCACCACTGCCGGTGCTGCTGGCCAGGTTGCAACGGCCGTGGCGGGGTTGGCTCAGTCGGCCGTGGCATTCTCGGAAGTGCTGCCAGAAACCAGGCCGCTCGCGGAAACGCGTCTGTTGCAGGCCGCGGCACTGGCGCGACAGGGCGATCTTGCCAGTGCCCTGGCGCTGTGCCGCGAGGCGACTGGTCTGCTGCGCAAGCTGGCCTCTGGCACCATCCCCGCGCTGCTCGCGCCGTGCCTCGCGGCTTACCATACCGAGGCGGCGCGGCAGCCAGCCGATGCCCAGAAACTGCTGGCGGAAATGTTCGAGACCGCCGAGCTTGCACAGGACAGCCTGACGACGCGGGAGATCTCGCAGGCCGCGGCGCGGCTGGCGGCCGATGTGCGCGATCCGAAGGTGGCGGCCGCGATCCGGCGGCAACAGGACGCGAGCCAGACGCTGGCGACGCTCTACCAGCAACGCGATGCGCTCGCGCACGGCGCGGCACCCGGCACGGTGCCGCCGCCGGCAGTGCCACTGACCCCGGTTGAGCTGGACCAGCGCATCGCCGCCGCCGAGGGCGAACTGGCCGATGCCGACGCTGCGCTGCAGGCCGCTGCTCCCAATTATGGCCAGTTGGTTCAGCAGGATGTACCGGCGGGCGATGTATTGAAGGAGTTGCGGCCGAACGAGGCCTTCGTGGCCATCACACTGGCGGGCAACGCCGGCTGGGTGTTCCTGATGCGAGGCGGCCGCATTGACGTTGCCCCGTTGGGCGCAGGAACGGCGCAGCTCGGCACCCTGGTGCATCGGATTCGCGCCAGCATTGAGCCGACCACGGCGGGAGTGCCGGAATTCGACACGAAGGCGGCGTACCAGCTCTATCAGGCGGTGCTGGCGCCGGTGGCCGCGAAGCTGGCTGGGGCAAAGGCACTGGTGGTGGCGCCGTCCGGGCCGCTGCTGTCGTTGCCGTTTGCTGTCCTGCTGACTGGCCCGGGTGATCCGAGAAGGCTACGCGAGGCACCGTGGCTCATCCGCGAGATGAGCCTCGCACATGTGCCATCGGCCGCCAATTTTGTGGCGCTCCGGCGCATTGGCAGCACGTCGCGCGGGCGGAAGCCCTGGTTCGGATTCGGCGACTTCCATCCGGTGACCCTGGCGCAAGCCGAGCGGACCTTCCCGACCGCCGCCTGCGCCGACAGTGCACAACTGTTCGCCGGCCTGCCGCCCCTGCCGTTCGCGCAGCGGGAGCTGACCGCGGCCAGGGAGTTGCTTGGCGGCTCGCCCGTGGACGAATTGCTTGGTGCGGCGTTTACCGTGCCGGCAGTTGAGGCGGCAAACCTGCGCGACTACCGCGTGCTGCATTTCGCGACACATGCCCTGTTGCCAACCGATCTGCGCTGTGAGGGCCAGCCGGCGATCGTGACATCGGCACCGCCGCGGGCAGTAAATGCATCCGGCGCGCTGCTGACCACCGACGATGTGGTGGGGCTGAAACTGGATGCCGACCTGGTAATCCTGTCGGCGTGCAACACCGGTGGCCCAGGCGATACCGGCGGGGGCGACAGCCTGTCGGGCCTGGCGCGCGCATTCTTCTTCGCCGGTGCGCGCGCGCTGCTGGTGACGCATTGGTCGATCAGCGACCAGTCATCGGCCTATTTGGTGGCGGATACGCTGGCGCGATATGTCGCCGGGCATGACGGCGGGTTGGCTGGATCGCTGCGGGCCACGCAGCTCGGAATGCTGAAGGCGGCGGGAACGACACTGCCAGCGGCGCTGGCTCATCCCTTCTACTGGGCGCCATTCGCACTCATCGGCGAGGGAGCGCAGCAACGGCCGCCCGCGCGTGTTGCGATGCGGTGAGACTGCGGCATTCCTGTTGGGCTCGGGGAGCGCGGCCATCTGACTATCACTCACTCTCCCACAGAATGCTCATCCGGGCCGCCTTTGCCGGCCTGCCGCATGGTTGGGCAAAACAATTCCCCCCACGCGATAAGGTTCTGGTGCAAATAGCATGACGAGGCAAAAGTTGTGGCTGTGGGCACGCAATGTTGTCGCCTTATGGCGCCGCCAGGACTGCATTCCAGACAGCGGGCGCACGTCGATCCCGAAGCCGTAGCCGACCCAGATTGAACTGCCCCTTGTGGATCCGCAGCAGCAGTTCGATCCCCGCTATGGTGATCGCCGCGGTCCTGAACCACTTGAACCCGAGCATCGGACCGATCCGTTGCTTCACCCCCCGATGATCCTGCTCGATCAGGTTGTTCAAGTACTTCGATGATCGCAGCTTCGTCTCAGCAGGCAGTTCGCCGTCAGCTTTCATCTCACGCACCGCACGGTGCGATGCGGCATAGCCATCCAACGTGACGGTCCGCGGGCCCGAGCCCTGGCCCTTGATCGCCTTGCGAAAGAACGCCTTGGCCGGCCGGAACTGACGAAACGCCCTTCTGGTACGCATAAGCAGACAAATCCGGAACGCCACGGCTGGGCAACGGCAGAAATCCGCCAAAAAATCGACGGATGCTGCGCAGCGCCCAGGATGTGGGATGTCGGGAATCACCTGTTTTCCGATGGCCATGCCGAAGGGCCGGCAAGAGGGTGCTTTGCCGCTCGAAAACTGCACGACAAACCCTGTCGGAATGGAGCACTGTACGGAAACCCCAATGATGAGGTTTTCCGCACATGCTGGTCGGCTACATGCGGGTCTCGACCGACGGCGACCGCCAGGTGATGGACCTGCAGCGAGACGCCCTCCTCGCCGCCGGCGTGGATGAGCGCCACCTGTTCGAGGATCGGGCGAGCGGCAGTCGCGGTGATCGTGCCGGCTTGGCCGCGGCGCTCGTCTTCCTCCGCCGGGACGACTGCCTGGTGGTGTGGAAGCTGGATCGGCTTGGTCGTTCCTTGCCGCATCTCCTCAATACCGTTACCGGCCTGAAGGATCGTGGCATCGGGTTCCGATCCCTCACCGAGCGGATCGACACCACCACCCCGCAAGGCGAGTTGCTGTTCCACATCTTTGGGGCACTCGCGCAGTTCGAGCGGTCGCTGATCCAGGAAAGAGTACAGGCTGGCCTGGCCGCCGCTCGCCGCCGCGGTCACCGCGGCGGGCGTCCGGTTGCCGTCGATGCGGAGAAGCTTGCTGCTGTCGTCGCGGCACTCGATGACGGGGCCAGCAAGGCGGCGGTCTGCCGGACATTCGGGATCAGACGCAGCACGCTGATCGACTCGCTGGCCCGGATCGGCTGGTCTCCCGGCGGCAAAGTTCAGGGAGGCCAGCGTGACGCGACGGCAGCGATTGAGCACAACCCAGATAGCGGAACTATTCGAGCCGCCAACAGAACAAAGTGAGCTGGTGCGCTACTTTACGCTTGCCGAGGCGGATCACGCAGCGATCCAACGGTGTCGCGGCGACCATAACCGGCTGGGCTATGCGCTGATGCTCTGCTATTTGCGCTTCCCAGGCCGTCCACTACGCGCCGGTGAACGACCGCCCGCGGCTGTGCTGGCATTTGTCGCCGAGCAGATCGATGTCTTGCCGGATGCGATCGACGAATACCTTGCGTCGGAGCGGAACCGACAGCGTCACGTTGCCGAGTGCCAGGAGCAGCTTGGTCTGCGGCCTTTTGGTAAGCATGCCGCGAACGAGTTGAAAGGCGCATTGCTTCCTCAGGCAATCGAGAACGACCAACTCGCCTTCCTGGCTCAGTTAATAATGCACACGTGCCGCGAGCGGGGTATCGTTACCCCTCCGGCGCCGGTGCTGGAACGGATGTGCGTTGATCTGCGGCACCGTGCACGTCGGGAAGCTCATCGTCGGCTGACCCAGGGACTTTCCGCCGAGCAGCGCAGACTTCTCGATGCACTCACTGAGCGTCGGGACGAGGGCGGTCTGAGCTGGTTGACCTGGCTCCGACAGATGCCGGAGGCGACAATGCCTTCCGCCATGGTGGCCCTGGTCGAGCGACTGGAGCACGTGCGCGCCATCGGCATTGAACGTGGCCGCGGCCATCTCGTGCACCAGGCGCGATTGGCGCAGCTCGTCCGGGAGGTCGGCCGCACCACGGTCCAGCATGTGGCTGGGTACGAGCGGCAGCGGCGCCATGCCGCACTGGTTGCCAGTGTACTGGACATCACCGCCAGCCTGACTGATCACGCAATCGATCTGTTCGATCGGCTGGTTGGTGCGATGTTCCGCAAGGCCGAGGGGCGACAGGCCCGGGCCTTCCAGGCGGATGCCCGGGCAATCAATGAGAAGGTTCGTCTCTATGCCCGCATCGGCACTGCCCTGATCGCCGCACGCGGCAGTGAGCGTGACGCCTATGGCGCGATCACCGCGGTGGTCCCGTGGGATCGCTTTTGCAAGACCGTTGCCGAAGCGGAGGCACTCGCACGACCGGACGAGTTGGATGCGTATCAGTCGCTTGGCGAGCATTACGCCGGCAGCCGACGCTGGTCACCTGCCTTCCTTGAAGCCTTCGAATTCGAGAGCGTACCTGCGAACGCCCCGCTGATGCGTGCGATCACACTGCTGCGCGAGACGAACCTGACAGGAGCTGCTGTCTTGCCCGAATCGCCACCAACAAGCTTCGTGCGACAACGCTGGGCAACCTATGTACTACGTGGAGGCGCCGTCGACCGGCGCTATTACGAATTGTGCGTTCTGTCGGAATTGCGTGACCGCTTGCGTGCCGGTGATGTCTGGGTCGCCGGCAGCCGACAATACCGTTCCTTCGAGGAACGTCTGATCTCACAGGCGACACTACAGGAACTCCAGCATGCTGGTACTTTGCCGGTTGCCGTGGAACCAGACTTCGAGCAGTTCATTGCTGCCCGGCAGGCTCGACTCAACGAACGACTTGCGGAGATCGATGCCCTTGCCGCAACCAACCGGCTGCCGGAAGTGACGATCACCAACGGCGTGCTGAAGGTGGCGCCGATCGAGAAGTCAACACCACCGGAAGCCGAGGTTCTCGCTGCGCGGCTCTACGCGATGTTGCCGCGAATTCGGATCACCGATCTCCTGGCCGAGGTGGCAGCTTGGACGCAGTTCCCCGGCTGCTTCACCCATCTGCGCACCGGCGCAGCAGTCTCCGATGCTCGCATCCTGATGGCCGGGCTGCTCGCCGACGGACTGAACCTTGGTCTGACCCGCATGGCCGAAGCATGCAGCATTGCCAGCCTCAGCCAACTCGCCTGGACCGCCGATTGGCATGTCCGCGAGGAGACCTATGCTCTCGCGCTGCGGTGCCTCGTTAACCAACAGCAGCGCGAGCCGTTTGCTGCGGTCTTCGGAACCGGCACTGCCTCGTCATCGGACGGCCAGTTCTTTCAGGCGGCCGGCTTTGGTCGTGACGCCGGCCGCCTGAACGCGCATTACGGCCAGCGGCCTGGATTCAAGGTCTACACCCACCTCTCGGATCGCTACGGTCCGTTCTACACCAAGCTGATCGCGGCAACTGCGAGTGAAGCGCTGCATGTGCTCGACGCGTTGCTCTATCACCAGAGCGACGTCGTATCGCAGAGGCATCACACCGACGGCGGCGGCGATTCCGAGCACGTCTTTGCGCTCTGCGCCCTGCTCGGATTCCAGTTCTCACCGCGCATCCCTGACCTGAAGCACCGCAAGCTCTTCAGCTTTGACAAACCGTCAACCTACCCTGCGTTGGAGCCGATGATCGCCGGTCGTATCAACGTGGCTCTCATCCGCGCGCACTGGTCGGAGATCCTGCGTGTTGCCGCCTCGATCCGCACCGGAACGGTGACGGCATCGCTCATCATGCGGCAACTCGCGGCCCATCCGCGGCAGAACGGGGTCGCCGCCGCCCTGCGCGAACTGGGCCGGCTGGAACGCACACTGTTCACCCTCGACTGGATCAGCGACCCCGAACTGCGCCGCTCGACCGGTCAGGAATTGAATAAGGGGGAGGCACGCAACAGCCTGGCGCGGGCGGTCTTCATCCACCGCCTGGGCGAGATACGCGACCGCACATACGAGAACCAGCAGCCCCGCGCTTCCGGTCTCAACTTGCTCGTCACCGCCATCATCCTGTGGAACACGCGGTACCTGGCGCACGCTGTCGCCGCCTTGCGTGAGACCGAAGCGGTTCCAGACCGGCTGCTCGCCCATCTCTCCCCGCTTGGTTGGGAGCATATCAACCTGACCGGCGATTACGTTTGGAACACCGTGCTGACCGTGTCGGAAAACCCCGACGGATTGAGACCCCCTCCGGAACCTCACCGACGCCTATGCCAGAGCCGCATGATGTTCCTCATTTGTCCGCTTATGCGTACCAGAAGGGCATTTCGTCAGTTCCGGCCATATGCCTTGATGAACGCAGCCTGCTTCTCCGGGTCCAGCTTGCGCGACACCGTCTTTGGTTTGCGATGCTCCATGCCGAGGCGGTGCAACAGCGCGATCAGGCCAGAACGACC
>Ga0335074_10015216_pt1 | contig 10801 bp, 6 predicted proteins | sample Lox_Sample_23_FD_206715 | JGI IMG/M metagenome (GOLD analysis project Ga0335074, IMG submission 206715) | Soil microbial communities from Loxahatchee National Wildlife Refuge, Florida, United States - Lox_Sample_2.3 | ecosystem: Environmental > Terrestrial > Soil > Wetlands | place: USA: Florida... | reverse complement strand
GTGGACCAGAAGCAGTTGCAGTCCCTGCCGCTGAACGGCCGCGACTTTTCGCAGCTGATTCTTTTGGCGCCCGGTGTCAACCTCAATACGACGCAACAAACGAACGCAACGGTCGGCAGGGACGTGGGATTCTCGGTTTCCGGATCGCGGACTCATGGCGCCTACATTCTGCTCGATGGCACAAACATCCAGAATTTCTGGAATCGCAACGGCGGCGCCGCCCTCGTCGGCACGTCACTCGGCGTGGAAGCGATTGCGGAATTCACAGTGCTGACAAATACCTATGGGGCTGAGTACGGCGGAAGCGGTGCCGCCGTCAACCAAGTCACGAAATCCGGCACCAACAACTTTCACGGCTCCGCTTACGAGTATTACCGGGATAGTGCGTTTGATGCCCGCAACTATTTTGACCCGGCCAGCGGACCGCCGTCGTTCCATCGTAGCCAATTCGGCGGCAGCCTCGGTGGGCCGATCAAGAAGCAAAAGGCATTCTTTTTCGTGAACTACGAAGGTCTTCGTCAGGTGTTAGGGCTGGACCCGATCGTGGACGTACCGACAGACGAGGCAAAGGGCTCCAGTTATGACCCCGCGGATCCTGCCGGCGAGGGCTGCATACCGAGCGGCACTCCCGGGACCGTTACAAATCCGCCTACCCACATCCCTACCACGAACTGCTTCCCGATCGGCGGTGCCCAGGCGGCAGCCCTTGCGCTCTACGCGGAGCCGTCACTTGGCTTGAAGGACTTCGGGAATGGCACGGCCCAGTCGAGACTCTTGGGCGGCGAGACCGTAAACGAAGACTACGTAAATTCGCGCGTGGATTACAATTTCTCATCTACCGATTCGATCTTCGCTCGTGTCGTCAACGATGACGCGCACCAGTACGACCCGTTTGGGCCCACAGGTACTTTTACCGTGCCCGAGACCGGAACCGGGCACAACGTGTACGCGACGATCGAGTATAAGAAGATCGTGTCTCCGAGCGTTATCAACCTCGTCAGATTCGGGTTTGTCCGGGCTGTTTTCCAAACCGGATACACTTTCGACCCCAACTCAGTTTTGACGTATTTTCCTGGTCGCCCTGCTAACGGCGACCTAAACGTCACCGGGCTAAGCACACTGGGAATCGACAGCAACGACCCGATCCGGTTCAACCTGAACAGATTCACAGAGTCGGACGACGTTATTTGGAGTCACGGGTCCCATTCAGTGCGCATGGGAATCGGCGTGACCCGCGTTCAAACGAACGCCCAGAGCCAGCTCGGACTCGGAGGTACGTACACCTTTACGAGTCTCACAGCTTTTCTCGACAATCAGCAATGCCCGCCCAATTCGACAGTATGCGCTATAGGGCCCGCGACATTCTCGGGCGGCCTGCCGGGGAGCTATAACTCGAATCGTGGCTACCGCGAGATCGACATCGCCCCCTATTACCAGGACGACTGGAAAATATCCAACAAGCTCACTGTGAACCTCGGGCTTCGCTGGGACTTCCAGTCGAACCCGGTCGACGTGAGGAATAACCTCCATAATTTCCCCGATCCTCTTACCGACACCGGTTGGGTTGCCGTTCCGCATGCGTATCCCAACAATGCGAGCTGGAAGAATTTCGAGCCCCGCGTGGGGTTCGCCTATGCGCCATTCGCGGATCACAAGACCTCCATTCGCGGCGGTTTCGGCATATACGACGACCTCATCCAACCCCGCGAATACGCCGAAGGTTACGACGCGGGCGATCCGTACTTCTTCGGAACGCAGAACGGCCCTGTCCCATTTCCGACTGGGTTCTCGGGAACTGTGGCGCTCCCGAAGCCAACCACGACCGCCGAGATCGACTGGACCAAAACGCTTCATACTCCCTACCTGATGGAGTACAACCTGAACGTCGAGAGAGAGTTGACGAGCGGCTCCAACATCGAAATCGCCTATGTGGGTTCCGAAGGCAGGCACTTCTTTCAGCATGTGGACTTGAATCCGCCGATCGTAACCACTGCGGCCGACGGCAATCTCTACATCGCGAACGTGAACAACCGTCTCAACAATAATTTGAATGTCGTTTCTCCCGAACAATCGATCGCAAACACGAACTACAACTCTCTGCAGATCGCCTACAACGCGACTTTCCTGAAGTCGATTCAGAGCCAAGTTTCCTACACGTATTCCCACTGTCTCGATTTTGTATCAGAGGAATTGGGTTCGGAAAACGGCGGTAGCGGCACGCTCGGCCAGGTGAATCCCTACCCGGGCGGCGCAGCGGCCGAATACGGCCGCTGCAACTTCGATATCAGGCACAACCTCACCGAGAATTCGGTGATTGGGCTGCCGTTTCATGGAAACCGGTTGGTGGAAGGTTGGCAGATCAACGAAATTCTGACGGCGCGCACTGGTCCTGCATTCACGGTAGAGGACGGATTCGACCAGTCCAGGGACGGGAGCTCCGATGTCGATGACCGGCCGAGCCTCGTTCCTGGACGCAGCAACAATCCAATCGTAGGCGACGTGAATGAGTGGTTCGATCCGACTGCGTTTGTTTTGCAGCCCGTAGGAGAGTTCGGAGATCTTCACCGGAACACGCTCACGGGGCCCGGGCTTCTGTCCCTGGACACGGGCATCGTGAAGAACACGAAGATTAACGAGGATATGAACGTTCAGTTTCGCGCTGAATTTTTCAACATCATCAACCACGCGAATTTCGGGACCCCGGCCGTGGGATTGTACACGTCGTCCTCGAACCCGAGTGCGCCCGGATATATAAACGGCGGAGTGCCGAATCCATCAGCGGGAATAATCACGACGACGACCACAACATCTCGGCAAATTCAATTCGCCTTGAAGCTCATATTCTGAGGCGTTTGGAGCCATTGTTGCAGGGAAAGGAAAGACATGATGAGGGTTCTTCTGGTCCTTTTCGTTGCGCTCTCCCTCGGGCTTGTCATATACGGGCCGCCGTACGCACCCAAAGAGTTGGCGTCGGCCACAGACAGTGCGGTTGATGCGGGGACGACTTGTGAAAGAGAGTGTTTGATTGGGTTCGCCGATCAATACCTCAATGCGCTGGTGAAACATGATCCTCGCTCGTTGCCTTTGGCCGCCAGCTACAAGTTCACCGAGAACGGGCAACAGATTAAGCTCGGTGAGGGTTTGTGGTACGGCGCCGGCGACATTCTCTACCGGCAGTACATTGCGGATCCCTCGAGGGAGGCCGTCGTGGTGTACAGCGCACTTCACGAAAACGATCTACCGGCCCTTCTGCTGCTGCGCCTCAAAGTAGCGAACAAGAGGATAAGCGAAATCGAAACCGTGGTGGTCGGCTTTGATGACGGTTTCGACGCTCGCGTCGCGGCCCTGAACTCCACCAAGACACTCGTTGACTCCATTTTGCCGGAAGCTGAACGCTCGTCTCGGGCAAAACTCGAATCGGTAGCCACGATGTACTTCGATGCCATGCAGACGCACCCGCCGAGCGGCCCTCCCGTGCCTTTCTCATCGGATTGTGATAGGACCGAGGATGGTATCCACGTGACGAACAGCCAGGGAACGTCCAACGATCGGCCGGTGGGGTGTGCTGCGGAGTTCGCGTCACAGTTTCTCTATCCCTTTACGACCGTCCGGAATCGCCGCTTTTTCGTGACCGATCCTGAGCGCGGACAAGTCTTTGCCATCGTGATGTTGGATTGTGCGGCTAAGCTGACGTCCATCGAATACAACGGCAAGACGGTTGAATTGTCGCCGACGATGCGCCGGCCCCGAACCGTAATCGTCCCCGTGCTTTTCAAGATCATCAGTGGGCAAATCCGGGAAATCCAAGGTTTTCCGTTGCATGGTGCGTTCTGCAACCTTCCGTACAAGAGTTCGTCTGGCTGGCAATAACAGAACGCGGGAAAAGCAAGGTCTGGTCGAGTGACTCCCAATCTCAAATCGGAGCAGAGACATGCTGAAGCGTTGCCTTCTACTTGCAGGCGTCTTCCTCATCGGCGCTCTGTTTGCCCAATCAGTCGAGGCCCAAACGGCCACGGTGAACGAACCGTACGACCCCAGCGTTTCGTACGATTGTGACCGCGCCTGCTTGGCCGGCTTCATCGACCAGTATTTGTCCGCTTTGGTGGCCCACGATCCGTCGCGTCTGCCGCTCGCAAGAAACGTCAAGTTTACGGAGAACGATCAGGTAATGAAGCTTGGCGATGGCTTGTGGGGCACCGCGAGCGGACTCGGGGAATACAAGATTTACGTTGCGGACCCAGAGATCGGTGAAGTGATGTTCATGGGTGTCGTCAAGGAAAACGGCGCCTCGGTCATCCTCGGGCTGCGCCTGCGAATCCAGACGAAGAAGATCATGGAGATCGAGCAAATAGTTGACCGCAGCACGCCCGGCAGGGAAGTTCATGCCGACGCGCTCGTCGACAACCCTGAGTTCAACGAGACGCTGGCGCCGGCGGATCAGCGATCGCGCCAGGACATGATCGCGATAGCGAACGTCTATTACAGTGCGATTGAAAAAAATGATGGAACGATGTCGGTTCCTTTCGACAAAAGCTGCATTCGCATCGAAAACGGCAATCAGACCACCAGCAATCCGCGCCTCCGGCCTAACGCCGCCCCGGGCGCATTGAACGTCGCGGCGATGAGTTGCGAGGAGCAGATCCGGCTCGGGGCTTGGAAAGAAGACAGCTGGCTCAGGGACCGTCGCTTTATCGTCGATCGAGATAAGGGTTTGGTGTTTGTTTTTAGTTTCTGGGATCACAATGCGACCTTGAGATCCTGGCAGCTGACTGACGGGCGCACTAGGAATGCCTCGCGCACGGGTCCGTGGACATGGGAATCTCTTGCGCTGTTTAGTATCAAAGACGGCCTGATTCGCCGCGTAGAAGCGATCGTCAACGAAGTGCCCTACGGTATGAAGCCTGGCTGGTGAGAAAAGTCCCTCACGGCTTAATCTGACAATTCGGGGCGCGGCCATCTCTGGGGCCGCACCCTGAAAGGATCCTTGATGACTGTCCATGGGAAGCCGACTCGGAGAATTGGAACGGAAGAGGCCTTCTCGATTCCCGAGGTTGCTGCGAAATTGCGCGAGATATCGCGCATCCCAGGAAATAATCTTGATCTGGTCCTCGTAAAGAGAATTTACGATGCGCCCGAGAACGAGCACGCTCCGGTGGCAGGTTTTCTCCCGCATCTGCTCGATCTGGAAAGTGAGCGTCTAGAGGACATGGATAAGAATGGAGTTTCGGTCCATCTCCTATCGCTGACCGCTCCGGGCGTCCAGATGTTCGACGCGGACACGGCAACGGAATTGGCGGAGCTCGCCAATGACAAGCTGGCCGCTGTGATCGGCCGCCATCCAACTCGCTTTGCTGGTCTTGCGAGCTTCGCGCCCCAGTCGCCGAAGCGCGCCGCCCGGGAGATGGAACGGGCCATCCAGAAGCTAAAGCTCAATGGATTCGTCGTGAATTCGCACACGAACAACGAGTATCTGGACAATCCGCGATTCTTCCCGATCCTCGAGGCTGCCGAGGCCCTCGACGCCTGCATCTACATTCATCCGCGCGCACCGTCGGACGGGCTTGCCGCCCCTTTCCGCGATTACGGGATTGATAGCGCGCAATGGGGTTACGGTGTCGAAGTTTCGACGCACGCTGTCCGCATGATTGCGAGCGGCCTTTTCGATCGCTTCCCGAAGCTCAAAATCTGCTTGGGGCACATGGGTGAAGCCGTGCATTTCTGGCTGTGGCGTATCGACTACATGAACCGGTCGGCACAAAATAGAGGCAGCTCGCCCAGGTTGAAGCTCACGCCCAGTGAATACTTCAAGCGCAATTTTGTGATTACAACGAGCGGCCAAGAATCCCATTTAGCACTTGAGTATTCGATCAAAACTCTCGGCATCGACAACATCCTGTGGGCAATTGATTATCCATATCAGCCATCTGCTCCGGCCGTGGCGTTTATGGATTCCGCGCCTGTTTCCGCCGACGAGCGCGCAAAGCTCTATCATGGCAACGCGGAGCGCGTCTTTCATATTGCGCCCGAATAACCATCCTCCTTCGATCCGTTCCGCGTCTGGGCCGATCTGGGCCGAGGACACTTCTCCGGGCGATTGCGGCCCCGATCGTATCGCAGCCTATGGCCGTCCCAAGCCTGGCTGCGGACTATAAGCGGTGGCGCTGCGGCTCAGGTGGCGGCCGATAAGGATCGAAAGCCAGGCGCATATGCCGACCGCCGATCCGGCGATTAGAATCTGCCGAGGCTGCCATGCGATCGACAAAAGGGCCCCGGCAACCAGCGGTCCGACGATCGAGCCGATTCGCCCCACGCCGAGAGCCCAGCCAACTCCAGTGGACCGCACCGAAGTCGGATAGAAGCTTGCGGCAAGCGCGTTCAGCCCGGATTGCGCTCCGGTGACCATTAGTCCGAGCAGAAACGTCGATATCACGACGAGCGGGAAAAACCGTGTAACGAGTGCCAGACCGGCGACAAGTACGGCGGACAGAGCGAACTCGATTGAAAGAATTGCGTAGGATCCCAGACCTTGCATCAACGGACCCTCCGCCAGGCATCCGACAATTCCACCGAAGCTAAAGAACGCTGTCGCCATCGCTCCCGCGGAGGCAGAGAGTCCGGCCTCGGTGAGAAGTGCAGGCAGCCAGCTGTGGATGAAGTAAATCATCAGCAGGTTCATGAAATTAGGGATCCAGAGCAAAACAGTTCCCCAAGCCCGGCCCTCCGTAAACAAGCCTTTCAAGGGGACGCCCTTGCTTTTTCCTTCCGGCGACGAAGCACGAAGCGTGAGATCAGATGGCGAAAGAGATGGCCCGATCCGTTCGAGAAGTCGTCTGATTCTCTTGAGGTCTTTCCCTTGAAGGGCCAGGAATTGGACGGATTCCGGGAGCCTAAAGATTAGGAGGATCGCGATCCCAAGCGGGAATAGGCCTCCGACATAGAAAGCCCAGCGCCATCCCCAAGTCATAATCACAGCCGAACTAACCAACCCGCAAATGACCCCGCCAAGCGGCATGCCGCAGAACAACAAAGTGACGACCATCGATAACAGTCGCTTCGGCACATATTCTGCCGCGATCGCCACCACGTTCGGCATTGCTCCGCCAAGGCCTACTCCCGTGAGAAAACGAAACGCCAACAGTTCGTTGAAGGACGTGGCACGAGCCGTCAGGAGTGAAAATCCCGCGAAACTCAGAGTGGAGAGAATCACCGGCCACCTCCGGCCCCAACGGTCAGCGATTGGCCCCGTCGCCATCGCGGCGATCATCAGTCCGAAGAGGCTGGCCGACAGAATAGGACCAAAGGAATGGATCGGGATGTGCGTGCTTTTCGATATAGACGGCACCAGATAGCCGGCCACCTGCGCGTCGAAGCCATCCAGCACCAACACCAGCCCACACAAGATGATCGTCCATACCTGAAAACGACCCAAAGGATACAGGTCGATGACGTCGCTTACGATCGACCCCCGCTCCGTCACCCTCTGCACGATTGCCTCCGCCACGGACCCCGGCGGGAATGTACGCCGGACTCGCTTCGCCGTTCCAATTAGTCCCAGCCAAGCGGCTCGCGGTAAGGCACGATAATGACCGTGCCCTGGATAAAACGAATCTTGTGATCCTTGATCTTGAAAAGGATCGCTATTTCGGTGCTGTTCGGCATCTGATTGTACCGCCCGCCCATTTGAACTTTTCCTTTTCCCGGAATGTCGACCTCATGAATATTCGCGGGATGTTGAAAGCGCACGATCGAGAGCACCAGCCCTTTTTCCTCGTCAACGACCGGGTAGCGTCGCGGAGAGATTTCCGCGATGTATTTTAAGCGTCCCGTATTGAATTGGGCCTCGCAGGTCATCGCTCCGAATTGGGACGAGGCAGTCGACGGGCAAGTCTTGTTGCCGTTCTCAATTCTTTCAGCATCGGGAGCAAAGGGAACAATCGCCCCGTTCCCTTGAACGATCCCATCCATATACTTGTCCGCGTCCGAAATCATTTCCTCCCGCGACGTTCGCTCGCCGGCAGGAACCGTTTCAAGTAACACCGGATCGGGCTCCACGAGCCCGTCTACGTTCAGGTTCGGTTGGTCCACTTTGCGGACGACGATCGCTTCCGCCTCCGTGATTTGACGCTTGACCACCTTCAGTCGAAGGGCCAAGGCATCCGGGACTCCGTTCTCCTGTACGACAGCCAGCAAACCGACTTCTCCCGCCGTTGGGTCGTTGATGTAGAGCTTATAACTGCCCAGCCCGGTAATGGTCTGCCAGAGGCCGTCACCCAGTTTCATCGGCGCCGTATTTTCTGTGTAGCGGACCGTCTTCGCCAGGGGTAATCTCGATGGATCGTGAGCCACCATGGCCGCCAAATACTGGTCTACGATGCCATCCAAACAAGTTCTGTCACAGTTTGCAGCCGGAGCCGCGGGCGACGGCTGTGCTGCCGCCGGCTTACCGCCGGCAGGCGCCTCGAGAATCCCGCACGTAACAATCCACAGCGCGCCGAAGACAAAAGCTTTTCTCAGCATTTTCGTTCCCCCGTTTTGCGTTTATCGTATTTCCGAGAACAACGCCTGGCGATCTTCACCAACCCGAGTGGCTTCCGTATGGCAGATTTGTGACATGGAATGCCTGAACCTGACGAAGTTTGCCGCCGACTACTTTGAACACGGCTCCCAGAAGAACCTCGCGTGGCCTTCTTGCCCCTTCGCCCAGCAATGTTGTCTTGCCATCGATTTCGACTGACTTGAGGGTTCCCGGGCAATCCATCACTGCAATTACAAAGGCCTGGCCGCGCTCTTCGTCGGTGACAAAAAATCTTCGGTCGTGAAGCGATGTCATGTAGCTGAAGACCGGAGAATTCAGGTCGCATCCTACGGGAAAGCCGGGCCGGTCGGCATTGGCCACCGTCCGGCTCGTCATTCGACCGTCCTCCGTGCGAGCGCAATCCGGCGTCACCGGAACGGGTCCCGGAGGATGATCCTGCAAACCATCCAGATAGGCGTTTGCCACCGCCTTGAGCGTCGCTTTCGAAGAGCGCTGGTCCTCGGGAAGGATCGAGTCGACAACCGGCTGGGTTTCCTTCAGCGTCGCGATCCTGGCGTCAAGTCCGTCGTCGAAGCGCACAACGATCGTTTCGATTTCACTGATCTGCATGTTTACTACGCGAAGGCGCAGCATCAGGAGGGTGGGGTAACCGCTCTCATCGAGAGCTCCATAGAAAACGGCCGCGCCCCTTTCAGGATCGGCAAGATACTGCCGGTATTGAATATTCTCCGCCTGATGCCAGAGGCCCTCGCCCAGTTTGAGTTGCTGGCCGTTTTCAGTGAACTTGTAGTCCGCGGCCAGCGGCAGTCCAGAAGGATCGTGTTTCACGAGGGCGTTCAGATAGCCATCGAGAAACCCGATCAAACACGCTCGGTCACAGTTCTGGTCTGCCGCGGGGTTGGCTGCAATGTCCCGAACGTCGCCTCGAGCGGAATCACTGACGAACCGAGCAAAAGCAAGAACGACGAGGCCGATGGAAATCGACGTTGCGAGCCGTCGAATCGAGTGTTGCATCATTCTCCCCGAAACTTGCGCGTCGTCCCGGATAGAGCGAAAAACTCCGGCCGACGGCGGAAATGAGTATCACGTTTAGCGTTTATTCGAAACGTTAATCTGCCTTCTCTTTTGGATAACTGGCGTTGCGCTAATGGCAAAGACGCGAGCGCCTCACGATTTGATACTACCGATTTTGCGGGGCGATTCATTTCATGCGCCTGCGCGCCGTCGAGTGGGATGGTGCACCCCAGGGAAGCCAAGCACCGTTTCCTTTTTGTGTTCGATAGGGTTCACCGGAATCAAAGAGCCGCGTCGTTGACCTTCTCTCACCGTCGCTCTGGCGATCACAACAGGGAGGAGATTCAATAATTTTGTGCGCTACGGCGAGGGTGTGGCTTGTTTCTGAGCCCCCTCAGTCGGACGGAGGTGGGATGAGAGTCGAAGACACGATTGCCGAAATCCTGAAGCGCGAAGGCGTCGAGATGATTTTCGGGTACCCGGTAAATCATGTGCTTGAGTCGGCCGCGCGAGCTGGAATTCGCCCGATCATCGTGCGGCAGGAGCGCGTTGGAATTCATATGGCCGACGCCTTATCTCGCCTCACGAGCGGGCGCAAGATTGGCGTTTTTGCCATGCAGCATGGTCCCGGTTCCGAAAACTCTTTTGGCGGCGTGGCTCAGGCTTACGGGGAATCAGTCCCCATCCTTGTGCTGCCGATGGGTTACGCCCGGCGGCTGTCTCAGATCGACCCGAACTTCAGCTCGGTATCGAGCATGCGCACGGTGACGAAGTCGGCCGAGACGATTCTTTTGCCTGCGGACATTCCTGACATTTTTCGTCGCGCTTTTTCCCGCCTTCGCAACGGCCGCGGAGGCCCGGCTCTGGTCGAAATTCCGATCGACTTGTTTGGCCAGGAACTCCCGGGTGATCTGGCTTATGAACCGACGTTTGCCACCCGCTACGCCCCTGATGTCGGCGATGTGCGCCGCGCTGCCTCCGTCCTGGTTGAAGCGAAAAATCCCGTGATCTATGCCGGGCAAGGCATCCACTACGCGCGGGCGTGGCACGCACTGAAGGACTTGGCCGAATTGCTGGGAGCTCCGGTAGCTACAAGCTTGCAGGGCAAGAGCGCATTCCCCGAAGATCATCCCCTCGCTCTCGGGGCGGGCGGAAATGCCTTTCCGGCAACGGTTCCGCATTTTCTGGCAAAAGCCGACTGGATTTTCGGCATCGGTTGCAGTTTTACAGAGACGGCTTTTGGAATCGGCA
>Ga0335074_10015215_pt1 | contig 10802 bp, 12 predicted proteins | sample Lox_Sample_23_FD_206715 | JGI IMG/M metagenome (GOLD analysis project Ga0335074, IMG submission 206715) | Soil microbial communities from Loxahatchee National Wildlife Refuge, Florida, United States - Lox_Sample_2.3 | ecosystem: Environmental > Terrestrial > Soil > Wetlands | place: USA... | reverse complement strand
CGGCCCGCCCGGCCCGCCGCGGGCCTAGCGCGCTGACAGGCTCGGCGAGCTCGCCAGTACTTTGCGGACCGTGCGGGCGATGCCGAAGGTGTTGAGGACAAAGGTCAGGGTGATGCCGCTGGGACGTATCCGCAGCTTGGTTTGCCCGCCCCGCGGTGTGATCGTCACCAGCGCCTTGACCTGCCGGTTGTCGCCGGTGCCGACCACGATCGTGTTCGGCCGACCTTTCCGCGGGCCCTGGAAGGGCAACTGGCCCATGGTCATCCCGGGCAGCACGTTGTAGCTGGCTCCCAGGCCATCGCGCAATACCGCGACCACCTCTTCGGTGGTCAGATCCGCGCGGGGAACAGTGACGGTAGGCATGGTTCGACTCTCCTTTGGTCGGAAGGGGGTGCATGTCAACGTGCAGCTGAGCAAGGTCGTTTAGCTAGCTGGGCTGGCCGGCCGCCGGCGCCTGGATGACGGCGCCCGTGACGCGCGTGCCCTTGCTCCTCCAGGTTCGGCCGTCCGGCTCGTCTGCGGCAGGGGTGGAATCACCCACACCGGCCCGCAGTTGCGAGGACCTCAAGCAAGACGTTTGACCAGACACCGCGGAGCTGAAAACGTGACATCGATGAACGAACTTTCGCGTGCCGCCGCGGCGCCCTGGGCTGCGCGTGGCCCCGCGTTCAGTCAGCCCGGCCTGGCCAGGCCGGTGGCCTGGGCCACACCGCATGATCTGGATCGGCTGCGCGCCAGCCACGCAGGCGGGCAGCTGGGCAAGCCGCTGGTGCCGACCGGTGTTTCCTCGCCGCGGCTCGGCCGTGAGCTGTTCGCGAGGCTCCTGGCCTACGGCAGGCCGCACGAGACTCATCGGGGGGATGTACTGTTCCGGCCGGGTGATGAAGACGTCGACCTGATCGTGGTCGACCGGGGTTCGGTGGAGGTTGTCCGGACGGAAACGGCCGGCGCGCCCGCCGCGACCGTCGCGGCGGTGGACGCGGGCGGTTTTGTCGGCGAGCTGAACCTTCTGACCGGGCAGAATGTCTACCTGCTGGGCCGGGTGCGGGAGGGCGGCACGGTCTACCGGGTGCCGCCGGAGCGGCTGCGGCAGCTCATGGCCAACGACGTCGAACTGTCCGACATCGTCTTCAAGGCGCTGATTGCCCGCCGTGAGCTGCTTCAGCGCAGCACCGCCGCTCTGGCGGTGGAGATCGTCGGCACCGACAGGTCGGCGGCGGCGCTTGCGCTGCGGACTTACGCCGCCCGCCAGCGCCTGATCCACCGGTGGTTCGACGCCGGCACCCCCGCTGGCCAGGCGATGATGGAGTCCTCCGGCCTGACCGAGGACGACCTTCCTGCCGTCGTCATGCCCGGCGCCACGCTGAAACAGGCCACGCCGGGCGGGCTGGCCGAGAAGCTTGGCCTCAGCTACCGCCGTTCGTCCACCAAGCCGGTTGACGTCACGATCGTCGGCGCCGGCCCGGCCGGCTTGGCGGCCGCGGTCTACGGGGCGTCCGAGGGCCTGGACACCGTGCTGCTGGACGCCGTCGGCACCGGCGGGCAGGCCGCGGCAAGCTCCCGGATCGAGAACTACTTCGGCTTCCCGTTCGGCCTTTCCGGCGCCGATCTGACCGGCCTGGCCGTGCTCCAGGCGCTGAAGTTCGGAGCCCAGCTGGCCAGCCCGTGCCAGGCGGTCACGCTCGACACCGACCGGAAGGGCGACCTGCTCCGCTTGCACCTGCAGGGCGGGGAGGTCATCGACAGCAAAGCCGTCGTCATAGCGACCGGCGCCCGCTACCGGGCGCTGCCGCTGGAACGCTGGCCTGACTTCGAGGGCGCCGGCATCTACTACGCCGCCACCGAACTAGAGGCCAGGGGGTGCGCGGGCAGCCCGGTCACGGTGGTCGGCGGCGCGAACTCCGCGGGTCAGGCGGCGTCGTACCTGGCCGGGCGAGGCAGTGACGTCTCGCTGGTCGTCCGCGGCCCGGACATCGCGACCGAGATGTCGGCCTATCTCGTCGACCGGCTGCTGGCCCACCCGCGGGTGACGGTGCGGTGCCGCAGTGAGGTCACCCGGCTGGATGGCGGTGACTTCCTCGAGGAAGTCACCATCACCGACCGGACGGCAGGCACCGCGCAAGCCCAGCCGTGCTCAGGCTTGTTCTGCTTCATCGGCGCCGAGCCCGCCACGAGCTGGCTGACCGGGATCGCTACCGGGGACGATGGTTTCATCCGGACCGACGTCCAGCTGAGCGACGATGACCTCGGACCGGCCTGGGCCGCGCTGGGACGCCGGCCGCTTCCGTTCGAGACCAGCATTCCCGGCGTGTTCGCGGTCGGCGACGTCCACTCCGGCTCGATGAAGCGGGTCGCCGCAGCCACCGGCGAAGGCGCCAGCGCCATCGCGTCGGTTCACAAGGCCATCGCCACGCTGGCCTAGCGGTCAAGGGATGCGGTCGGGCCGCACCTGTTCCGGGTCTTAACTGACTTCTGGTCCGTTCGTTTGAAAAATCGGGCCGAACGGTCCGTGGTGCTCCGTTCCGCGGCCAACGCCTCGTGCCTCGCCCACCTTGACCGCACCAACCAGGGCCTGCATCCCGACCCGGACGGAGGTTCAGGGCGGTGCGGGGGCGGACTGGCCTGCCGCAGCCCGCATCGACGACGTCGCGGTCACCGTGGACGTGGCGCCCGGCGCGGCGCACGTGTTCCAGTCATTCGCCGCCGACCTGGACCAGGGCCAGGCCGCGCTGACCCGGGCCGGCGGCTTCGTCCGCGAGCACCTAGCCGCGCCGGAGCCGGATACCTCTAGCTAGGCGAACGCGGTGCAGACCGCGACCTGCCTGGCCGGTTCCGTGGTGCTGACGTTCACGCAGGCCTGTGACTCCGTGCCGAGGTCGCCGTCCATCTGCGAGTTCTGGCCCTGGGTGTCGAAGTCGGCGAACTGGTTCTGTCCGGTGCCCCGGTTGTGTACCCAGAACACGTCGCCGTTGGGCCGTCCTTTGCTGTAGATCTTCGCCCAGACCGACCGGCAGCTCGGGCTGTACCGCAGCAGTACGGTGACGGTGGTCCTGCTCACGAAGTCGAAACCGGAGGCCTCGAAGAGGGTAATAGCGCCGATGCTGCAGCCAGATGGCACCGGCCACCTGCCGTCGCATCCCGCGCCCAGGCATGCCTTCACGGCCGGCGCCGCCGAGGCCGGCCCGGCCCCTGCCAGCAGGCCGCCTACGAGCGCGCTCGCGCCAACGGCGCCAAGCAGCACAGCACGAATCTTCATGCGGGTCCCCTTTTCTCTCATCTGCCCTTGCGGACAGTCCCACACCGGCCGTGGAACGTCTGCGTAACGCCGTTGCCCGGGCCGTTCATGGCTCCCTTTGCCGTGTCCGGCAGTGAAAGAGTCGCTTCGAGGCGTTGCACTTACGTTGAACTTGCGTGGAACGCCGGTCCACGGCCAGGACCGAACAGCAGACATCGAGCGGAACTAGAACGACGGGAAACCAGCACTGATCACCGCGCAGGAGTTGAGAGAATGACCCCGGACCTTGGCCAGGGCGCCTGCCAGGGAATCGCGGATGCGGTCACGCTGGCGACGTGCGTGGCACAGGCGAACGACCTGCGCGGGCGGGGCTAGCCCTCCTCGACATCGTCGTGGCGGACGTTCTCGATTGCTCGTGCCAGTTCCATCGACCGGCGCAGGCCGTCGCGGTCGGCGATTACGGACAGGCCGGTCAGCACCAGTTCCAACCGGCTGAGCAGCGCGGAGAACAGGCTCGGCGCATCGGCGCGCCGGTCAGGGGCGGCCCATCGCCACAGCGCGTCGAAGTAGGCCGCGCGGATGAGCTGGCCTGCGGTGTCCGCGTCGATGTCCTTTCTGATCTCCCCCGACTGCTGCCCCTGGGTGATGACGGCGGCAAACTGACCGGCAAGCATGGGTTCCTCGAGGATGGGGCCGCCCCACTTGACCCAGGCGATCGTGAACACTCGGCCCTCTGCAGGGGAGCGCTCGTAGCAGTCGGCGAGCACGCGCAGCATCAGCGCGAGCCGGGACACGGCCGGCTGGCCGGTCACGGGAGCGCTAGCCAGCACCTCATCGACCTCGGCACGCCGGCGGGCCCCCCACTCCCGTGCGAAGTCTTCCTTGCGAGGGAAGTAGTTGAACACCGTCTGGCGGGCCACCCCGGCCAGGATGGCGATGTCGTCGTAGCTGGTCTCGTCATACCCGTGCTGCGCGAACAGTCGGCTCGCCGCTGTCAGCAGGCGATCGCGGGTTTCGATCTTGCGGCGCTGCCGCAGGGTCCTGCCGTCGCGCGCGCCGGGTTTGCCGTCGCCGCGGTGCTCCGCCGTTGGTCCCCTGCCGCGGCGGCCGGCACCCGGCCCTCCGTTCGGGTCACCGGTCACCTTCCCTCCCAACCCTCCCGCGGGCCCTGCTAACCCTCCCGCGGGCGTGTCGCCTGGCGGGCGTCAGCTCGGCTGCGATCTGGATCTCAGACGTCAGACGGTTGACCTGAGTCCAGGTTACCGCTCCCGCCGTCTCCCCGCCAGCACCGCCGGTGCCACGCCAGCTCGCCAGTGCTGCGTAGGCCTTGTTAGTTTCCCATACGCAATCTTGACTTCTCCGCAACGGAAGAGACACAGTGAAGATAGCAGCTTGTACTCAAGTCCAAGATTATAGGTTCGCCATGAGAGGAGCCCGTCGATGACCGACATACAAGACACAGCCGCACCCACCCGGGAGCAGTCAGACGAGGCGCTGCGGCGCTTCGCCGACGGGTTCAGCTCACCGCGCCGGGCACCGGTCCTGCACTGGCCGTCCGAGCACGGCCTGGAATACGAGGACGTCACGTTCCTCGCGCGTGACGGTGCGCCCCTCGAGGCCTGGTTCATCCCCGCGCCCGGGTCGAGCAAGCTGGTCATCGCCAACCACCCCCTGGGATTCAGCCGCTCCGGCATCCCCACCCACCTTCAGCCCTGGCACGCAGACTGGGCGCCCAGCGGCAACGGGTTCGAAGTCAACCTCGTTCCCGACTACAAGATCCTGCACGACGCCGGATACAACGTCCTCACCTACGACCTGCGCAACCACGGCCTCAGCGGCGCAGCCAACGGCGGGGTCGTCACCCACGGCTTCACTGAGGGCCGCGATGTCGCTGGCTCGCTGGACTACGCATGCGCGCGCTTCGGCGCCCGCCAGATGGCGATCGGACTGTTCAGCCGGTGCATGGGCGCAGTCTCGACGTTCGCCGCGATGACCCGCTTTCCCGCGGCCTTCGACGGCGTGCGCTGCCTCATCTCACCCCAGCCAGTCACCCCCCGGTACATCGCCGAACGCCGCCTGGCTGTGCTGGGCCTCGGCGACCGCCTCGACGACTTCAACACCCTCCTCCGCCTGCGCACAAGCATTGGGCTCGACCAGCGGGTCCCGCAGGAGTGGGCCAAGAACGTCCGCGTGCCGACCTTCCTATACCAGGTTCGCGGGGACACCCTCACCGACCCCAGCGACGTCCAGGCGATGTATGACAACATTCCGGTGGCCGACAAGAAGCTGCAGTGGATCGAAGGCACGACGGCGCGATGGGACGGGTACCTCGAATTTCAGCGCCACCCGCAGCCCATGCTCGACTGGTTCGCGCGGTACATCTAGCACGCAGTGCTGTGACCAGAGCCAGGCGCCCGGCCCATGACCAGGCATTCCCGCAGTCTCCTCGCGGACGGCAGCGCGGCGGGAGATCATTTGTCGGAGGTGTCGCCTAGCCTTGCAGGATGACGGCTTGGCCGCGAGACGCGGATCACCGGCCGGGTGGCGTGGGAGCCCACCGGCAGCACGTCGCGTTTCTCGGCGGTCCAGGCATCATCTACCAGGAGTTCGCGCCGCCGCCGGAGCTCGCGTCCTGGGTCGCCGTGTTCTGGCGGATCGCCAGCGAGGTGACGTTCGAGCTGCGAGTCGCGCCCGACGGCTGCATGGACCTGATCCGCGATGACGTGGTGGGCTCTCTCGCGCATCCGCTGACGGCGACGTTCCAGCCGGGTGACATCTCGGAAGGCGTGAGGTTCCACCCAGGCGGGTTCCCCGCGCTGTCCGGGATACCGGCGAGCGAACTCGTTGACGTGCGCCTGCCCATCGCCGATGTCTTGCCGAGGTTCCGGTCCCTGCGCCGGCTCGCGCAGGACGCGCCGCCTCCGGATCCGCTGGCCCAGGCGGCGTACCAGGCGCGCGACATCCGCGCGTTGTGTCAGGCGACAGGCTATAGCGAGCGGCAGCTTCGCCGCCGCGTGCTGGCCGCCACCGGGCACGGGCCGAAGCGGTTGATGCGGATCGCGCGCATGCAAGACGTCCTGCGCCACGGCCGCGGCGAGAGCTGGGCGCGGACAGCGGCCGAGCACGGCTACTACGACGAGGCGCACATGGCCAACGACATCATTGAGCTCGCAGGCGCCACCCCGCACACGCTTCTGAAGTGATTGCGGTGCGAGCCGGGCTGGCTCCGTGCGCTGCTGAGAGGCAGCCCGCATGCGCTGCTCGGGTGGCCACGCTGCAGACGCCTTATCTCATCGCCGAGGGGCCACACGTGCGCCCTGCGCCGTGGCCGTTTCTTCCAAGGCGGCGACGGCAGCCGCTGCCTAGGGTTGATCCTGTCAGGTCGCCGCTGGCTGACCGGTCCGTCAACGACAAGGAACGAGATTGTGAACGTCCAGTTCATTGCCAGCATGGCTGTGATCGCACCCGATCCGGCCCAGAGCCGCAAGCTCTACGTCGACGCGTTGGGGCTGCCGCTCGAGGCTGGCGAAGGTGACGACTACTTCCATAGCGAGCACATCGGAGGCAGCAAGCATTTCGGTGTGTGGCCGCTCACTCAAGCCGCGCAGGCCTGCTTCGGCACGCCCGAGTGGCCGGACGACCGGCCCGTGCCGCAGGCGTCTGTCGAGTTCGAAGTCGGTGACCCCGGCGCGGTCCAGGCCGCCGCCGGCGAACTGCGCGCAGGCGGCTTCACCTTGTTGCATGATGCGCGCACGGAGCCATGGGGGCAGACAGTCGCTCGCTTGCAGTCACCCGAGGGCGTGGTCGTTGGCATCTCGTTCGCGCCCTGGATGCACGACGGCACGTGACGCCAGGGGATGGTCTTCACCAGCGGTTACAGGGGCCAAGGCGGTGCCATCATGTGTGTGTGCTTGACGACACCGTCACCTGGCCGGAGGTGGCGGCACGCCTCGCCGCGGCGCGCAGCTACTGGCTGTGCACCACCATGCCCTCCGGCTCCCCCCACGCCTGCCCCGTATGGGGAGTCGTGGTCGACCACACCGGGGAGGACCGGCCGTTCCTGCCCGACGCCGACCCTGACTTCGACGTCGTCTACGCCATCAGGCCTCGGTCAGCCATGATGTGGCGGCTACCCGACTACGAAGGCTCACAGCGCCGATGGACATGCTGAGCACCTACTGCCGCCCAGGTGCACTCCCCGTTGCTGTCGGTGGCGGGATGGGTCCTGGTCCATTGGCCATTAGCCCCGCTAACGAGATTTCGGGCAGCCAAGCACGGAGCACACGACCCGTGCCTGGCGGCAGGCAGCAACGAGGTCAGGGAAGCTCGCGGCGCATGAGCCAGCGGGGCTTGCCGCCGCTTCGTCCGACGGTCTGGCCGACGCGGCTGAATCCGTGGGCCTCGAAGAGGGAGACGGTACCGACGTAACCGCTGGTCTGGTCGACGCGCCCGCTCCCAGGGTCGACCGGGTAGCCTTCCAACGCGGTCGAGCCCATCGCATGCGCATGCCAGACCGCGCCCTCCAGCAGCTCGTGCATGAGGCCGCGGCGCCGGAACCCCGGCCGCACCACGAAGCACGCCACCGACCACGCATCCACGTCCCGGACGTGCGGGATCGTCCGGGAGTTGACCAGGGCGCGGTAGGTGGACTTCGGCGCGACCGAGCACCAGCCGGCCGTCTTGCCATCGACGTAGGCCAGCACCCCTGGGCCCGGTTCGCTGGCGCACAGCGCGCGCATGTGCGCGATACGGCCGGGCATGTCGAGGCTGGAATTGCGGTACGCCATGCAGACGCATCCGGCTGCGCCCGGCTTGCGCGGCACCATAAACGACGCGAAGTCCTCCCATCGCCCGGTCGCCGGCAAGACCTGGACTCCCATGTACCGAGGATAGGCGCTTAGGGCATGGTCGCCGACTGTCCACATGGCACGGCCAAGGTCCTGCCGTACTCGCGGCGCACGACCCTGTCTGCGGCATTATGTGAGTGATCGAGATGCCCGGCGAGGACTTCAGCTTGTGACCGTGACCGTGAGCGGGGTGGGACGATGAGCGGCGACCTGGCGCTTCTGGCGCGGCGGCTTTCTCCGGGCGCCGTGGTGACCGATGGCGGGGTCATCGAGGGGTACCGGCGTGACTGTGCGGCCACCGTTCCCGCAGGCCGGGCGCGGGCCGTCGTCCGGCCCGGCACCGTCGAGGAGGTGAGCAGCACGCTGCGGTGGGCGGCCGAGAACGCGGTTCCCGTGGTGCCCAGGGGCGCGGGTACGGGGCTTTCCGGCGGTGCTAACGCGATCGATGGATGTCTGATGCTCAGCCTGGAGCGGTTCACCGCCATCCGCGAGGTCAACACGAGGCATCAGTACGCCGTCGTCGAGGCCGGGGTCCTCAACGCCGACCTGGGCCGGGCGGCTGCGGCCGCTGGGATGTTCTATCCGCCCGATCCCGGGAGCTTCGAGATCTGCACGATCGGCGGCAACCTCGCCACCAACGCGGGCGGCATGCGATGCGTCAAGTACGGCGTGACCAGGGATTCCGCGCTTGGCCTTGAAGTCGTCCTTGCCGACGGCAGCGTGTTGCGCACCGGCAGCGGCGCCCGCAAGGACGTCGCCGGATACGACCTCACCTCGCTGTTCATCGGGTCGGAAGGGACTCTCGGCGTGATCACGTCGGCCACCTTGCGGGTCCGCCCGCGCCCGCCGCGTGACCCGGTGACGTTCGTCGCGTCGTTTCCCGCGCTGGCCGCGGTCGGCCGCGCGGTGGACGCCATCCAGGCCAGCGGGGTGGTGCCCAGCATGCTCGAGCTCATCGATCAGGCCACGATCAACGCGATCGAGGACTATCGCCGCATGGACCTGGACCGCTGCGCCGCCGGGTTGCTCATCGGCCAGGCCGACGGTGCCGCCGCCGATGATGAGGTCCGGCGGATGACGCAGTGCTGCCAGGAGGCCGGTGCCGACCTCGTGGTCCAGGCGACGACTGCCGAGGAATCGGACCTGCTCCTTGAGGCGCGTCGGCTGGCCGGCCCGGCCGTGATGGCCGCAGGACCGACGGTCGTCGAAGATGTCTGCGTCCGGCCCGGGCAGCTGGCCGAGATGCTCGCGGCCGTCCAGGAAGTGAGCGCGGGCAGCGGTATCCCGATCGCGACCGTCGCGCACGCCGGCGACGGCAACCTGCATCCGGTGCTGATGCTGCCCGACCTGGGCGCCGAGACCGTGGCCCGTGCCATGGCGGCGGGTCAACGGCTTTGCGATAACGCGCGCGTGCTCGGCGGGACCATTACGGGTGAGCATGGCGTCGGGGTGCTCAAGCAGGCCTGGCTGCGGCAGCAGCTCGGGCCCGCGTCGCTGGCCGTGCACCGGGCGATCAAGTCGGCGCTCGACCCGGCTGGCATCCTCAACCCCGGCCGGTCCTTCTGACGCGTGCGATGCGGGTTGCAAGCCTCGGGCCTGCTGCCCCGGTGCCTCGGCCTGGCTATACAACATTCACGTGTGCTGCGATCTGACTTCTGCCAGCCGTGCGTTCAGGAACCGGCGCTCGGGACCGGTGCTGGCAAGGGCTGCCGCCCCCTCGTAGGCGCTGGCGGCTTCCTGGTTCCGGCCAAGGCGGCGCAGGAAGTCAGCCCGGGTCGCGGGCAGCAGGTAGTAGCCGGCGAGTGCGCCGCCGGCCTCCAGGCGCTGCAGCAGCGCCAGCCCTGCCGCGGGGCCGTCGGCCATGGCGACCGCTACCGTCCGGTTCAACTCGACGATCGGCGAGCCGGTCATGTCCGCCAGGTGCTGGTAGAGCCGGGCGATCGCCGGCCAGTCCGTGGCCTGCGCGGTCGGTGCGGCGGCGTGGCAGCCGGCGATGGCTGCCTGGATCTGGTACTGGCCGGGCCGCCGTGCGGCGAGAGCGTCTGCGAGGTGCCGGCGCGCCAGTACTACCTGCGCCTGGTCCCAGCGGGTGCGGTCCTGGTCTTCCAGGGTGACCAGGTCCCCGCGGTGGTTAACCCGTGCCGCCTGCCTGGCGCGGTGGAACAGCATGAGGGCGAGCAGTCCGGCGGCTTCCGGTTCTTCCGGCAGCAGTTCCGCCAGTACCCGGGTCAGGGCGACGGCCTGGTCGCACAGGTCGCGCCGGATGAGATCATCTCCGGCGCTGGCCGAGTATCCCTCGTTGAATACCAGGTAGAGCACCGCGAGCACGCCTGGTACCCGCTCGGGCAGGGCGCTGTCCGGCGGTACCCGGTAGGGGATGCGCGCGTTGGCGATCTTGTGCTTGGCCCGGACGAGCCGCTTGGCCATCGTGGCTTCCGGCACCAGGAAGGCGCGGGCGATCTCGGCAGTGCTCAGCCCGGTCAGGGTGCGGATCGTCAAGGCGACCCGGGCCTCCATGGCCAGCGCGGGATGGCAGCAGGTGAAGATCAGCCGGAGCCGTTCGTCCGGGACGCCGCTGTCGTGAGCATGCGGCTCCGGGTCGTTCATTCCGGTCTGTCTGGTTGCCATCACGGCCAGCTCCTCGACCTTGGCCCGGTGCGTGCTGCTGCGTCGCAGGCGGTCGATGGCCCGGTTGCGTGCCACCGTCATCAGCCACGCAC
>Ga0335074_10015214_pt1 | contig 10802 bp, 8 predicted proteins | sample Lox_Sample_23_FD_206715 | JGI IMG/M metagenome (GOLD analysis project Ga0335074, IMG submission 206715) | Soil microbial communities from Loxahatchee National Wildlife Refuge, Florida, United States - Lox_Sample_2.3 | ecosystem: Environmental > Terrestrial > Soil > Wetlands | place: USA: Florida... | reverse complement strand
CTACAAGAAGGCGCTCAAGCCGGTGATGGCCTTGCCGACAATCAGGTTCTGCATCTGGTACGTGCCTTCGTAGGTGTAGAGTGCCTCGGCGTCGGCGAAGAAACGTCCCACGTTGTAGTCGGCGGCGATGCCGTTTCCGCCGCATACCTCTCGCGCCCACGCGACCGTCTCGCGGCACTTGGACGTACAGAACGCTTTGGAAAGCGCCGCGTGTGCGTCGGTCATTTTCCCCTCGGCTTCCAGTTGAGCCATACGACCCACCAGGCACTGCGAAGCAGTAATGTTGCCAAGCATCTTGGCGAGGAGATCCTGGATAAGCTGAAATGAGCCGATCGGCCGTCCAAACTGCAAGCGCTCCTGGGCATACTTAAGGGCATTCTCGTAAGCGCCCATGGCACACCCGGTCGCTTCCCAGCTGACGAAATAGCGAGTTCCACGCAAAACCTTGGCCGTGTCCCGGAAAGACTTATCTTCTTGAAGACGGTTCTCCTCCGGCACCCGGCAGTTCTCCATCGTGATGTGACCGTTCTGGACCACCTTGAGCGCCATTTTGTTTTGGATCTTTTCGACGCTGAAACCGGGCGTGGTTTTGTTCTCGAGGATGAAGCCCTTGACCTGGTTGTCGGCAAGGTCGCGCGCCCAGATAACCGAAATGTCACACCACGGAGCGTTACCAATCCATTTTTTCTCTCCGTTGATAATCCAGGTGTCCCCTTCACGCTTCGCCGTCGTTGTCAGGCCGCCTGATGCTCCGGAACCCACTAACGGTTCCGTGAGCCCGAAGCAGCCGATCTTTTCCAACCGGGCCATAGGTGGCAACCACTTCTGCTTTTGCTCTTCGGATCCGCCGAAGTAGATGGAAGACATTGCCAGGCCGCTGTGCACGCCGAAGAAAGTCGCGATAGAAGTGTCGAAACGCGCCATCTCCATCGCAACCAAGCCGGCCAGCAACCCACTTCCGCCGCGACAACCGTAGCCTTGCAACCCTACGCCACCGATGTTTAGCTCCTTCAGCGCCGGCAGGATCTCAAAGGGAAAGGCGTCCTCGACCCAGTACTTGGTGATGATGGGCTGGACCTTGGTTTCCATGAAGGAGCGCACCTGCTTGAGAACTTCCTGTTCTTCAGCCGGCAAGGTTTCAGTGAGCCCGTAAAAGTCGAGGTTCGGCGGAGGCAGCGTCGCGGGCTTCTTGAATTCCGGTTTGGCATGCGGAGCAGAAGCGGCCGCAGACGTTGTGATCTCTTGCGTTGGACTCGCCATGAACAATCCTCCTGGTATGCAGCGCTTGCTCGCTGACGCAATGGGTAAGAGCACTTCGTATGCCAGAGCCGCCCGGGTTCAGATCGTTCAAAAAAGGCGTCTTACTTTCTCTCACTAAAGCTGGTGTTGAGAAATTGGCTGCCAGCCCGCTAGCAGGTGTGCAGACGTTGACAATCATGGTGGCGGTCTGAACATTACGGAGGCGCAGCCTTCTTCAAATGGGTAACAGGGCTGGCAAACAGCGAATTTCCCGTTCAGAAGCCTGCTGCTCTCAGGCAAATCACCCAAACAAATACGGACGCGCACCATTTGTGGGCCGATGGCAGGCGTCTTGCCTTAGAACACATCTGGGGCAAGGTATCAGCCGACTTCAGCAGGACCTGAACATTTGCATGTCAAGAAAATATTCTTCTAGGGAAAGCGCCAATTCTGCGGCGGTCAATTTCCGAACAGCAGCTTCTGCCAACGGTTTGACACTGCTCGCCCTGCTTCCGACTGGCATCTGCTTAAGCGCTTGGCAATAAGGAATCCCCTCCTCCCAGCATGAGTGGCAGACGAGTTGCTTTCCTCTCTTCTGGCGATGCCGAGTCCCTGCAGGAAACATCGTTTCTGCTTTGGGACCGCTTTCCTGAGACATCGGAAAGCGACGCAGCTTCGGCTCGGACAGGGACAAATTGCAGGAGAACCAGAACATCATGTCTGAAGAAAACAAGAAGATCATGACCACGGACGCAGGCCGCCCCGTCGGCGACAACCAAAATTCACTGACTGCGGGTCCTCGCGGGCCCATTGTCTTCGAAGACTTCTTGCTGTTTGAAAAGATGGCGCACTTTAATCGCGAACGGGTTCCCGAGCGGGTAGTTCACGCGAAAGGTTCCGGCGCTCATGGTTACTTTGTCTGTACCAATTCGAAAATGCCCGAGTACACCAGCGCGAAGCTCTTCTCCGCCGTCGGAAAGCGGACTCCGCTGTTCATCCGCTTTTCGACAGTAGGCGGCGAGAAAGGCTCGGCTGACACCGAACGCGATCCTCGAGGTTTCGCGGTCAAGTTCTATACCGAGGAAGGCAATTGGGACATGGTGGGCAACAACACACCAGTCTTCTTTATTCGTGACCCTCTAAAGTTCGGCGACTTCATCCACACCCAGAAGCGCGATCCGCAAACGAATCTTAAGTCGCCAACCATGATGTGGGATTTCTGGTCATTGTCCCCGGAGTCCTTGCATCAGGTGACGATCCTCTTCTCCGACCGGGGCACCCCAGATGGTTACCGGCACATGAACGGTTACAGCAGCCACACCTTCAGCTTGATCAACCGCAAGAATGAGCTCTTCTACGTGAAGTGGCATTTCAAGACGAAGCAGGGGATCAAGAACTTCACTCGCGAACAGGCCGACGAGATGCGTGGCAAGGACCCGGACTACGCTCAACGCGACCTGTTCAACTCGATTCAGGGCGGTAACTTCCCCAAGTGGCGTGTCTGCGTTCAGATCATGTCGGAGAAGGACGCAGATGCATATCACATCAATCCCTTCGATCTGACGAAGGTCTGGCCGCAGAAGGATTATCCTCTGGTCGAGGCGGGCGAGATGGTGCTCGATCGCAATCCTGAGAATTACTTCGCCGAAGTCGAACAGGCGGCATTCGAACCCAGGAACGTTGTCCCGGGCATGGGATATTCACCAGACAAGATGCTCCAGGGGCGCGTAATCTCTTATCCGGACGCGCACCGCTACCGCATCGGAGTCAACTACGACTCGTTGCCCGTAAACAAGCCCCAGTGCCCGGTACGCACCTACAACCGCGACGGTGCCATGCGCTTCGACGGCAACTACGGTTCAGCGCCGAATTATGAGCCGAATAGCTTCAAAGGTCCGGTCGAGGATCCAATCTATCGAGAGCGACCGAGGACGATCTCCGGTTCCGTTGACCGGCACAATCATCGTTTGGATGCTGATTACTACACGCAACCGGGAAGTCTTTTCCGGCTGATGAGTCCTGCTGAACGCGAGCGCTTGATCGGCAACATCGTCGCCAGCATGAAGACAGTGCCAAGAGAAATCCAACGGCGGCAAATCCTGCACTTCCTCCAGGCGGACCCTCGGTATGGCCGCGGAGTAGCGGCAGGCCTTGGGTGGGACGTCAATGACGTCCTTGCGACAACACCAGCAGACGGGATGGCCGCTGATTAAGAAGTTAAAGGGACCGGCTATACGAATGGCATCGTCGAACGTTGATCTGGAATCTCCCGGCGTATTTCGCACAGATTTTACTGCGCCGCCCGGAAAGGAACCGTAAACCCTAACCGTCGACCCGTGACCTGGTTCGCTGTCGAACTCGACCGTCCCGTCCAACTGGAGCACACGCTCGCGCATGTTGATCAGCCCCAGCCCTCCTGATTTTGCGATCGGGTTGGGAGTGCAACCTGCGTCATCATGGGATTGCGGCGAGCGGTCGCGCGCGTGCTTCCGTAAGACAACGCAATCGGATTCCGTCTCGCGAACTGGTGCGTCGGACTCTTCAGCATTTGTCGATTCGTATCTAGGTTGGTCGTCTACAGTCTGGACAAGAGGTGCCCGAGCTTGTTTCGCTTCGTTGTGAGATAACGGAGGTTAGAAGAGGAAGGACGTATCTCGAGGGGCAGCCATTCCGTAACCGACAGGCCGTAACCTTCGATGGCGACCAGCTTGCGCGGATTGTTGCTCAGAAGCCGCATAGAGCGCACGCCGATTTCGCGCAGAATCTGCACCCCGATACCATAGTCTCGCTGATCCGGTTTGAAGCCAAGACGCTCATTCGCCTCCACCGTGTCCAATCCCTGGTCCTGCAGACTGTACGCTCGAATCTTGTTGGCCAGGCCGATTCCCCGGCCTTCCTGGCTCAGGTAAAGCAGCACGCCGCGCCCTTCGCCGGCGATCCGGCACAAGGCCTTGTTGAGCTGCGCACCGCAGTCGCAACGCACAGAACGCAGCACATCGCCGGTGAGGCACTGTGAATGCACGCGCACAAGCACGTCCCGACCATCGCCAACGTCACCAAATACAAGAGCGAGATGGGTCTGCTTGTCGATCTGATTTTCGAATGCGTGAACTCGAAACTCTCCGTACTCCGTCGGCAGCTTCGCCGAGGCCACACACTGGACCGCCGATTCCGTTCGCAACCGATAGGTGATCAGGTCAGCGACGGTGATCAGCTTGACGTTGTGGCGCATGGCAAACTGCCGAAGTTCGGGCACTCGGGCCATCGTGCCATCCTCGCTCATGATCTCGCAAATAACCCCAGCGGGACAAAGCCCTGCCAGTCTGGCCAAGTCCACAGCCGCTTCCGTCTGCCCGGCACGCGCCAATACTCCGGCATTCCTTGCGCGTAGCGGGAACATGTGCCCGGGACGGATCAGATCGGTAGGCTTTGTCGCTGGATCAATGGCCGCGAGCACTGTGGCCGCACGATCGGCGGCGGAAATTCCAGTGGTCGTTCGCTCACGCGCCTCAATGCTGACACAGAACGCCGTCTCGAAGCGCGATGAATTCCTGGAGACCATGAGCGGGATCTCCAGCTCGTCGAGCCGCTCGGGCGTCATCGCCAGGCAAATCAAACCGCGACCATACTTCGCCATGAAATTGATTGCTTCAGGGGTGATCTTTTCGGCGGCGATGGTTAGATCCCCCTCATTTTCCCGATCTTCATCGTCAACGACAATCACCATCTCGCCGGCGTGGATGGCCGCAATGGCATCCTCGATCGATGCGAATTCGTCCGAACGGTTGTGAGCTGCTTTTAAAGCCTCGAGTCTTGGAGTCATATTTGCGTACCTTTGCTTACCAGAGTGCCCACTATCGGAACGCGATTCTCAGCCCAGTAGAAGCGGAAGTTAAATTAGCGATGCCCGGAGCAGGCGGCGCGCAGCTCCCCTCGACAGCCGAAGCGAGAATTTCAATCCAACGTAGAGGAAGACAACGCCGAGTACCAGATGGGCTTAGTGCAATCGCGTTACCAAATGAGACGCCCGGCCGCTGGTTTTCGCCACATACTCCTAAGCGCATCAGAGTTACTGGCCACATCAGTGACCGCACTGACCGAATCGGCGCTGCCGATTCAGATGTCCACTGTCAAGCTTTGAACAGTTCACTGTTGAGCCCTCGACAGTCCACAAAACCAGATCGACATTTCACTACTACTTGAGCCAAGTGCCTTCGCGCTCGACCACATGCCGCAAATGAGTCAATCAAGGAGAAGATTTGGAGATCCACTTGCCTCCCCACTAGTCGGGAGCATGTGCAGACTCACCTATTGCGAGTAGGAGGATTGTGTCGTGGAAATACCGCGCCGGACTCCCCGGCTTCGAGTTACCGGAAGCAATCCGGCCAGTACAGGAACAGTTCCACCCCGTCTGGCAACTAGATAGAATGGCCGATCGAACCGAAGATAGCAGGGCGACTCAGAGGGAGGATCTTAGGAGGGCATACGCCCACCCAGGAAAAGCAGCGCGAAGGCCTCGTGGGAGCAATCGGGTCAGTTCCGCCAACAAATCCAATCGTCTCTGTTTTTCTCACGCAGGGTCATCGCTTTGGCAGATTCCATGGAAAAGGAAATGCGAGGCCATCATTCTTCGCTCAGTCTGCGATAGGATGCTCGTGTCTTCATAATACCGTTGTGAATTGGGTGCGTTCTGGTCAATTATCAATGAGCTGCCCGCGGCCAGCACAAGACAATGACGGTTAAGGCGCCTTTGCGGATTCTGTTGTTGGAGGATAACTCTGCTGACGCGGAGCTGATTCGCGATACGCTTGAGGCGGATCATCTCGTCTCCAAAATAACCTGCGTCCAAACTCGTACCGAATTTCTCACCGCACTTGAAGATAGCGGAATTGACCTGATTTTGGGGGACAGCCAACTTCCTTCGTTCAACGGTATCTCCGCGCTAAGACTTGCGCTGAGTGTTAGACCTGATCTGCCTTTCATCTTTGTGTCCGCCATCCTTGGCGAGGAAGCTGCTGTTCAAGCACTCAAACTTGGGGCTACGGACTATGTTCTAAAAACCAGGCTATCGAGGCTTGTGCCAGCAGTGCGTCGTGCGCTGCGCGAAACGGAAGAAAGAGCCCAGCGTAAGAAGGCTGAGGCGGCGCTGCGCCGGAGCGAGGCTTATCTGGCAGAAGCGCAGCGGTTAAGCCATACAGGCAGCTTCGGTTGGAACGTCCGCACCGGCGAGATCTTCTGGTCCGATGAGACTTACCGCATATTCGAATTCGAACCCACCACGAAATCAACTGTTGACCTGGTAATCGAGCGAACCCACCCGGACGACCGGGAGCTGGTTCGACGAGCCATTGAGAGTGCCTCAATCGGGAAGCACGCCTTAATCCTCGAACATCGTCTGCTAATGCCGAATGGTGCTGTCAAATATGTTCACGTCGCAGGCAATCCCACCGCCGGCGAAGATCGGGAAAGTTTGCTCTTCGTAGGTGCGATAACCGAGATTACGGAACGCAAGCGCGCCGAGCAGAAGCTGCGTGACCAGGCAAATCTCCTTAACCTGACCCATGACGCCATTTTCGTTCGCGACATGAATGGGACCATCACGTATTGGAATCGCGGCGCCGAAGAGCTATACGGCTGGCGTCCGGAGGAGGCGTCTGGCAATGTCGCCCAAAAGTTGCTTAAGACAGTCTTTCCCGTCCCCTTAGACCAGATCGAGAAAGAGTTGATGCGCAGCGGCCGTTGGCAAGGCGAACTCGTGCATACCACAAAATCGGGAATGCAGCTGACGGTTGCCAGCCGGTGGTCATTGCAGCGCGACGACAAGGCTGCGCCGATTGCGATCCTCGTGACCAACAATGACGTCACCGAGCGCCGGCAGGCGGAGCAGGCTCGCGAAGAGATCGAGGAGCAATGGAGAGCGGCGTTTGACAGTAACCCGACCATGTATTTCATCGTCGATGCAGCCGGCGTGATCGTGACCGTGAACACCTTTGGCGCGGAGCAACTAGGCTACAAAGTGGACGAACTGGTCGGGCGACCGGTATTAGACGTATTTTATGAGCCGGACAAAGAAGCCGTTCAAAAGCACGCTCAGCATTGTTTCGCGCAGCCCGGCCAGATGATGAGGTGGGAAGCCAGGAAGATCCGTAAAGATGGGACGGTACTTTGGGTTCGGGAGACCGCCAATACCGTCTCCCTTAAGAATAGGCCAGTGCTGTTGGTCGTGTGCGAGGACATTACGGAGCAGAAACATGCTGAAGAGACCGCGCGCCGGAGTGCGGACGAGCTCCGAGATGTCATCAACACGATCCCGGCATATGCCTGGAGCGCTTCGAGCGATGGTGCGGTCGATTTCGTCAACCAGCGATTGGTGAATTTCCTAGGCCTGCCTGGGGAAGACTTGTCGGGATGGAACTGGCCATCCGTGATTCATCCCGAGGACCGCAGCCGGTACGTCGCCGACTGGTTGTCAGATCTGAAGACCGGGCGCTCGCAGGACTGTGAAGTACGTGTAAAGAGGGCGGACGGGCAATATTGCTGGTGCTTGGCGCGTCGGGTACCGTTGCGCGACGAAACTGGAGCCATCCTGAGATGGTATGGAGTTTTCGCCGACATTGACGATCGCAAGCGGGCCGAAGCGTTGATCGCCGGCGAAAAGCGGGTCCTCGAGTTGGTCGCGAAAGGCAGTCCTCTTCCCGACATACTTGACACTCTCTGCCGGCTCGTCGAGGAGCAAGCCAGCGGCGCTCTCGCCTCGATCTTATTGGTGCAAGGAGACCGGTTGAAGCATGGGGGCGCACCCAGCCTTCCCAAGGCTTACACGGACGCTATTGACGGGGTTTTGATTGGGCCATCCGTCGGCTCGTGCGGCACCGCCGCGTACCTTGGTGAACAGGTCATTGTGGAGGATATTGCTACGGATCCGTTGTGGAGTGATTTCCGCGATGCGGCTTTGCCCCATGATCTGCACGCCTGCTGGTCCACGCCGGTCTTCTCTTCGCAGGGACAGGCGATTGCAACCTTCGCAATGTACTATCGCGAGCCCCGACGTCCGAGTCCGCACGACCAGGAAATTATTGAGCAGATTACTCACCTGGCGGGTGTTGCCATTGAGCGTAAGTTGACATACGAACAACTGCGGCGCAGCGAAGCGTACTTGGCGGAATCGCAGAGGCTGACCAATACGTGCAGTTGGGCCGTCGAAGCCAAAAACCGCGAGCTCGTCTACTGGTCTGCAGCAATGTGTCGGGTCTACGGCTTCGATCCACAACACGGATTCCCAAGCCGAGACCGAATCTGGGAGCGAATACTCGCAGAGGATCGCCCTAAGGTAAAAGAGAATAGCGACAAAGCGTTCTGCGAGAAAGTGGATTGTGACTTCGAGTACAGAATGGTGCTACCCGAAGGAACCATTCGACACATTCATGCCTTAGCCCATCCGGTCTTGGGGGCCGACGGAGAGCTGATTGAAGTAGTGGGTACAGATGTTGACATAACCGAGAGCAAACAAGCGGAGGAGGCTCTGCGCCGCAACCAGTCCTACTTGGCGGAAGCACAAAGGCTGAGCCACACCGGCAGTTTCGCCTACAATCCCAACACTGGAAGAACGCTTTACTGGTCTGAGGAGCTGTGTCGGATCTTCGGATTTGATCCTCAGAGGGGCACCCCCGATCCTGAAAACTCACGTCTCATCGTGCATCCGGATGATCGCGACAGGGTTTCCGAAGGCTGCCTGCAGGGATTCCGCGAGAAAGCGCAGTTCTCGCAGGAATACAGGCTGCTGTTGCATGACGGGACAGTCAAGCACCTCCACGTCCTTTGGCATCCGGTCCTCGATAGCGAAGGAGGATTGGTCGAATACGTTGGTACGGCGGCGGATGTCACCGAGCGTAAACGTGCCGAGGAAGAGCGGGAACGATTGCGTCAGCTAGAGACCGATCTCGCTCATATGAACCGTGTGACTATGCTCGGCGAATTGGCAAGTTCTCTGGCACATGAAATCAATCAACCCATTGCTGCCGCAATCACCAGCGCCAATGCCTGCTTGCGTTGGCTCGCGCATGATCCGCCCGATCTGGAAAGAGCCCGCGCGGCCACAATCAGAATCGAGAAAGACGGAAGCCGTGCAGCGGAAATCATCCAGCGCCTGCGAGCGTTTTACAAGAAAGGCGCTCCGCCCCATCGCGAATTGGTCGACATTAACAACGTAGTCGTGGAAATACTGGGCCTGCTGCGCAACGAGGCGACCCGGCATTCGATTGCATTGCGCACGGACCTTTCCCCTCAGTTGCCGCCCATCATCGCAGATCGTGTTCAATTGCAGCAGGTGTTGATGAACCTCATGTTGAATAGCATCGAAGCCATGAGCGATGAAGCCGGCGAACTTACGATTCGGTCGCAGAAAGCAGAAGATGGGTTCCTACTGATCTCCGTCAGCGACACCGGGGTTGGCCTTCCCACGGAAAAAGCAGATCTGATCTTTAATGCCTTTTTTACGACCAAACCTTTGGGCACCGGTATGGGGCTGGCGATCAGTCGCTCGATCATTGAAGCACACGGTGGCCGCTTGTGGGCCACTGCAAATGCGGGACGCGGTGCGACGTTTCATTTCACTGTTCGGGCCGAGGTGCACTAATGAGTACCGGGGATGTAGCTACCGTATTCATCATTGACGATGATGCCGGAGTGCGCGAAGCGATCAAGGACTTAGTGGAGTCTGTGGGACTACGCGCTGAGCCTTTCGCTACCGCGCAACAGTTCTTATCAACCAATCGGCAGGGAGGACCCAGTTGCCTGGTGTTAGACGTACGACTTCCCGGCATCAGCGGCTTGGACCTTCAGCATGAGTTAAGAAGAACAGGAATCAAGATTCCCATCATTTTCATCACCGGCTACGCCGACGTTCCCATGAGCGTAACCGCCATGAAGTCGGGAGCCGTCGAATTCTTAACGAAGCCATTCAGAGAGCAGGACTTGCTCGACGTGATTCAGCGTGCCCTCAACCACGACCGCTTGTCGCGGGAAAAACAAAACCAATTGGCTGAACTGCAGGAGCGCTATGCCGCTCTTAGCACGCGCGAGCGCGAAGTCATGAGCCTGGTGGTTTCCGGGATGCTCAACAAGCAGATTGCATCGGAATTGCAAGCCAGTGAAACCACCGTGAAAATCCACCGCGGGCATGTGATGCAAAAGATGCAGGCCAAATCGTTGCCGGAATTAGTCAGGATGGCCGACAAGCTCAAGGTCTCCCGCTAATTACTGCCGGCGATTACTGCGCGCCACATCAAGCCGATAACACCTTCATCCGAGAACCCTTACTAAAGTCTTATCGCAACGTCCCAAGGTGTGATTGTTTTCCGATGGACCAGCGCATTACTCTACCGTCATGGCCAAGGACCAGAGTACGAAAATGATCGCAATCGTAGATGACGATGAATCCGTCCAAAACGCACTCCAAGACCTGATCGAAGCCGATGGGCTTAAGGCGAGGTGTTTTGGATCGGCAGAGGAATTTCTCGAGTCTGGGCTGCAGCGTAAGGCAGCATGTCTGATTACGGATATCC
>Ga0335074_10015213_pt1 | contig 10802 bp, 13 predicted proteins | sample Lox_Sample_23_FD_206715 | JGI IMG/M metagenome (GOLD analysis project Ga0335074, IMG submission 206715) | Soil microbial communities from Loxahatchee National Wildlife Refuge, Florida, United States - Lox_Sample_2.3 | ecosystem: Environmental > Terrestrial > Soil > Wetlands | place: USA... | reverse complement strand
CGACGCCGTTGATCATTGTGGTGTGCGAGTCGGTGCCCATCAAAGTATCCGGATAGGCCTGCAAAACGCCATCTTTGGTGTCGGAAAAGACAACGCTCGCCAGATATTCGAGATTCACCTGATGAACAATGCCGGTGTCGGGCGGCACCACGCGAAAGTTGCCGAAAGCTTTCTGGCCCCAGCGCAGAAACGCGTAGCGTTCCTGATTGCGGGCAAATTCCAGGATTGCGTTCTGCTGAAACGCGTTATTTGTCCCAAAGGCGTCTACTTGGACCGAGTGGTCGATCACCAGGTCGGCGGGAATTAACGGATTCGCCAACTCGGGATTGGCGCCGAGCTTCTTCAGCGCGTCGCGCATAGCGGCCAAGTCGACCACGCAGGGGACGCCGGTAAAATCTTGCAGCAAAATGCGCGCGGGCCGGAATTGAATTTCCTGAGGCGCTTTCTTCGAATCCCAATTGGCGACATACTCGATGTCGGTAGCTTTGACGGTCCGCTCATCTTCGAAGCGCAGCAGGTTTTCCAGCAGAATCTTGGTGGAGTACGGCAGGCGTGAGATCTTGAAACCGTTTTTTTCCAGCGCATCCAGGCGGAAGATTCTATAGTCGGAGTTGTTGACGCGCAACGTAGCGCTTGCGCCATAGGAATTTTTGCTGGCCATTTGATTTCAGTGTAGACGCTACATGTACTCCGGCTGCTCAATTCCGAGCACTTGAAGAGTGGCAACTAACTCGTTGCGGACGTATTGTGTCAGCCAAAGCAGCACATTGCGGCGCTCAACATCCGGTTCGGCGATGACGGAATGCTCGTGATAGAAAATGTTGAAGGCTTGAGCGAGCTGAAAGGCATATTTGGCGACATGTGCGGGCTCAAGCGCCGCGATGGCGCGGTCGATTGCGTTGCCGGATTTCGAGGCGAGCATCAGGAGCTGCCACAGTCCTTCGGTTTCAAAGCACCGCCGCAGCAAATCCGGGGTCAGGGTGGTTTCGAAAGCCGGGAGTTCGTCGCCGCGCTCGGCGAATTTGCGAAGGATGTTGGCCGCGCGAACCGCCGCGTACTGGACATAGGGACCAGTCTCGCCTTCAAAACTGAGCGCCTCATGGAAATCGAAGGCGATCAGCGAATTGCACGTAAATTTCAACATGAAGTAGCGAAGCGCGCCGGTTGCGATCTGCTCCGCAACGCGCTGCCGCTGGTCCGGGTCCGCCTCGGGGTGCCGGCTTTCCACTTCGGCCAGCGCGGTCTCGACAAGCTTATCGATCAGGTCGTCTGCTTTAACCCCGAGCCCTTTGCGCCCAGAAACTTCGATGTAGGGACGCCGCTTGTCGGCCTCCGACAATTCCATTCCAAGTTCAACGGAGGTTCGTGGAGATAGCGCCACTACTTCGTACGAGAAATGAATCAAGGAATCGGCTTGCTTTTCAAACCCGAGAGCACGAAAGCCGGCAACTACCACATCCTGCAAATAAGATTGTTTGGAATCGATGACGGTGAACACCTTCGAAGCTGCGCCGAAATGTGGAGTTGGCGCGCCAGTAGGTTGGTCCGTAGTGACCCATACCTGACTGCCGTCCGGGTATGTGGACCAAGGCCTGTAATAGAAATCCTTCCCCAGCAGACCGAATTTCCAGAGTTGGTAAGCGATGTCCTTGCCGACGTACGTCACGGTGCCATTCGAGCGTACGATTACTTTACTGTCCTCTTCGCCGTGCGCGGTGGAATCGCGAAATGCGGTGGAAGGCATAACCCAACAACCCTTGTTTTTGCCTTGAGTTTCGAAGTAAATTGCATTTCGCTGCTTTAACAATTCGAAGGCCGCGGCCCAAAAGTGCAGATGCAGGATTTCACTTTCTCGTGCAAGTAACTGATACTTAATCGATATGCGATACATCGTCTGGAGGTGAGCGTGGACGATCGCGTCGGCCACTAAATGGCCCATGGCGGCGAAATCGCCCTCGCCCGCCTCGATGGCGTGCAAGGTCTCGGTGCGCCACTGAAGCGCTTGCGGATCTTTTCTGTAATAAGCAGAAATTTGCGCATACAGGTCCCAGCACAAGTAGTCGAAACGAACCGCCGGATTATCGATAAGCGCTTGCACATCGGCAACCGTCTTCTTCTCCAAGAAATAGAAGCCGACCACTACGTCGGCAACCTGGACGCCAGTGTTGTCGATATAGTTCTGGATTTCCACACACTGCCCGCGATTCTGCAGCATGCGCGCGAAGGTATCGCCGAGGATCGCATTTCGCAGATGCCCGATGTGAGCAGCCTTGTTCGGATTGATCGCGGTGTGCTCGACAATGACCTTTTCACCGCTGGAGGATGGCCGGACATCGGGCTGCTTTACCAATGCGGCCGCGTAGGCGCCGCGGTCGAGACGAACATTGATATAGCCGTTGCCGGCGATCTCATAGCACGCGACGCCCTCCACTCGAGGAAGGCGGCTGAGGATATCTTCGGCGATGCTCTTGGGCGGCCGTTTCAACTGGCGAGCAAGCTGGAAGGCGATCGGGATGGCCAACTCGCCGAACGAACTCTGCTTAGGTTGTTCAAGCGTTACTTTAAGATCTGATCCGAGGGTATGGAGGGCGTGTTTCACCGCCGCTATCAAATTCGCTTCGATCTGCTGAAACATTCTTCTCAGTATGGCGGACGCGCCGGATCGTACAATTGGGTTGTGCCGAAAGTAACTTTTCTACCGGAGGACAAGACTGTCGAATTCGATCCGAAAACAATGCCTTATCGCGACCACGGAAAGCGCGGCTCGATACTTGACGTAGCACTCAACTTCGATATCCATTTAGAACACGCCTGCGGTGGGAGCTGCGCCTGCACGACGTGCCATGTCATTGTGGCGGAAGGCGAAAAAAATTTATCAGAGGCGGAGGACGACGAACTGGACCGGCTCGACATGGCGGCCGGTTTGACGCTTCGATCGCGGCTCGGGTGCCAAGCTGTGGTGACGGGCGACGTGAAAGTCGAGATCCCAGCCTGGAATCGAAACTACATCAGCGAAGGCGGCGGGTCAACGCTGTAGTAGTTGATCCGCGCGGTTGCGAATCTGCGGAAGATACGCCAGCAGCTTATCGGTCAGTTCACCGGAAAGATCGGCCTTTACATCAATGGTTTGCTGATCCTGAGTGACTTGAATGGCGTCGTAGAGTCCTAGCAGACCGGATTCGTCGTCGCGGGTGGTGAGGCGGGCCAAGCCGATGCCGCCGCGAAGAGCGTCTCGCACGCGTTGCGCTCCTTCATTCGATACGCAGACGATCTCGGCCTGAAGATGCGTGCCGGTATCGAAGCCAATGCCGAGACTGGTAGCGTTCACGTAGCCGATGATGTTTGAGAGCGCCGAATCGATATCGGAACGCATAGGGATCTCCGTGAAAGCGAGACCTCCGCGGCTGGCGGCCCACATCTGGTCGCCTTTTGGTATCGCCGCCAAACGGGCTTGCAGCTCATCGGGCACTCCACCTCCGCCGCTGCTCTCGAGATCTATCTCAGAACGGACGGCCCCGGTAGGCCCGGCGATTGCGACCCCGTGTTTCGAGAACGTCAGGGTTTCGCGATCCTCTCCAAAGAGCGAGTAGTTCTTGTACCGCGTGGGCCGTGTACCCAAGGAGCGCAACTTCGATTCCAATGTTTCTCGATTCAATTGGCCGCGCGCCAACACGACTGCCCGGCTTCCGTTCCAGGCGACCAACAGATCCGAGAGGTCACGGCGCGGATCGAATCCGACCCGCTCGGACATGGCATCCAGCATCGGCAGATTGAGCTCCTTCTGATGGCGCTGGTAAAAGGGAGAGGCTTTGAGTTTGTCGACGTCGACGGCGGCTAAAGCTTTTGTGTCAGGCGGGACGAGCCGGCGAAAAGCGGAGTTCACGGAGATGCCCGTTGCTCCCGGATTGGTGCAGCTCGCCAGCAGGGCGGCGGTAATTAGAAGAACAGCTAAAAAGTATCGCACTTAGAAGTCTCTACGCTTAAAAATATAAATCGCGCCGGAAAGAACGGCAATTCCAAATGCGGCCGAGGTCCAGGCGGGCGTGAACCAATCCGCCGAGCGGTCGTAAAGAATGATGTTTTTCATGGCGACTCCGAAGTCGTAGATTTTCGGCACAATCCAGTAAAACGCGAGCCACAGATCGCGGGACCATTGGGAATCCAGCAGCTTCACGACGATGCCGCGCTGCGAGAGGATGGTGCTGATCAGCATCAGCGCGACGGCGACCATGACCGACAGTGCCGCACTTTCAGAGATGACGCCGATCAGCACGACCACGCAGAGCAGCACCGCGAAGATGAACAGACTGACGGGAATTGCGACCAGGAAGCGCGGTTCCCAGATGTTGGTTTTGAGACCGATGATGATCCAGATGCTGCAGATCAGGTAAATGTGGTTCAACGCGACTACAGCCAAGTTGCCGGCGTAGCGGCCCATGAGCAGCGTGGTGCGAGTGAGCGGTTTGGAGAGCAGAAGCGAGATGCGTCCAGCTTCGAGCACGCTTGGAGTGAGCCCGGCAGAGGCAAACACAGCCAGAAAAGTTCCCCAGATATAGAGAACGATGGAAACCCACGAGTAGGACACATTCACAAATTTGCGAATGTTGTAGATGGGGCGAGCGGTGGCTTCGATACCCATGAAAGACACTGCGCCTTGCACGATATCGATTCTTAAAACGAACAGGAAAATGGCGACGAGCAGCGTTGAGAGGCCGAATAAGCCCCAGAATAACCAGCGCGCTCGAGCCTCCTGAAAGGTATCGGAGATGAGGGCAGCGAGCACTTGCGAGCGAGAGCGATTCAGGTGAACGCTCATGCGGCTTTCTCGCTGCGGGTGGTTTTGATGAACACGTCTTCGAGGCTGCTGCTGGAGGCGGCGAGGCTCTCGACGAATCCTCCGGCCGCGCGGATCTGGTCAATGACGTGGTTGGCTTCTTCGCGCGAGCTCACTTGAAACTCCACTGCGCCCGGGGAAGGCAGAATGGAAGCGCCGATCTGACGGATCTTATCGAGAGCTTCGGGGGGCACACTGGAAGCGGCAATTCGATAGCCGCGCCCGGCCACAAGCGAGCTGATTTTGCCTTCGAGCGCCAGGCGGCCTTTGTTCAAGATGGCCACATACTCGCAAAACGATTCCACTTCGCTGAGCAAGTGCGAATTGATGAAGACGGTGACGCCGGTGCCCGTGAGGTTGTTTAGGATGTCGCGGATGTCGCGCCTGCCGACTGGGTCAACGCCATCCGTGGGCTCATCTAGGACGAGCAGCCTGGGCTCATGCATCAGAGCCTGGGCTAAGCCGAGGCGCTGCAGCATACCTTTCGAGTACTTCTTGATGCGCATGTCGCCCCAGTCTTTCAGGCCGACTAACTCGAGTAGCTCGGCGGCACGCTTGCCGCGCTGCGGCTCCTCCATGCCCGAAAGCGCGGCATAGAAATTCAGCAGGCCCGTTCCGGTCAAGTAAGTGGGGAAGCGATGATTTTCCGGTAAATAGCCGACGGGGCGGCGAGCCTCAGGCTGGCGGGCGTCCTGACCGAAAATCGCGGCGGTGCCGGCGGTGGGATTGACTGCGGAGAGCAGCATCTTGACGAAGGTGGTCTTCCCTGCCCCGTTCGGTCCGAGCAAACCAAATTTAACGCCGATGGGTACACGAAGGGTGAGATTCGAAACGGCAGTTACTTCCCGGCCGCGGAACCGCGACCGGTAGATCTTTTCGAGGCCCGCGGTCTCAATCGCGTAGTCGGCTTGCATGTACTTTAAGGATACGAGTGAACGGGTTGGTTCGTTCCGGCCGCGGCGCGGCGGCTGGAGCCGTTTGTCGCAAGCCGTGAGCGCAATTAGAGCGCGAGTGTCCGAGAGTTAGGGCAAATCAGGCGACTTTTAGGCCTTCCTTGAGGCGTGCCGGAGCGAGGGGAGCGCCTGTAATTTCGAATGAAAGCTCACAATTGAGCAATTCCTGGTGGTTGAGCTTGGCTTCGGCCAGCAAAATGTCCAATTTGTGGCGGTCTTGTTTACGCTTTTCGGCTGATTCGCGGCGGGATTCTGCGGCGGCCTTAAGCCTCTGCGATTCGAAGCCAATTTCCTGTTTCCGTTTGTCGGCTCTGAGTTTTAGGAGATCATTGAGGGCGCGGTGGAAGGCACGGTCATGGGTGGTCTGGTAGCGAAGGAAGAGGGCGAGCTGGCGCTGCTGTTCGTCGAGGCTTAACTCTTCGTTTGACTGCGCACAACGGGCACGAGACGCCCTGTGCGCTCGGTCGGTGCAGCACTGATCTTGCAGATAGAAAGCACGCTTGCGGAGCCAGTAGCTTTGCGCCATCTGCTCGATGAGGATGGACTCAGTCATGGTGGACGGCTGGTGCTCGTGCCGGAGGCCGGACAGGACGTGATTGAATTCGTCCTGATCCTCGAAATCCAGAACGGTAAATGAACTGCCCGTGAGGCCATATTTGAAATTGTTTTTGCAGGATGATGCTTTGCCGGATTCGGTTTTGGGGCCGGTGGAGTGGTGCGCGTTCTGTTGGTTCGCGAGAATTTGAGCTTCGGTGGCCATGTGGTGCTCCTGTGAGAGGGTCGATGAACCGCGTGCTGACGCGCGGCTCAGTTCATTTCTACGTCAGAGCGCCGTGGCGGCTGCCGGACGATGGTTCGTAAGTTGAAGGAAAGAGGACAAATCGAGAAGCACAACTTTGTGACCGGTCCGCAGACGGATGTGATGTCATTGCATCTTGACATCGCAGCATCATTCCCGGCTATGCTTGGAGCGTGCGGATAACGGTGGATTTGGATGAAGATCTCTTGCGGGTAGCGAAAGCCCTGGCGCAGGAACGGGAACAGAGTCTCGGGCGGGTGCTTTCCGACCTGGTCCGCCGAGGACTTCAGCCACCCGGCAAGGGTAATGCACGGCATGGTGTGATCCCGATTCTGCCGCGCAAGGCGGGTGGCGGGCCGGTGACCTCCCAAGCAGTTAAGGAACTGTTGGAAGCAGAGGATTGACTGGGGTGGGTGCGCTGCTTGACGTGAATGCGTTGATCGCGCTGGTGGACTCCGATCATGTGGACCATGAAGCGATGCAGAAGTGGTTCAAGAAGCATCACCGAGCCGGTTGGGCGACGTGTCCGCTGACTGAGAACGGGATGGTGCGGGTACTTTCACAAGCGGCTTATCCGAGCGGTCAGCGGACTCCGGCGGAAGTGATTCAGGTGCTCAATGCGCTAAAGGCGGCATTCGAGGATTCACACCAATTCTGGCCGGACGACATTTCTATAGGCGATGAGGCTCTATTTGAGAGCGCGTTGATTGCCGGTGCGCGGCAGGTCACCGACATATATCTGGTTGGTTTAGCGGCGCGGCACGAGGGAACAGTGGTCAGCTTCGACCGTTCTGTGGCGTGGCAGGCTGTGCGGGGCGGAGCGGCGAGGATGGTGGAGCGGCCGTGACCGGAATTCTGGTTGCGAGGTAGAACGCGGTGGCGGCGCTTGCTTCACGCAGGACCCTGCGTTTTGATGCACTCTGCAGGATTGACAGTTGCTAGGATTGGAACCGTGGAGTTGGCAATCGGAATACATGTTGAGCAATTACCAGAGGGAGTTTACCTGGCTAGTTCCGACGAGTTGCCCGGGTTGGTGGCGCAAGGCCGGACGGTGGCAGAAACGCTGGAAATCGCACGCGATATCGCGCGAAAGCTTCTGGAGGCTCGCAGAGAGGGGGACGGAATGCCATCGTTGCCAACCACTGAGGAATGCAAGGATTTCACGATTGTTGTTCGGCGTAGACGGGTAACCTCGTAGGTTGCCTGAAGTTACCCTTCACGCCATTGTCAGGCAAGCCGGCATAGAACCGGACAATTTTCTCGACGCTTGAGATGGGGCGACGAGTTACTGGTTCTTCTTGGTTTCCCGGAAGAAGAAAGTATTGCCCGGTTGGTCCTTGACAGTGTAATCGTCGGGGACCTGAAATAAGTTGGCTGGAGGTTCGGATCGCTCGATGTTAGTCAGCTTGTAAGTCGTTTCGCCCATGCGCGGATCGCTGGTCTTACTCAGGACGAGCACCTTGAGATCAGGCGAGTACCAAGTCTCGGTGGTGATGACGAGGGGCTGCTCGTTTCCGACGGCGCCGGCGGGGATGGTGCGGGTAGTGCGGGTTCCTTGGGCGGGAACGCCTTCTATCGTCTGAGTGCCGAGGTCGACCTTGGCAACCGTCGTGTTCGAAGAAGATTGATTCTTGGCGATAACCTGCACGTTGGGACCGCCGCCCGGAGCGGGGCCGGCGGAGACAAACCAAGTTTTATCAGCTCCTACTGGGGGCGGCATGAACGGACCGAAAGCAGCTCCTTTCATTTGCGCGGACTGCATTTTGATTGCGATTTTGTTCTGGGCATCGAGGGTCCAATGCACGCCGGCCACGGGATCGTCGATCATGACCAGATGGGGGGCCTCTCCGTTGGCAGAACTCAGTCCTGGCAAACCTTCGTCGCGACGGACGCGGCCTTGGCTGTCGCGCGCGACGGTGCCGGAGGTGCTCTGTTCGATGCGGTTGCCGTCGGCCAAGGTTTGGACTCGCTCAGTGACCGCTTGCGCAGAGTAGGGCGCGCCAGCAACGGTTGCCATCGGGCCGGCCATGGCGGTTGTGATCCCGATGGGGCCAAACTCGGCCGCATCTCCAATGCGAATGGCGGTTTGCACCTGCGGACCAGCATCCTTTGGAGCGACTGGGGTTTGAGCCAGCAAACCGACGGAAGTTACGATTGCAATCACGATTGTCTTATACATAGTTTCTCCTTACCGACTTACGAATTCTTACTGCACACTTACGAGACGGACGGCACGAGCTACGCCATCCTGACCTATCAGCAGGTCCGCACTTATAGCATTTGCCCGCGGGGGCGCACCGGGGGCGCCGAAGGCCGCCCATTCGGAGGGTTGAAGCTTGACGCGCACAATGACGGCTTGCTCGAGCGGCACATCGCTCTGGCCATAGGGCAACGCGATGAAGGAACTGGTAGCCCTGGCAGTCAGATCAGTTGCAGTTGGATGAGAGCGATGGCGTGAATGCTGCAGCAGAAACAATGCGGACGCGAGCACCAGGCAAGCGACGCTGGCTGCCAGGTATCTTATGGTGCGGAGGCGCCGAGTCTTCCGGGCGCGAAAAGCGTCGAGTACATGCTGTTCGGTCTCAGGCGCCGCATCGCGCGGCAGCGTTTCCGCGAGATGGCGAAGCGCGCGCTGCAGATCAAGTGAATTGTTCATACAGGGCACCTTTCGCGGCTGCGAAGCCTGCATTCGAGGATAGCGCGGGCGCGATGCAGCCGGGAGCGCACGGTGCCGACAGCGCAGCCTAACTGCGAAGCGGCTTGGGCATATTCGAGGCCTTCCAAATCGCAGAGTACGACGACCTCGCGATAGTTGGGCGGGAGCTTCAGAATAGCTGCGCGGAGGGCCGCCAATTCCTGGCCGGCGGTGATCTCATCGAGTAGCTGCTGCCGGTCGTCGTGCACCCTTTCACCGGGTGTGGGCGCCTGCGTCAGATAACGGCGAACATAGTTGCGAGCCATGCCGATTAAATATGGTTGCAGCGGACCGCGCTGCCGGGCGTAGCTTCGCAGGCCGTTTAACAAGGCCAGGAAGACATCCTGGGTGACCTCTTCGGCGGTCTCGCGACTTCCGGACATGTGCAGAGCGAATCGGAACACCGGGCCTTGATGCCGCCTGTAAAGAATCACGAAAGCCTCTTCATCGCCATGCGCGGAAAGCTGCAGAAGGTTAGCGTCGTCCAATTGGTTTTTTGCTGGTGAATGCTCCAATCGACCGGGCTGCCTTCATAGAGTATTGGCGCGCGGGGGGCAGAAGGTTCCAGAATGTTTGGGCCTCTTCGCGGGTATGCTTACATGATGGCGGATTCGGACAGCGGAATCGAAGAGTCAGCTCCGCCTCCGGACTACAGCGAAGACGGCGTGGATCTCACGCTCATTCGGTGGATGCTTTCGCTCACGCCTGTGGAGCGGATGCAGGTTTTGGAAGAGTGGGTGGATGGCATGTCGGCGATCCGCGAATTGAATGGCGAGTAGGGGCTTGTGGAAATTTACTAGTTGCACTACTATCAATTAATGAATAATTTTTAAGACACCTGTTTCGGAGACGCAAGCGGTCACCGCACCGCAAATGCGCGAATAGGTGTGCAAAAGAGTGGAACAAATGAATATCTCTCACTGGCAGCGAACTAAAGTGCAAGATACGGCACTCATTGTGCATTTCCGGAGGCAGGAGCGCGAGGCAATGAAGAATTTCCTTTCCGGCGCCGATTATCACGTGCTATCTGCCAATTCGAGCGACGAGGCGATGGAGCTTTGCCGCAACTACGAAGGGGCGATTCATTTGCTGGTCGCCGATGTCGAGCAAGCCAGTCCGTCGGGCTGGGATCTGGCTCAGACGGCTGCCCGGATCCGGCCAGGATTGATTGTGCTGTTTCTTTCGAAAGACGCGGTGGAGCGGGGCGAGATGCCGCGGGGTCGCGAGGAGCCGTTCCATCCTCAAGTATTGCTCCAAGTGACGCAGGCGCTAGCTCGCAAGGCGCAGCAAAGCAAGCGCTGCAACTGAATACGCGCGGCCTACGTGAGCGTGATTATCCCTGCGGCAGTTTGGCGACGTCCCACCCGCCGCCCAAGGCTTTGATCAAAGAGACGCTTGCGTCCATGCGCCGGCGCAGGATGTCGGCTTCGGTACGCTCATTGCTGAGTGCGATGCTCTGGGCGGTGATGACCTCAAGATAGGTTACGAGACCGCCTTTGTAGCGATTGAGGGAAAGCTGCA
>Ga0335074_10015211_pt1 | contig 10803 bp, 7 predicted proteins | sample Lox_Sample_23_FD_206715 | JGI IMG/M metagenome (GOLD analysis project Ga0335074, IMG submission 206715) | Soil microbial communities from Loxahatchee National Wildlife Refuge, Florida, United States - Lox_Sample_2.3 | ecosystem: Environmental > Terrestrial > Soil > Wetlands | place: USA: Florida... | reverse complement strand
TGCTGGTGGACGGCACCCCGAAAGATGGCGGCGCGCCGCTGGCGGTGTTCGAATCGGGTGCCATCATGATGTACGTCGCGGAGAAGGAAGGCCGGTTCTTTCCGCAGGAGACGCGCAAGAAAACCGCTGTCACCGAATGGCTGATCTGGCAGATGGCGAACCAGGGGCCGAAGAGCGGCGAATGCGGCCACTTCCGCCGCCTGGGCGACAAGCAGGGCGACCAGTCCTATGCGGTGCGCCGCTTCACCGATGAAGTGAACCGGCTGTACGGGGTGCTGAACAACCGGCTGTATGAGAGCAAGTACCTCGCCGGGGACGAATACACGATCGCCGACATGATCAGCTATCCGTGGACGGTGAACTGGAAGGCGCAGGGCCAGGACATCGAGGAGTTCAAATACTTCAAGCGCTGGTTCGAGGAACTGGGTGCGCGGCCGGCCTTGCAGCGGGGAATGGCGGTGGGTGCGAACCTGTCGGAAGACCCGTCGAAGGTGCCGCCGGAAGAGCAGGAGCGGCGGGCGAAGCTGCTGTACAATCAGCGGGCGCGGCCTGTGCCGGCGGGCTGATGTCGGTGGGAGCAGAGCGAAGCATTCCGGGTCGGGCAACGCACGCTGTGCGCCGACCAAGGTTGCTTCGCTTCGCTCGCAATGACATGTGGCTATCGGGATGTGGCCGTTGGGATCGAAGCGTCAGGGCCGGTACGCTAGACTCCCAGGCCGCGGGTGTGGACGTAGACGGCATAGAGTGAGGTGCTGGCGGCGATGTAAAGCCGGCTGCGGTTGTGCTGGTAGCCGCCGAAGCTAAGATTCGCGGCGACTTCCGGCAGTACGATCCGCCCGATCGGCGTGCCATCGGGGGCGAATACGCTGACGCCGTTGAAGTTTTTGTCGGGTGCCCAGCCGCCGGCGCACCACAGGTTGCCGTCTTCGTCCACGCGGATATCGTCGGCAATGCCGCCATGGGTATCCGCGAAGTCGTGGAAGACGCGGCCGTTGGTCAGCGTATTCTCCTGGCCGACATCGAACACGCGGATGTTGGACGGCGAGCCCGACGTATCGGATATGTACAGCCTGGTCTCGTCGGGCGAGAAGCAGATCGCGTTCGGCTGATTGAAGTCGCCGACCGCGACGGTGAGGTTGTTGGTTCGTGGATCGAAAAGATAGACGTTGCGCGGCAACTCGGCCTTGGCCCGCCAGCCTTGCAGGTCGTCGCCGATGCCGTAGGTCGGGTCGGTGAACCAGACCGTATTGTCCGATTTGACGACCACGCCGTTCGGCGAGTTGAGCTTCTTGCCCTGATAGCTGTCCGCCAGGACGGTGATATTGCCGTTATGCTCGGTGCGGGTCACCCGGCGCGTGCGTTGCTCGCACGTCACCAGCCTGCCCTGGTTGTCGCGCGTGTTGCCGTTGGCCTGGTCCGAAGGGTAACGGAACAAGGTCGTCTCGTTGGTCACCTCATCGTAGCGCATGATGCGGTTGTTGGGGACATCGCTGAACAACAGACAGTGCATGTCGCCGAGGTAGACCGGCCCTTCGGTCCAGATTGCGCCGGTCCACAGACGCTCGATGTTGTTGAGGGGCTCGATGTATTTCTTGAACCGCGGATCGAACGCCTCGACCGCGGGGTCGGGATAGGCGACCGTGGCGGGATTGTTCCAGTTGCGCGGCGGCGGAGTCGTGCCGGGCGGATCCGCATCCTGTTGGGCCATTGCCGTGCTGGCGGCCAGCGTGCCGACCGCGGCCGCGGCGGCACCGCGCATGAAGACGCGCCTTTCCATTGCATTTCCTCCCACGTTGCATCACGTACGAGGCAGCATAGACCCTTGCGGCTTTTTGTGGGTGCGATCTCGTACATTTCAACTGGAGGCTGGTCGCGCAAGGCAGGTTTGACATCTGCGGAGTTTCTGTTTTTCGCTTTCCTGGTTACGGCGATGCGCCGACGATGCGGAGCGTTTATCGAACGTGATTGCTTCGTCGCTTCGCAGCTCGCAATGACATGGCGGTGGTCGGCGATATCAGGTGGCTGCTTCGAGCAGATCCGTCACCACGCGCTCCAAATGCCGGAGCGTGTTGCAGACCGTCACGACGTTGCAGTAGGCGGCGTAGCGATACATGTCGGAATCCCCCGTCCCCCACGCGGACCGGTATTCCGGGTTCAGCCAGATGATGCGCTTCGCCCGCTGCGACAGCCGGGCCATGATCTCGGTGCGCGGATCGGTGCGGTTGCCACGCGCGTCGCCGAGAATGATGATGGTGGTCTTGTTGGTGACGAACGTGCCCCAGCCGTCCTCGAAATCCGCCAGCGAGTTGCCGTAATTGGATGAGCCATAGCCGATTGTCTTCAAGATCTCATCGGTCGCCGCCTCGATCTCGTGCTTCTCCAGCACGTCGCTGACCTCGATCAGCGAGCCGGCGAAAGCGAAGGACCGGATGTCGGACAATGCCTCATGCACGGCGTAGAGGAACATCAGCAGGAACTGCGCCATCGGCGCGACCGAGCCGGATACGTCGCACAGTACCATCACGCGCGGCTTCTCGATGCGCTTCTGCTTCCACACGGTGATGAAGGGCACGCCGCCCCAGCCCATATTCCGCCGCAGCGTGCGCCGGACGTCGAGCTGCCCGCGCAGCCGGCGGCGCCGTGTCTTGGCGTATCGGGCCGCCAGTTTTTTCGCCATTGCACGGACCAGCACGCGCATGCGGTCGAAATCGCGGCGTTCCAGGTTGGAAAGGCGTGCGTTCTTCAGCAGTTCTTCGCGGAATGCCTCGGTATCGCCGCGAGAGAACAGTACCAGGTGGCGTTCGACGAAATCGCGCAGCGCGTCGCGCAGCATTTCGAGGCGAGCTTCCAGGCGGCCGGCGCGCAGGATGGCTTCCTCGGTGCTGCGTGACTGCAATGCCTCGATTTCGCGTTCCACCGCGCGCAGGCCCATGCGGTCCAGGATGCGGCGGGCATACAAGTTCTTTTGCGTGAAGAACCTTATATTCTCCAATCCTGCGTCGCGCGCCGCTTGCTCCATGGCCGCGGCGAGCGCGGCGCGGTCGTCGTTCAGCAATGTCTGCCCAAGGGTCGAGCCGCCCTGCCCGCCGGCGCCATCGCCGCTGACGGTCGCATCAGAGGCCGACATCGGTTCCGGCAATGGCGGTTCCGCGGCATCCGGCGGGGCGAATTCGTCGCGCTTGAAGTAGAGTTCGAAGCATTCGTGGAACAAGTGCTTCTCGTCGGGCGTTTTTGCCAGCACGAGGGAGAGCGTGTCCTTGAGCACCGTGCGGTCGGCGAAGCCAACGACATCGACCGCGCGCGCCGCGTCGATGCCTTCCGCCGCGGAGACGCGCAGGCCTGCGCCGCGCGCCACTTGCAGGAAGCGGCGGAGAGGCTCCGTGGCGGCCGATGTCGTATTGCTCAAGACCGTCTACACCGTCATGCCGCTTTCGGCGCGAGCCTTGTGCGTTATCGTGGCGAGCTGCTTGCCGGCAATTTCGATATCCGCTTCGAACTTCAGCAGCACGTTCAGCGTATCCCGCACCAGGTCCACCTCCAGCACCGAGGCGTGCAGCAGCACCAGCACGCGCGCCCAGTCGATCGTCTCGCTGACCGACGGCACCTTCTTCAGATCGAGCCCCCGCAACTGCTGCACGAAGCTCACCAACTGCCGCAGGAGCCGTGTCTCGATCCCCGGCACGCGCGATTCGATGATCTGCGCTTCCAGCTTCTCATCCGGAAACCCGATGTGCAGGTGCAGACACCGGCGCTTCAGCGCATCGCCCAGATCGCGCGTACTGTTCGATGTGAGCAATACGATCGGCGGGGTCACCGCGGCGACGGTGCCGATCTCCGGGATCGTCACCTGGTAGTCGGACAGGATCTCGAGCAGGAACGCTTCGAATTCCTGGTCGGACTTGTCCACCTCGTCGATCAGAAGCACCGCGCCGCCCGGCTGCTGCAAGGCGCGCAGCAACGGCCGGGGTTCGAGGAAATTTTCGGAAAAGAAGATGTCGCCGAAATCGTGCAGCTTGTTCAGCGCCTCGCCCAGGCCGTCGGCATCGCCGATCACCGAGCCGATCTTGTCCTTCAGGATCTGGGTATAAAGAAGCTGCTTGCCGTATTTCCATTCATACAGCGCCTTTGCCTCATCCAGGCCTTCGTAGCACTGCATGCGGATCAGCGGCAGGTGCAGCCAATAGGCCACCGACCGGGCCAATTCGGTCTTGCCCACGCCGGCCGGGCCTTCCACCAGCATCGGCTTCTGCAAATGATGCGCGAGATAAACTGCCGTTGCGATCTGTCTGCTGGGAATATAACCGGCCGACCGCAGACCCTGCTCCACCGCTTCGATCGAGGGCAGGGTCAGGGGCGGCCCCGGCGCCGCTACGTCGTTCACCTGAGGCTCCGCTACTGTCCAGTAGCTCCCTGGCAGGCGGGGGGACGAATGTCAAACAGATGTCCGGCGCCGCATTGATCCTTGCCAAATGAAGTGCCATAGGAATGCCGATCCGCCTTTGCGTCGCACGGCGAAAGCGGGCCGTTTTCGAAGCCGGAGGGCGCCGTGGCAGGAGCCGACCAGCAGGCAACTGTCTACCGATTCGATCGGTTCCGCCTGGATACGCTGCGCGGCACCTTGCACGGCCCGGGCGAGACAGTCCTGGACGTTCGTCCCAAGGCGTTTGCTCTGCTTCGGTTCCTGCTTGAGAATCCGGGGCGATTGCATGGCCGGGCGGCGCTGCTGGACACGCTGTGGCCCGACGTCGTCGTCACCGACGATAGCCTGACCCAGTGCGTCAGCGATCTCCGGCACGCATTTGGCGATCGCGCGCCGCTGGTGTTGAAGACCGTGCCCCGTCGCGGCTACGCGTTGACGGCGGAGGTGCGGACCGAACGGAGCCCCGCCGCGTCGCCGTCGCCGCTCGGGACGGCGCACACCGCCATGGTGATCCTGGAACAATTCGCATCGTTCGGAGCAGGGTCTGCGGCGGCGCTGGCGCATCTGCTGACCAGCGAATTGCTCACCGAAGTGGCGCGGTTCGAGGGAATCAGCGTGTTCCCCGCGCCGCACGGGGAAACGCCCGGCGCTTTTCGCGTGCACGGCGAAGTGCGCGTGGCGGGCCGGATTCTGCACGTCAATGCGCGCATCGATGATGCCGCGACCGGCGAAACGCGGTGGGCGGAGCGCTTCGAACGCAAGCTGACCCGCCCGTCGGAACTGCCGGAAGGCGTCGTCGAGACGCTGTCGGCGGCGCTGGTGCGACAGGTGGACCGGGAGGAGCTTCGCCGGGCCCGGCAGAAGCCTGAATCCGAACTGACCGTGCGTGAACTGTGCCTGCTGGGGCGAGAGCATCACGAAAGCGGCACTGAGGCCGATACCCTGATTGCGCTCGCGATGTTCGAGCGTGCGATCGCGGCGGATCCGAATGACGCGTTGGGATATGCGTGGCTGGCTTTCACCGTGCAGCGGGTCGACACCTATGGCTGGGGGCCGGCGGAGGGGCTGCGGACCGCGCGCGAGCGGGCGTTGGCACTGGCGCGCCGGGCGGCACAGCTTGCCCCCGATTCGCCCTTGTGCCTGTCCCGTCTGGCCTTTGCACTCATCCTGCACCAGCGGTGGGAGGAGGCCGTGATGACGGCGCGGGCGGCGCTGCGTATGGGACGGCCGACCGACTACGCGAGTCTTAATTCCTGCGCGGAAGTGCTGACCCATGCGGGTCATGCGTCAGAGGCCGTTGCGGCATTGCAGCGGGCGCTGTCGCTTGATCCGCATTGCCCGCCGATCACACGCTCCTTGCTTGGCCGGGCATTGCTGCTCGACGGCAAGCCGGAGCAAGCGCTGTCGGACTTGCATTGGGGCGCGGTTCACCTGCCGGACTACGTGCCATGCTTCCATTCGCTGGTGGTCGCCGCGGTGGAGACCGGGCGGATGGAAGAAGCGCGGGCGGCGCTGCGCGAGGCTATCCGTTTGCAGCCGAACTGGATTCCGCGCAACAACACCGGCACATGGTTTTTTCGCCGTGAGAGCGATGCGGACCGCTTCCTGACGGCGTTTCATGCTGCCGGGCTGACTGACCCTGGAACCGAACAAGCCAACGACAACCTGGCCGCGGTTGCCCCGCGCTTGCCGCCGGCCGGGCCGCCGGCCGGGCGCCCACGTGCCAGGCGGACGCCGCTGCGAGCGCATTCGGTCAAGCGGCCTGCCGGCGGCGCATAACGCTTCGCCGGCGGCGGTCCGAGCGATATCCGAAAGGATCCGAACGGCAATTTCGGGCGAATTTTGATCCGGTTTCGGGACTTCCGAATGCCGCTGCGGCTATTCGATGCCGCGTCCGCGGTCGTTCGCCCGCATTTTGGAGATGGACCTGCGGCCGGCAACTACGTCCATGGAGGACCAGTGATGCGCCCTACAACGCTTTTCAGGCAGTACTTGCAGGCACCGGAAATCCTGATGATTCCGGTTGCGCACGATGTTCTTTGCGCGAAGATTTTGCAGGGTACCGGCTTCAAGGCCGTAGGGTGCACCAGCGCTGCCAGTGCTGCCTCGATGCTGGGCGGGCCGGACCCTGGCATCCTGACGCTGCAGGAAATGGCCGATGCGGTCTGGCGGATGGTCGATGCCGTCCATGTTCCGGTTTGGGCCGGCGCGCCCGATCGTTGTGCCGGTACGGCCGACGTTCAGCACACCGTGCGACTGTTCGAGCAAGCCGGCGCGGCATCGCTGATGCTCGGCGACACGACGGCAGCCGGGCTCGGCGACAGCCGGTCGGAGCACGTGGTCGGGATGGATGAACTGGCTGGCAGGATCAAGGCAGCGGTGGATGTGCGCGTCGACCGGGATTTCACCATTCTGGCGCGCACCAACGCCATTCCGGTGCATGGCCTGGCCAATGCCATCGAACGCGCGGAATTGTGCCTGGAGGCAGGGGCTGACTGGGTGTTCCTGGACGCTGCGGAAAGCTGTGGGCAATTGCGGCGGATTCCCCAGTTGCTGGCCGCGCCAACGCTGGTTCGGATGGCACCGGGCGACAAGACCCCGATGCTGCCGGCCACTGCCCTGCAGGCGATGGGCTATGCGGCCGTCGTCTGGCCGAACGCATTCACCCTGGCATACGCCAAGCTGGCGGCGGATTTCGCAGCCGAACTGTTGCTGAGCGGTTCCACGGCCGCGTACCACGAAGCGATGGTCGAAGCCGACACGATGGACGACCTGCTGTGCCTGCCGGTGTGTGCCCCCGTGGGGACCGGCGGCGTCAGCCGGGAACCCGCTTTCGCCTGAACCGACAGGATTTGGCCGCCCGGCCGATTTCACGCGGCCACCCTAACACTCGGAGGATGCAATGATGAAAATGCTGGCTGCCTGCGCCGTGGCAGGCGGGTTGCTGTTGGCTGTTTCGGCCGCCGAGGCGGACATGCCGGCCGTGCCGCTTGCGGGGCCGAGCGCTGCCGTTGCGCCAGTCGCCGATGGATGCGGGCCGGGCTGGTACCGCGGGCCGGGCGGTGCGTGTCATCGCTTCGGCTATGGCCCCGGTCCCGGCTGGTGGCGCGGCCGCCCCTATTATTGCGGCGCCCATCGCGCATGGGTGCCGGGTCCCTATGGCTGGCACTGGGGCTGGGTTCCGAACTGCTGATCGGTGCCACACCAAAGCGGCGACCGCGGGTGGCAATGCAAAACGCGAAACCATCGCCGGTACCGGAACCTGCCTTGCGACGTTGTATGGTCCGGAACACCACCCGCGCCTACACTGCCCGGACAACGGTACGGCAAGGGAACGCCAGGCATGGACTTCCACATCAGCCCGCAGCAACGCGAGATGGTCGCTTCCGTTCGCGAATTGGCGCAATCCGAATTCAAGCCGGTTGCGCAACGCTGGATGGATGGGACCTTCCCCTGGGAGAACATGCGCAAACTGGCGGCGCTTGGCGTGCTGGGCATGTCGGTACCGGAGGAGTACGGCGGCCTCGGCCTGCCGATCCTGGATACCGCGCTGATCCTGGAGGAGATCGCGAAAGTCTGTTACGTTACCGCGATGGCGGTGCTGGGCGAAGCCGGCGTGCAGACCCGCGTGATCGCCCGCTACGCGCCGCCATCGATCCGTGACCGCATTCTCCCCCGCGTGGTCAGCGGCGACTGCATGCTGGCGATCTGCATGACCGAGCCGCATGCGGGGACCGATGTGGCCAACTACCGGACCAATGCCCGCATCGCCGGCGACCGCGTGATCCTGAAGGGCACCAAGACGCTGATCAGCCGCGCGCCCGAAGCCGGCATGTTCATCGTGTTCACCCGGGTGGACGGCAGGCCGGGCCGCGAGGGCATCGGCTGCGTGCTGCTGGAACGCGATACCAAGGGGTTCGAGGTCACTGGCACCTTTCACACCATGGGCGGCGAGAATTTGCACGAAATCCAGTTCAACGATTGCGAAGTGCCGCTGGAAAACCTGGTGATCCGCGAGGATGGTTTTCGCCGGCTGCTGAGTGCATTCAATACGCAGCGCTGTCTGAACCCGTCGATCTCGCTGGGCCTGGCGGAGGGTGCGTTCGACGAGGCGGTGAACTATGTCCGCGAGCGTACCGTTTTCGGCAAGCCGATTGCCGACCATCAGGGGATACGGTGGAAGCTGGCCGACATGTTCAAGGATATCGAGGCGGGCAGGGGGATTTTGTATCGCGCGTGCCTGACCGCCAATCCCTTTCCCGATCCGTTCATGGCCGCCGCGGCGAAGGTCTTCTGCAATGAGATGTCGCTGCGCGTCACCAGCGAGGCGGTGCAGATGCATGGCGGGTTCGGCTTTACCGACGAATACCCGGTGTCTCGGTTCTATCGTGGCGCGCGTTACGGCACGATCGGCGGCGGGACATCGGAAACGCTGCGCGACCTGATCGGCAAGAAGATCGTCGGCGATCTGGATTTCAGCCAGGGCATTCTCGGGTTGGGGACGTATTGAGGTGCTGCTGATCGAAGCCGACGGCAAGGCGCTGTTGGCAGAGCAGGGGATCGCGGTGCCGCGTGGGGTGCTGGCCGCGGCGCCGGACGTCGCTGAACTGCCGGGGGAGGCGCCGTGGATCGTGAAGGCGCAAGTGCCGGCGGGCGGCCGCGGCAAGGCCGGCGGCGTGGTGCGATGCGAGTCACCGGAGCATGTGCGACATGCATTGCAGCGGCTGCTGGGCAGCCGGGTGAAGGGCCACCTGGTGGAGGCTTGCCTGATCGAGCAAGCGGCTGCCGGCGAAGAACGCTACATCGCGGTGATGGTCGATGCCGCGGGTTACGCGTTGCGCGCGATCTACTCGCGCGGGGGCGGCGTCGAAATCGAGCAATCGGGGAGCGTGTTCGGCCGTCTGTGTCCGCCGGAGGCGGCCGCCGCCGCCGCTGCGTTGGCGGCGCTTGCAGCGGATGAGCCATCCGATCATCGCCGCTTCATTGAAGCCACCGGCCGAAAACTGGCCGCGTTATTGCTTGAGCGCGAACTGGCCCTGGCGGAAATCAATCCGTTGTTCATTTCGGATGCGGCCTGCATGGCCGGCGACGCGAAGGTTGTGGTGGATCTCAACGCGATCGACCGTCAGCCGCGCATCGCCGCACTGATCGCGGCGCGGCCCGGGATCTATGCCGACGCCGACCGCAAACTTCGCGAGGGCTTCGATTACGTCGAGCTCGATCCGCAGGGCGAGATCGGGCTGGTCACCACCGGCGCCGGGCTGTCCATGATGCTGATCGACGAGCTCGCCGCGCGCGGCGGCAAGCCGCTGAATTTCTGCGACATCCGCACCGGCCAGATGCGCGGCAGCCCGGCGCGGCTGATGCGCGTGCTGGACTGGATTGCGTCGCGCCCGTCGCTGCGCGTGGTGCTGGTGAACATTTTTGCCGGTATCACCGATCTGGCGGAATTCGCAACGTTGCTGGCGGCGGCGATCGATGGCACGCCAAGCCTGCATGTTCCCGTTGTCGCGCGGCTGGTGGGGCGAGGCGCGGAAGATGCAAGGCGCATCCTGGCGGAACGCCAACCGGACATGTTCGTCACCGAGGATTTGGAGGACGCGCTGGGGCGGGTGGCCGCGACAACGGCACAGGCTTTCAGTTCCGCTGTTGGAGCAGGATTGCAGCCAGCGACAAGAGGCTGGCCAACGCTTCCTCCTGGCTCCCTGGGACAAAGGGAGGCGGGATCTTGTGTTCTGTCCACCCTTTCCCGCATTACTCCCGTGATCGTGCAAGGGATCACCGGACGGATGGGCCGGACGCACGCGGCGCTGATGCGCGCCTATGGGACCAACATCGTCGGTGGCACCTCCGCCCGCGCCGACGCAGCAGAAGCCGCCGGTGTGCCGGTATTTCCCGATTGCGCCGCTGCCGTTGCCGCCACGGGTGCCGTTGCTTCCGTGGTGATGGCGCCCCCGGCGGAGACGCTCGCCGCGGTGCAGGAAGCGCTGGCGGCCGGCATCAAGCTTTTTGTTACCGTCGCGGAGGGAGTGCCGCTGCACGATGCGATGCGCATCGGCCAGGCGGCGCGCGAGGCAGACGCGACGTGGGTTGGCGCATCGACGCCGGGCGTGGCGATTCCGGGTGAAGTGAAGCTCGGTTTCCTTCCGGACGTCGCGCTACGGCCGGGGCCGCTCGCGATCATGACGAAGAGCGGCACGCTGTCCTATGAAGTCGGCTATCGGCTGGCACGGCTGGGAATCGGCCAAAGCATCTGGGTTGGTGTGGGTGGGGACCCTGTGAAGGGCGTGCGTTTCGCCGACCTGTTGCCACTGTTCTTTGCCGATGCTCGGACCCGGGGGATCATCCTGGTCGGCGAAGTCGGCGGCACGGAAGAAGAGGAA
>Ga0335074_10015209_pt1 | contig 10803 bp, 12 predicted proteins | sample Lox_Sample_23_FD_206715 | JGI IMG/M metagenome (GOLD analysis project Ga0335074, IMG submission 206715) | Soil microbial communities from Loxahatchee National Wildlife Refuge, Florida, United States - Lox_Sample_2.3 | ecosystem: Environmental > Terrestrial > Soil > Wetlands | place: USA... | reverse complement strand
TCGGTTCGGCTCAATTGGAATTGGCCGGCGGTGGTATGAAAGGTTCCAGTCTGCTCGCGAGAGCCCCGATCAGTCTTTTGACTTCTGCCAACTGTTCCGGCGAACCGCTCTTTAGGGCATGACCCAGCGCCGGTGCAATCGATCTTTGCACTTCCTGGATATCGCGCTTCAGCTTTTCTACGGGTGTCATTGCCATCTTCCCGCGATCACACCGGCCACTTCGGTTCGCGCTTTTCGATGAAGGCGCAGATGCCTTCTTCGGCTTCCGCGGCCAGCATATTCTCGGTCATCACGCGCGAGGCGTAATCGTAGGCGTCGCTGAGCCCCATCTCCAGCTGGCGATAGAAGGCTTCCTTGCCGATCTTCACGGTCGTCACCGGCTTCGACGCGATCAGCCGCGCGAGCTTCAGCGTTTCGCCGTCGAGGGCCGCCGGATCGACCACGCGATTGACGAGGCCGATGCGTTTGGCTTCGTCCGCCGAGATCATTTCGCCGGTCAGCAGCATCTCCATCGCAGCTTTCCGCGACACATTGCGCGATAGAGCCACCATTGGCGTGGAGCAGAAGAGCCCGATATTCACACCAGGAGTGGCGAAATGCGCGTTGGACGAGGCCACTGCGAGATCGCAGCTCGCGACCAGTTGGCAGCCCGCCGCCGTGGCCGTGCCCTGCACCTCGGCGATGACGGGCTTAGGATGGCGCACGATCGTCTGCATCAGCTTCGAGCATTGCGTAAACAATGCCGCGAACGCCTTCTGACCCTTGTCGCCGTCCCGGCGATGGGCGGTCATCTCCTTCAGGTCGTGGCCCGAGGAGAAGACGGGCCCATTGGCGGCGAGCACAACGGCCCGGGCCTCCTTGTCGGCGGCCGCCTCATCGAGCGCCGCCTGCAGAGCCATCATCAGCGCTTCGCTGAGCGCGTTGCGGGCCTGGGGCCGGTTAAGGACAATGCGCAGCGCCGTTTCGCGGCGGAGCACCTGGACGAGGGGTTCGCTGGCGTGTGCGTTCATAGCGCAAATGTAGGCGGTTCGCGGGGAGTTACCAAATCTTGCCGTCACTATGGCGATTATATACTTGAACCAGCAGGCCACAACCTCTATACTTGGCTCAGCAAATGGGGACTGTCATGGCCAAGCTTTTCGAGAACAAGATTTTCCAAGACCCGGAAGCAGCGCGGGAGTGGCTTGAGGCCCGGCTGTGGCCCCAAGGCCCCGTCTGCGGCCATTGCGGGACCATGGGAGAGGCCCGCGCGCTTTCGAACCGTCCGGGTACCTATCAGTGCAACGCCTGCCGTAAGCAGTTCACAGTGACCGTGGGAACGGTCTTCGAGCGCTCGCACATTCCGCTCAACAAATGGCTTCTCGCGACGTTCCTTTTCGTCTCATCGAAGAAAGGTATTTCGGCCCATCAGATGCACCGGCTTTTGGACATCACCTACAAGTCGGCGTGGTTCATGATGCATCGTTTGCGTGAAGCCATGACACCTGCGGCTCCCGGCCCGCTCGGCGGTCCCGGCCAGATCGTCGAAGCCGACGAAACCTATCTTCTCAAAGCGTCCGGTAAGAAGAAAGTGACACCGAAGGCTGGCGGCTATGCGCACAAGATGAAGGTTCTCAGCCTCACAGAGCGGGGCGGCTCGATCCGCTCCATGCGCATCATCGACGCGACGAAACTCGAAATCGGCGGCCTCGTCCGCAAGAACATTCACCCCGATAGCATCCTCCACACGGACGGCTCCGGCGTTTACGTCGAGATCGGGGCCTCCAAGGAACACGAATTCGTGGATCACAATAAGGGCTATGTCGGCATCGGCCGGAAGAAGCGGAAGGTTCACACCAATACGCTCGAAGGCTATTTCAGCATCTTCAAGCGGGGCATGGTGGGCGTGTATCAGCACTGCGGCGAACAGCACTTGCAGCGCTACCTTGCTGAATTCGATTTCCGCCAGAACACCCGCGCAAAGCTTGGCATCACTGACGACATGCGAGCCGAGAAGGCGATCAACGGCATAGTGGGAAAACGCCTTACGTACCGCAGAACTCTGCAAGCCTAAGACCGTTCGTCAGAAGGCGGATGCGTTCATCCGCTGGCGCAAGGCGAAGGGGCTCCCGGTGAAACCACGCAAGCGCCAATTTTGGGGCCGCCATGCGTGGCGGAAACGGAAGCCCAAATCCCCCTGAGCCCATTGTCCGACTAAGGGGGATTTGGTATCAAGCGGCGCGCGATCTTCTCGCGCGTTCGATACGCACAGAACGCCTGTCCTTTCCCCGGCCACGCACCGGACAAGGTTTCAAACGCCGCCCTCACGAGGCGGCGTTGTCGTTTCTAGGTGCTCGAAATTTCGCGGTCTAAATCTGCGGGCATTTCGCGGCCTTTCCGCGGTCGATTTTGGCAAGCATTGATTTTACAGGACAATTCGACATATATTTCGCGGTGATAGGCCCATAATTCGCGGTCTACCGACCGTCCGACTTAGGTTTTGGTCCTCTTTTCCTTGTGCCGAGAAGCGCGCGGACTCTGTCGCGCGCGACGGATTTGTCGGCAAACATTCCCTTTGCGGATCGAACTGCGTGCGCTTCCGTCTGCTCGGTTTCTTTGTAGGCTGTTTGATAAGCAGAGAACCAAGCTTTCAAGGCCGCGTCTGAGACCGGCGGTCCCTTGGGCTCCGGCTCGGCAATCTCTGTGACCGCTGGCGTCGAAGGCGCAGCTTCAGGCTCGCTTGGCTTTGGTGCTTTCGGCGAGCCGCTTTCAAGCGTTGACGCGACCTTGCGCATTTCTCTCTGGGGAAGATTGTCGATCAGTTCCTGAACCCCAACCGGATCGAAGCGGATGCCGAAGCACCGCGTTCGCGCCGAGCTCGGCCCAAAGGTGTGAGGGTCGCGCATATCAAAGAACGTGACGCCGGTCGTCCAAAAGTCGTTTGATTGTAGCCCCTCCCAGTACGCGCGCGGAATCTCCATAGAGCCGTCTTCGCTTGACTGGCCAAGCTCTCCGATGCTTGTGGCACGGCTGGCGCTCGACCTGATGATCCCGCCTTTCAGGTACTCAACGAACACGTTTTCCACCTGAACGTCGTCTCGGACGTTGTTCTTTACGTGGGTGCGCGCCTCATCTGGTTTGAGCCACGACGCAAATACATCCACGTCAGACTCAACTGCATCGAAATATTTGGTCACAGACTCGCGCTGCGCGCGACGCGGTTTCTTTGACATCCCCACTCCGGCAGGGCTCCGCGATGAAGCGGGGGAAGCGCGCCGGAGTGCCGCGCTTGTCGGATGGCCGTCCTATCCCCAGCGATCTAGGTATATCAGCCGACGATTCTGCCGGGGAGTCGATTGAGGTAGGTCTAGCGGGCGGTCTTCTTTGCCTTTGTCCGCGCCGTCTTGGCACGCGACGGCTTCGGCGCCGGGGCGGCGGCCGGTCGATTGGGGACCTTCGTAGTTATGAAGTCCTCGAAGCGATCCCATGCGTCCGGGTGCAGCTCGATATCGGCGAGCGCGGCGGATTTCTGATCTTGGGGCTTCTTGGGCATGAATCTAATATGGCACGGCTAGCATCTATCCGGGAGGCCATTCATGGCGCGCAAGCCAATCATCTGCCCCCTTACCGACGAGCCGTGCGGACGGCCCGACTGTAGCGTCCGCATCTGCAAACGAGAAGAATTTGAAGCCCCAAAACGCAAAGAGGCCGAGGTGAAGGATTACTGGCGGAGAAAGCTGGACGAGCTATAGGGGAAGCCTACATTTTGGGCCTGCTGGCTTAAGTATATAATCGCCGTCACTATGCGGTATTATAATACCGCATCGAAGTAATGGCGGATTCCCAAGCTTTTACTTGACGCGGTGCTCCTGGAGCCGTAAACCGCCGCGCCTGACCGTTCCTCTTCCTGGAGCCTTGTTATGAAAACCTACTCGGCGAAGCCGACCGAGATCGAGAAGAAATGGGTCGTGATCGACGCCGAAGGGCTCGTCGTCGGCCGTCTCGCCTCGATCATCGCGCTGCGACTGCGCGGCAAGCACAAGCCGACGTTCACGCCCCATATGGACTGCGGCGACAACGTCATCGTCGTCAACGCGGCGAAGATCCTGCTGACTGGCGACAAGCTGAAGAAGAAAGTCTATTACCGCCACACGGGTTATATCGGCGGCATCAAGGAACGCACGGCAGGCGCGGTTCTCGCCGGGAAGTTTCCGGAGCGCATCGTCGAGAAGGCCGTGGAGCGCATGCTCCCGCGCGGGCCGCTCGGCCGCCGCCAGCTTTCGAACCTGCGCGTCTATCCCGGTGCGGAGCATCCGCACGAGGCGCAGCAGCCCGAGAAAGTCGACATCGGCGCGATGAATCCCAAGAACACCAACTACCGCAAAACGAAGGCGGCCTGACCATGGCAGAAGACGTCAAAAGCTTCGGCGATCTGAAATCGACGCTCATCAAGGCGAAACCCGCCGACAAGGCGGAAGGCGGCGAGCAGCCTAAGGCCAATCGCGACGCCAAGGGCCGCGCTTACGCGACCGGCAAGCGGAAGAACGCGGTCGCACGCGTCTGGATCAAACCCGGCCGCGGCCAGATCACTGTCAACGGCAAGGAAGAGAAGATCTACTTCGCGCGCCCAGTGCTGCGCATGATCCTTCGTCAGCCTCTGATCGCAGCGAACCGCGACGGCCAGTTCGACGTCGTCGTGACGGTTGCGGGCGGCGGGCTCTCGGGCCAGGCGGGCGCGGTGCGCCACGGCATCTCGAAGGCGCTCATCGCTTATGAGCCGGGCCTGCGTCCGGTCCTCAAGCAGGGCGGCTTCCTCACGCGCGATCCGCGCGCCGTCGAGCGCAAGAAGTACGGCCGGCCCAAGGCGCGCCGCAGCTTCCAGTTCTCGAAGCGCTGACTTCGCGGTTGTCGCACTCTTCAACGGCAAAGCGGTCCGGAGATTATCCGGGCCGCTTTTTCGTTTTCGCGGCGATCAATTGGGTTGAATGGGGCAGGGCGGGCTTTGTTCTTCGGTCGAAGATACATCGTTCGTCGGTCCGTCGCCGCCATAAAGTGCGACGCCGTCGGGTGTCGGTTCGGCTCGGGTCGCCGGCGTGACGTCGCCCATCGGGATGACCGCCGTGGAAAATCTGCAAGGCGCGACGGGCTGCGGCGGCGGCCCAGGTTTCGGTACCGGGGGAAGCTGCGGCATGATCTCGTTCAACGGAACTGGGAGTGTCTGCTCCGCGGCTGTGCCGGCCCTCGCGCATAGTGCCAATATGCCGACTGCCATGCTCATCACGAAGCGTCTCATGGCCGCGTCCCTTGCATGCTGTCGCCGGGGATCCGCGCGCGGGCAGCTCTCCTTGAACGCGTGAGATCGTTCAGATGGCGCGCGTCGGTGCGACGCAGGCGAACGGATCGCGCGATCGCTAAATTTCTATGATGTGCCGTTAGCACTCTGCGAGCCGGCGCCGGCACAACCGATGGAAAAAGCAAAACGGCCCGGAGCGATCCGGGCCGTTCTGCTGTGCGCGGCGTGGAGGAGGGTTGCTATTCGCGCGGCTTCAGATACAGGCACGACATCAGGACGCTGGCTTCGCCCGCGTCATTCGAAAGCGGCGCGAGGAAAGACTCGCCCGTCGCATAATCCAATTTTTGGTGCTCGAAGCGCGAGACGATCCGGATCGGCGTACGGGTTTCGAGAACGGTGTCGAACGGCGTCGTCCAGCGCGGCAGGAGTGCCGTGGGAATGCTTTCGTCGATGAAACAGCCGGTCTTCTCGCCCATCACGGCCGCGATGTAGGAGCCCATGTGCAGGATGCGGTAGCGCGTACCGCGCTCGGCGTCGTGCATGCGTTCCAGGATCGAGAGGTGCCGGAGCACGCTTTTGAGCGCGTGCGCGCCCAGGTCGTTGCGCGTGGGCAGGCCCACTTTCGCGGCGCGGCTGCGCCAGACGTCGCGCAGCATCGTGAGCTCGGGGCGGTCGAAAAGGAGTTTCGAATCGCACTGAAACGGCCAACCTTCTGCGAACGCCTTCGCGTTGAGCATATCGGCAGCGTCGGTGACAGCCACGATACCCATACGGCCACACTAAGTCCTTCTCTTCAAAACTCCGTTAATCGATGCAGTAGCTTTGCAGATGAACCAAGAGAAACGTGAAGTACGGCAAGTATTCAGGCGGCAACCGGTCTCGCATTGCGCCCGCGACGGCGCAGAACCTCGGCTTCATCTTCGCCGCACAGGATGGAGGTCAGCTCGGCGGCGAGTGCGAACTGATCCTGGACGAGCGGCCGGCGCGATTCTTCGGCATTGCGAAGCTCCCACAGCATGTCGTCGTTGACGTTGCGCAGATGGCCGACGATTTCGTCCTGCGCGTCTTTCAGCGATGCCGCGAACGAAGCTGCCGCTGCGAAAGGTCGGCAGCCCGCCACGAGCGTTGCATAGCGGATGGCCCGCTCGATCTTCTCGGGATCAACGGCGCGCGCGGATTTTTTCGACGGGAATGCGTTCTCGATTTCCTTCGGCGCGCGCTCCATGAAGCTGTCCATGACTTCGCCGATTTCGGCACGGTCCTTGAGCAGGCTCTGGCCCCAGCGGCCGTCGCGGCGCAATTCGAGCTCCTTGACGATCGCGCTGGAGAGCTCGGCGAAACTTGCCACATTCTCGACCAGCGCTTCGGCGTCGAAGCGGGGATGCCTGGCGCTGCGCACGGCCTGCGAGAGCGCCGCGAGGTCGGCGAAGAGAATGTCGCCGGCCAATCCCATGTCGGTGGAGGCGATCAGCGTGTCGCGGGGCTTGCGCGAGATGAACACGGCAAGGCGCAACGCTTCCCAGCGCCTGGCGAGACGATTCATCACAATGACGACGACGTAGGGCGCGGCGTCCGGCGTGCTCTGGATGAGCCTTTCATAGATGGCGCGCGAATCCGTGACCAGGTCCGGTGTGAAGCTCGGTATAGGCTTGGGCAGCTTGTCCTGCAGCTCGAGAACCTGGGCGCCGGCGCTCAGAAGAAGCGCCATTTCGCCCGCGTCGGCGACGGCGAGATTGTCCTTGAAAATGCTCTCGACCTGTTTTCGGCCGGCCTCGGTCGCAAGCGCGTCGCGCATGGCCGCCGATGCATCCGTCCAAAACACGATCGCACGTTCTTTGGCCTCGTCGGCCCGATAGGAGACGAGGAGCGATTTCAGCTCGCTGACATAGGCATGCGACGCCTTCGGGATCAGCCGCATCGTAACCCAGTTCCAGACGGGCATGATGCTGCTGCGGGCGATGCGGCCCTTCTGTTTCGTGACGCGCGGCGCGGACGTCAGGATGTCTTCGAACGGGCGGCAGAAAAGTCGCAGCGGCGTCGGCGTCCGGTCCTGCGGCTGGATGGTCCCGCGGCTCAGAATGGGCCTGAGGCCGTCGAGAATGAGTTCGTGCGGGAGTATGGCGCCGTCAGTCAGCCTGTCGACTTCTATGGCTTTGGCAAGACGCGCGGCCAGATTGGCGGGCAGGCTGCCAAGATAAGCCTGCAAAAGTCCCGCTTTCTGAGGCGTAAGCATTTCAATCCCCATGGAATTGATTTGGCTCGACTGTCGCCAATACTACAGAGCCAGCGTTAATTGCTTGTTGAGAGATTGCTTCCTTATTCGCGCGAATTGCGAGGATAGCGGACAAAGTGAATTTCGGCTGAATGCGGGCGACGACGGTTTACTCTGTCGGGGTGACGGGGCCACGTGAGTCGGAAGGAGACGATGCAATGATCGGAGCAAAAACGCTGCTCCTGGGCGCGCTGCTTGCGCTAAGTGGGGTGGGGCTCGGGATAGCGGCAACCACGGGCAAGGCACCCGAGCCTTACGCGCCCGGTTTGGGCGACTTTATGACCGCTTATATCCAGCCGCATCACACCAAGCTCTGGCTTGCCGGCGCATCGGGAAACTGGGAGCTCGCCGCCTACGAGGCCAACGAGCTCGACGAAACATTCAGCGACGTCAAAACCTATAAGCCGAGCTGGAAGAACGTCCCCGTCGCCAAGCTTGTCGGCGCGATCCTCAAGCCGTCTCTCAGGCAGGTCGACGCGGCGATCGCGGCGAAGAATGTGACGGCGTTCAAGTCTGCCTATGGGGGCCTGACGACGGCGTGCAATGCATGTCATAGGGCGGCGGGGCGCAGCTTTATCAATATCGTTGTGCCGGCGACCAATCCCTACGCCGACCAGAATTTGATCGGGCACTGACCCGCTTCGGCGGGCGGGCAGATTTTGCCGCCTCGTGCCGGGGATGCGACGTTTTTGTTTGACGTCTGTTTTACCCCGCTGCAAAGTTTTCAAAATGAAACGGGCTTGGGTGAGAGGTGGCTTTTCCCTATCTGCTAAGTTCTTGTCCAGTCAATGCCAACTGATTCTGCCAACAACTTCTTGGATGTGGCGGCTGGCCATTACGACCGAATCGGTACATCTTTCATTGCGTGACAGGGCTGGGAGCGAGGGGCACTAAATAGACTTCTAATAAATTGCGATAGCGGATCGCATCCAAATCTTCAGTTGTGGCGAATCTTATGTTTGCTGCACGTGCAGAGGCTGGAGGTGAAAGCCATGCATAGCTACGAGATAGATCTTCTGCAGACCAACGGCCTGCGGGTCTGTTTGTTGTCTGTGTCCTTTGCCAGGGACCGATCGGCTATCAATCTCGCAGAGTCCATCGTCAAGATGAACGGGAAACGCACGACACGGGTTGTCGTGTGGCGTGAAGACGAAGTGATCTTCGAAACTCCCGATTTGTTGCTGCTTCACTAGAGATCGCCCGCGGACGGGAGAGGCATGAGCGCCTCGGCCTCGCCACGATTCGCTAAAACTGTCTGCAATCCGTTTGCATTTGTTCACTGTAAGTCGCGTAGGACCGGAGCCTATCCGTGTCTGGCGCGTAAGGGATTCCGTCAAGGGGCCAAAGTTGGAGGCCCTCATGGGCAGCATGTCCCCGCCGGAGCACGAGGCGTTCCCCGGCCCGCACGACGCCAACCCGGACATCGCCGCCCTACCGCCCGAAGATCGCGATGCCTTTGCGCAGCTCGCCACGCAGGGCCGGCTTCCAGGCCAAAACGTCGAGCTCCATTTCGTGCCGATCCACGATCTGAAGCGGCATCGCGTGACGACGTTTTTCTGCACGCCCGTTTTCTGCGTCCAGGACGCGCCGATCATCTACGGCTATCGTGCCTTCCAGAACGTCGGCGTGCGCGAGCTGCCTTACATCGACCGCGCCATCCTCGCCCATGCCGTGAAATTTGCGCGCAGGCTCGCCGCCTCCGGCACCGTCGCCGCGATCGGGACATGCGTGCATTTCGAGACGCTCGCCTGGTCGAAAGGGCGCGATATCTACCAGCATGCTTTGCGCGCCGCCGGCGTCGCCGACTATCCGTTTCTGATTCTCAACGTCGAGGAGGTGCCGGACGGTGTGGCATCGGGACGCCTTGCCGATGTCATTGCGGCGGTGCGTCCCTATGTGCGGCGCGTGTTCCTCCGCTTGCCGAACACCGAAACTTCCGTCTTGCATTGCGGTCATCTGGGCATTTCCGGATTGACGATGTCGCTTCCGCCGCGCGCATCGCGCGTGGTGGCGATGGGCACGGCCAAATGGCTGCTTCGGGAGTGCGAGGCGCAGGGCGCGCATTCCTGCGTGGACGGCATCGACAGCGAAGCCTCGCGCGAACTCATGGTGCTCGCGGGCGTCCATTTTGGCGCCGGCACGGCCCTCGGCGCGCACGACTTCCGCGGTGATGCAAAGCCCGCAGACATTGAAGCCTATATGGCCGAAGCGAGCCTCGTCGAAGCCAACGAGAACGGAAAGCCCGAAGACCCCGGCCACGGCGCACACCTCCACGCTTAAGGCCCCGCGTTTTCGATAGCCGCCATCCTCCTCCGGGGAATCGCATTTTTTCTCCGAAGGAGGTATAGGCGGGCCCATGACGTCGAAAGTCTTCATCGATGGCGCCGCGGGCACCACCGGCCTTGAGATACGCGAGCGGCTCGCGGACCGCGCGGACCTTGCGCTCATCCAGCTCTCGGACGCCGAGCGCAAGGATGTGCGGGCGCGCACGCGCGCGCTGAATGAGGCGGACGCCGTCATTCTCTGCCTGCCGGACGACGCGGCACGCGAAGCCGTCTCGCTGATCGAGAACCCGTCCGTGCGCGTCATCGACGCGTCGACGGCCCATCGCGTGGCGCCCGACTGGACATACGGTTTCGCCGAGCTGGAGGCAAATTCGCGCGCGCGCATCGCCGCGTCGAAACGCGTGTCCAATCCGGGCTGCTATCCGACGGGGTTTCTCGCACTGGTGCGGCCCCTGGTCCGCGCCGGCATTGTGCCCGGCGACTTTCCGCTGACCGTCAATGCCGTGTCCGGCTATTCCGGCGGTGGCAAGGCGATGATCGAGGAATTCGAGAACAGGGCCTCGCCCAGCTACACCGAAACGGTCGTACGCTCTTACGCGCTGACCCTGTCGCACAAGCACGTGCCCGAGATGCAGGTGCACGCGGGCCTCACGCATCCGCCCGTTTTCGCCCCCAATGTCGGGCGCTTCTATCGCGGCATGATCCTGGAAGTGCCGCTGCAGCTTTGGGCGCTGCCCAAACAGCCGACGGTTGCGGCCATCCACGAGGTCATCACGGCCGCCTATCAGGATGCAGCGCTGATCGATGTGGCGCGGCTGACCGACGGAATCACGCTCAAGACGCTCGACGCGGAATCGATGAGCGACACGAACCGCATGAAACTCTACGTGTTCGGCAACGACATGCACGGCCAGGCGCGCCTCGCGGCGGTGCTCGACAATCTTGGCAAGGGCGCGTCGGGCGCGGCGGTGCAG
>Ga0335074_10015208_pt1 | contig 10803 bp, 15 predicted proteins | sample Lox_Sample_23_FD_206715 | JGI IMG/M metagenome (GOLD analysis project Ga0335074, IMG submission 206715) | Soil microbial communities from Loxahatchee National Wildlife Refuge, Florida, United States - Lox_Sample_2.3 | ecosystem: Environmental > Terrestrial > Soil > Wetlands | place: USA... | reverse complement strand
TAAGCGGTATCTTCTTCTGCGACAATTCCTTCTGCGCAATTTGCAAAGGATCCGTTTCTCCCTCCAAATCCACCAATACAGGAGCATTCATACTTATCTGTAAAGCTCTCGTTCCCAAAATTCTCGCGCGTTCATATTTCGTCATGTACGGCGTTGTAGTTCTCTCTTCAGGCGGAATGGCTTTAGGTGTCGGTCCGTTTGCAGCTCTAACATCTCCACTACTGATAATATTGTTTTGAATTTGAGAAGTAGTTCCGTTGACAACTCCATTCTGATTTGGTTTGGCTGTGTGATTGAGTTGTGCTTCGTCACCGTCAACTTCGCCTCGTTCTTCGTCGTCTTCGGGTGGAGGAGGTTCTAGTTCTTCATCCTCGTAGATGAAGGCATCTCCTTCATAGCGGTCATCGAATCTATTTTGTTAGTTGTCTTAGTAAAGGATGTGTACGGTTCGTCGTCTCCTCCAAAGTCGGACATTGGAAGGTTTACCAAAATTTGCTCTGCGCTGAAAGATCGGCCTTAGTTGCTGTGCGATCAATCCTGGCATCTGCGAATTTATCCAAAGAGGCGAACACCAGCGAACAGCAATTGTGGGAGATTTCTATAGAAAATGTCCAACTCGAAGTCTCCCGCGCAAGATCCTTTACCTGAAGACCATTATGAAGACGCGGAAATGGTAGATGTAGAAGACAAGGAAGACGATGATGAAGACGAAGAAATAGGAAATGGAGAACAGGAGGAACCTAAGGAACCAGAAGGTCAAGAGCATTATCGCCAACCACGAGAAAACCGCAAAGACAAAGATCTCAACACATTCCTAGATCAAATGGACAAATATGCTCCTATTGTAATCATCGTTTCCTTTCTTCCTTGACCGGTTCTAGATTCCCGATGCGGTCACAGATTACTATTTATCATTAGCAGGATTTGAATGCAATGACCAGCGAATGTAGCAATCCAGGGTCGGCATGAATGGAAGCTGATTGTAATAGAAAACGACTTCTTGCATTGTGTACCCAGAAGTTTATTTCGGATCTGGCTACTGATGCCTTTCAGTTCTCCAAAATTAGGTCTTCAACTTCTGCCTCGGCTGGACCCGTTCCTCAAGTGGGTCCTCGTATTGGACGACCTGGGAAGGATAAGGGAAGGAATGTGTTGACTTTGGAGGATTTGAGTGCGGCGTTGGGAGATGGTGGAATCAACATCAAAAGACCCGACTTTTATCGCTAGACCGGTTTGTACAAGGTTATGGAGTCAGGGATGTTTGGTTGAGACGGACAACTCTGTAGAGTGTACATTTAGACATCGAAAGGGTTACTGTCGCCGCATAGCTTTCGTGGGAATGGACAGGGCGCGCACAGAGGTATAGCGCAGTGTCAATGGAAAGAATGGCTCATTCCGAGTAATATCAAGGCTTCCACTTCTTGAACTTGGACTTTGATGATGAGTACAATGTTCTCTACTAATGCTCCTAGTGATGATAGGTTTACATTTAATTTCTTCGTTTGATGTGAGCAGGGTTCTTTGATATTCTAACTTCTATGTCTGTGGCTATGCAGTTGGTATCCTATATCCAATCCGATTCATTCAAGTGTCTTTTCCCTTTTCTTCCTCAGATCCCTCTTCTCCGTCCTCCTCGTCATCACCATCCAACGATTGTGCGAAGGCAATTGGATCAAGATCCGCGTCCTCTGGATCATAGAGTAATCCCTTTGGCATCCACTCCCTCCAATTCTTCCAAAAGTCCCATGGTATCCCCTCTGGCTCCTTCTTAGTGTACAAATACTCCGAGAACTGCCATGCGGACACCTACAATCAACATCTATAAAAACGAAACTAAAGAGAGGACATTACCATAAGCGACAGATATACCCAAAACACTATACTTATCCGGACCCTTCCAGAAACAGTCTTTAGAGGACTCTCAGGAAGAACTAGTTGCATCTTTTCGTCCATTAACCGTTTAAACTCCTTTGGCGTATAAAGCTTCTTAATCTGTTCTATTCGTGCTAGTCGTCGTTCATACTGTGTCAAATCTGGGGAAAGAGGTATTCGTGGAGCGGTCTCGAGGGCGAGTATTTTGGGAGGCCCTTTCCTGCTCGAGGTCGATTGGAGGTCATTTGATGGGCGACGGACGATGGATCGAGGGCCCGAGGATTTGACAGAGGCGAGACTTGGCGGGAGGAAGGGGTGTGCTGCTGGACGACGCTGAGGGGAACGTCGATGAAACGGTAGTCTCCGTGGCATTCAATTGTCGACTTTTACTTGTTTAGCGTTATCGCCATTGGAATGCCTCCAAAAGTTATTCATTCATGATTGAGGAAGTGAATTTTGTGACCTTTTCTGGGTCTTCGGCGCGATGTTCGAAATCTCCATCATGCGTGATTCTTGGATTGAATCGCTTCTAGATTTCCGAATCTTTGTCGTAAACTTCGTCCGAACGGTCCCTGTTTGGATTCCGTCCGCTGCTACGTCGAAAGTTGGATCCACCATTTCAAAGCTCGACTCGATCTTGATACAAGGACTAAACCCCTGCACGTCTTCACGTCTTCGGGACCGACGAACGGTTGAAGGATACCCTGCCATTTGAGCTGTTCGATTCTTTCGAACAGACGAGGAAGACTGGCTACCACGATGCGTCTTGCTGCGTATGGTGCAATTAGCACTTCTCTCGCCACGGCTGTGATACTCACTGCATTCCAACAGCGGCCAAACTTCTATTCTGCATGTGTTTACCTGTCACAGAGCAATGCCTGTCTTATGATATTGACAAATATGGGTGTGTTCCTCACGATTCTTCTTGGCTGTACAGTGCAAAAGCTGTTCTTTGGACGATTACGAGCCATTGAAGAGGCTCATCTTCGAGAAAGGACTTGGTTTGCGGTAACCGAGACTTTCTTGGCTATGACGGTGTTTCGAGATGAATTCAACACCAGATTTGTCGTAATGTTTGTGTCTCTACTATTTGTCAAATGCTTTCACTGGATTTGCCAGGACAGAATCGATTATGTATGATTTCTCTCTTGATCTCTGGGCTAATTGCAGATGGAACAGTTTCCTACGATTCCGTGGAACTTTCACGTTCGCATGGTGTCGGCAATGACGTTCTTTCTCATAGCAGACGTAGCATTTATACACTATGCTATTGACAACACCATTCGGCATGGCGCTAGCATGATGATCATGTTTGGATTCGAAGTATCTCCAATTTCCGAAATGTGCTAAGTCTAGTTCATTCTTCTCGTTGCTACTCTGACGGCAGTCTTTGTAAAGTACATTCTGAACGTCATTGATTCACGACAAACAGAGGCTTGGGAAAATCGTTCAATTTATATGTTTTATCTCGAACTTGCAACAGGTATATCTGCTGTCAGACGTTACTTATCTCTAGACTTCTTCAAATTGGTCACATATCTGGCCTTCTTCTCCATCATCCTGACATATTACGGATTGCCGCTGCATATTATCCGTGACGTGTACATCACTCTTCGATCATTTGGCAAGAAACTCATGTCTTTTATTCGATACCGACAAGCAACTGCTCATATGAATGAACGATACCCTGATGCGACGGTTGAAGAGTTAGATGCGACTGGAGATCGGACTTGTATCATTTGTAGAGAGCAGATGGTTCATGTGAGTGAAGGTGGAAGCGAGAGAACCCGTCCAAAAAAGTTGAGATGTAGCCACATTTTGCATTTCCATTGTCTGAGAAGTTGGCTCGAACGACAGCAAAGCTGTCCCACCTGGTACATTCCTTCAGAAAGTTTGTGTCTAATTAATAGTCGACGTCCTGTACTAGATCCAACACCCAGACCCACACCTATGGCCAGGGCAATGCCGGCTGCACCCCCTCCTCCGATGCCCGCCCCTGGCCCGGTACCAATTCCGATTCAAATTCCGGGAGGCGGAGAAGCTGCTGCGCAACCAGTAGCGCCAGGGCCCACTCCGGCTCCTTTAAGAAATGTTCCGAGAATGGTGTCTTCCGGAGGACCAATTACATTACCACCAGGATACCAACTGCCTCCCGGTTGGGCTGTAATTCCGGCACATAATGTACAAGTGATACCTCCACCTACTGCCCAAATTAGAACAGATGGAAGATCTGTCGGTGCGGGCATTATCGGAGTGCCACAAGCAGTGGCAGGTGGTCAGCGGGGTCCGGGACCTGTTTTGGCAGGTGCACCGAATGGAAATGGTGACGCGATCATCACTCCCACAAATGATCATGTGAATGATTCGGTTCCGCCAGTCGCCACCAGTACTACGGGACCGGCTAATAACACAACTAATAACATCACCACCAGCGCCATTAATACAAATATCCCTCCTCCGGCCAATGTCGGTTCTTCAAACCCTCCCCAATTAAACAATCCCAATTTGCAACGGACTGCCGCCAATAGGGCTTGGGCTACTCAATCTCCTCATCATCTGTTCCCTGTTGGTATACCATTGGTGAACGTTCCACTTCAACAGCGTGTTGTGTCTCAAGCATCTGTAAACGGCGCACGGACAGACGGAAATTCATCGAATCCTCCATCTCGGAATCCATCTCAGCGGGTTAACGGTATTCCGCCTACCACTGGCGAGCGGACTGAATCAGATATTCCTATTCAAGAAGTATTAAACCGACTTGGGGAAATTGACGAAAACCTCAAATCATTACAAGACCTTGTGACGACAATGTCAACTCTACTGCCATATAGATCCACTTCAATAAACACCACTACCACCACATTTCAACCTCAACCTCAAATTCGGATTCCTCACTCAAACAACATTGCCTCCACCTCATCTAGTCGTGCTGAATCGAACAGTCACTCTGGTTCATCTGCTCTTGAAACATCTCCAGGAACCTCTCCCATTCGTCACCACCACAAACGCCGTTCCACTTCACCCATCGAACGACTTCACGGAGACCATGAACACGAAGCCCACTTTGCAGATCCACTCACCCGCATTTCAACCTTTGAGGACGAATTTTCGCCTGAAGAAACTGCAAATATCAAGGCTCCATGGGTAGAACCTCCATTGGACATGGAACCAGAAATACGACATCCAGGAACAATCTCACCACCTCGCATGAGATCTGGATCTGCGAGTCCTCAACATTCGATTGGACGTCGCGGAAGCTTACTGAAACATGACATTACCAACCAAGTTATCTCGGATCGACGGGTGATCCCACATGGACAGAGTATGGATGGACAAACAGAGATTGGGACGGCACTTGATAAAGGAAAGGGGAAAGAAGTGTCTGTACAAGATGGATCGGACGAAGAATAAAGGTCCAGGCTGACGGGGAAAATTTAAAGTTGTCTCTACTAATTTGCATTTGGGAGTTTGGGAAATTGTTACTTTCGCTCTTGTCATACAGTCATGCTGTACATTCGCACACATTCAATTGACTGCTCCTAGAGGAGGGTATTCTGAATCACAAACTTGTCCAAGCTCCTTCCGAATGAGCTCTGCATCAAACTTCTCCAAAGTCTTGTTTATCTTAATATTTTTAATATACCACTCATTAGCTTGAGCAGTAATCGTCTCTGCCCATTCGTCTCCACCCAAAATCTTCGCCTCAGCCTCAATCTCAGTCAACTCCTCCTTCAACTCTGCTTCTGCGACTGCAAGGTCCTGTAAGCTGAACCGTGCCAGAAATCCTCTTTTATGTAGTTTTTGAGCTGCAGCATTGCTTCTCTGTAACTCATATAATCGCGAGACAGCTTCCCCAGCTCGTCTGAAAAGGGCAGCCTTTAAGAGATTTTCTGGACATGGAGGGTCTTCTAACCCTTGGAGAGTGAAGTAAACTTTCTGTGCTGGGTATTCCGTAAACCAAGGCTCCAGAAGAGGAACTGCGGCTTCAAGAGCACGCCAGTGTTTGATGATGTTAAGTACAACAGCACAAACAGCAGCTGGAATGAGGATGGCTATAACCGTTATTATTGGGCTCGAAAGCGACATGATGAGTGAGTTCCCTTTTTTCGGCCTGCTAAAACAATTGAGATGAACCAAAGTCTCAGATTGAAAGTTCAGTGATCTGCATTGAATCTGGGCCTTGATTGATCTCCTGAGTCCTGAAGCACCTTCTTTCCCTTAGCTACACCACCACCTTGAATCGGGATCTATGATACCGTGAAATGGCTTCACCTTCACAGGCTCCTGCTACATCAGAGTCTGGAGAGAAGACACATATGGCAGCATTGGAAACCACATTCGATGGTGAATCGTCTGCAATTGCGGCCGCCCCTGTGACAGAGCCAGGAACTCCGCCCCCAGGATGGGGAACAGATGACCGGATATCCTTTTCCAAGGAGACGGGAAAATACGTCCAAGAAGATGATGACGGATCAGAAATGGAATACAATTCCAAGCTGAAAGCCTGGATGCCAGTGGTATGTCTTGCTGATTGCATGGCTAATAACAGGTATACGACGATGAGTTAAATGCTCAGCAAAGTGCATATAGTGTGGCAGGCGTGGATGAAACAGCTCCCATTGAAAGACCAAAGAAACGGAAAAAGCAAGTAGATTACACGGGCGGTCAGGAGAAGAAAACTAAGCATGAGAATGGTGACGACAAGCCTAAACGCGAGAGACACGTTGCTACAGTTTATGTGTCGAATTTACCCAGAGATGTGACGGCGGCGGAGATAGCTGAATATTTTGCAAAATGCGGAATGATTTCTGAGGATGCCTCTGGTCAGAAAAGAGTCAAGATGTATTACGATGAGGATGGCAAGTTTAAAGGAGATGCACTGGTTACGTACTTCAAACCCGAGAGTGTCCCATTGGCATTGCAGCTGCTTGATGAGACGGAACTTATCAGAGCCAACGGCGACAGGAGCCCATTAATTCGAGTCCAAGTGGTATGGTATTCCTTGGTACTAGACTAACCGTAGGCGGAATTCAAGAGTCAGCCTGAGGGAGAACCGGACTCGGAACAGAAAGCACCAAAGAAACGCTCTGCCGAAGAAACTCGACGCCTTCAACGGAGACGTCAAAAGCTGGAGAGGTAACTACCACTTACGGGTCTTTCTAATGCTCAGTAAACTGGCGGATTGGTCTGACGATGAAAGTCCAAAGCAAGAACAAGGACGATGGGCTAAGATTGTGATTCTCAAGCACATGTTCACCCTTGAAGAACTGGAAGAAGATCCTGCAGCTCTGATTGAATTGAAAGAAGATGTCCGTGAAGAATGTGAGAAGATTGGAGAAGTTACAAATGTGACTCTCTTTGATGGTGAAAAGGATGGAGTGATGAGTGTTCGTTTCGCGGACGAAGAACATGCTCTGAAGTGCGTTGAGGTACCTGTCTCCTGTGCTTCTGATCTGATGAATATAGATGATGGAAGGACGCTGGTTTAGCGGACGACAGGTCGAGGCGGACATTTACGACGGCAAGGTACGGTATAAAAAGGCGAAGGGAGGTACTGCGGGAGATGACGAAGGTGGAGATGAGCAGACCCGCCTGGAAAAGTTCGGTGCATGGTTAGAAGACGGCAACGACGGCTAGGCGTAAGGAATTGTAGAATACATTTCAATAGTGGACTAATAAACATGGGCATTCTTATCAATTGCTAAGATGGTCTTTGCTTGAGTTCAGTTTGCTTGAGGAACCTAGTCATCGCCGAGCTCTGGGCCAGAACTTAGATTAACCTCGCCAATCAAACGGAAGCACGCAAATGGCGGTGTGGTTCAATTGAAAACTCTGCAGATTTATTATTTACTCCGGCATTTACTCACTCTGTTCAGTCCACCTTCCTGTCCGGTGTATCAGGGATGTCGCGAGTTCACAAGCCTGTCTCGGCTTCTGTTATAAAGTCGACCTCTCGCTTTGCTCCAAAGGCAGTTCCAAGGAAGAAACAGCCAGCTACCACTCCAAAAACAGCCGCTACGCATGTCGAAACCACTGAAGACGGAGAGGAGAGTGTCTCCGAGCCTCAAATAGAGCAACCTGAAAGCTCTCAGATACCATCTGGTAATATGCTAGTGGATTCATGGATTGACGATGTAGGAACACAGGTTTCTGGAGATGGAGTGCCTCCTATACAGGCATCTGTGCCTGTGTCAATGCCTGAACCGCCGGGAACAGTTCCCGCGACTCACTTAATAACAACCCAGTCAACTAGCACTTCCGCTGAAGGCATCCAAGTCGAAGCCAATACATCTAGTCAACCTGCTGTCGCTGCTGCGCAACCGAGAAAAAGAAAGTCTCAAAGTGCACCAGATAATGCAGCCCCCTCAGTCCCCCGTCGACGGAAAAGCAAAGGTGCAGATTCTGCAGCCGAAAATGCCACCGTCGCAACATCCACAGTGACAATGTCAGAAATGTGTATCGACAAACGAACAGGAAGAAAATCAAGTCGATATGCAGAATTACGAGAAGCTGAACGTCAACGCCGACGTCTACGACAACTCAAGCGCGACCAACAAAATAACCCTGACGCCGAAGTCGAGACTCAACAAATTGAAGAAACGCAGGTGGAGGAAGAAGATGATACCTTGGTGCCTGTTACAGCGGGAACGGCACGAGTGATGACGGATTCTAATGGCAATATTATTCTTGATAACTCATCGTTGCAGGTTGATAGACATGCTGTGCATCCGGCTACGTTGACGGATACGCTTGTACATACTACGGAGACTGTATTCTCGTCAAAAACGAATAGTTCTACGTATGCTAGTGCACGGATGCATGCTAGTAACAATGTACGGTGGCTGCCTGAGGAAAATGAGCGGTTTTATATAGGATTGAGCATGTTTGGAACGGATTTCACACTGATTGCAACGTATCTTGGGGGAGATAAAAGTAGAAGACATGTGAAGAATAAATTTGATAGGGAGGAGAAGAAGAATCCTGATAAAATCACTTTGGCGTTGAAAAATAGACTGGCTGTGGACATGGCTGAGATGGAGGCCAAGGGAGCGGTGAAACTACGAAGCAGGGAAGAATTGCAAGCAGAGCTCGCTTTGATCAAGGAGGATGGACGAACCGTTATGGCATTACCTAACCTCAGTCAGCTGCAGGGAGGGAATGACGGTGAGATTCGAGAGAGCACGATTGCGGATGCTGTATATGGAGACAGTTAGTGTGTAATGCGGCGATATCCAGATAGAAATTTGAAAAGTTTAGGTATGAATCTCGAGATTAATGTTTGCACGCCGATAATAGTATACAAGTCCAACCAACACTCCCACAAACTTTTTCACTCCAGTACCAATATTCCAAAATAAGGTAGAATAACAGTTTTGCTCTTCACTTCCGCCTGGAAGCAGCTTTCGCAGCTCTTGTGACACCCATCTCTTTGCGAATAGTACCAAGATCCGCCGTTCCCAAATCGTCACTAGCAGAAAATGTTTTCAAGACTTTATCTCTCTCCCACATTCCTGCTTCTCCGTAAATCTCATAGTCTTCCTTTCTTCCTCGTTTAACAGGTCTTTGACTTTGCGGACGGTCATCTTCATCGCGGTGTCTCGCCGATCGTTTAGAACCAGGGGTTCGTAAATTTCGACTCGTGGATAAGAGCGGGTTTGCAGGGACTGTGAGAGGAGGATGCGGTGCCAAGGCATGTTGAGCCAAAGAAAGTGCATCGTTCGCTTGATTCAATAATAAATTGTCCGACTGCAGTCGAGTCAACCGACCGTTTAATGTAGTCAGCAATTCATCTTTCCCCTTCCTTTTACCAAGCTACAGGTCAGATAGAGGATTTTTGTAAAGAGAAACCTGGAATTCCTTCTCGGCAAGACGTTTTTCTTCTTCATATTCTCTCTCGACGCGTTCGAGAGCGAATCCCCTTGCAGCTTCGACTTCAAGTAATTCCCGATCTCGCTCATCTTCCAACAATGCAATTTGTTGTTTATACTCCTCGTCATTGCCTTCATGCAATTCCGTAAGCCTCGACTGAATGTGATTTAGCAAAGCGAGGAAGGTAGGTTCCTTGCTGAGCATAAAATTCTGTGTCATGACCGCAAAAATCCCCGACGCCTTTTGGTGTCGCTTGGACGTCGGCTGCGGCGTCGAGGGTGGAGAAAGCATTTCCTCACCTACAATACTTAGCTTCCAAAGCGATAGGGAGAAACTCACCTTCTGAATACTCGTCGCGGTGAGGCCGAGAAAGAACGGAATCCATACTTTTGTAAGTATGGAGGTTCTTTGTCTCGTTGCCGAACAAGGGGAAGTTGTGTTGTGGTTCCTTTTTTCGGAGAAATTGGGTCGATGATAATCGCAAACGGCTGTTGGCTGCAAAAAGTGCGATGCGCTCTCACCAGTGATTGGAATTTCGCCGACCGGATTTCTTTTGGTTTTGAGAATCGGCAAATTTGTTCATCCTTTCATCATTTGTCATCCTTGACAAGTAACGACGAGTATGCCTGAACTTATCAACGCGAACCCAACAGTATTATCAGCCTCTGCGATTCCCTCCAGAGCTTCGAAAACATCATCTGATCCATTGCAAGAGCTGGTCGTTAGTCAAGTCGCTCCCGAAGATCTCGACGATATCGATCAGGATGACAAACCAGAAAATTTTGATGCTCAAGAGATATACGGTACCCTTCTCTCAAACGCAAAGACTTACAACCAGATTTATTGAGTAATATCTCGGATCCAGAACATCCGTTGACTTTATCCCAATTAGCTGTCGTACAACTACCACATATCACCGTCAAAGATGATCCATCGGCACCTATGTCTTCGGTCTTAGTCGAGATAACGCCTACTATCCCACATTGTAGTATGGCGACACTTATCGGATTATGTATTCGAGTGCGACTGGAACGAGCTTTACCGCAACGATTCAGAATAGAT
>Ga0335074_10015207_pt1 | contig 10803 bp, 8 predicted proteins | sample Lox_Sample_23_FD_206715 | JGI IMG/M metagenome (GOLD analysis project Ga0335074, IMG submission 206715) | Soil microbial communities from Loxahatchee National Wildlife Refuge, Florida, United States - Lox_Sample_2.3 | ecosystem: Environmental > Terrestrial > Soil > Wetlands | place: USA: Florida... | reverse complement strand
GACCGATCCGCTCGTCGATCCGGACCGGCGAGCCTGGCACCGGGCCCAGGCCGCCGCGGAGCCTGACGAAGAGGTCGCGGCCGAGCTCGAACAGTCCGCCGCGAGAGCCCAGGCCCGCGGCGGTCCCGCGGCGGCCGCGGCGTTTCTGCAGCGTTCGGTGCTGCTCACGGTCGATTCTGTGCCGCGCGCCGAGCGGATCCTGGCGGCGGCCGCCGCCAGCCTGCAGGCCGGGTCCTACGGGCAGGCCCTGGATCTGCTGGCCACGGCCGGCGCGGAGCCGCTGGAGGAACTGCAAAGTGCCCGGGTCGATCTGCTCCGCGGGTACGTCGCGTTCGCGTCCGGGATGGGCAGCGAGGCCCCGCCGCTGCTGCTCAAGGCGGCCCGGCGGCTTGAACCGCTCGCCCTCGACCTGGCCCGCCAGGCCTACCTGGACGCCTGGCTGGCCGCGGTGTTCGCCGGCCGCCTGGCACCCGCCGGGGCAAACCTGCTGGAAGTCAGCCGCGCCGCACGCGGGCTCCCGCCGCCCGCGGATCCGGCGGACAAGGCGGGACTGGTCCTCGGCGCGCTCACGCTGCTGGTCACCGACGGCCCGGCCAGCGCCGCACCGGCGTTGCGGACGGCGATGGACGCCTTCACCGGCGCGGATGTCACCGCCGAAGAGCGACTGCGGCTGAGTACGTTCGCCGAGGGTGCCGCCATCGCCCTGTGGGACCTCGACACCTGGCGCACGCTGGTCGAACAGCATGCCGCGACGGTCCGTTCCGCCGGTGCGCTCGACCAGCTGGGGCTCGTGCTTGTCGGGCTGGGCGCCACGACCTCCTGGGCCGGTGACCTGGCGGCGTCCGCCGCGCTGGTCGCTGAGTCCGACACGGTCACCGAGGCGACCGGCACGCAGGCTCCTCCGTTCGCCGCCCTGATGCTCACCTGCCTGCGCGGCCGCGAGGCCGAGGCCGTCCCGGTGGTCCAGGGCACGATCGCCGGGGCCACGGCCGCCGGGCAGGGCCTCACCGTGGGCTACGCGAACTGGGTCGCCGCGATCCTCTACAACGGCCTGGGCCGGTACGAGCAGGCGCTGACCGCGGCCACGCAATCCAGCCAGGACGCGGCGATGTACGTCTCGCTGTGGGCGCTGCCCGAGCTGATCGAAGCCGCGGCGCGCAGCGGTAACCTCGATCTCGCGATCGAGCCGATGGCCCGGCTGGCGGAATCCACGCAGGCCGGAGGCACCGACTTCGGGCTGGGGATCGAGGCCAGGTCGCGCGCGCTGCTCAGCGATGGCGACACCGCCGAGCGGCTCTATCGCGAGGCCACCGACCGGCTGTCGCGCACCCGCTACCGCCCGGACCTTGCCCGCGCCCACCTGCTGTACGGCGAGTGGCTGCACCGCGAGGGACGCCGCGACGACGCCCGCGCGCAGCTCCGCACCGCCTACGACATGCTGACCGCGATCGGCGCCGAAGCGTTCGCCGAACGCGCCGAGCGCGAACTGCTGGCCGTCGGGGAACGAGCCCGCAAACCCGTCATCCAGGTCGTCAGCAGCCTGTCTGCCCAGGAGATGCTGATCGCCTCCCTGGCCTCCGATGGCCGCACGAACCCGGAAATCGGCGCCCAGCTGTTCATCAGCGCTCGCACGGTCGAATGGCACCTGCGCAAGATCTTCACCAAGCTCGGCATCGGCTCCCGCCGGGAACTGCCCGCCGCCCTCGCTCAGCTCAGGCAGACCGCGAAGTCGGCATAACCGCAGCGGCTTGAACGCCGCCCGGACCTCTGTCGTGAACAGCCCGGGCTCCTCCCAGGCGGCGAAGTGGCCGCCGGTGGCGGCCTCGTGGAAGTAGGTGAGGTTGGGGTAGACCTTCTCAGCCCAGCTGCGCGGGGCCGGGAAGATCTCGCCGGGGAACGCCGTGACGCCGACCGGGAGCTTCATCTCGGGGCGGGGCTGCCCGGCGGCGGCGTGCCCGCCCTCCCAGTACAGCCGGGCGGCGGAGGCCCCGGTGCCCGTCAGCCAGTACAGGGTGACGTTGTCCAGCACATGGTCCCTGGTGAGGTTGCCCGCGGGCTGGTCGTCGAGGAACGCGCGGGAGATCTTGTAGTAGCTGTCGGTGTCGTGGTCAAGCATCCAGGCCGCCAGCGCGACCGGCGAATCCAGCAGGGCGTAGCCGATCGTCTGCGGCCGGGTGGCCTGCTCCTGGAAGTAGGCGGAGCCGGTCGTCTGGAAGGTCTTGATCGCGGCGAGCGCGGCGCGTTCCGCGGGGGAGCCGGCGGGCATGCTCGCGATACTGCTCAGCGCCTCGCGCAGGAAGTTCAGGTGGATGCCGAGCAGCCCGGCGGGTGCCTGGCGGCCCATCGCGTCGGTGACGGCGGCGCCTTGGTCGCCGCCCTGGGCCACGTACCGGGTGTACCCGAGGCGGTCCATCAGCTCCGCCCAGGCGCGCGCGATGCGGCCGGGGTCCCAGCCGTCCTCGGCCGGGTCGGCGGAGAAGCCGTAGCCGGGCAGCGACGGCACCACCAGGTCGAACGCGTCCTCGGCGGAGCCGCCGTGCGCGACCGGGTCGGTGAGCGGGCCGATGACCTCGAGCATCTCGATGACCGAGCCTGGCCAGCCGTGCGTGATGATCAGCGGCAGCGCGTTCTCGTGCCGGGACTTGACGTGGATGAAGTGAATGTCCAGTCCGTCGATCTCGGTGATGAACTGCGGCAGCGCGTTCAGCTTCGCCTCGCACCGGCGCCAGTCGTAGTCGGCGGCCCAGTAGCGGGCGAGCTCCTGGATCGTGGCCAGCTGCACGCCTTGCGACCGGTCCCCGACGAGTTCCCTGGCGGGCCAGCGCGTCGCGGCGATGCGCCGCCGCAGGCCGGCGATCGCTTCCCCGGGTACGTCGACCCGGAATGGCCGGATATCAGTGTTGTTCGGCATAACGTCGATCCCTTCGTGATGGCGCGTTACTTGCGCAGCGGCCGCAGGCCCGCGCGGACCTCTGCGGAGAAGATGTGCGGCTGTTCCCAGGCCGCGAAGTGACCGCCTTCGGCGGGCTGGTTGTAGTAGACGAGGTTGTGGTAGGCCCGCTCGGTCCAGCTGCGCGGGGCCTGGTAGCCCTCGCCGGGGAAGGCGCTCACGGCCGCCGGGATGGAGACGCTGACGGCGTTGTAGAGGGCGATCTTGTTTTCCCAGTACAGCCGGGCCGCGGAGATGGCGGTGTTGGTCAGCCAGTAGAGGGTGATGTTGTCGAGCACATCGTCTCGGGTGAGGGCGCCTGCCGGATGTCCGTTGGCGGTGTGCCCGAGCACGGCCGAGGTGACCGGCGCCGCCGGCTGGCCGTAGCTGTCCCCGTGATCGAGCAGCCAGGCGGCCAGGCCGGCGGGTGAGTCGGCGATCCCCGCCAGCGTCTGCGGCCGGGTCCCCATCAGGCTCGAGTAGGCACGCCGCTTGCTGTACAACGTGTTCAGCTGGTCGTACGCGCGTCGTTCGTCGCCTGACAGGCCGGCTGGCGGGGCGTCGCCATCCTGGAGGGCCTTGGCCACGTCGGGCGGGACCGTGCCGGGGAAGTTGACGTGAATGCCGAGCAGCCCCGCAGGCGCCTGCTCGCCCATCACGTTCGACACGGCGCCGCCCCAGTCGCCGCCTTGCGCCGCGAACTCGGTGTAGCCGAGGCGCTTCATCAGCACGGTCCAGGCCCGGGCGATGCGCGGCACGTCCCAGCCGGTGGCGGTCGGCTTGCCGGAGAACCCGTAACCGGGCAGCGACGGGATCACCAGGTGGAACGCGTCCGACGCGCTGGCCCCGTGGGCGGTGGGGTTGGTGAGCGGGCCGATGATCTTCAGCTGCTCGATGATCGAGCCTGGCCAGCCGTGCGTGACGATGAGCGGCAGCGCGTCCTGGTGCTGGGAACGGACGTGGATGAAGTGAATGTCCAGCCCGTCGATCTCGGTCAGGAACTGCGGCAGGGCGTTCAGCCTCGCCTCGCACTGGCGCCAGTCGTAATCCGTCGCCCAGTGGCGCGCGAGATCCTGCAGCATCCCGAGCGGGACGCCTTGCGACTCGTCGGTGACGGTCTCCTTGTCGGGCCAGCGGGTGGCCGCGATGCGGGCGCGCAGCGCCTCGAGTTCCGCGTCGGGGACCGCGGGGATCGTGAACGGCCGGATCGCTGTCGCCCCCGCCGGATTTTCGATCGTGACAGACATGCGGGTCTCCTTGGTTGGCTGTGTCTGTGTCTGTCCCACGGTCGCGCGCCGGGCGCCGCGTCGCGCCGGTCACCTCCCTAGCCGCCAACACTGGCCTGCCCCCTGGCCGGTACCCGGGCCGGCGCTACGCCGGCTCGCCGTCCAGCCCCAGCTGTGCGAGCGCGGCATGCAGTTCCTGACGGGAGCCGATACCGAGCTTGGTGAAGATCTTGCGCAAGTGCCATTCGACCGTCCGCCCGGACAGGAACAGCCGTGAGCCAATCTCCAGGTTCGTCAAGCCGTCCCTGGCCAGCCGGGCGATGTAGGCCTCCTGTGCGGTCAGCATGGTGACGGTCTCGACGCTGCGCTTGCGCACCGTCTCCCCGGTGGCGGCCAGCTCACGGCGCGCGCGTTCGGCGAACGCCGCCATGCCGATCCCGGCGAGCATGTCGTAGGCGGTCCGCAGCTGCTCGCGAGCGTCGACGCGCCGCGCTTCCCTGCGCAGCCACTCCCCGTACAGCAGGTGCGCGCGGGCCAGCTCCGGCCGGAGCGTGGTGCGGCGCAGCCGGTCGATCGCCTCCCGGTACAGCCCGTCGGCGGCTGCCCCGTCGCTGACCAGCGCGCGGCAGCGGGCCTCGATGCCCAGCGCGACATCGTTTCCGGCGCCCTGCGTCGACTCCGCGAGCCGCCCGACGGCATCGCGAGCGAGCTCGGTGTCCCCGGCGCGCGCGGCCGCCTCGACCAGCTCGGGCAGCATCCACATGGTCACGTACGGGACAAGGCAGTCAGCAACGGCCTCGCGGACCGCCATCGCCGCCTCGTCGTAACGGGCGAGGCCGTTGTACAAGACCCCGGCCGCCCAGCCCGCCCAGACCGCCGCATGACCCTGCCCCGCGGCGGCGAGCTCGCTCGCGGCCGCTATCAGCGCGGCGGCTTCTGCCTCCCTGCCCTGCAGTGCCCGGAGCCGCGTCAAGAGATAGGGCGCGAGCGGGCTCCCCGTCGCCGCCGCCACGCTGTCGCTCTCCGCGATGACAGCGGCGGTTCCCGTGAAGTCGCCCATCCACTCGAGCGCGATGCCCAGCTGGCTGAGGTAGAGCGGCAGCTGCGCGAGCGCGCCGGCGTCACGGACCAGCGTGAGCTGCCGCACGGCGATCGCGTGAAACTCTTCGAAGTCCCACAGCGCCGCGGCGGCGTTGACGGCCATCCAGCCCCACCGCAAGATGTCCCCGATGGGGATGCTGGTGAGCTCATGGGCTGCCCGTCGCATCGTCGCGGCCGCGGCGGCGGGTCCGTCGGTGACGAGCAAAGCGGCGCCATCGAGCAACAGGTCCAGCGGGCGCGGAGCAGGCGGCGGCGGCAGGGCCTGGACGGCGTGGCAGATCTCCCGCAGGACGGCCCCTGCCGCGGCACGTCCCGCTATCCCCGCCGCGCCCCACGCGGCCAGGTACGTCTCTCGCGCCATGTCCAGGTCGCACGGCTCGAGCTGAAGGGCGGCCTTCAGCAGCAGCGCGGGGCCGTCACCGCCGAGACCCGACGCGAAGGCGATCTGGGCCCGCAGCAGGTGGATCCTGGCGCGCTCCAACTCATCCAGCGGCCCGTCCTCCGCCGTGGCGGCCAGCCCGAGCGCCACGTCGAACGCCCCGGCCTGGAAGCTCGCCTCCGCCGCGGCCAAGATGCGCTCGGTCCGCCGGGCGGGATCCACGCTCAGCGCGGCGGCGCGCTGCATGAACGCCGCGGCGGCGGCGATTCCGCCGCGGGCCTGGGCGCGCCCGGCAGAACGCTCCAGCTCGAACGCGACCTCCTCGTCAGGCCCAGTCGCGGCCTGGGCCCGGTGCCAGGCCCGGCGATCGGGGTCAGAGATCGGGTCGGTCGCCTCCGCGAGCGCGGCGTGCACCGATTGCCTGTCCTGGTACGACGCCGACCGGTACACCGCCGACCGGACCAGCGGATGCCGGAACTGCACGCGCCCGCCGAACTCGGCCAGCCGCGCCTCCACCGCCGGCGTCCGCGCGTGGACCGGGATGCCGAGCTGCGCCGCTGCCCGCCACACCAGCTCCGGGTCACCGGACGGGTCGGCCGCCGCCAGCAGCACCAGCCGCCGGGTCTGCTCAGGCAAGGCGTCCAGCTGGCGGAGGAAGCTGTCCTCGATCCGGCCGGTCAGCGACGCGGCGCCGGGCAGGCCGAACCCGCCGGCCAGCTCTACCGGGGTCAGCCCGCGCGGCAACTCCAGCAGCGCCAGCGGGTTGCCGCGCGTCTCGGCGATGATCAGGTCGCGCACCCGCTCGTCCAGCGGCCCCGCCAGCGCCCCTTCCAAGAGCGCCCGGGCATCCTCGGGCTGCAGGCCTTCGACGTTGAGTTCAGGCAGCCCGGCCAGCTCCGCGCGCGGCTCCCGGGCCGCGAGCACCAGCCCCACCGGGTCGGCCGCCAGCCGCCGCGCCACGAACCCCAGCACATGCGCGGAGCCCTGATCGAGCCACTGCTCATCGTCGATCAGGCAGACCAGCGGCTGGGACTCGGCCACCCCGCACAGCAGGCTGAGCACGGCAAGCCCCACGTAGAACAGATCCGGTGGCGGCCCGGGGGCGAGGCCGAACGCCGTCCGCAGCGCGTCCCGCTGCGGCACCGGCAGCCGCTCCGCGCGCTTGAGCAGCGGCGCGCACAGCTGATGCAGCCCGGAGAATACGAACTCCATCTCCGACTGCACGCCCGTCGCGCGGGCCACCCGGCACCCGGCGGCGACGGCATGCTCAGCGAGGTGCTCGAGCAGCGCGGTCTTGCCGACACCCGGGTCGCCGCGCATCACCAGGACCCGGCTCTGCCCGATCCGGACCCCCTCGACGACCTGGTCCAGCGCACCGCGCTCGCCGACTCGGTCGGTCAGCCGCGTCCCGCGGCCGGGCACCCGGAATTCTGCGGCCATTGGACTAGCGTCGTGCTTCGGTGCGGCTCACCGTACCGGGGCGATCCCTGGTGCTCTCCCTGGTCTCGCTAGATAACAGGGCACTCCTCGTGGACCCAGGTGCCGTCGAGCCGGCGCCGCACGTCCTGGCCGGCCATGATGGCCTTGCCGCAGTGCCCGCAGGTCACACCTTGGGCGTGCAACTCGTTGTCGTCCAAGCGGGCGTCGTCCTGGTGGTCCACTTCATGTTCGGTCCGCGGGCCGCCCAGATCTTCCAGCAGGCCCTCCTCGATCTCGCGGCCCCCGAAATCCGGCGGTGTTGTCATGTCTTCCTCCTGCGGCCGGGATGGCATAACCAGGCCCTGCTCCCAGTGTGCCAGTATCTGGATTGGAGCACCCTATGGCGGGTAGTGCGGCGGATCATGTGGTTCTTGATTTCCAGGAAGTTCCGGATCTGGCTGCTGCTGACCGTCGGGTTGCCGCTTACCCGGCTGGCCGTCCACCGGCTGGCTGAGGCCGCGGACCGCCATAACGAGTCGGCCCGTACTGCCCGGGCGCTGCACAAGGCGGATTCAGCGATCACCGCGGTATCCGAGCACACCTCCCGCAGGAAATCCCGGCACTAACGATCTGTTTAGCGACGCCTCTTGACAAGCTTTCGCGCTGCGTATAAATAATGTCCCGCTGCGCTATGAATGCCGGAGCAGGAGGTGGGCCCGGTGACGTCAGTAACGCCTGGGCGGGTCGAGTTGCGGCAGTCCGCACCAAACGTACTCGGGCTCCCGATTCTTATCGCGGTCTGCCTGCTCGCCGTCATCATCAGGCTTCTAATGCCGCCCGGCGGGAGCACGGTCATCATCATTGTCGCCGCTGTGCTGCTGGTCCCGGACATCGTCTTCGCCCTCTATATGCTGCGGAACCGCGGATCGACCTTGGTCGTTACCGCGAGCGACATCACTTTCACCAGGGGAAGCCCCGATGCCAAGCGGCCGCAACGTCCGCAGGTCATCCAGCGCACCGATGGCAGCAAGCTCAGCTTCCGTGTGGCCCGCAACGGCCCCCTCGGCGGGGACTACACCGCCTATATCCTCAAGCTGCGCGACAACGCCACCGGCAACGAGGTGTACGCGGGCGCGTTCGGCCGCCGTAAGGTCCAGCAGGCCTGCGAGTCACAGGGATGGTCGTTCGCCTGACCGGCCGGGTCAGTGGAAGACGCCGCTGTAGGCGTTGAGGGCGGGCTGGCCGCCTAGGTGGGCGTACAGGACATTGGAGTCCCTGGGGAGGTCTCCGTTCCTGATGAGGTCGATGAGCCCGGCCATGGACTTGCCTTCATACACCGGGTCAATGATCACGCCCTCGAGTCGTCCGGTGAGCCTGATGGCGTCCAGGGTGGACTGGACGGGAATGCCGTAGAAGTCGCCGGCCCAGCCTTCCAGGACGATAATCTCGTCGTCGCGCAGGCCGCGGCCGAGGCCGATGAGCTCGGCGGTGTTGCGGGCGATCTTCGCTACCTGGGCGCGGGTCTCGGCAAGCTTCGCCGAGGCGTCGATGCCCAGCACGCGACGCGGCCGGTCCTGGCCCGCGAAGCCGGCGATCATGCCCGCGTGGGTGCTCCCGGTGACGCTGCACACCACGATCGTGTCGAAGAAGACGCCCAGCTCCCGTTCCTGCTGCTGCACCTCGTAGGCCCAGCTGGCGAAGCCGAGTCCGCCCAGGGGGTGGTCCGAGGCCCCGGCCGGGATCGGGTACGGGGTGCCGCCGGCTGCCCGGACGTCCTCCAGAGCCTGGTGCCAGCTGTCCTTGAAGCCGATGCCGAACCCCGCTTCAACCAGGCGCACATCGGCCCCCATGATGCGGGACAGCAGGATGTTGCCGACCTTGTCGTTGACCGCGTCCGGCCAGTCCACCCAGCTCTCCTGAACCAGGACCGCCTTCAGGCCCACCTTGGCGGCGACCGCGGCCACCTGCCGGGTGTGGTTGGACTGCACCCCGCCGATGCTGACCAGGGTGTCCGCGCCTTGCCGGAGCGCGTCGGGGATCAGGTACTCCAGCTTCCGTGTCTTGTTGCCGCCGAAGGCCAGCCCGCTGTTGCAGTCCTCCCGCTTGGCCCAGATGCGAGGCCCGCCGAGGTGATCGCTGAGCCGGTCCAGCGGGTGCACAGGGCTGGGGCCGAACAGCAGGGGATAACGCTCGAAGTCGTCAAGGGACATCGGTGGCTCCTCGCGGGGATGCGCTCCTAAAAGCACGCTGTCATGTCGTGCTCTGAGTGTCTCCGATGTTGAGCGGGGGAATCACGCCCAGCTGCTGGAAGAGCTCGAGGTAGTTGAGCTCGTCCCAGTGCTCGACGAACTCGCCGTTCTCGGTTCGCCAGATGTCGATGGAGCGCATCTCGATCGGGTTCCCGGTCGGGGGTATGCCGTAGAGCGAGCCGAGGTGGGTGCCCCGGTAGGTGAATCGACCGACGACGCGATCTCCGGCTACGACGAGGTCGTCCATCGTCGTTTTGATGTCAGGGAACGCGGCGAAGAAGGTAGCCCACCAGGCGCGGTTGGCTTCTCGTCCGTCTGCCACGAAGGCGTTGTGGTTGACGTAGTCGACGGCTACGAAGCCGTCGACGGCATCGGGATTGTGGTCGTTCAGCCCTGTGAGGTAGCGCGTCGCCAGCGTGCGCCCGTCAGGTTGGCTGTCCGTCATGGCGGTTCTCCCTTGATGTCCGTGAGTCGCTATGCTAGCAACGCTAGTATTTCTATCGTTGAACGTCAAGATGGCTGGCTGACTAGAGTTGCTCGGTCGACCTCGGCACCGGCATCAATCACCTGGTCATCCAGGTCGAGTCGCTGGATGAGCTGCTGGCCCGTCTCGCCGCCCAGGGGATCGAGGCTGACCCTCCCGCGCTTCCCGGCGGCACGGCCGGACCGCGAACAGCCTGGCTCACCGACCTGGACGGCTACCGGATCGAGCTGGTCCAGTGGCCGGCCGGCCACGCAGTCGGCATGACCGAGGCCGACTTCCGCCCGGCGTTATTGAGCGCGGTGCCCGTGATGACGGACGATGGCGTCCAGCACTTCGGCGGCCTTGGTCCTGTCCCTGCGGATAACTTCCATCTCGGCCGGTGGTACCCGGGTCGCAACCGCCCACGGATTCCGTTCCCGTCGGCCGTTGATCATGGTGAGCCGGTAGAGCACCTCGCCGTCAGCGCGCATGATCCACTCCCAGGACATCTCCCCGAGATTGCCAGCGGAACGGCCGTTGACCTGGGCGATCACCTTCGGGGAAAGCAATGCCATGGATAAGCCTCTCGCCGGGTGACCCCTGGGCGGACGTCCCGGTTACCCCGTGTCCGGTCACGTTGATCTGACCTGACCGAGGCTACCGCGAAACGCTGCAAAGGATTGCATAACGCGGTCACGGCGTGGCGAACGTCACATTCGCCCCCTCCAAGCGGCGCGATCCAACGACCCGGGGTACGCCATGATCACTCTCTGGGACCGAAACCAGGGTGTCAGCCGGGCCGTAGAGCCACTTCTGGGCATCACGGGGAGCGCGGTGGCTGCTGTGCCAGCTACGAGACCAGATTGCTGCAAACGTTTGTCCCGTCATGCTTACAAAGCTGGCGCTGCCAGCCGGATGCCGAGGATAATGCGGGCAGGATGAGCAAGACACCATGGATATTCGTCGACTGCGAGGCGCGCGGCATCAGTCCGGTGCACGGCGTGCTGACTGAGTTCGGGGCCGTTCACTACGACACG
>Ga0335074_10015206_pt1 | contig 10804 bp, 10 predicted proteins | sample Lox_Sample_23_FD_206715 | JGI IMG/M metagenome (GOLD analysis project Ga0335074, IMG submission 206715) | Soil microbial communities from Loxahatchee National Wildlife Refuge, Florida, United States - Lox_Sample_2.3 | ecosystem: Environmental > Terrestrial > Soil > Wetlands | place: USA... | reverse complement strand
TTGGTGGGCCTTGCGCTGCCCGCTGACTTTAGCGACGCGCTGAACGATCTGTGCGCGTCGGCTGCGGCGACCGTGTGCGCGACGCCGGCCGTCGATACGAATTTCAATCCGCGCATTCTTCTCGCCGGCCCATAGAGAACATCGGCCAGCAAAAACAGAAGCGGCTCCCGGGGAGGGTCCGAGAGCCGCTCTGCATGCTAAGAGATTGCTGCTACTGCGTCGGCATCAATTCTTGCGAGAAGCCGACCGTGTTGATCGAGCGCAAAGTCGGCGATCTCGGAGGCAGCCATTGCGGCCCGACTGTGAAGTTCTCATCAAAGCTATACGTGCGGCCGGGGGCGTCGTACACCGTGTTGCAGCACTTATACGGCCCGGTGCCCTGAACGCTATAGAAGAAGCTAACCAGCGATCCTCGATAATCGAGGTTCTGGCCGCTCCAATCCTCCATAAACCGCAGGAAGTTGTGGAGTCCTCCATCGGTTCCATAGTCCTGGGCGGTGCCGGCGGGCTCTGCGAACGGGATTCCTTTGCCCGCGATGATGGCCACACGGTACGTAGTTGTGACTGCGGTTCGAAGGGCCGGATTGTATGGTGAAATGAACGAGTTGACGTCGTTCCAGTTGTCTGAAAGGAGCGTTACGGAATCGGCAGCGATGGATGCGGCCACGCTCGCCCCGGTCCAGTTCGCATTGTTGACGCCGCCGTCGTTGAACTCACCTTGGATGTAGACGGGATTCTCGGAGGCGATGGTTATCCCGCAGGGCGGGTTTGGAGCCGCTCCGTAGCAGGCAGTACCAAGGTTGATGGTGGCGCCGTCCACGATCTTCAAGGCGCGCCGGAAGAAGACCGGAGGATTTTCCCTAGCTTCCTGGCTGTATTTATAGACGTAATTGGGTCCCGAAGTGGCTCCGGCGGGGGCAAGCGGCGGAGCAGCGCAGGTGGCGCTGGGGTTCTTCAGGAAATTGGGAATTAAATTACCACCCGCCGGAGTGATCGTATAGGGCGGTCCGGTCAGACCTGGCGCATAACCCAGAGGCCAGGGATCAGTGGTTGCCTGGGAAATTGGCTCGCCGCCGTAAGTTCTAAGGACGCCGTCACCCACAAAATCTTCACCCGGGTCCATTGTATTGTTGGGGCAACCGTTTGCTGGGTCGCTTGTGCCGTTGATGATGTCGTTGAAGCCGAACTGACCTGTTTTTACACCGCCGACTTGGTTGTCAACCATGTTTCCGCGACGGTCCGAAAAATAGACTGAGTAGCCTTGCACGTTGCTGGCGTTCGTCCCGGTGCTGCCAGCGAGAGTGCCGAGGAACCATTTCGCAAGGTTACCCATATCCAATTCGATATAACTCATGGTGCCCTGCGCGGTAATGTAGGAATTCTTGTTCGCGTTGTTCGGATCGCCGCCAGCCGGGCTTGGATCAACGTCGCGCGATACTCCTTCCCGGGTGTCATAAAGCACCATCGGCCAGTAGTCTGTGGGAACCGTGTCGGTCGTTGTTCCGCAATAGGAGTTTCCGACTGCGGCGGTCGACGGATTGTCCCGCAAGCGCGCCAATCGAATGATTGCGTTAGTGCTTACATTCGGGCAAGTGCCAGGCGATGACGGCGGGGCCGGGACGACCTGGTTGGGTGCAGCGGCTGCTGCGGAAGTGGGAAGCGATGGCAGGGTGGGCGGGGCGGCATAGGTCTTATAGGGATAGAGATTTCCTCCCGTAAAACCGTAGTTCAGGATCTGCGACGTCACGTCCGTAAAAACGCCTGCGGCATTTTCGTATTCGATCTTGATGCAGCCCGTGATGATTGGGTATCCGGCTTTGGTCCAATAGCCATTCGTGGCACTGTAAGTCGCGCCGCCATCCGAAGTGGGCAGTGGAATCGTACCGGTGTACCAACCCGTGGTATTTGTCGTGTAGTGCTGGCCAGCTCCGAATCCAAGCTTCGACAAATCGAGGGGCGCAGTCGCGGTCACGGTGTCGAGCTTGGTCATATCGGCGTCGGTGCAGGTGCCCGAAGGACCGTAGTCGTCCAGCAAGATCCGCAAGCTCACCTGACCAAGAGACGACGGGCCGGAGAAATATCTTTCGCCGAACTGGCCGGGATTGGCCGCCAATTCTCCCTGTGCCGGCCTTTCGATCAGAGTGATGGGCGATGTCAGTCCGCCCAGCGCCGTGGAAGTCAAGTTGAGCGGAGGAGCACCGTTCAGGATCATGTCGTTGAGCTTCGACTCCATCGTGGGCCAGTTCTTATTGTTCTGTGCAGGCACGGACCCGTAGACGGTGGGGCCGTTGACGCTGCCCTGCGTCAGGAGTCCCCACTGCGTGGCGACGTATGGGGGGCGCACAGGGTTTGGAGGAATTGGAAGCGGCGCAAGAGCTATGTTGACGTTGCCGCCGTAAGTGCCGCCCGCGGTGATCACACCGCCGCCGCCCGGATAGCCATTCTCCAGGTTTGAGGTAACGACCTGTCCGCTGGCCGTGACTTTATCGCCCATGTACAACGGACCGCTATTGGCCGCCAGCCACAAATTTCCGTTCGTATGAACGCGCCCGCCGAAATCGAATGCAGGACCGGCAAAGAACGAGAGGTCGGTTTGCGAAAAGATTCCGAATTGGAATACGGGAATGGACACGAGCTGAACCTGACGCTGCAGCTTTACTTCGCTGCCGTTGTCAGCCTGCGCGGTGACCGTCAGGGTGTAGGGGGTGATGAGGCCGCTCATCCCGGCATATGGGCTCGGTGGAAGAATCGTGGCGCTGCTCGACGTCGGGGCCGCAGGGCAGCCGGTGTTCGATGCGACGTAGGTTGAGGCGCCCGCCGCGTTCGTATAGGTGATTCCTGGAAGCACGGGCGGCGTCGTTACGGGCGCGCTGGTGAGATTGCTGCACAGCACGGAGCCGTTCGTTGCGAATATATTCCCAATGTCCGCGGTCAGCTTCTCCATCCCGGCTTCCGCGCCGTAAAAGGCGTTTTCGCGTTGCAGGTTACTTGCGCCGAGGTGCTGGTCTGTCATGACCATCCAAGACATACCGACCACCAGCGCGGAAACCAGCAACAGCACTAGCAGGGTTGAGATGAGAGCGACTCCACTCTGGCGTTTGGTTCTCACGGCTTGTTTCTCCTTGGAAATCATCGGAATCGGGTGACGCGCCTCGTGTCTATGGAACCGGAGTTGTCGGAGCTGTCGCGGACGTATTGAACGCATTCACGAATGCGAGGTTACGAATGCTGACCTGCGTGCTGAGATTATTGCGGTAATAGTAGGGCGCTCCGATGTGGACGGCGTACTCCGAACGCCCAGAGAGCAACACATTGACCGCGCGAATCTGAAAGGAGTTGTCGCACGCGGGGCAAACGCCGGCTGGCGCCGGCGCGTCGCCGGGACCGTTCGCGTAGGTGCCCACGGGCGCCACGGAAGCGTCGATGTCGTAGGTGAAGTTCAACCACTCAAGGTCGTCGCCCACGGCCTGCGGGGGATAGGTGGGAGCCGCGGCCGGATAGTTTGGATAATTGATCTGCCGGATCAGTTGCGGCTCGGTGGGAGTGGCCGTGCTGATGTAATAGGTGATCATCCAAACCCGCGTAATGACCGTGGGAACGGCTGAGGCGTTGATCGCCGCTACTGTCCCATTCGCGAGGCCCGTCTGGTTCAACTTCGCGGGGTCGCCGGCTGCAAAGGTGAGCGTTTGTCCGGCTATGCTGGTGACGTATTCCAACGCAGTGCCATTGGCATTGCTGAAAAGGATGAGGTCGCCCGCCTGTATGGGTGTCGGAGTTCCGGGCAGCGTGAAGCAGGTCGGCGCCAAAGTGACCGTGAGGCCCGACGCGGCGATGGCCCCTGTGCAGATAGGAGCTGCAGCGGTTTGGGTAACTGGATAGGCGTTGAGTGGAGGCGCGGCCACGCCGCCGGGGCCCGCCGCGCTCGAAACGAGCGAGTTATCGGCATAAAACAGCGTAATGACATCGGTATTCCCGCCGGTGAGCACGGCGCCGGTTTGCGCGTTCACGGTGTCGGCCGCCGCGCCCAATTGATAACCGGGCACGACTGGTGAGAACGCGAAAGGATTGCCTGGAAAGACGCCACCGATCGGATCCGCAACCGCCGACGTGGCGGCATTATTGGGAATCGAAATGCCCTGAGGAGGGATTCCTTCTCCGGTCTGCATCAAATCGCGAACGATAAAATGCATTCCGGCGCGAAGGTTCTCCTGGGTATTGGCTTCCTGCGATGCGGCGTCGGCCACATGCTGCGCCTGGAGCAGCGCGCTGGTCGCGGCAGCCAAGATGATCAGCAGAATCGCGATGGCTACCATCGACTCCAATAACGTGAATCCTCTCTGACGCGTCATACTTGCTCCTCGGATCGCCTAGTCAAACGCTGAGATCAGCGTGTTCAGGGTATAGACTTTCTGGAATGGACCGGCCGAATAGTTCACGGTGACAGTGACGTTGCGCAAATTGGAATCCCCGACCACGTTGGTGATGCTGATCGTGCGAGTGAACTTCGTGAGCGAGATTTTCACGTCGTCCGCGGTGCCCAATTTTCCGTCCGGACCGGGGTCGAGATAGTAGTCAGGGGCAGCCGCTAAATCGACGGCGGTCCCTACCAGCCCATCGGTTCCAGGAACCGTGAGCGTCTGAGGGCCCGACAAGAAAAGCCCTGTGGGATTCGCCCCACTGAAATTCGAAACCTGAGGCCATGTAACCGAGTTCGTGTACTTGGCCGTGAAAATCGCTTCGATCGCCTGCTCGGCCTTTTGCTGAGCGATGAAGTCCTCGCGCGATCCCTGCATGGTGGCGATGGCTGTTCCCAGCATTGCGGCCAAGCCGAGAATTCCAATCGCCAGGACGGCGAGTGCGATCATCGTCTCCAGAAGCGTAAAGCCTTTCGCCGAATTGTCCTGTTTTCGCTCAAACATCGTTTTGCCGCTCCCTCAAAATTGAGTCCAGGTTCCGGAAGGGTATTTCCACCCGCGCACACGCCCGGTCGTTCCCAACACCGTCACCGCCCGGCTTAGTTGGGGCTCCGCGGCGATGCCAATGAACACCGTTCCATTGATCGGCAGGTAGGTCGCCGCGGCGACCATTTCGCCGTCGCTCTGGAAAAGCATTCCGGCGGGCGGCCCTCCCGCGATGCCGCCGAAATCAATCGCGTTGACTTTGCCGAAGGCGTCGGGCGTGTCGGGCGCCGCAGGATTGACATAGAAAGTCAACGGGGGCTGGATCGGGACGGCTTGCATGACCACATCAGCGCCCGCACCCGCGGTGAGCGAATTCTTCAGCGTCGTCTGTATCTCGTATTCTTTCTGCCCGCTGACCGTAACCACCGGGAACGTGATCTGAACGTACCTGCGATTGGTGACCGCATACTCCCGCGCTTGCCGCAGTTGATCCATCATTTGCCGTGCTGCCGAATCGGCACGCGCACTGGCCAGCGTCGGTTGTATTTGGGTGATGGCCATGGCTGCGATCGTTATGCTCACCACGATCACGATCATCATTTCCAGCATGGAAAAACCGCGCTCTGGTTCGTGCGGGACCACGGAATTCGCTTTACGTTCTCTCACTCTGACACCCTCGATTCGCCGGCCTCCGGAACATGCACGGGCGGCGCTCTGTCTGTGCCCATTTGTGCATGTATTAGGCCAGCTGTGCTGTGAGCTAAGTTGTTATCAGGAAAGTGCTTCGGGGAGATGACGCGGATTGTCCATGGAGGCGGTGATCGCGGCGGGGTGGAAACGTAACCGATCCAAACATGCTCTACATGCTTTCCGCCCGCATGAACCCATCGCTGCGTGTCGTACTTCCAAATGAGTACACTGGCGAACAACAGTTGCCGTCGAGCGACGGCCAGCATACTATTCGCACTTGGAGAGCGCCGGCAGGCCGCAACTTTATGACGTCAACTCGCACTCGCGAGAATCGCCGCAACCCGCGAACCGAAGTTTCTAAGGGGATCTGGGTGTCTTGGCAGGCGAAGGGCCCAAGCACAGTCTCGCGGGTCCGCGATCTCAGCATCGGCGGAGTCTTTGTCTCCACGACGGCGCCGCCGGCCATCGGCACTGTCGTGAAATTGCTGTTCGCGTTGCCCGAGGGAGAAGTTCGCGTCGAGGGTATCGTGCGTTACGCTGATTCGAAGAAGGGGATGGGGGTCGAATTCACGCGCATGGGTACGGGAGACGGGGCGCGCTTCCGTGAATTGCTCCGCCGCCTCCAAAGCTGACCGCCGCTACTTCCTGTCTCATCGCTCCTCCGCGCCCGCGAAAAACCGTCCTCTTACGCCGCGCGTTCGACCTGCACTGCTGTCCCGTACGCAATCACCTCGGTGACTCCCTGCATCACCTCAGTCGCGTCGTAGCGCGTGCCGATCACGGCATTCGCGCCGCGCTCCAGCGCGTGTTCCATCATGCGCTCGAGCGCCTGCTCCCGGGCCTTCTCGCACATTTCTTCGAAGAGGGTGATGTTCCCGCCGACGAACGTTTGCACGGCCGCGCCCAAATTGCCGAGCACGCTGCGCGACCTCACGGTAATTCCGCGCACGAGCCCGAAACTTCTCACCACGCGATATCCCGGAAGGTCGAACGCCGTCGTCACCATCCCGACATTGACGCTCATATTCATTCGCTCTCGCCTCGCGCCTAACGCGCCGACGCGCTCTGCTGCACGGGCGCCTTCTGCTTCAGCAGCTTCATGAACTCGCGCATCCACGCCGGATGATCCGGCCAGGCCCGCGCCGAAACCATTTGCCCGTCGATCACGGCCTCGGAATTCACGAACTCCGCGCCGCCCGCTCGCACGTCGGGTTCGAGCGCCGGATACGCCGCCGTCCGCTTCCCTTTCAGCACGCCCGCCGCAAGCAGCACAAGTGGCGCGTGACACAATTGCGCCACCGGCTTCTGCTGCTGGAAGAAATGCTGGACGATGCGCCGGCAATCGGCGTCGTTGCGAATGTATTCAGGCGCCCGGCCGCCGGGAATCACGGCCGCGGCATACTCGGTGGGATCGACGTCGGCGAAAGCGAGATCGGCATCCCAACTGTATCCCGGCTTTTCCGTGTACGTGTCGTATCCCGGCTCGAAATCGTGCACCACAAAGCGCAGCTTCTTTTTCTTGGGCGCGGCGATTTTTACGTCGTAGCCCTCTTCACGCAGCCGCTGATAGGGATACATCACTTCCAGCGATTCCGCCGCGTCGCCGGTCAAAATCAAGACTTTTGGTGCTGCCACGATCCACCTCCTCAACCGTTGCAATCGGGGAGGATATCACACCTCCGTCCGATGGCTTGTGACCCCGCTGTTATACTCGCCGACGCCACCTATATGAAGAAGGTGAAGGAGGAGGTGAAGGCCAGTGCCGGAACTCTCGCCTGTCGTCACATCGACGCTCGCATCCTACTACGAGGAAGTTCGCGACAAAATCCACGAACTCGTCGCACCGATCTCAACCGAGCAACTTTGGACGCGCCCCTATCCCTATGGCAATAGCGTCGGCCACTTGCTTCTGCATCTCACGGGGAACTTGAACCATTACATCGGCGCAGGCATTGCCGGCACGGGTTACGTTCGCAACCGTCCGCTCGAGTTCAACGATACCTCCAAACGTGCCAAGGAACAGGTACTCGCCGATTTCGATCGGGCGATCGATATGGTCGCGACTACAGTCCGCAAGCAGCGCCCGGAGGATTTGTCCAAGCCGTATTCCGATCCCACCGAACCGCATTCCAAGACCAACTTCGCCGCCTTCATGCGCATGGCGGCCCACGCATACCACCATACGGGCCAGATCATCTATCTTGTGAAGGAACTTACGAAGTCAAATGCATGAAGGGCTATCTTCGAAGAATGACCAGCAAGAGGAGAGGCGTAAGCAACACCGCATCGGCGGTGACTCGCACTGCATAAGACGAAATTCTTCGCCACTGCCAGCCGAGCATCCCAAGGCCCAGTGCACTGAGGCCCTCGGCTAGCAGTATGGGCCGGGTCACCGGGAACCACCGGCTCGCGACCGCACCCAAGGCCACGACTCCCACTCCGAGTCCGAAGCTGGCCAAGTGTCGTCCCGCACGAATCGTCGACTCGTGCGGGCGATGCGCATCTTGGCGCCGGAGGGTGACCCATTCCGAATACTCGATCAGCAACGTATTCATCCATAGCACGAGGAGAAACAGCAGGAAGGGCAGAAGAAATCTGATGCGTAACTGATGGTCAAGCGCTCCGACCGGCATAAACGTCCCGACGCCAAACAAAATCGCCACCGCGATCTCTTTCGGAAACCACTTCTGCGCCCGGCCGCCCAGTAGATGAACGACCGCGAAATATCCGCCGACGACCGCGGCCAGCAGCAGTCCGTCGCGCCAAATCGCGAAGCCGAGATCGGCGTACGAAATCCAGGCGGTCAGCAGCAACAAAGTAAAGAACGCCGGCAAGAATGCCATGCGGTTCGTCCGATAGAATCGATGCCGGAGCGCCTCGTCCCCGTTTTCTTCCGCCTGAAGGCTGTCGAGAATCCGGTCGCCCACATAGATCAACCAGATCACGGACGCCAGGATAACGGTGACGACCGAAGGCAACTGCACGTGCAACGACTTTGCGAAGAGTATCTGCCACAAGACCGCAACCAGGGGAGCATCGAGGCTCAGAAGATGAAGCCACGCCCAAGCTTGTTTACCTGCATTCAGCAGGAGGTCGGCGACCGGCACGGAGCTGTTCGCGATTGTCTGGACGGGCTGCGAACTGCCCACGTTCCATGGCTGCCTCTCTGCCGCCTGACCCGTCTCCACTGTCTCTATTCGTTCCACATTACAGAATACCGCATTTCGCTCGCGCACTCCTCCCGCGCGATATGTCAGCGGGCCCGCCCCGTCTCCTGCGGCACGTTGTGACGGCTGGTGTTCCTGCCGACGTCACACAGCACTTTGCCGAATTGCCGGCGGGTGAAGTAATACGCCACCCTCATTGCAAGACTCTTAGGCCTTTCAACCGGCGGAAGAAATGTGTCCATTTTCCTGTCTTCCTTTGTCTTCCTTTGCGAAGCAATTCGACTCTCCAAGCACTGCTTCACTTGGCAGCTCGACTCCAGCTAATTTGCGACCCTCAATATATAGGCGAATCGCAAAGCGGGAATTCGACATCAAAGGTGTCGGATTCGGTTCGCGGCTTCCGTGGCGTCCGGCGTCGCGCTTGAAGGCGCGTACAACTAGGCTCTTGCGCTGTCGCGGGGCAAAGTGCCAGCCTGATGTCGAAGCTGTGACTTCGGAATCCGCGGTCGAAGATATATCCGGATCTAAAGGAGTGAGCTGCGGGCGAATGGAAGACAGGAAGCAAGTCATGGCGCTCGCGGCTCATCCGAAACCGATTTGCCCAGTCGCATTGGTCATTTCTAATCTACAGTCGGCTCTTAGAAATCGCCGGAACTCGCAGGAAACAAAAGGTCGGCATCAATGCTAATCGACACAGTCACAGGGGGCCAGAGTCAGCCGCCGAATCTTGGCCTATTCGATCCCGAGGCGCTCGATTGCGGCTCGCGGACTTCACCGGAAAAGAGTAGAATCCCTGTTTCGAGCAGCACTCCCGCAAAGGAGCCATCCCGATGAGCGTTACTTCTGCCGCAGGACCCTCCGCTTCCATGATCGATGCAATCAAAGAAAAAGCGCGCAGGCTTTCGATTCTTTCGATGATGTCGACTACCGCCGCTGGATCGGGCCATCCGACTTCGTGCCTTTCGGCCGCCGAACTGATGGCGGGAATTTTCTTCTATGCAATGAAAATCGATCCAAAGGATCCAAACTCGAAAGGCTCGGATCGGTTCGTGATGTCCAAAGGACACGCCGCCCCGATCCTGTATGCGGCGTTGGCGGATTCGGGCGTTTTTCCGGAATCGCGCGTGATGACACTGCGTCAATTTTCGAGCGAACTCGAAGGCCATCCCACGCCGCGCATTCCGGGCGTTGACGCTGCCACCGGCTCGCTCGGCCAGGGATTATCCGTGGGCTCAGGGCTGGCGATCGGCGCCCGCCTCAATGGGACCGCGGCTCGCGTCTACGTCCTGCTCGGCGACGGTGAAATGGCCGAGGGCCAGGTATGGGAAGCGGCGGAATTCGCCGGTCACTACAAGCTCGATAACCTCACGGTGTTTGCGGACGTGAATGCGCTGGGCCAGAGCGAACCCACGATGTATCAGCACGACATGGAGGTTTATCGCAAGAAGTTCGAAGCGGAGGGATTTGCGGCTGAAGTAATCGACGGGCACGACGTGGCCGCGGTCCTCGCGGCCCTCGACCGCGCCAAGGCCACCAAAGGAAAGCCGCAGGCGATTCTCGCGCGAACCGTCAAAGGCCACGGGATCAGCTTTGCAGCAGGGAAAGAGCACTGGCACGGAAAGGCATTTTCGAAAGACGAGCTGGCCATTGCGCTGAAGGAGATCGGCGAGACGATCAACATTCCGCCCGATCCGGGGAAATCGTACGCGAGGGCTTCCCTGCCTCAGCCACCGGACTTCCCCGCACCCGCCGCACCCGACTATCCGGATGGAAAGCCCGTTGCGACTCGCGAGGCGTACGGCTCTGCGCTCAAGCGGATCGGGGCGGTAAACTCGCACGTCGTCGGGATTTCGGCGGACGTGAAAAACTCAACATTCTCGGAAGTCTTCCAAAACGCGTTCCCCGACCATTTCTTCCAAGGCTACATCGCCGAGCAGAACATGGTGAGCGTGGCCGTCGGGCTTGCCGCGACGGGCAAGGTGCCCTTCGCCGATACCTTTGCGTGCTTCCTTTCACGCGCGTACGACCAGGTGCGCATGGCGGCGA
>Ga0335074_10015205_pt1 | contig 10805 bp, 9 predicted proteins | sample Lox_Sample_23_FD_206715 | JGI IMG/M metagenome (GOLD analysis project Ga0335074, IMG submission 206715) | Soil microbial communities from Loxahatchee National Wildlife Refuge, Florida, United States - Lox_Sample_2.3 | ecosystem: Environmental > Terrestrial > Soil > Wetlands | place: USA: Florida... | reverse complement strand
GGACCGGGCGTTCTACCAGGGCCTGGTCGAGGCGTACGAGGCCGCCGAACGCACCGGCGAGGGGGCGGTGCGCTACCGCGGCCTGCACATCGACAGGGCCCATTACGACAAGGCACTCGGCTGGCTGACGCAGGCCGGAGCCCAAGGAACGGAGACGCACGTACATGACGGTAGGAACTGAGCACGGCACGGCCCCCCTGCGGGACTGGGTACCGCCGGTCCGGACCATGATGATCGGCGGCGCCGCGGTGGACGGCCACGGGGAGCGCTGGGCCGTGTTCAACCCGGCCACCGAGCAGGAGATCGCCACCGTGGCCGGTGCCGACGCGGCCCAGCTCGACGCGGCGGTGGCCGCGGCGCGCGGCGCGTTCCCGGCCTGGTCGGCATTGCCTGGCGAGGAGCGCTCGCGGGCCATCCACCGGCTGGCCGGCACCATGGAAAGCCGTTCGGACCAGCTGCTCGCGTCCATCGTCAACGAGGTCGGCACGCCGGTTTCGCTGGCCGAGGTGCTGCAGGTCAAGCTCGGCATCACCCACCTGCGCTGGCAGGCCGAAGCGGCCAAGACGGACCGGACCGTCCAGCTCGGGGCCTTTAATGACCCGGTGCCGACCCGCAGCGAGGTCCGCTACCTGCCCGTCGGCGTGGTGGCCGCCATCACCGGCTACAACTACCCGCTCAACCTGGCCATCTTCAAGTTCGGCGCGGCGCTGGCGGCCGGCTGCACCGTGGTCCTGCTGCCGTCCCCGCGCACCCCGCTGACCACGCTCCTGCTCGGCGAGCTCATCGCCGAGGCCGGCCTGCCGCCGGGCGTGCTGAACGTGGTGATCGGCGGCGCCGACGTGGGCCAGGCTCTGACCTCGCATCCCGGGGTCGACCGGGTCTCGTTCACCGGCTCGGACTTGGTCGGGGCCCGGATCATGGCCCAGGCCGCGGCCAGCCTCAAGGGCGTGACCCTGGAGCTCGGCGGCAAGTCACCCAACATCGTCCTGCCCGGCGTGGACGTGGCCCCTATCGCGGTGGAGATGCACCTGCGCTGGTCCCGCAACGCGGGCCAGGGCTGCGCGGCACTGGCCCGGCTGCTGGTCCACGAGAGCCTGTACGACGAGTTCCTGGCCGCCGGGGAGCCGGCCTTCGAGCGCATGCGGGTCGGCGACCCGTGGGACCCGGCCACCAACGTCGGCCCCATGATCCGGCCCGACCACCGCAGCCGGGTCCAGGGCTACATCGACGGCGCGCTAGCCGACGGCGGGAAGATCCTGCTCGGCGTGGACCGCCCGCTGCCCCCGGCCGGCTGGTTCGTGAACCCGGTGCTGATCGGCAACCTGCCCCCGCACGCCGCCGCGGTCCAGGAGGAGATCTTCGGCCCGGTCGCGGTCATCCTGCCGTTCGCCAGCACCGACGAGGCCATCCGGCTGGCCAACGACACGCCCTACGGCCTGGCCGCCAACATCTGGTGCACCGACGTCGAAGAGGGGCGCAGGCTGGCCGGGCAGCTCCGCTCGGGCACGGTCTGGGTCAACGGCGGCGGCGGCATGCGGCCCGACGCGCCGTTCGGCGGCTTCGGCCGGTCCGGCGTCGGCCGGGAGCTGGGCGAGTGGGGCATCCGCGAGTACCTCGAAGTCCAGCACGTGCAGTGGCGAGCATGCCGGGGGCGAGCATGACGGGGGCGGGCATGACCGGCGGGGCGCCGCTGGCCGGGGTGCGCGTCCTGGAGCTCGGCACCATGTACGCGGCGCCGACGGCCGGCCGGATGCTGCGCGACTTCGGCGCCGACCTGATCAAGGTGGAGGAGCCGCAGGCCGGCGACTACGCCCGGCAGTGGACGCCGCAGAAGGACGGGCTGTCGCTCGGCTTCTCACGGCTGAACGCGGGCAAGCGGTCGGTCGGCATCGACCTGAGATCGCCGCGCGGCCGGGACCTGGTGATCGCGCTGGCTGGGCGGGTCGACGTGGTGATCGAGTCGTTCCGCCCCGGCCGGCTCGAGGCCTGGGGGCTCGGCTACGACGTGCTCAGCGCGGCCAACCCGGGACTGGTGCTGGCCCGTATTTCTGGATTTGGGCAGAACGGGCCGTACCGCGAGCGTCCCGGTTTCGGCACCGTGGCCGAGACCGCGAGCGGCTTCGCCTACATCAACGGCTGGCCGGAGACGCCGCCGACGTCCCCGCCGTTCGGCTTCGCCGACTCGATCGCCGGCATCAGCGCCGCGATGGGCACGGCCATGGCGCTGTACGAGCGGGAGAAGACCGGGCGGGGCCGGGTGGTCGACGTCGCCCTCTACGAGCCGCTCATGTTCATCGTCGGCGACATGATCCTGAAGTACACCACGCTCGGCGAGGTCCAGGGCCGGATCGGCAACGGGACCGGCTCGGCCTCACCGCGTGGGGTGTACCAGGCCGCCGACGGCGGCTGGCTCTCGATCGCCGCGTCGAACCAGGCCATCGCCCGGCGGCTGTTCGCCGCCATGGGGGAACCGGGGCTCATCGACGACGAGCGGTTCGCCACCAACGCCGCCCGGCTGGCCAACAACGACGCCATCCAGGAGAAGGTGGCCGCGTGGGTGGCCGGCCTGTCCCGCGACGCGGCGCTGAAACTGCTCGACGAGCACGAGGTGGTGGCCTCCGCGGTCAATAACTCACGCGACATCGTCCAGGATCCGCACTTCATGGCCCGCACCCTGCTGCCAATCACCGGCAGCGAGGTCCTGGGCCAGGCCCTGGTGCCCGGTCCCGTGCTGCACCTGGACGGCTACCCCGGGCCGGTCTACGACGGCGTGCCCGGCGTCGGCGAGCACACCGCGGCCGTCCTGGGCGAACTGCTGGACATCGGCCCGGCCGAGCTCGGCGACCTGGCCGGCCAGGGCGTCATCTCCGGTTAGGGCTGGCCCCCATCAACCCGGAGTATTGCCCCCGTGGTGTAGCTGGACGCCGCGCTGGCCAGGTACAGCGCCGCGCCGACGACCTCCTCGGGCTGGCCGCCGCGGCCCAGCGCGAAGCCCTGGGCCCGGGCCGCGAACGCCTCCATGTCCCAGGACGTGCTGACGTCGGTCAGGAACGTCCCGGCCATGATCGCGTTGCACCGCACGGCCGGGCCGAACGCGTGCGCCAGGCCGACCGTGATCGCGGTCAGCCCCGCCTTGGCCGCCGCGTAGGGCACGATGCTGGGGCGGGGCCGGTCCGCGCCGGTGCTCGTGATGTTGATGATCGATCCGCCCCGGCCGGCCGCCATCCGGGTCCCGGCCAGCACGGCCAGCCGGAACGGTCCCTTCATGTTGACCGCGACCACCTTGTCGAACAGTTCCTCGCTGACGTCCTCGAGCCGGTCGTACAGCGGCGACATGCCCGCGTTGTTGACCAGCACGTCGAGCCGCCCGAACCGGTCGTAGACCGCGTCGACCAGCCCGTCGAGCTCGGCCCAGCGCCCGACGTGGGCCGCGTACGGCATGGCCGAACGCCCGGTGCGGGCCGCGATCTCCTCGGCGGCCTGCTCGCACGCCGGGCCGTTCCGGCTGGCTATGACCAGATCAGCCCCGGCGGCGGCCAACCCTTCCGCCATGGCCCGGCCGAGACCCCGGCTGCCGCCGGTGACCAGGGCCACCTGGCCGGACAGGTCGAACGCCGAGACCGGATCGAACGCCAACAGCGGGCTCCCTACCGAACCGTTGCTATGGTTGTCATAGATCCTACAGGAAGGACGTCGCGATGAGCGGCCCAGGCGACGAGCCCAGGTATTTCGAGCTGCCCGGCCGGTACGTGGAGCTGCAGCGTGAGGCCGCCGACCTGGCCGCCTCGGTGGCCGACATCGCCGCGCGCGCGGACGAGGCCGACCAGATCGACCCCGAACTGCGGGAGCGCCTGCGGGCCAGCGGGCTGGCCCGGGTGACCGTGCCGGCCGAGTACGGCGGCCGGTACCCGCGGGTGGACTCCCTCGCGGTGACCGTGGTGCGCGAGCAGCTGGCCGCGCAGAGCGCCCAGCTGGATTCCCTGTTCGCCATGCAGGGCATCGGCAGCTTCCCGGTCGCCACCGCCGGGCCGGCCGAACTGCGGGCCCGGTGGCTGCCGGCCGTGGCCGGCCTGGACGCGATCGCGGCCCTGGCCCTGACCGAGCCGCAGGCCGGCTCGGACCTCAAGGCGATCGCCACCACCGTCACCGAAGCCGGCGGCGAGATCATCGTGCGCGGGCACAAGACGTTCATCACCAACGCGGGCGAGGCCGACTTCTACTGCGTGCTCGGCCGCGAAGACGACGGCTACTCGCTGGTCCTGGTGCCGGCCGACGCGCCGGGCCTGTCGACCAAGGGCCCGCACCAGATCATCGCGCCGCACTCGCTCGGCGACGTCCTCCTGGACGGGGCCCGGGTCCCGGCCGGCCACCGCATCGGCGCGCCGGGCACCGGGTTCAGCACCATATTCGCCACGCTGGCCACGTTCCGCGTCTCGGTGGCCGGCGCCGCCGTCGGGCTGGCCCAGGCCGCGCTGACCGAGGCGGTCCGGCACACGGCGGCCCGTGAGCAGTTCGGCCAGCCGCTGGCCCGGCTCGGGCCGGTGCCCGCCCTGCTCGCCACGTCCTGGACGGAGATCGAGATGGCCCGGGCCCTGACCTACCGCGCGGCGGCCGCCGCGAGCATCGATCCCCTGGCCAGCCTGCACCTGTCCTCGCTGGCCAAGGTCGGCGCGACCGAGGCGGCCGGCCGGGTGGTCGACCGCGCGGTGCAGGTCATGGGCCGGTTCGGCCTGGAGCGGGGCAGCAAGATCGAGCGGTTCTACCGCGCGGCCCGGCCGATGCGGATCTACGAGGGCGCGACCGAGGTGATCTTCGATTCGCTGGCCAAGCGCCTGGTCAAGGACGTGACCGGATGATCATCGACGCGCACGCTCACGTCTTCCCCGACCACATCGCGCCCCGGATACTCGCCACCCGCCCGGCCGGGCTGTCCCCGGCGCACGACGGCACGCTGGCCGGGCTGCAGCGGACGATGGACGCGGCCGGCGTCGACCGGGCCATGTGCCTGGCCGTCGCGACCGTGCCCGGCCACGTCCGGCGCAGCAACGAGTTCATCGGCTCGGTCGACCGGCAGCGCCTGATCCCGTTCGGCACCGTCCACCCCGATCTCCCGGTGGCCGAGAACCTGGCCTCGCTGCGCGAGAACGGCATCCGCGGGGTCAAGCTGCACCCGCTGTTCCAGCAGCTGTCGCTGGCCGATCCGCGGGTGATCGAGCTGGTGGGCGCGCTGGCCGAGGACGGGATCGTGGTCATCACACACGCGGGCGCGGGCGCGGGCGACGACGCCAACGAACGCGGGGCCCCGCGGCACCTGCGCGCGCTGCTCGACCAGACCCCCGGGCTGCGGCTGATCGCCTGTCATTTCGGCGGCTACCACCGGCTCGACGAGGCGGCCGAGCTCGTGGTCGGCTCGCCGGCCTACCTGGAGACCTCGTGGCCGCCGACGCTGGCCGGCTTGGATCCCGAGCGGGTGCGCTCGCTGATCCGGCGGCACGGCGCGGACCGGGTGATCTTCGGGACCGACTGGCCGATGACCGACCCGGCCGCCGAGCTGGCCGCCGTCCGGGCCCTGGGCCTGACCGCGGCCGAGGAGCGGGCCATCCTGGGCGGCAACCTGGCCGCGCTGCTCGGCCTGGACGCTAGCCGGGCAGCTGATCCAGCGTGATGACCTGGTCCAGCACGTCCGGATACCGTTTCTCCGCGTACTTCATGTAGGCGTCGATGTGCGCGGCCATGGCCTCCTGCGCGGCCTGCGGATCCCGGGCCTGGATCGCCTTGAGCACGTCCTCGTGCGCGGCCAGGATGGCCGGGCGCCGGTGCGGCGGGTAGTCGATGCCCAGCACGGTGCCGTCCAGGATGCCGAGGATGGAGTCGAGCAGGTACCCGAACAAGGCGTTCCCCGAGGACCAGGCGATCAGGTCGTGGAAACGCTGGTTCTCGGCCAGGAACGCGGACCGGTCGGACAGGTTGGCGCGCATGCCCGCCACAGACTGCCCGAGCTGGGCGATGGTCTCGTCGTCGATCCGCTGGGCCGCGAGAAACGCGATCATGGGCTCCAGTGCCGAGCGGGCCTCGGCGATCGCGCGGTAGGGGGCCGAGGAGAACTGCAGCAGCAGCGCGAGCGAGATGCTGAGCGTCGACGCGTCGGGCTGCTGCACCACCGGGCCGCCGCCGGGACCGGGCTTCATGGCCACCACGCCCTGGAACTCCAGGAAGCGCAGCGCCTCGCGCAGGGTGGCGCGGCCGACGCCGTATTCCTCGAGCATGACCCGCTCGGACGGGAGAATGGTGCCGGGCCCGAGATTCTCGGCCGAAATCGTGCTGACGATTCGCTGGGCGATGATCATGGCCGTCTTTTGCGGGCGATTGCTACCTTTTGCCACTGATGGTCCCCTAGCCTCGTCTCCTGACCCCGCCCCGCCTGGTCAGCATAAACGTATTATATTCATCATCACGAACCATCGGCTTCGGCTATACGTCATGTTCCTGCCATCGCGCCGGGCGTTTCTCGGCGAACGCCCGGGGGCCCTCAATGGCGTCCGGGTGGCTCCACTGCCGGATGACGGCCGCCCACGCGTCGCGGAGTTCGGCCTCGGCCGGCTCGCGAGCCCGGCGGCGCAGGATGCGCAGGGTCTCGCGCACGGCGGTCGGTGACTGCGCCGCGATCATCCGGGCCACCGCGGCGGCCCTGGGCATCAGCTCGGCGGCGGGCACGACCTCGCTGACCAGGTTGGCCGCCAGCGCGCGCTGCGCCGACATCCGGTAGGCCGACCCGCACAGCGCGAGCGGCGCGACGGCGGTAACGCTCACCTTCGACGCCAGCGCCACGGTGGGCGGCCCGCTCACCTGGCCCATGGTCACGTGGTAATCGCTGAGCCAGGCCTGGTCCGACGCGATGGTGATGTCGGCGTCGGCCAGGAAATTCAGCGCCCCGCCCAGGCACATTCCGTTCAGGGCCAGGATGACCGGCACGTCGACCGAGCGGGCCGGGCAGAAATTGAGCGCGTCGAGCCCGATGCCGGAATCCGGGCGGACGGCCGCGGCCATGTCCGCGGTGTCGGCGCCGACGCAGAACGCGCGCCCCGCCCCGGTGAGAACCACGCAGCGCAGCCTGGGCTCGTCTTTCAGCGCGGCCCAGAATCCGGCCAGCTCGAGCTGCATCTGCCGGGCCAGTGCGTTCAGCCGTTCCGGCCGGTTGAGGGTGACCGTGACGATGCCGTCGTCGGCCCGCCAGGTAAAGGTCTCGGGCTGCTCACCGCTCACCGGATCCCCGCTAATGCCGGACGGCGGCGGGCAGCGTCACGGTGAATTCGACGTTGTTGACCTTCTCGGCGATCCGCAGGCCCGCCCCGTCGTCGCGCAGGGTGTCGGCGTAGCTGCCGGTCACGATCTGGGTCTGCTCGGCGCCGAAGAAGCTGGCCTGGAAGTAGGCCTGTACGCGGACCAGCCCGCCGTCGCCGGAGGCCTGGACGTTGCTGGCGAAGTGCCTGCTGGGCGCCATCGAGCCGAACGCCGACCGGTAGAAGTCCACGAACGCCGCCCGCCCCTCCCGGACGCCGTCGACCCGGGTGAGCCGGACGTCGTCGGTGACCATCCGCCCGAGCGCGTCGAGGTCCCGCTCGTCGACCGCGCGCGCGTAGGCGTACATGACCTGCGCGGCCCGGCCGGACAGGTCCCCGGTATCGGCGCCGGCGCCGGTGCCGGCGTCGTTCTGCTTCGTCACGGCCAGCGGGTCGGCCCAGCGCGGCGGCCGGCGCTCGGCGAAGGCCGCGGGTCCCTCCATCGCGTCCGGATGACTCCACTGCCGCACCACCGCGGCCCAGGCCTGGTCCAGCTCGGCCGCGATGGGCTCGCGCGCCCGCCGCCGCAGGATGGCCAGCGTGGCGCGCACCGCGGTCGGTGACTGGGCGGCGATCTCGTTCCCGATCTCCTTGGCTCTATCCAGCAGCCGGTCGTGCGGCACGACCTCGGCCACGAGCCCGGCGGCCAGCGCGCGGTCGGCCGGGACCCGCAGCGCGCTGCCCGACAGGGCCATCTGGGTCACGGCGAAGAAGGAGGTCTTGGCCGCGATCTGGAGCACTTCCGGGCCGCTGACCTGGCCCTGCGAGACGTGCGGGTCGGTGAACCAGGCCTGGTCGGAGGCGATGACGATGTCGGCGTCGGCCACGAAGTTCAGCGCGCCGCCGACGCACAGCCCGTTGACGGCCACGATGACCGGCACGTCCAGGCCGCGGCCCGGGCAGAAGTCGAGCGCGTGGACCCCGATGTCCGACCGCGGCCGGGTCCCGGTGGTCAGGTCCGCGATGTCGGCGCCGGCCGAGAAGGCGCGCCCGGCCCCGGTGACGATGACGCAGCGGACGCCGGAGTCGGCCCGCACCTTCGGCCAGAACTCGGCCAGCTCGAGCTGGAGCGCCCGGCTGAGCGCGTTGAGCCGGTCCGGCCGGTTGAGGGTGACGATGAGCAGCGCGCCCTCCCTCTCCCACCGGAACGTCGCGGGCGTTCCGAGCGTCGGCGCGTCGTCGTCCATCGGGTCCTTTCCACGAGGTCGGCCGGGGAGGTACTGTCTCAGTACCAGCTACAAATCATGATAACTAAACGCCTAGTGTGCTGGCTAGCTGTACTGGCTGGCGCTGGGCGCGAGGGGAAGACAGATGAGAGGGCTGTACTTCGAGGAGTTCGAGCCGGGCCGCGTCTACCGGCATCCCTTTACCCGGACCGTCACCGAGATGGACAACGTCCTGTTCACGTCGCTGACCATGAACATGCAGCCGCTGCACCTGGACGAGGAGTTCGCCAAGCAGACCATCCACGGCCGCCGCGTGGTCAACAGCCTGTTCACGGTGGCGCTGATCGGGGCCTTCCAGGTTCCCGAGCTCACCATGGGCACCACGCTGGGGAACCTGGGGTACGAGAAGATCGCCTTCCCGCATCCGGTGTTCCACGGCGACACCCTGCGCGGCGAGACCACGATCTTGTCCAAGCGGGAGTCCAGGAGCCGGACCGACTCGGGAATCGTGTGGTTCGAGCATCGCGGCTACAACCAGGACGACGTCCTGGTCATGACCTGCACGCGGGCCGGTCTCATGCTGCGCAAGCCTGCCGACCTGGCCGAATGACCGCGGCAGTCGGCGAGATCCTGGGCCGGCTCGCTGCCGGGCGGCCCGATTTCCCGTTCATCAAGGTGGGCACCGGCGCGTGGTGCACCTACCGGCAGCTGGACCAGGCCAGCGACCGGGTCGCGGCCGGCCTGGCCGAGATCGGCGTGGGGCCCGGGGACCGGGTCGCGCTGGTCTGCGGTAACCGCCTGGAGACGGTGGAACTGCTCTTCGCGTGCGCGAAGCTCGGCGCCATCCACACCCCGCTGAACTACCATCTGCGCGGTGAGTTCCTGCGCTACCAGCTGACCGACTGCGGGGCGTCGACGCTGGTCACCGACGGGCCCGGGGCGGCGGCCGCGGCGCCGATCCTCGGGCAGACGTCCGTGCGGCGCTGCGTCGCGCTGGACGGGTCAGACGGGTCAGACGGGTCAGACGGGTCAGACGAGGCGGACGGGGCGGACGCCAGCCCGGCCGGCGCGGTGCCCTACCAGCGGCTGCGGGCCAGCACGGCCGCGCTGCCCGCCGCCCAGGTCCGTCCGGCGGACATCCTGTCGCTCATCTACACCTCGGGCACCACCGGCTACCCGAAGGGCTGCATGCTCAGCCACGGGTACCACGTCAACGCCGGCGCGTCGGTCCGGCCCGTCGGCTGGGTCGTGCCGGGTGACCGGATGTTCACCGCGTTCCCGCACTTCCACACCAGCTTCCAGGTCAACGTGCTGATGTCGGCGCTGGTCAACGACGCCTCGGTGGTCCAGGAGCCGGCCTTCCACGCGTCGGTGTTCATGCGCCGCGCGGCGGCGGAGGGCGCGACGATGATCTGGGGGCTGGGCACCATGGCCATGGCCATCCTGGCCCAGCCGCCGTCCGCCCGGGACCGGGACAACACGGTGCGGCTCAGCGCCTGGTGCCCGCTGCATCCGGGCCGGCAGCTGGAGTTCCAGGAGCGCTTCGGCGGCGTGGTCAACTCCGAGGCTTACGGCCAGACCGAGGCCGTGCCGATCGTCATCGAGTCGGCGGATCAGCCGTCGCGGCTGCCGTTCGTGGTGGGCCGCCCGAGCGAGCTTTACGATGTGCGGATCGTCGACGAGCTGGACCGCGAGCTGCCGGCCGGGCAGGTCGGCGAGATCGTGGTCCGGCCGCGCCGGCCGGACTGCATGTTCTCCGGCTACTGGGGCAAGCCCGAGGCCTCGCTGGCCGCGTTCCGTAACCTGTGGCACCACACCGGGGACCTGGGCAAGCTGGACGAGCAGCAGCGGCTGACCTTCGTGGACCGGGCCAAGGACGCGGTACGCCGGCGCGGCGAGAACGTGTCCTGCTTCGAGCTGGAGCTGGCCATCGGCCAGCACCCGATGGTGGCGCAGGCCGCGGCCACCGCGGTGCCGTCCCCCCTGGGCGAGGACGACATCAAGATCTCGATCATCTGTCACCCCGGGGACGTCCCGGGCCCGGCCGAGTGGTTCGCGTTCTTCCGCGATCAGCTGCCCTACTACGCGATCCCGCGCTACGTCGACATCCGCGAGTCGTTCCCGCTCACCGCCACCGGCCGGGTGCGCAAGGACGCGCTGCGGGCCGAGGGCGTGCCCGGGGGAGCGTGGGACCTCGAGCGCCTCGGCCTGATGGTGCCGCGGGACCAGCGCCGGTTAGCCGCCGGCCACCGCGCCGTTGCGGTATCCGCTGAAGGAGTGGCCGCCGTCGACCCGGATG